>JACCDP010370682.1_pt1 | contig 121519 bp, 123 predicted proteins | sample 7445841 | NCBI WGS metagenome assembly JACCDP01 (sample SAMN15323441, study PRJNA562643) | freshwater metagenome | isolation source: river surface water | place: USA:Blue River Watershed | collected 2017-08-17
GTTGACAGCCCGCCCAAACGATCGTATAATACAAGCATAGACAGCAATAAACAGGAGCGAGAGATGGAAATGATTGCAGCGTATTTGGCAGGTGTAGTGGTTTTGCAGGGCCTGTTTGCCATCCGTGCTCCACACGAAGAAGCCCGCACTGTATTCGCAATCTGCTTGTTCTGGCCCGTGAGCTTGGCGTTGATCGCTGGTATGTTCATACTGAGTGCAGTCAAGTGGGACATTGATGTAGCAGAAGGCCGCAAGCGATTTGGCTTCCGCCGTCCTACAAACCCTAAGGCCCGGGGCTTTGCTGTCACTGTATTCAGCACAGAATTCCAGTTCTACACTATGAAAAAGAGTTGACAGTTTGGACAAATGATCGTATAATAGACACATACACACAAACAAGGAGTTAGAAATGTCGCAACTGATCAAAGTTAAAGTGGGAATGATCCTAGTGATCCTAGGCATGGTAGGCGCAGGCTTTGGCGCGGGCGGTGTAGAGAACAGTATCGAAACAGCTGATCTGATCGCTTCAATTGGTGTAGCAGCGACAAGCCTTATGCTGATGTATCTGGGTGTATTGCTGGTCAAGGAAGAGATCTGATATGACCATCGAACTCACAGGACTTACTAAACAGCAGCATCAGATCGCAGACATGCTCTGGAACTGCGAGTCAGAGCAGGCAGTGCAGAGGCTTATCAACAACCTGCCCCTAACATACAAGCAGGACGCTGTTACCATACATCAGCTGATGATCGCAGCAGTGTTTGATCAATACGAGGACATAGACCCAAATGTTACGGATCTTATTAACAGCTATCGTAGCAGCTAACCTAGCGGGCTGCGCAGGGCTTATGCGGGACCGTAGGGATGCGCCCTGGGATCCGAAACCGGGACAGACTCTGTTCGATCAGATACCCGCCTGGGATGGCGCTGCTGATAGAGTATGTGGGGGACACCTTCCAGAGGACCAGAGGCGGAGGGAAGGAAGGTCGGCAAGGTGTTGAGGGGTGACCGGTATAGTGTGTAGTTAGTAAGCACTAACTTTTAGCGGCTAGTGGTCTAAAATCACCACCCTGAAACTGTAAGTAACTCACCCAAATTTTTTGCGCGGCAGTTTTTTTATCCTGTAGACCCATTTCGGGCTATATATTATTATGCAGATTCCACTACAGTATCCGCCCTTAGATCACATAGACGTTATCATAGTTCTAGAGCTGATACTACAACGACTATGAACAACGATCCCTACAACACAGTAATAGAGTATCAAGGACGCAGATATCGCTACGATCCAGATTTTGACTGTTTTTATCCCCTGCGAGATCACAAAGAAACGCATCTCAGCCAATTTGGTTGGATCTACGCCTGTGCTATTTCTTTGATCATCGCTGCGTATTTCACCATCTGGCCCGTGTAAAGTTACCCTAGCAAAAAAATACGCAGCAGAGTTTTTTTGGCCTGTAGACCCATTTGCGCATATATAGTGTATTATGCGCCTATTCATATTACAGCTACTCACAGCAGTCACTGCCACGGGCATGATCACTTTTACAGTAACACACTTACATGCACCGTTAATATCGTGGCTACTATGGTTCCTGCACTGGATCATAGCCATTCCCATAGCACTGATCACTGTTAGATACATACAGCCCGTGTATCGACAGTGGTTTAAGCTCTAGACAGTAAATAACTGTATGCGTCTAGCCACAGCGATTTCAGTGAGCTTATTCATAGCTCTAGTCTGCATACACATCTACATGTAGTATGCTCATAGTCTACCTAGAACAGTTTCAACGTTCTCAGGAGCTATTGTTAGTCACGTGGAAAAATTTCGTGCATTATTGGCCCAGATCATACGTGCATACAGATGCATACAACGCAGCCATACCCACAGATTGGTGGCTGCTGTTTTCAAATCCCTTATACGCTGATCTTTGGCTGATGAAATATCCAGAACAGAGTCGTATTATAAAGACACTGTTTGACGAAGATGTCACGGAATCAGTGATCAAACACCGTTAATTAAACCAGCTGATCAACAACACTGTCACTGTTATCACTGTGATGATCACGGTCTGTGCCAGTGCAGTGAGATCAGTATAGGTCACTGTTTCTTTCACGTTCTTGGTCATTTCGAGGATCCCTAGTTAGGTATAGTATAGCGAACACTGCCAGGGCAGTGAGGAATATTAGGTATGCTTGCATCAAAATACTTATCTAAAATTCTCTGGAAAATCTAGCTTGCGCTAGTCGCTACGCTCAAAAAAATTGCGCTGTGCTTCGCATAAAAAATTTTGCGCCGCGCTACGCTCTGTTAAATAACTGCCTGAGGAGATCCCCTATGATTAGCTTTTTAAAAACACTGTTCGCAGAACCCCGATTTGATCCCTTGATCGAAGGGGTATATGCGGACCAATATCCCGAATGTGACGGCATGGGTCCTAGAACACAGATCCGCAGAGACTATGCTGCTCGATGGACTGAACCCACTGCCAATCCCACACCTTTAACACATCCCTGGCTGTTTGATCCCTGTGAGCCGCCCCAGGGCTGGCGCTATGACCCCTATTACGAATGTTGGATAAATTTCAAGGAAGAAAATGTTAGCTGAAACTCAAACTCGCACCATAACACGCATGATCACTTATAGGATCACAGCGTGGCTGTTTACCATATTTTGGACTTGGCTGTTCACTGGCGATGTAGCATCGGCCACTGGATTCGCCACTGCTCTGCACATCTTACTCAGCGTAGATTATTACATACATGAACGTATTTGGCTGAAAATACGGTGGGGACTTAAATGAAAACAATGACCCTAGAACAGGTCTTATTCGCCTGTGTCACTGCTGTCTTATTGATCGCTATAGTGTATCGTCACAGTGGCTGGGACAAGATCAAAGCCTGCTACGGTATGTGGTTTACTCGTGAATATTGGACCAACTACAATGTGGTAGAATTCGCATCCTGGCTGGCCAAGGCCGTGATCATCATTCCGGGCCTGATCTTTGGCATCCAACTATGGTGGCTCTACTTCTTTACCCTGCTCACTAGCCTTACACTGATCTGGGCTTCAAACAAGAAACTGTTGCCTACCTTGGTGGGGTTTAACACCATGTGGACATGGCTGAGTCTAATGGTTCTAGCACAGCATTTGATATAAATATTATTATGGCAAATTATCTATTACCCACAGCTCGCAATCTGCTCACAGGGCAGCGTCAAAAGATCCAGGATCTAACCGGTGATCGTCTCACAGAATCGCAGCGTTTGATCGCTGAAGAAAAGGCTCAACAGCTGGCAGATAAACTAACTGCTAAAACTCGTGAGCCTTGGATTGGTGAAGTTATTGACTATGAGCCTTCTGTGGCTCAGAATCGCGACTGACCTTAGTTTCGTAAAGGTAGTTAATTGAATCGGCGTTTTCACGATAAGTGACAGCGCCGTTCTTATGATGGAACCTACGAGCCATTTCGGTTTTTGGACTCAGTGTGACAAAGGTTTCTACTTGGGGCTGTTCTTGTTTGATCTGAGCCTGTGCCTGCTCGATCAAGTTACGGCCCGCACCTGCTGCATATGACCAAATTGAATAGAATACTGCGGTATTGGTGTTCACAACGGTGTCTGCCAACTGATCTACAGATTCTGGGATACCTTCTAAGAATTTAACACAGGTCACTGCCAGGGGTTTGTCTTCATCATCTTTGAGCACGAAAATACGGCTGTTGTCATTGACTCTGGATTCTGCAGGAATTTCTGGACGAACAGGATCGTCTTTGATCAGCTTTAATAGATTGTCTTGTAGATCTTTGATTACGTGTAACATTTCGTGCCCCTCAGCGGTATTATATGCGTATTTATCGATCACCGAAAAAAACCCGCATTTTGAATTGATTTGATATTGACTGTTTAAATATTATACTGTATAATGTAGTTACTTTCAACTTTAAGGAGTCCAAAATGTTTGAAGCAACCATGAGTTCGGGCATCAGCAGATCAGCTGGCCAAATCAACTCAGCTATGGGCAGGGTCTATGCCAACATGGCCTTGGCAGTGTTTACCAGTATGGTGGTCAGTTTCTTCGTAGGAACCAATGCCACTTTGTTAGAGTTTTTCTTTACCGGCGCCCTAAAATGGCTAGTGATCTTTGCGCCGTTGGTGGCTATCTTGGCCGTGGGTTTTGCATTTGACCGCATGAGCAAATCCGCACTACAGCTTTTCCTACACGGTTTTGCCGCACTGATGGGTCTGAGCTTTGCCACAATCTTCGCTGTGTATAATATGGGCAGTATCGTATCAGCGTTCATGGCGGGTGCGATCTTGTTCGCTGTGTTGAGCTTTTACGGTTATTTTACTAAACGGGATCTAACCAGTCTAGGCAGTCTCTTGTTCGTGGGATTGATCGCTATCATCATAGCCAGCATCGTTAATATCTTCCTAGCCAGCTCTGTGTTCCAGATGGTGATCTCAGCGATCGCTGTTATTATTTTCCTAGGTCTAACTGCCTACGACACACAGAAGATCCGTGAATTGGTCAGTTATGAAAATGACGGTAAGGCAGAAGTTATGGGTGCTTTGACACTGTATCTAGACTTTATCAACCTGTTCCTAAGCCTATTACAGTTGTTTGGTGGTCGCAAAGACTAATTTAAAACGTTAGTCTGTTGTTCTAAAGAGAGCTCTTGATCTTCGAGCTCTCTTATTTTATCTGTGATTTGATCTATTAGGCCTAGGTTACGTAAGATCTTAAACACTAGGTTTTCCACTGACCATTCTCCAGCACGTTCAAGACCCGCTTTGCGCATCTGTGTGATCTTGTCTTTGACTGTGCGTAGTTTCTCTATATCCTTGCTGAGTAGCGCATGTTCGATCTGTGCTAGAATAGCATCTTTCTTAGCTTCTATACTGGCATCATCTACGTCGGGTTTAACTTTCTTTGGTTCTACGATCCAAGCAGATTTTGTTAGACTATAGACACCTGTGCTGTGATGTGGTTCATCTGAGCCCTGAACATAACATTCTACAGGCAATCCTTTGATAGTGATATCGTGCTGTTCAGCCCACAGCGCTTTTTTAGCGTTGAATAGTTCTCGCTGTTCATCTGAAGGGGTTCCTGGAATAATCAGGTGCAGATCTAGATCTGAATAATCAGTCCAGGTATAATTGGCATTAGAACCAGTTATAGTATAATCTTCAACTTCGAGCTCTATACCTACGAATTCTTCAAATGCACGGGCGATTTCTACAAGTTTAGATTTTACTTCGAGTTTGAGTTTACCGTCCTCCCAGATCTTGGGATTAAGTTGACGATTAACTGTGACTATATCTGATTGTTCGTTTAATTCTCTGAGGCGCATCCATTATTTAGCCCACATAAGGCTGTATATGGTAGCTAATTTATCTGAGTAAATTTCTGCTACAAGATACTGATAGGGATCGTTGGGTTTAGATTCTATCACCATTTGGCACTTAGAAACATCCTGACCCTTGAGCCATTGTATGTGATCTCGCCCTGCTTGCCTATGCACACTGGGCCAATCTATGTAGATGTTATCTGCGCCGTCTTCTGATTCAATAGGGAACCAACGGGCCAGTTCAAAACGGTGCGTCTTCATCGTCTCCGCCCATATTATTCAATATTTCACGCAGTTTGGTGCTTTCTACGCGAGCTTTGATTTTAGGAACGGGGTCGCCGTCTGTTGGTTCATCTCTCTGCACTTCTGTCTTGCGTTTAATCTGATCAATGATACTAGAACCGCCTCTACCAGCACCATTGTGACTTTCTTGTTCTTCTTCAGGCAAATCTGTGATTTTCAGTGTTTCTAGGTTAAATTCTAGATCTACCTTTTGCCCAACACCACTAGACGAACGAGTCTTCATTAACTGAATCTGATATCTGCCACGCTCTCGCATAGCACGACTAGTGAAAATACCAAACACGTTATCTGCCGTTTGAATCTTAGATAGTCCACCCGAAATATGACTATGATCAAATTCAACTTCTTCCACAGCACCGCGATTCAACTGTGCGGCTGTGACAAAGATACATTGTTTTTCCATAGCCAAGTTACGCAATTCTTCCGACACATACTTGTCTTTGATAAACAAATTTTCTGCTGAAATCTTGCGGCTTGCTGGCATCAACAAGTCCAAGTAATCAACTAACAACACATCAATCTTGCTGCCAGTTTTAATTTCAAATTCTTTCATATAAGCACGTAGATCATTGGCAGTCTTACCCGACGGCATATATTTGATCTGTAGTTTGCCTGCTTTCTTTCCAATAACTCTAACTTTCATTTCAACGTTTTCTAGATCTTTAAAAATCTCTTTCGTTGAAATGCCAGTGGTCATTGCATCAATACGCATGGCAACTAGATCTTCTGAAAGTTCTAGTGTTAGATATAAAACATTTAATCCTTGCAAACACCAATTTACGCCAAGGTTAGCAAGAAAAAGAGATTTACCTGCGCCCGATCCACCTGCAAAGATATTCAGTTCGCCTCTGTTCATACCGCCAAACAGCCTACGGTCAAGACTTGGCCAGCCTGTGCTGATTTGACCATTTTTATCTTTGATACGCATCAGACGTGCTCGAGGATTTTCAAAATAGTCAGTGCCTAGATCTTTGGTCAAGCTAATCTGCACAGCCTCTTTGATCATAGATTCTACTTGTCCATAATCTTTCTTTTCAAGTAAATCTGCCGAATTGATAATTGCACGTTCTAAGGCTTTGTGACGAGTAAAGTTTTCAAACTCGTCCATTAACCAATCGTTGTGACCTTCTTTGATATCTTCTGGTTTTTTTAAGTCTGATCTACAACTAGCATTAACCATATCATAGTCGGGCAACACGGAATATTCTTTGGTATAGATGTTGATGAACTCTGCGGCATCTTGTAATTTTCGATCGAATAGCGTATGATCGAAAATACCTTGACAACGCACAAATATTTCAGCATCTGCCAACATTAGTTCTAGATATAATTTTTGTAATTCGTAACCGTAATCTTTAATCATCTTTTAATTTTTCCATTAACAACTTATGTTCTATTTTTTTCTTGGCCATATTGATTCTTATTTCGCCCTTCTGTGCTGTCATTATAGCATCAACGATAACGAAAAGTCTTCCGTATTTTAATACAGCATCTGCCACATCTTTGACATCCTCATCCCATGTAGGAAATGCCACGCTCCATCCGTTTTCTATAGCTCGATCGATCAGCATTAATCCTGCGCTGTCTTGGTCCGGAATGACGATTATTTCTGCTCCTAGGCTATTGATAATCCTAGACTGTTGTTCGGCAACATCGTTGGTTAGTAAAGCAACACCGCCGATACTTAATGCATCAAATGGTCCTTCGCAGACAAATATATACTTCTGATTTTCTTTTTGTCGATCAAAGTTGAAAACAAAGTGGGGATGTTGATCGGATAGATATTTAGGTTTGCCAGCAGTGACTTTTCTAGCGGTATTTCCCACAATGCGCCCTTGCCATGCAAATGGAACGATTACACGATCCGTATATCCAGGAGCAGGCGACCAATAAAAGTTACCATCAAACGGATCATGACCTCTACTAACAATATAGGCAATAACAGGTTCAATATCTAAAGAAATGTCTTTCCAATATTCACTGTTAACCCATTCTAATAAAGGCATTGCGCCTTCGGGTAATTCTTTATCTGTGAATTCTATTTGGGGTTGATGTTTAGATGGTTTATATTCTTCTCCCTCTGTCTTGAGGGCTTCAAATACCAATTCTTTAATTGTGTCTTCCCCGGCTCCTAACCAACGAGCTAGCGTTTTCATCTTTTCCCCGAACGGCGATCCAGGTTGCCAGCCTGTCGAAAACTTGCAGTTGAAACAATTATAGACTACGCCGTCTCCGTCAAACCTAATACCTCCCCGTTTACGAGTATCTGGACTATGGCCACGATGCCCGCAACAAGGTGCATTAAAACTAGTCCAACCAGACGGGCTATGTTTAGCACGAGGTGGGATCAGCGTTCGGAATTTATCTACGACCAATGTCATAGATTAATTTTACTATCTATATAGTATCTTGTCAACAGTGCCGATAGCCGTAATGCCTGTTGCCCCTAGCACATAGCTTCTATCGTTTGGTGCAGATGTTCCAGTAACTGAAACAGCAGTTATAGCGCCATTGTAATTCACAGAGCTTACGGTGATTGTCAGGTCATTTACTCCAGAATAGCCTCCCAATTTATCTCCAGTGATCACTAGTATATCGCCAACATTGTAAGCAGATCCCCCGTCATATACACTGACAGCATATGATCCTGAGAATGTTTGTCCGATGGTGAATTTGGCAGACCCGTTAAATGTAGCGCCAACTTTAACCCTAAACCAATTATATTTTCCGATCACATTTCTGTAGGTAGTAGACAAACTATTAGTGGTGAATTGGTTAGTTCCTCCTGAGATGGCAGTATCGGGAATAGTTACCCAATTCTTCGGAACTGAAGTTTTATCAATGCTACCTTCGATGGTTATCTTCCCTGTAAATGTAGTGTTGTGAAAGAATTGAAAGGTGTGTAATGACTGTGCGTTTGTTAAATTTCTATTAGTATCGATTATGCTACTAAGATAATGTGCTGGATCTTCGTAGCCTGTGGTTGCTGGATTGATATATTGAAATTCTGTTATCTCTAATGATTTAGAAACATCACCTAATGCATCTCCTACTAGCTCTAATGTTCCCTGAACACCATATTGACTGTCAACATACATCGGTGTTCTATTCGACACTAAGTGATAACCGTTAGAAGAATCTGGATTAGTTCTAGTTTCTTGCGTTATTGAATAGTTATAGAATCCGTTGTCGATATCGTGCAATTCAGCTTCTGTTAGGGTCACGAACCACTTACCGGTGCTGTAACTAACAGATTCGCAGTCTTTGCTAACCACTAAATCCTTGGTATCCCTGTTAATGAGATTAAATACCAAAGCTGATCCAGTTGTGTCAGCTGTTTTTTGATCACTATTACGAACTTGAATGTCGATACGATTGTCAACACTACGATATATTTTTAGATTACGATTATACACTCTGCGATACCTCTCTGTTTGCCAAGCGGCCAAGGCATTGGTAAAGACGTCGACCTTGTTTGGATATAAATAAACTGAAATTGCTTGCATAATGAATATTTATAAGAATGAGAATAACTGAAAACCTGCAGGAAAACTTTCCGTTTATCAGCGTTATAAACCACGTAAACCACGAATACGTGGGCATAATAATCAACCAAGATGCCCAAGTCACTAGCATATACGACTATGCTGCTATTCGCACAGATGAAGAAAAACAGCGTTTTTTAGAACTAGGCGAAGCATGGTGGTGGGAATCAAATAGGCAGATCCCTATTAATATTTTCTTACTTAGAGAAATTATAGATTTTCGTTATGCTATTAGAAATTTTAGCACTAAAGATGTGAAAGTGTTGCTAGGACCTTGCACAAGTTTAAATGACATCATAGTTAAACGGATCAAGCGTAAATCTATAACGTTGGTTCGAAAAAGTCCTTAACTAAACCCATAACTGATCTGTTCACAGATTAAATTCATTTGCACTACTATTGCTACAGCATATGCAGTGGCGTGTGACTTTTTAAAGAAATATTCATCAGTCTCTGGTTTCGTCCAAACCTCTTGAAAAATCTGAGGCCAATCTTTGTCTATCAGATATCTTTTCGCTGGGCGTATCATCGCTAATATAGCTGCGAGTTGCTCTATGTTTTTAGGTTTTTTCTGTCTCAATATCGGACCGTGCCCGTTGACGTGAAAGAGCAAATTAACAAATTCGTCTTGTTCTAGGAGATCCCACAGTGGCTCAGTATTCATAAGTTGAACAAGATGACTTTCATCTCGAACACCTTTGTATATCCCTACGTTAAGAAAATCTATTTTAAAATAACCATGCTCTTCTGCTTGGTTATAAGGGATCGAACAAAGACCAGTAACGGCATTGACCGGAACTTCGTGAAAATAAACTCCAGTATTATGCTTTGTTAATTTACCGGATTCTTCTCTGCTTGCACGTATGTGATCAAATAAATCTAATACTTGATCTCTATCTACAAAGTCTATGTCAATGTCGGGCATGTTTTAAGTTTTTTCCAATCTAATGATCCGTCGGTTCCGTAACCAGTATAACGTTCTCCGGTCTCTAAGTCAATCAATAACCATTTTTCTGGACATTTTGTTTTAACAGTTAATACTTTTGGTTCGTCTAATTCTGGAACTTCTTTTCCGTCTAATAATTTTCTCATTGTAACCTAGTGCTCTGAAATAATAATAATGGCAATGTTTCTACTAGAAAGTCGGCGTATTCTTCTGCATCTTCTGCATCATTAAACCCTGTAAACTTCACATAAACTGCCGGTTGATCGTCTGTAGTCGACATTACTTCGATATCAATATCATCTCTAGAAATATATTCTTCGTTCTCTGATAGTTCTTCCACTTCCACTTTAATTTCTTTTTTCTTAGGCATTATAAAATTTTCGCCTCCCTAATAACGTCCTTCACTAATTCAACATCTGCCGGTAACGATTTAAATCTAATACTCCAATGCTGCGGATCTACGATTGGGGATACGATATCTAACTGTTCGTCATTCATACGCCTTAGCATTTCTTTTCCTGCTTTGGTATTGAACAATATCCACGGACTAATTAATCCTTCTTTAATATCATGCGTGGCACGATTGAGATTAACATAGGCAAAATAATGTTCCCAGGGGGAATTATTTTTTTCACTCCAATCCATCATTGTTTGTATGGTTCGCTGGATCGCACCATCGGCGGGTTCTTTCTTTATCAACTCGACTAGATACTGCTCATACAGTTCGTCTCTACACCAATGGTCTAATTTAATTCCGCTTTTCACTACATATTCAATAAATTTTTCAGGATATATAGGTGCTTGATTAATCATGAAGCTGCCGAATTTTACAAAGGCAGTATAGTAAGGACTCTTAACAAATTCTTCGAAAGATTTCGGAATTCTGGATTTCTGTGTTAAGTCGTAAAACTTTTGGAAGGTTAACAATCCCATTTGAACATGTTTCTCGTCTTTGGCCAGATACCTACGCTTTTGTTCACAGATATGAACAAACAATGTTTTTTCTTTGGCAAAAGCCTTACCGCAATGTTCGCACTTAAAATTTAATTCCATTGATTTCTTTTTTATCCCAACCAAGAGATTCACAATATTGTTTGATTTCCTTGTCTGTGGTAATGGCTGCGAGTGTTTCAATGTCGGACCTTTTCATGTTAGGGAATAAATTTGCTAAAAATTCTTCTTTCTTATTCTTCTCTCGTTTCAACGGAATCCATTCATGAAATTGAGGTTTTCGACTTTCGTGACCGCACGACACCAAGGTCAACCATTGAAGCTTTGGATGCTTGGATATCTCGTTCCAATTCTTGTTGTAACGTTCATTTACCAACAGGAGATAATGTTCTTGTAATTCTCTGTCGCTAGACTTAACGCTACTAATATACCGATTGAGATTCCAAAGATCTCCTTTGATTTCTTTTCGGCCGTCTTCAGAAGCAGCATCCCACAACTCTTTTAATCCCATATCCACTGCAGGGATCATGTCTTTAAATAGATCTACGTGTTTATTTTTACCCATGCTCTTTACTCAATTGATATATTAGTATAGCACGATCCAGGGCAGATTGCAAGGCCTTATTTGTTTTTGCTTCTCTTCGAATATCGCCCCAAAGTTTATCTTCTTTGATATGTTCATACAATGGACGGCCGTCATTGGTTCTTGGATCGACTTGATTTTCGTATTGATATCCGATTAATTTTCGTTCAGTTTTACCAACTTCTCTAGCGTAGATTTCTTCACCACTACGTTCGTAAATATATGTTGCACCAGGTTTGAGTGATCCCATTATAATAACTCCGGATTTCCCGTTAATGATAACTCGCCTATTCTGTTATGATATGCCGGGTGTAGTCTTACTATTGTAGGAATCGTAACAGAAATGTCAACCAATGCATCTCCGATTTGCTGGTCTGCAGGCACAAATCCATTTTGACTGATCCAGTCTACAATTTTTTTAGCAGCATGTGGTTTTATAATGTAACCATATGCTCCCCTCATATAATTTCCAGTTTGATTTTTTTCTAAAAACTTTGCTTGACTGTTGTGATACTTTAAAATTTCTAATGGTTTGTCTTTTTCTTCTTCTATCAATTGTTCGTATGCTTTAGAGTATGGATCTAAGTTATCTAATTTTAAAACATCATTAAATTGATCCAATATATCGTCTGGTAGAGATTTTATAAAATAACCGTCGTGTTCTAATATTAGATAAGGAACATTATCTTCGATACATTTATTCCACAAATAATAATGGCTAAGAAAACATCCGAAGACTCCGGCACGACCTTTTTTAAATTTATATCGAGGCTTTATTCTTAATTGTCTTAGATGTGCTTCGTATTCTTTGCCGTTGATAGCGTCAAAGAATTCTATCTTAACGCCGTGTTCGCCAGCACGAATAACACAATCGTTAGCATGTGTTTCGGATATTTGATTATTTTTCAGACGGATAATAAATGCTTTCATCAAAGTTCTCTAATAATTCTGTCTTAATATACCAATCATCCCACCTAGATTTATCTATAAGAATTCTTGTATATCCTAGAGGTATCAAATGAGCATAGATCTTTTTTCTATTTTCCTCTACGTAGTTGTGCTCGATAGTGATAATATCAATGGTATAATTATAAAAATCAAAATTTTCTATAATCGAAAATTCAGTTCCTTCGGTATCGATTGACAAATAGTTAATATATTTTGGAGCATTATATTGTCTTAATAAATCAACTAATGTAACAGATTCTACAGTGAAAGCATCTTTATCGTCACCATTAACAATACCAGATTCGTCTAAGGATTCTTGATTGATTTTAAATTTAATCTGCTCTCCGGTGGTGTTGTATACAACACGATGATCCACAGAACATTTGCGATTTTGTTTTAATTTTTCAAATTGGGACGGAATAGGTTCTGCACATATCCCGCTCCATCCGTATTCTCTTTCTAACAATACGGTATTGCTTAAACTAACTCCGTCTGTGGCGCCAAACTCAACGAAATATCCGTTTTTTAAAAAATTTGTCAATACCAATACCAAGACATCTTGTTGCATCTGACTATAGGTATTACCGTTATAGAAACGGATTCGTTTTCTGATTGTTTTTTCTGAAAGCATTATATCCTTCTTGCTTTTCCGCTAGCCCAAGCTCTTTTATTTTTAGCAGCGATCCAGTGACTCAGTCTTTCTGCTAATACAGTGTATTTAAATGGTCCCCAATGATCTTCAGTTGTATGTAAATGATTAATTTTAGTTTTTGTTTCTAAAATTTTAGTAGTGTTCCACCAAACTGCACTATCGATGTGTCTGTGTAAGTTAATTATGGTATTATCATCATAATGTTTTTTGTATTCATCGATAAATTCTTTAGCGAACGGATTTTTAAAATTTAGAACAGCAAATCCAGTTTCTGATTCTTTATCTCTTAAAAAATCTCCGGACGGAATATCTGTTATCAATGCTTCTTGATCTATAATAGAATCTAACCAAGCCTGATCGATTTCAGTATCGGTAATAATGTCGCTATCGAGCCATATCAAATAATCGCATTCAATATCTCTGGCGCCTTGTAACCATGCAAAGCTCTTAATCCAAAATTTATACATTTCATCATCTTTGCTACGATTGTGCGTAGTTACATAATTGTCTAGGTTATTCTGTATATCCTTCCACCCTTTGACAATTAATCTACTATCGACAATGTCTGGTTCAAAGTCTTCGGCATATAAAGTGTAAGAAATATCAGAAGGCCACTTTGCTAAAAATGTTCTTATACTTTCTTTTCCTATTAGGTCATAATATTTTTTGTTTTGTGTGCTAAAAGCAGAATATTTTGATTTCATTTTCTCATTCCCTGAAATACTGTCGTTTTAACTTTAGAATTATCGTGATCTACTGTTTCGAATAATTTAAAAGGTAAATCTAATTTTTTACAAAGATCTGCCATGGCCTTTGTATCTTTGGGCAAACACATTCCGCCGTAACCACGCATGTCACTACCACAATTTAGATAATCAGGGCTGGCTGTTTTTCTTAATAAAAATGTTTTTAATACTTTATCGTAGTCCGAGTTTAATTTGTCGCAGACTTCATACATAACGTTAGCGAATGTTACTCTAAGAGCATTAAAGGTATTAGAGTAATATTTTAATATTTCTGCTTCGGTGGGATTCATCCTTACAGCATTTTTAGGCAACCATGAATGCGCTTCACAGACTTTATGCCAGGCCCTATCTGTGTGACATCCAACTGCTAATAGGTCATGATTTCTAACAAAGTCTTCGAGAGCCGATCTTTCTCTTAAAAATTCTGGAACGAAACAAATATCATTATCGCGATACCTATCTATTATAGATTGCGTAGTTCCCGGAACAGAAGTCGATTTAAGTGCAATTACACCTTGGTAATCTTTAGATTTTAAACTATCGATTGTTGAATGAACTATAGTTAGATCGCACTCTCCGTTTTCCCCTTCTGGAGTAGGAACACAGATAAAAACTATTTCAGTGTTTAATACTTCGTCTATGGTTGTATTGAATTTAGGATCATGACTAGAAACATCGTGTCCTAACATTTTAAAACCTTCTCCCACAGCACCGCCGACTGCGCCCCATCCTATGATTCCTATTTTCATACTAAGCTCTCAATTGTTTTTTTAAGACCGTCTCTCAACGATGTATAATTTTCAAATCCTGTTAGTTTTTTCATAAGAGAAGTATCCGGGCATCTTCTTTTGGCACTGCCTTTTAGCCCCTCTTGTATTTCTAGTCTATCCGGATCAACTCCCATTATATCTAGAATTAGACGAGACACTTCTCTTATTTCTACTTCTTCTTGTCTACCAACATTAACAATATAATTGTTATGACTTTTAACTAATCTGTCTGTTATTTCGATAGCGTCATCGATATAACAAAAACTCCGTGTATCATTTCCTTTTATATAATATTCGCCCTTAGAAACACGTTCTACAAATTCACTAATAAAATGATCAACTTGTCCAGGCCCGTATATGTTGAAATATCTAATAACCAGCCAGGGCAGACCGGAATTGGCAACTAGATTCTCTCCCAACGCTTTTGGAATACTGTAACTCCATCTGGGATTGATAATGTCTTCGAACATGATAGGAACAGATTCATCTGTAGGAACCGGAAATATTCCTTTATCGATAGCCCCATTAAAAATTTCGCAGGTGCTAGTGAAAACAAATTTTGTAGTCGTTCCTTTGTATCGATCAATTAAATTGAAAGTAGGTATTGTGTTATTAAATGCTACTTCTGTAGGGATTTCGTAAAATAGCCGAGTCCCGTTGGTTGCCGCCATATGAACAACCACATCACAATCCGGAGCATTTTTAGTAACATTCGAATCTTTCAAATCCTGACCGCTTCTTCTATCAAAGGTCGTTACGTTATGATTTTCCGTTTTAAGTCTAGTGTGATAATGACTTCCGATAAATCCCTTGTGCCCCGTTAAAACTACATTCATCTACGGTTCCTTTTGAGGTATTTTTCTTTTTCTTTTTTACCGCTAAGATCTTCTCGGGCCTCTTTATTTGTCCAGCCCATCCAATGTTCAAAATATTCACTTAAAAAATTAAAAGGTAATGGAGCTACAGCAGGCGGATCATTTTTTCCGATATCGTTAAAATACTCACCAGGCAATGAAGATTTTACATGTTCAAACACAGCAGCATCGCACCAAGAATACAAATCAAATAATTTCATAGATTTGTATACATCCTCAAATCTTGAAAAGAATTCTCTCGCTACGGGATGATCTAAATTATAAACAATAATACATGTCTCAGGAGTTAATTTTGAATATTTTCTTTTTGCGGTTTGACTAGTGTCAACTCTATCTCTTCCTAGATAGCCGCAGAATTTTCCATCAAGGCATTGTCTTAATAATTCTTCCGTCGGTTGTTTGAGCCATTTAACGTCAGAGTCACACCACACCATGATCCCTCGAGGATCTAATTTATAGCATTCCCATTGAGCGAATGATTTATGACAAAACATTTCCCATTCTTTCTGATATCCAGGTGGCTGAGGCTTCCCATCTGACGCTATGTGTGCTTGTTTAATCCACTCCGCCTTTTGTTCTCCGGATATTTTTTTATTAACTTTTAATGGAAGGTCTGGAGTATCGTGTAACCATAATTCCCAATCTGCTGGCATTAAATTAGGCCAAGTCGAAACACTATATTGGCCGACTCTATCCCAATACGATTGACTCATGGTAGTTATGATTTTAATCATTTACTAAATCCCACAGTCTCTCTTTCGATATCATCATGATCGAATTCCGCCCAATACAATTCAAAGGCTACACAATCTGTAACAGCTTCAAATTGATGGTATTCACCAGGAGCGACTTTAGTATATTGTCCTGGTTTTAATAGAGTTTCGTCTACTAGATCATAATTATTCTTCCATACGCGAATAATCATTTCTCCTTTTTCGACGAAGAATCCGTTCCATTTGTATTTGTGTTTGTGTTTTGAACAGACTCCGCCTTTCTTGGCTTCGATACGATGAAATTCCAATACGCCATTGGCTTCTAATAGTTCTGTCTGCCCCCAAACTTTACCTGCTTTCATATTGTTCCTTTAACTTTTAAAAATAAGTATTGATTTTTTTCACACCATCTGTGTTCAAATACCGGTTCTCCCGGTCCTGTGATCATTGCTGTGCCTTTATATGCTAGTTTTAACCACAGATATTTACCTGTGTAAAAACATCGTCTAGGTAAAAAACTAATCTTTAGTTGCCAACCTAAACAACGCCTATTAAAGGTTTCGTTGTCCCACATCAGAGTATCTAGTGGCATTAAACTAATTTATGTAATTGTAATACTTCGCTCTGACGACTGATTTCTTTTACGAAAAATGCACACGGCGGATTTACACCATCGGTCAACGGAACTGTTAATAATTGTCCATTTTTCATCTTTGGAAAATACCAACGAACGTCTTGATAAATGTTTACGATTTCAATGGGTGCATAATCAGCTTTAAAACCTTTGATGGGATTAAACAGTAGGGCATCAAACCCTCTTTCGTTGATACTGGTTAACGGCAAGACTTCTGGATCTAAACCACAATCTTTATCTCCGACAACCATGCACCAATCCAACGGCATTTGAACTTCGTGCCCTCCGATGTTTAATAGAATAGCTGGACTGTTAAACGATTCCAGAAAGATCAAGGGCATAAAAAAGAAATCCGGTTCAGCCGGGTTAGAATTATCTAATACGCTAAATCTAGTATCTTCATCTACTTCTTCCGGCAAGTCATTTAAATCGAATGCCGTATTGTTAAGTGTTAAAATTTTCATGTTGTTACCTTGGTTAATGTAAAGGGGTATTTGGCCTCTTTGTAATATTTTTTACGCTCCGTGAGATGTCTTTTGGCATACTTGCAGGTGCTAGTGATATCCCAGATTTGGACGAAGTCCTTGTCTTCTGCCTTTCTAATGCCTCGGCCAATGCTTTGGATAACGCGGACAAAGCTCTTTCCGGGCTCAATAAGAACCAAATTAAAAATCCTTGGAATATTAATACCCACAGCGGCCACACCATAAGTCGCCACAATAATCTTGTCATTACTTGTTTTAATTTCATCGTATTCTTCTTTCCTGTCGTCTAGCTTAACAGCACCCGAAATAAAGACAGCATCCGGTAATTTTTTGATTAACTTATTACCAGTATCGATTCTATTAACTAAAACTAGCGTATTTCCTGATGCTGAAATATTTTTAATCTTGTCAGAGATCCAGTCTAATCTTTTATCATCAGTGACTAGCCATGTATACTCTTCTGCATAACTTCTAAAAACTTCAATGTCGTTAGTCTGTAATATTTGTATGTCTAATTTTGCTAAAACATCTTTCTGTTGAAGATCGTGTGCTGATACTTGATTAATAACAGGACCAATGCTGGCTAATAAACTTTGAAATTCCCATTTTTCCTTAGGAATGGTTCCTGTTAATCCCCAACGTATGGGACAATTTCTGAAATTTAACGTTGCTAGTCTCATTAACACATCTGCTTTAGCTTGATGCACTTCATCGATAATAATAGCGCAAACGCCCTCGCAAAATTCTGCCAACGTTAGTGAGTCTGAGTCGTGGCTTTTCTTTTCTAATACATTAAGACTTTGCCATGTGCAAATAGTATGCGTCTTGTTTAACTCTTTTCTGTCACCGAAATATACTCCTACGTCGAGACCTAGGTTCCTATAATCTTCTTCAGTTTGCACGACCAGGCTTTTATTTGGCACTATGACCATAGTTCGACCGTAAGGTTCGCATAAGTGGCTTAATGTTGCAGTGGTAATAGTCTTTCCTGCACCTGTAGCAACTTCTTGCAGACTTTGAGGATTTTCTAAGAACTTGTTGATAACGTCATATTGATAGTCACGAAGAACGATAGGTTGTCCTTGTGCAGGATGACCCTTAGGCCATGTCTTACCTTGATCTGCCCAGTAGTTTTCTCCGATGGTCGGAAATTTTAAAGATTGATGTTGTCTAAGATCTTCAACTTCTATTTCATATCCAGACTCTTCAATGATAGGAAGTATAACATCTAGATGTGCTAGATAACCAGTTCCGCCTATTCCGAAAAATGTTTTAGTTCCATCCCATCTGCCTAATTTATAGGCCGGCATGTGTCTTGCATACGGTAGTTCAAATTTTAATTGATTGACGATTTTTCTTCTGGTCTCAACAGCAAGACCGTCTACTTTGATATTAACTTCGTCTTTTATGATTAGTTTACAAATTGACAATTTTTTGTTCCTTGTTCTGCGACGGCTTTATATCTCCTAGATAAATCACGCAAGGATGACTACTAAACCAGTCTCTTGAAATCTGATTAGTAGACGGATATAAATTATTACTTGCTAATATTTTAACAGATGTTGATTCTTTAAACAACCACTTTGCTGGTTTATGATTAAAGATTAAAATCTTTCCTTCATTAACTTTACCGCCAAAGCCATTAGACTTTATCCATTCATTCAGCTCTGGATTTTCTGTTTTATCTGCCCTAAAACAAACCTTAATTTCATTCCTAGAAATGCCCACTGAGTCTAATTCTTTGGTAAAACCGTCTAACCACTCTAGTGTTCTTCCGACTCGATCTAAAACTATACACACCTTGCCGTCGATCTGTTTACAAATTTCTAAAAATTCTCGATTAGAGTTTAACCAGAACGAATTTGTGTTTGAACTGGCTATTTTTTCTATAGGATTTTCTGGGATTTTTGACAATAAGAATCCCATATCTTTTGCTAGTAGCAGGTCGTTAATTAAATTATTATTTTTATTAGTGTTCCAGAAGTCATCGGCATCTGGAGTTGCATTATGCAACACGACTTGACCGTCTTGTATGATAGAGTAAGGGGAAATTTTTTCTTGATCAGCCCAGATCTCTTCAACTTGTGACACTAAATCTAAGAAGCTTTCATCTATTTCGAAATTATTATTCTTTACGAATTCATAAATTTGTATGATGTTAAATTCTTCTGCATGGAATTTGCGAATTTTTCTTTCAGGATCCCAAGTATGATAAGACGAACTTTTATCTCCACAAATTTCTTCATCTATTTGTTTTTTTAGCTGATAAGGAAATTTAGCACATATGAAAATCTTGCCCGCTTCATCAATTTCAACAAAAATTCTTTTAGTATAATCTATGGTTCTAAAATTATTTTTCCATACAGGGTTGTCTAAAGAATCAAGATAATCAAATCCTGCTATTTGACAGAGATTTCTGTATTTGTGTAAAAGTTTAAGGATGAACTTTCCCTGATTTTCAGTAAGTTGATTATCACTTAAAATGTTTATTGTAAAACTCTGTATAATTGATATGTCCTGTCGTTGGACAGCTATAGCTCGATGATCGACGAGCCTAGAAAACTCTATAAAAATGTCTTCGATAAATCCGGATGATATCATAGTTTTATTATAGACTTCGTAACTAAGAAAGTCAACCGGTAATTAAGTGATTAATCGATAAAATGGTATACCTTGACCTATTTCTTCGAGCGTCCATTCAGTATGACACAACTTTAAAAACCATTCTTCTCTGTCAGGCAATTGAATACTTTCAACATTTTCTATTTTTCCCGACAACTCTCCAGCCAAACTGGTCTTATCACATATAACAGGTGTTCCTTGTATCGCTGCTTGAACGGCTGGCCCGCTATTATGGTTAATAACACAATGATAATTATAATCAATATTAAAGTCATCATAGGTCCCTGGAAGTTTTGTAGGACTCTCCATTCTTGTTCCTGGCAAATCAACTCTAAATGGAGACCTCGGATGGGGCCTAATGACTATTTTCCTCTTAGTGTATTGTTGAATATTATACACTAGGTCTTTAACCCAAATAGACATAGAAGGCATGCCCTGCCATTGAAGGCTGGCTTGGTGTTGTGTAGCAAGTAATATTTCAGGACGACGACTAGTTTTAATCTGTCCTAAAGAAATGCCTAATTTTTTAGGTCTATCGGTGTCAAGATTATTAAGGTTTCCAAATTCTCCAAGGCTGTTGATATGGTCTAAAGATATTCTCCACGTGATTCCTCTCTTTAAATTCCCAACCTCAATAATTAATATTTTTTTACCTTGTAATTTTGCTTCTCTATAGATTGTTTGATTCGAAGCCATACGACCTTGCCATAGGACAGACCATATTACAGCAACATCTTCGTTGGCCGTGACTATTTCATGCCCGGCATTCTTTAATCCCTGTTCTACAGCGTTAAAGACGGGAGGACTGTTTAGTGCTCCATACTCTCGATATAATTTGAATTTCATATGACTTTATAAATAACTGAGTATTTAATATCTACGATGAGTAAATTTGCAAAAAGAATTACCAAATTTGTCAAAGAACCTGAATCAGCATTGGTTTTAGGATCGGGCTTCGGTATGCTTAACGATTTGATCGAAATATTCGACACCGTCTTTGTTGTTAATACCGTTCCACCCGAAATAAAATCTAAAAATTTAGTTTACAGGCAGAATTTTGACGACATTGGACAGATAGGGAATCCATCTGCAATTTTAGTTGATCTTTTACAGTTACACAACTTAAATCATTGTGTTAGTTTATGGTCTAGATCTCGTCCTTATATATTAATCGAAGGCAATGACCTAGTCGATAGAGAAAAAACAAGACTATTATGGAATTTTCACTATCGGCCAGTAGAACAGATGGGTTTTTTTCACGGTTGGAAGATGATGCAATGAAAATATCAGTGGTTACAACATTTCACGAAGCGGGTCTTAGAAAATATGGTCAACGAATGATCGATACGTTTATTCAAAATTGGCCCAAAGAGGTTACTTTACATCTTTATCCCGAAGAATGTAATCCTCAAGTTCCAGATCACAGTAGAATTACTTTAAAACGTCTCGAAGAGCTTCCAGATCTTCAAGCATTTAAAAATACATGGAGAAATGTGCCAAAAGCCAACGGCGACGTTAGCGATGATCCTGTTCGATCAAAGAGAAGAGATGCCGGCAAAGGGTTCAAATGGGATGCTATTCGATTCGCACACAAAGTTTATGCTATTTTTCATTGTGCGAAAGAAACAGATGCAGATGTATTACTGTGGATGGATGCTGATACTATTTGCCACAGTCCGATTTCTTATGAAACATTAAAATCTTATATTCCTATGGAAAAAGATTTATGTTTTTTGGGAAGGAAAGGCAAATTTTCAGAATGTGGTTTGTATTCCTTAAATCTTAGATCAAAAACCACACACGATTTTCTAAAAGAATTTCAAAGAATGTATGATGAGGCAGAAAATGGTATTTTTCTGTTAGATGAATGGCATGACAGTTTTGTATTTGATGCTGCCAGGATAAAATTCCCTCATCTGAAGTCATGGAATTGGAGTGAGGGCTTAGTAACAGGTGAAGGACATCCGTTAATTAACAGCTTTTGGGGCGCATACCTCGATCACCTCAAAGGAAATAGAAAAGATTCAGGGAAAAGTAAGAGAACTGACCTTTTAGTAAAAAGAAAAGAAGCTTATTGGCAACAAATTTAAATGTATTGCCTAAAAAATCTCCAAGCCTCTCCTGATTTTAATTCGTTAAAGGTCCAGTGACACATAGATAGCTTTTCTATCCATAGTTGTCTATCCGGTAATACTGGATCTTCTAATCTTTCTAAACCGATGTTGGCTACGTTATACGATTGGCTGTTCTCTGGCTTTGGATCTGTTAAGAAAGTAGGTATTCCTTCGATGATGCTGGCCACGCTAGGACTGCTGTTATAGACCACTGTGGCCCAAGCATTTCTAAAATCGTCTACTAGTCTTTCTTTTTGACTTATAGACACATTTTTATGATTTATCATCAAGGTTTGTAATGTTTTTTTATCCCCCGGATGACCTCTTACTACAATGTGGCGTTTTTTAGAATGTTGTCTGATCTGTTCTATAGTTTTGTTTAACCAGTCTACTGTATTCAGCCCGCCCATACTCCAACCGCCGTTTCGTTGTAGACAAATCAAAATATTCTCTCCTTGAGTTCTCCAAGGTTTTAAAGATATATTTAAATCTCGGCTAATTTTCTGCCATCTAGTTGGATCAACATCCTTATCAAAATAAAATCCAGTTGTAGGAAACACTCCATCGAAACTGTATCTTAGATATGTTTTAGTATTTCCCGGATCTGCATATAAAAATAAATTACTGTCTACAATTAAACTTTTTTTATTATTTTTTCTCTGTAGATCTATTGCTTGTTTTCTTAACAGTAAATGAGGCAGTTGTTTTCCGTGTTCGTGGACAAAGCCTTGTATTAATGCAACATCGCATGGTAATACTGTCATCGCTCTATGTTGAATAGCTGTATCCCCCGATGCCGACACGCCCTGACAAAAGTTATCAAGTATCAGAGGCTTTTCTGGATTATTATTCTTGGGAGGGATGCCGCCATAATATGCGACTGCTGTAAATTTATGCATATTTCTGTATAAGTCTTATAGCGGTCCCGTCTATTAGTTCGTCGTATGAAAATTGACTATAACTTAACATACATAACCAATTAGCTATATTTGGTCTTGCTAAATCATTAATATCTGATAGTTGACTTTTTGCTATCGGATTTGTTATGTGTCTGTCTAATGTGATTATCGGAATACCGGCCCAGACCGCTTCGGTCGCTGCGTTCGAATTGATGCTAACAACACAATGATAATCTTCGTCTAGTAGATGTTTATACAGCGGAGCTCTTTGTTTCTTTGGAGCTTTCTCTCTAAAGACAATTTTTTTATCTGTATATTTTCTTAGTTCAGACTCGACTTGATGTTTCCACTCTTTTATATTAACATGAAAAATACCAGCAGCAAATTGACCGGGTTCGATAACTAGGATTTTATCGCCGCTGTCTCTCCACGGCCTAGGAAAGATTTTAAAATTACCTAATCTATCAGGAGGTGCATCGAAATAACGACCGTAATGCAAATGATTTTGAACAACTCTGTGCCATTTTTTATTTGGTTCTACGAAGTTAGTATAGCCGCTATCTATAAACCAAAAGGGGTGTTGATTATCAATTTTTTCGATTAATAATCCCTCGTTGCCAACTGTGTTTCTAATCAAACAATTCTCTGTCGGATCGGCAAATTTTGTTCTACGTATCATTACAGCATTTGGGTCGATCTGATAACCTACGCTTTTAACAAAATTTTGTTTCCAACTGTTCTTATACATTTCGAAAACACGATCTTCTCCTAGGCTATCCATAAGATAATCTAAATTGCTATTGATATGTTTGAAATAAACTTGTTTTCTTTCATCCAACATTCGTTTGGCATTGCCCCACCACGATTTAAGATCTCGTTCAACCGCTCCCTTTATCTTATCTTTGAATTTTTTTCTCATTTTTTCTAAATTATATTTAGGTTTTTGTTTTTCAAAGATAATATAAGAAATCACTTCACCGGCGTGTTCTTCATTCTTCCACAGTAACTTGAGAGCACCTAGGTGATCTATTTGGCTCACTAAAAAGTGACTGATTTCTTTATCGTTTAATAGAAGTTTCATACGGATACCTGTTAATAATTCTCCAAGCAAGACCACTGGAGATTTCTTCTAATGTAAATTGTCCATAAGCGATAGCACGGCATTGTTTTAATATCTCGTCTTCGCTGGGCCTAAACGGATTTTTTAATTGTGTTAAATCATAACTGGCCAACGGACTAGCGGCACAAGGCACAGAAATAAATGCCGGAATGCCATATAACACTGATTCTAAAGCAGCTATGCTGTTAAACGCTACTGTAGCATATACTCCGCTGTCGAACGCATCGTAAATTGAATACCCATTATTTCTTTCACTTCGAGAACCTTTCATTCTAACTTCTATAGGTAAGTCTATGTTTGCCTTAATAGCGTTAGTGGTTTCTTCTACCCAACTATCGTAATCGACGCCGTAAAACTTACAGGCTTTTGGATTGGGCATAACTAATAATATTTTTTTATTATGATTTTTCCAACCTGTCCATGTTAGCCTTGGATCCTGTTTAACTAAATCTTTCCAACGGTCGTTAGGAACATCAAATGATTGATCATGTTGAAGGCCGTTCTTAACTATTCGATGCCATTTCTTTTTTCCCGAAGTGTTACCGGGACTAGGAAAATTTCCCAAGTAACCAGTATCTACATAATAATAGTCTCGTTGATGATCTATACATTTATAAATGTGATCTTTTTTAATCACACCTCTTACTACCAAAGGCTTTGATGTATCTTCACTATCTGCTGTAATAATGTTACCAGAACCTATACACAAAAAATTTTCTATCGAATCATCATTCATTTTCTAACATCTCTTTAGCTTTACCATTTCTTAATTCACTGACATGGAATTGTCCGTATGCAAGATGACATCCCCATGCATATAGCTTATCGTGATCTGGATAATATGGAGTTTCTATTTTGCTTAGATCTCGTAATGTTACAGGGCTCGCGGCATGTGTTGGAGATAGAGTAAATGCCGGAATACCGTGAAATACACTTTCAATTGCTGCAACACTGTTAAAGGTTACCAATGCGAACACATCGTCGTCTAATGCTTCTTGTAATGTATTATGGACTACCCTGTCTATTCTTTGCTTGGCCCTGTCTCTCACTTCAACAGGCCTGTCAGTATATTTTTTAATCTCGTTAACAGTATCTTCGACCCATTGATCTAAGTCTAACCCATAATATTTCATAGGTTTTTCGTCAGGCTTTGCGATTAATATTTTTCTACCGTTCTTTTTCCAAGGATTAAATTTTTTGTTAAAATGCTTGAATCTGTCATCTGGTCGTGCTATTATGTCATGATGTTGCAAGTCATTTTTTACAATTCTATGCCAATATTTCCACCCGTTGGGATTTGATTTAGTTATTTCGTTACCGAAGTATCCAGTATCAACATAGTAAAATGTTCTTCCTATTTTAAGACACTTTTTTATTATTCTTTTTTTAAGAATGCCTCTTAATACTATAGGATCAGTTCCCTCTTCGGGATCGAATCTTGCAGGATCAATTGTTTTTTCACCACAGCCTGCTGCAAAAAGATTTATATAATCGTCTTCATTGCCTTTGCTAAGAAATACCCATTTACTCATTTTAACATTTCTTTAAGATATTTTTTCCAGACTTTATGATAATCGCATCTGCGATAATCTTTAAACCAAGGTCCGCCTTCGGTATAGTGCAATGCCTTAGGAGCACCATCTTTTGGTTCTTCATACCAACCAACTAACCAATTCCATTCTGGTTTTAAGGTTCCTATTAAGCTATCGTCGAGCCACTGGAATCTATGTAGGTATTGTCCGGTTTGTGAATTAACAACGTCTGGTGTTATTTGTCTATTAGAAGGATGACCGCAATTCCATAGTATTGTAGAGCTCCAATTTTTACGAGGATAAGGAAGTTGTTTACAACCGTCCATCTTCATTCCTTCTTTAGGTGTATAATCGTGCTTGACTACCATTACCGCATATTGATCGTCTGCTTGATCGAATAATTGTTTCACATCTTCTACGAATACAAAATCACAATCTACAAATACGGCCCAGCCTTTGTAGTCTGCTAGATAAGGCACTAAAAATCTTGTAAATGTAAATTCGGTAGAACTTAAAGGATCAGAAGCTCGTGTGTAAATTCCGGCCTCTCTTAATTCTTTTTGTTTAAGAGGAATTACTTCAGCATCAGGTTGATGTTTTAATATACTATATTCGCATACTTGGTATGCAACATCTTCTCTAATATCGTAGCCTACAAATACTTTCATTTTCTTTCTATATCCTCTTCCTCGCAGGCTTCTCCGTATTGTATTTCTACAATTTTTACAGGATGGTCATAAGGGTTAGTTAATTGATGCCATTCCTTAACTAGGATATCTAATTGATCGTGTCGCTTTAACAGCACTGGCGGCAAACGATAAGACCCGGGGGTTTCTCTATTAACAGCAGCTTCGCCGTCGCTAACGATCCAATATTCGGCTCTTTTAAAATGGCGTTGCATGGAAAGGCTTTTTCCTGGTTCGACGGTTAACTCTTTAACTTTTAGTCCGGGAACCTCGTGTAATACGCGGTAATATCCCCATTGTCGTTCTGTCTTAGGAGCTTTCCATTCTTCTAATATCCAAGAACTGGAATTCATTTTATTTTCTCCACCGACCCCGAAAACAAATTCTACATTATCTACATCGGTGTCCATCTCGGGAATATTTTCTTTAGTCCTGTCGCCGCCGTTGGCAAAAACAATCTTATGATCAGGCCATGTTTGACGGCATAATTTAATAGCGTGTTTAGCACTGTTGTCGTCGTCGTTAAATTCTAAAACATAATCAACGTCTTTTAAATTTTTAACGATAGTCATTCTTTCGTGAAAAGGCATAAACGATCTGCCCTTTTTACGAAAAAGCCACTGATCGGAATTTATTCCGACGACTAATATATCACCGAGTGCTTTAGCGGATTTGAAATAAGAGATATGACCGGAGTGTATCGGATCGAATCCCCCGGTGACTAAGATAAGTTTTTTCATGCAGATATTTATCTGCGTGGTTTATAGGCCGAATTAAAGACTGGCGTCTTCTAAGCCAGCGACTCTTAGTTTAACGATGTTACTTAGATGCCATTGTTTTTGATCTAAGGCTTTGATAATGCCCAGCCACTTATTTCTAAGAAGGGCAAAATCGTTGATGATCTTTTCAAAATCTACAACGTCAGCTTCGCCCTCTACAAACTTTTCACAATCCCTAGAGGACAAGCTGCGTTGATAATTTTCAAGATACTTACGGAAGTGTTGACTACGAAGTCTACGGAGTTCAATGTTTAGATATTCAAGGATACCTTCAATTTCTTGAAGTTGATTAAAGCGGTTTTCCACAATGCCGGGCATCTGCGCAGAGGCTTTCTCGATATTTCCCGCTATACGGGTATCTTGTTTTGCTTGAATTAATTCAGCTTCATAATAGGCCACAGCATCGGGTATGTTGCTTATGTCTTTGCTAACCTTGTCATACCAATTCATTTATTCCTCATCTTCGTATCGGTCGTAGTCGTCGTCTTCTTCTTCAATCTCTTCGCCGTCGATCGAATAATTTATAGCATCGTCGAGATAAGGGTCGACACCTAGAAGATTTTCTAATATCGTATCCTTGATGCCATAATCAAGTAACGTATTGATAAAATCGTATGCTACATCTTTTCTAGCTTTTTCTGGAATATGCTCTACTACCGAATTCCAAAGGTCGGCGATTAAATCATCTTTCATTATTGGGTCTCCGTTTCAGGTTCAACTGTAGTAGTTATCTCGGAAACGGATTTTTCGCCATGATTTGAAATATCAGACATAACTGTGTCTAAACATCCGCTTTCATTGCGTTCCCACTCTTTGCGATAGAACTTAAGAATTTCACCATCGCTGGTCACATAGCTCAAACGATTACCGTCTTTCTTAAGCATACCTTTGCCTTCGGCGAGATCAGTTAGACCGCTGTAGGGATTCATACCAGTTTCATACGGAATCTTAACCTGCACCGATTCGAAAGGTTTAGCATAACGTGTTTTCATGATTTTACATGCAGCACGAATACCTTTGACTTCTGAAATCTTGTTGCCATCTTCGTCTTCTTTTAACTTCAATTTCTTCATAGCAACTACGATAGAACTTGCGTAAATGAATCCTTGTCCGCCGGAGATCTTATCGTCCGGATCAAACATATCTTGGCTTGCGTATGTGTGATTAGTGGCAATTAAGCCAACATTAGCTGAACCGAACATATTAACACAGTTACGAACTAGTGCTGTCAATGCCTTGGGTTTACGACCCATGTCGCCTTTTAAATCACCTGCTTCAAATTGATTGACATCAGTTGGAGTCAACAACATGCCTAGTGAGTCAATGATGAATAAAACTTTAGGACGATCTTCTTCAGCCATTGCTTTGTATTCGCTCATAAACTCGTTGATAGTTTTAGCAACATCGTCAATCATTGCCATATTGAGTTTAAGAAGTTTTTCTTCACTAGTATCTACACCCAGTGCATGTAGCCACGCTTCGTCGAGTGCGTTTTCACTATCAATTAGAACGACAAAAATACCTTGTTCTTGTGCGTGACGAACAAGGTTACCTGAGCAAATATAAGATTTGCCAGCGCCTGATTCACCGGCGAATACAGTGACCTTGCCCAACGGCACGCCTTTGTGAAAGTCGCCGCTAATCAAATAATTCAAGGCATAATTACCTGTAGAGACCCAATCAGTTGGGTCATTGAAACCAATACTAAGCCCTTCTATGCTCTTAGTAATTGATTTTCTAAATTTAGAAACATCAAATGCTTTTGCCATATTATTATCCTGTAATGAGAAGAACTCGAGCGTAAGAACTATGTCTCAGAGGCTCGAGCCGTGTTACCTATTATTGCTGACGAGCGCGAATCTTTGCAAGAATATCTTGTGCTCTTGATGCGCTTTCAGTAGATGCAGCCGGAGCAGCCGATGGCGCTGCCTTAGGAGCAACTGCGACTGGTGCTGGCTCATCATCGACTTGGTCATCTACAGGAGCAGCTCTTGTGGCTGCTTTGTTAGGATCACCTGTGGCAGCACTCATACCTGCTGGTTTGAAGTATTGTCCCCAACGTTCCATGTCGTAGGCTTCGCCGTCGACCGATGCTTCAAACATTTCCTTCATAACCTTAAGCTCAATATCAGTTGGCTTCTTAGGTAGGAAGTCGCTTAAGTTAAACAATCCATGAGCATCGATGCCTGCGGTTTCAGTATCAGTTAAAGAACGCTCGCGACGGCTCCACTTTGAAGTAGAGTAATCAGCGAAACCACCTTTTGATGTTTTCGCGATGCGGAAGTCAACTCCACGCATGTAGTCAGTTGGCAATTCTTCCAATTCTGGATCCATCAGTGCTGAACGGATGATTTGATAAATTTGAGGACCAATAATAAATCTACGGATAGGATTATCCGGTGTGGTATCTTCTTTGAGAGGATCTTCAACAACGAAACCTTGGAAGATATATGAACGCTTCTTCCAATACTTACGACCCATTTCCTCAAGGCTCTTATCCTTGAACCAACCACGGACTTCTGAAAGGATTGGGCAAACCGAACCATCGTTATACATTTCAACGCAGGGAACCTGCACTTGAACTGGTCGTGAATCTGTCTCGCCTTTTACGCCTGCAAACGGCAATTTAATCATTGCACGTTCTACCCAGAAGAAAGTGTTGTTAGGATTGCCGTCAGGTAAGAAACGAACTACGGCTTCTTTGCCTTCCTGCATGTTCCAATGTGGGTAAATTGCGTTGTCGCCACCGCTGGTGGAGTTTCCTGAAGATTTTGTTTGTGCTTCTTGAAGTTTCGCACGAATTTCTGCTAGTGTTGCCATTTTATAGCCTCCTTATGCCTTAATGTAAATGACTTATATGCCTTTCGCATAACAACTATTATGCGCTTTTTATTTAGCAAGGTCAATGACTTTACTAAAATATTTTTCGCCAAAAGAAAGGGCACCGAAGTGCCCGATCTAACTGCTACGAACAATCTTAAATTCTTGCTAACTCTTTGATACGTGCCAATTCTGCTAGTTCTGGATTCTGTTCTGTTGTTTGTTGTGGTGCCATTCTTTCTACAAATTTTCTTGCAACTTGTTCTGCCTGCTCACCAAACTTCTTGCCTACCATAGTGCAAACACCTTCTGGTCCTTTAGGGAATGTGCCGGACTCTTTATCATAGAACGATTGGATGAATTCTGCTAATTCTTTCACATTCATTTTGCCTTGTTGTCTTTGTTCTGGATCGTCACCAGCCATTTGCGGTTCTTCTTGTGGGACTTCAGCTGCCGGTTCTGCAGCAACTTCGGCGCCTGCTTCTGGGGCGGCAGGTTGTTCAGCACCTGCTTCTGGTTCTTCTACATAATCGCCAAAATCTAATTGCTCTAATACTTCCGGAGCATTTAATTCTAACCAATCTTTGATTAATCCTCTGCAACAACTATCTGGATCTTCTGCTGCCTGTGCTTTGATTCGTTTATATAATTCTGGATCTTCGATAATGCCTTTTAGACTTTCGATAGCATTTTGCCCGTCAACGCCTGCAGGAAAATGTTGCCCTACTAACTCTTGAAGTTCTTTGATAGCAGTTTCCTGCTCCTCAGGATCTTCGGAGGTGATAGAACTTTCTTCTCCTAAGGCCATTACCCAATTTTCAAATTTAGCAAATGGATCTTGTTCTTCTTTTGCTATTTCAATATCTTCGTTTTCTAATTCTTCTTGTGTCATAGCGACTATGTCGTCATAGCCTATGGTGTTTCCTTCTTTCATCAGTCTGTATAAAACTGGGAATACACTTGCAATGTCTTCTTTAAATGATTTTACTGTAAATTTTTCTTTGAATTCTTCTACTACATCCTGTGGGATTTCTTCGCTGTCGTATGATTGGAAGTTTTCTTTATATGCTTCATAATGACTTTGCTTTGATATGGCCTTAATTTGTTCTCTTAGGCTATTTAGATATGATGTTGAACGTTCTACTACTGAATTCGTTTCGGAATTCATAAGGTCGTTGCGAACAACATAATTTGAAAAACTCTTTAGCTGAGCGATTTCTTCGCTCATCTGTATAATGCTCTTGCCTAGATCATCGTATGGCAATCCACCATTAGCAACGTGACGCTGCATAGCACGAGCACCTGCTAAGTGGATGAAAGGATATTTAAATCTTTCACCGTCTTGGTTTTCTACAAATAAAGCAGAAATATTTCTAGTTCTAGCACCTGGTTGCTGATCGTCAGTGAGTGCTTGACTGTGTTTGATGATTAATCGTGTGTCTAATAATTTTTGATAGCTAACGGTCTTAGAACCATATAAAGTGCTTTCGCTTACGTTCATAACGCTTTCTCCAACTGGTGCTTGAATAGTTTTATTACTTTCTGGTTTTGGTTTAGAATTTTGACTAAGGAACTCGTAATCTCGTTTATCAAGATTATCCTTGGCAATGTCTCTAGTATCAAAACTCAACAATCTTCTCTTAGAAAATTCTCTTAATTCTCTAAGAAATTTATACCAATTAGCTTTTTGCCCGTCATCCATACCTTCGGTAATTCCATGGCTAAAATAAACTTTCATAGAATTGGGTTCTGCTAAACTGATACTAACGTGACCAATAGGAGTAGTTCCTTCCATATAGTCAAAATCAAAGAATCGGGCTTCTTCCGGATTGATAGTAATTTGTCCGGTTTCAGCTCCTAATTTTAAGCCTTTAAATCTGCTACGAATTTTGTAAAACAGATCGGTTGCTATGTTATTTCTTGCGTCCATAAGTATATTTATTAAAATCCTGTGCTAACGAATATAGGCATAGGCATCGATTCTTCGGTGATTTTTTCCGTCATTTTATCGTAAATGTGTGGGTCCCAATCAGCCAGAACGTCGGCCATACGTATGATTAATAATGTAGCAGATATTAGATCGTCGTGTTCTCCACTTTTGGCACCAAATCCTACACCGTGGGCTACAAATGTTTTTAATTCGGAAACTAAAGGTTTTGATTTTATCTCCATTTTTTTAGTTTCGATTAGATTTTTAAGCTGACTACATGCAGATATTTTAGTTCGATGCGTGGTGTTAAATCCTTTACGGAATTTTCTTACATGGCCTTTTCTAATCGGTTCACTGAGGAACAATCCATGGAAATTCTCTTCTCCTATATCACTGATAACGATCAAAGCAGCTTCACCTAGTTGATTATTTTCAACTGAATAATATATTTGAGGATTTCCACCTCTCTCCTGTCCGCGATCATTGATATATCTTAAAATTTCTCTCATGTGTTTAACTTGAGATTGTATAGGAGTAAGATTATGCCTCCATTCTGCTACCTGTATCATTGAAGGCATTTCAAATACTTGAATAGCTGCATAGTCACCGCCCGTGCCCATGCTAGGGTCTAAAGCTACAAGATATGTTAATTTAGGATCAACATCTTTATACCAACGTGTTTGACCCATAGTCATTGTGGGTTCAACACCTTGTAGTTCTACAAGTTTAACTGAATTGATCAGGGTTTCGTCGTAGATCAAGAATTCACATTCGAATTCTCTACGAAATCTTTCTTCACCGATCTTAGCACGTTCGACTGCGGCCCACTTATCATCTCGATCGGGGTGTTCACTCCAATGTGCGAAATAAGAAGCAAATCCGTTTTGACCTACTTTTTGTTCGTTGCCGTGATCATCGAACTTTTTATTAGCTTCAGTCCAAATAAGAGCAAACTGGTCTTCGTCTGAGTTTGGTGTCGATGTAATAATACATTTACCACCAGTAGATAATGTCGGCGATAACGCAGTCCAGAATTCTTTGGCTTTTTCTGGAGGTTGCACAAATGCAAACTCGTCACAGTAAATTAGCGAAAGAGATTTACCACGACCGGTATTTTCTGTTGTTGTAGTTGCTTGTATGCGACTACCGTTATCGTATTCGATGGTATTTCTGTTATATGAATAAACACCAGCACGAATAAAGTCTGGTAGGTTTTCATACCCATATCGGTATCTGTTCATGATATCCTGCGCACCTTCATATTTGTGAGCAGCGATCAGAACCTGAGCTTCTGGCACAAACATAGTATACCATAGTAGGTAACCTGTAGCACAGGTAGTCTTACCCATTTGTCTCGGTAACATAGCAATACACTGCTTATTATCGTGATATGCTTGTATTAGTCTGACCTGATATTCGTATGGTTCAAATTTAATAGCACCGCGTGTAGGGTGTTGGATCTTTAAAAAGTTTTCGCAAAAGTATAATGGACCATTTATAGGATCCATACATGCTTCAAGATGTTTAACTTCCTCAAGAGTATATTTCTGAGGAGCATGGGCTTTCTTGATTAATACGCCGTCTAGTGATTTTGCCATACTGTATTTAATGAAAAAAATAGGGCCTCGCGGCCCTATTTGAATTTACTGTAAATTTACTTTGCTTTAGCTTCGTCTAATCTACGCAGTAATTCTGCACGAATCTGGGCACGTAAGTCTGTGCTTTCTGTTCTTTGCATTGGATTGTCACCGCCTGCAACTTTAGGATAAGTTCCTTTTGGCTTGTTTAGATCATCACCTTCTGCATCAAATGGGCTGCCTTTGCTTTCTGGTTCGCTGCCGCCGATCGGAGAATTTGCAAACGCTTCTTCTTTATCTTTCTTTTCCATATCGTGGTCGTCCATATCGTGGTCGCCATCATTATCTTGATCAAGCCCTTTGATTTCTGGACCTTCGTCACCGTCGGGCTCTGAATGGGGTTCATCACTGAGATCCGGTAGCATTTTTAATGGAGGTAAACCGCCCATTGGTTTGTTCATTGGTTCAATTTCAATAGATGGTGCGCCCATTGTAGGCATTGCTGGTTTTTCCATATCTGGGTTAACCTTAGTAACTAATTTCATTAGTTGCTCGATATTATCCATCCCCTGAGCATTTAAATTTAAGCTCATGCTAGGTGGAGGTGTATCTGGTTTACTCATAGTTGAGTTCATACCCATTGGGCTAGGAGGCATGTCTCCGCACTCGCTGGCAACTGCTGATGCATCGTCTAGAACAGGTGCAGATACTTCAGCCGGCTGGTCCAACTCACGCATTTTTGACATCAATTCATTGAAATTCATATTAACTCCCTAAGGTGCTTTTAACACCTGCTTTATCTGTTTTGGCCTTAGGTAGTTTGAATTCTCCTTGACCGTTTTCTTTCTTACGAGCTTTTGCAGCCTTATCTAAATCTTTTAAGAAACCTTTATTAAAATCGTCGCCGAAATAATCTTTATGTTTTGCATTTGTAGTTTCTTTATATTGTGCATCATCTAACAATGCTTTGCCGCTAGGTTCTTGATCTAATAATACTTGATCAACTTCGCTAGGTTCACTGCTGCCTCTAACACGGAAACAATCTTCATCTAATCCAGCGGCTTTAACACTGGCTGCTATTTCTTGGCTGTTAATCGGGTATTCGCAGATAACTTCAAATACAGTAACTTCCATGTTAGATTTATTAGGAAAATCTAAAGGAAGTTTTTGAATTGGGGTAGTGGCTACTTTTTCGAAAGTTAAGACTTTGCAGCGATCAAGATCAGTTTTAAGCTTCTCCTGAAATCCTTCAGGCAATTCGCCTGCTACTTTAACTTTGAAACTGTAGATCTTTTTGCTTTCGGAAAGATATTCTTTAAAAGTTTTCATAGTAATATTTAGTCCTTTTGACCCAATTTCTTAAGGAGTTCGTTACGATCAGTGATAATATAACCCTGCCCATTTATCACATCGTTTGGATCATCCCCTCCTGCATCTTTGTCTATCTTATATTTTTTTAACTGTAGATCTACGGCTTTTAATTTTTTATCAATTTTTGCAGATTTAGCATCTATGGCATTTTTCAGCATGGTTCCTGCTACTTCAAAAATGCGGCCGCTATAACGAACTTCTACGTTCATGCCTAAGTCCATTAAATCGTCATAGGCTTGTTCTGCTTTAGTAGCTAGATTATCTAATTCCTTATCATCAAGCTCTTCTAACTCTTTGATCTGAGGTAATCCTCTGGTGATTTCTGTTACAGCTTTGTAGCTGTCATCTAGTGATCTAACTTCTTCGTGGGTAGGAACGCCGACAGGAGGAGCAGGCTCTTCTTTTTTAGATTCTTCTAAGTTGAAAAGTTCTTCTAATTTTTTAGTCATACTTTACTTATCTGCGTTTTGAACCCTGATGAAAAATATCACCTTCGTTTACAACACGAAATTTTACACCTTGCTGTTTACACCATGCTTGTGCAGCTTCCCATTTAGCTAGGTTTTTAATATACTGTTCTTGGTTATAAGCACTTTTACCTACATATTCTCGTAATGTCTGACTCTGAGGTTTTACTTCAACGACTTCGGCATGCTTTTTTCCGTTTTTATCTTTGTAGACTATAAAAAAGTCCGGCACATAGATAGTGTATTTTCCCGATAAAGGATCTCTATACGGTATTTGAACACTTTCACTGGCCCAATTTTCTACTCCGGGGTGCTCATCTAGCATACGCATAAAAACAAATTCCCAACTGCTACGAGCCAGAGGAGTTTTTTTCCCTACATATTTTGAGGGATTTTTCATTTCAAATTTACCCTGAGCAAATTTAGCCATTATACTGCGATGTTTCTTATTTGATTAGGAATTACCCTATCTGTTCTAAATCCTAAAGTGGATGTTGCAGGTCGATTGTTATTTAAAATCTCGCCTACTAGAATACTCAGCTCTGATACAGAGTATTTGTTTAGTGTATCGAGAAATTTAAAAACTGGAACACTGTCTAATTTAGATTGTTTTAAAATCACTGTAGCAATTACCACTGCGGTATCTTGTTCAAACCCACGCTTAGTAAAGAAACCTATCGCCCCGTCAACTTCATTGGCATGGAATTCTAAAGGCTCTTGACCGTAGGTATCAAAAAATAATTTTGTTCCGGCAGCACTATCTTCTTTAGTGAACTCTGGTAGATTAGTATTCGCCATGATTAATTTCCTGTGAGATTTCGTCGAGTAGCCGTTGTAGTATCTGTATTATTAGAACTTTTAGGAAATACGCTGCCAACAACACCAGCAACGGTAGATACTGCTGTAGAAATATTCGCAGGATTACTTAGAATATTAATGGCCTCGTTTTTCAATCCAGCGCTAGACAGTGCTCTAAAGTTTTTCGCGGTATTTACTGCTTTTATTGCAGTTCCTAAAAATCCCCCGAAGCTTTCAAATGTTGAACCGTTTGCTAGGTCTCCGAACACACTTTCTAAACCATCTAATACACCACCATCGCCAGTTAGTGTAGCCACACCTCCACCTGCGACACTTAATGGGCTTGGTAAATTGTCATAATGTAGCGTGGCAAAACCTTTCGGACTATTTCTCGAAACTGTTCCTGCAGAATATTTTACTGCTTCATATTCGACAGTCATTTGACTTTCTAAGGTCTCGCTGACCGCGTAATCAACTGAACCGTGACTCCAACTTTTAATTCTCGGATTTACCAATGTATAACCCAAGAATCTTCTACGACTCATGGTATAGATGCTGATAGATTTAAACAAAGGTGTGGTAATTTTATTATCCATACCAAATCTAAAATTAGGAGAATCTGCCGGTCTTAGATGAGTAGCACCGTAGGCAGCGTCTGGATTGTTGCGATCAGCAATATAGTATCCGTAGTAAATGGCCCATAATGCGTTAACTATGCCTGCATTATCATCGTGGAGGTTAATGCTAACAGGTTCGTAGTTTATTCCTTTATAGACTATTTTTTTTCTATTATATTGATTTTTAGTTACAGTATCAAAATTATATTTAGGTAGATCGCAGCTCTTGACCAATAGACCAATTTCGTCAGTGTGTCTAGCTGAGAATGCCGGGGCTCTCATAGCTGTCTTATCTAATTCAAATCGAACATAGAAAAGGAATTTAGTTCTAGGCGACAACCTGTAGGTATCGTCTATGAATAGTCGAGTGGCATGTTGCCAGTTAGAAACTAATCCCTTAGGGTTAGTTAAACCTGTGCCCACACCTGTAAGAAATCTTGTGAATTTATTGGCCATACAAATATTTATGCCATAAAAAAACCCGGAAAAATCCGGGTTTCTTTAAGTTGGTTATTATTAACCTTGTTGACCAAGTGCGCCAGTGATAGCCTGTGTAGCAACTTGACGACCAACTGCTGCACCGATACCGCCTTCGATACTTGGAGCAGTTTTTTCTGCACCCCACTGTTCCATGTTATCGAAACGAATCGTTAATGCTACAGTAGCAGCTTCGTTAGTTCCATAGTTCAAATCACCGTAGTCAGCGTTCTGAACAAAGCAACCGTATAAGTTGATTGTTTCAAGAACTCTTGGAGCTAGGTTCGCGTTACCGCCATCTAGCACTTCGATACGTGTTGTAAACTTGTAATCGATACCAGAACGAGCGGATGCTTGCTCTAGGAAATCGAATTGTTTCTGGATTTGTTGTCCAACTAGTTTCTGAACTTCGCCGCTGGCATCGTCACGTAGTGTCAATGTTACAGTTTCAAAGTTTGGTTTACCAGCTAGGTATACTTTAGAGTTGTAAACATCTAATGTCATCTCTTCAAAGTTTACCTTTGGTCGAGTAACATCAGATACTTGTTTGGTCAACTCTGTGGCTGCTGCAACGCCGAAGCCTAGGAGAGTCACCCTAAAGCGATATTTCAACTTAGGCATTAGCAGCACTTGAGTTGCTGCCGCGCCATTGGTTGGAACTGTTAAATTATTAAGTGATGTGATAGGCATTTTTAAATCTCTCCTGTGTTCTTGACACGTAATGGAATGTAAATGAACTCAATCGCCTTCACAGGTTCAATTGCGATATCTACCCATAGTTCGTTACGATCAATTCTGCTTGCTGTGTTATTTGTTTCATCACAAACAACTGCAAAGTCATAAAGTGCTCTTAAACCAACTAGTTCTAACAACAAGCTCTCAACTGCTTGTTTAACTTCATCACGTGTGATCTTGTCGTTTGGTTCAAACACATATGGACGAGCTAGCTTATTCAACTGGCTGCGTAGATATACTACCAAACGTGCTACGTTGATTCTATCTAGTGCAGAAGCATTTCTTGCACGAGTTTTTTGACCATAGTTAACATGACCGATTCCGTTGAAGAATGTGATCGGGTTAATTTTTAGATCATACAATGTATCTCTTTGACCGTTGTTCAATGCAACTGTCTGGAACTCACCGCTGATTGCATCAATGTAACCAACTGATGTTGCATTAGTGATACCACCGCGTCTTGTTCCTGCTGGTGCAAACCATGGATAACTTACGTTGTCGCTTAGAGCGATAGTCTTAAGCATCATATGGCTTGCTGGAACAACTGCATTGGTTCCGCCTAGGTCTGTGGTAAATCCATTTGGATAAAACACAGCCATGTATTCGTCATAGGTTACAATACCGTCGTCGCCGTTGTCTGTTACAAGATTTGCATTAGTTCCATATGTAACTAAACTTGTAGCATCGCTTGGTAGACGTAATGGTGTGTCACCGATAACGAACGCTGTTAAACCTCGATCGATATTCAAGTTAACTAGATTGCTCATTAGCTCTGGATAACCAGGAGCAGCAATCAAGTTAAAGTTTCTACGCTCTTCGTCACGAATCTCTGAGCTTGTATCAACAACACTCTTAAGTGCTGATACAACAACTTTACGCTGTGCCTTGCGACCGAAGCTACCTGAACCGTCTTCATTATTAGCCGAAGCTGTAGTCCAACGATCAGTAGCATAAGAACCCATGCTCACATCTCCTAATCTTGGATTGTCTGCTGATTGATCTATATAGTTGTTACGATAACGCTTAACGTTACCACCGCTTCTACGTAGGTTCCATAGCAACATGCCTTTTGGATATAGTGCTGGATCCGGAGCATCTGGATCTAAGTGATCGCTAGTTAATAAGTCTTTGATAGCTGTCTGTGCTGATGGTTTAACAGCACCACTGCTACCCCAACGAGCATCTGCGAACAAGACACCTTCTTCTGTGACTTGATCGGTCTTGTCTAGCTGTGCCCATTCTAACAATGTGCCATTCCAACGATAGATAGTTGGATAGTTTTCCATGTCGGCTGTGCTGATCCATAGATCACCATCAACTAGAGCTGTTCCATCACTTTGCAGTGTAGGAGCACTAGCAGCCACTTGTGGACCGCTTGGGTCTGTGTTTAGATAAGCTGCGCTGAAGTTTTTGTATCCAACCCATGTTGAACCGTTATGGATCATAACATCTACATCGGAGAAGTCTGGGTTATACCATAACTGTCCGTCTACTGGTTCGTTTGTTGGAGCGTCGCCTGTGGCAAAGAAATCGTCAGCTGCGAACGGACGGAAGTTAGATACTAAGTATCCGTCTGGTGTTGTTGCTGGTAATGCGTAGAAATTATCTGTTCCCGCACCAGTGTCAATGTTGTATGCTGTAAACAATGCTGTTACTGCTGTTCCAGATACATTGATAATTCTAAAATCACCGCCTAGTCTATGAGAAACTTGAACTTCGTTGCTGTCTGTCACAGATGCAACAATATTTGTAAATCCTGCTGCGTTAATTCTACCAGCGATTGTGTTAGCATCTGCAGCGTTACCTGATGCTGTAAATGTAATAGTCTTTGCTGCGTCTAGATCTAACTGGCCTTTCAATGATTCAGCGATTGTAAATGAATGGCTACCTGCTGGAACAGTTCCTGTTCCTACTGCGGCAGAAGTAATTACTGTTGCACCAGTTGCTACTCTGCGCCACATTTTAAATGTTGCTGTCGCTGGAGTAGTATCATATCCTGCGTGTTCGTCGCTGTTTGATTGAACAATTAGAGTGTCTACCGGAAGGTTAGCACCACCGCCCGAACGATCTAGATAATACAATGCTGAGTTAGTTGTTGCATAAATTGGTGCTTCGTATGAAACCCAACTCAATGTTCCTGAACTCCACTTCTTAACTCTATATCTCGAACCATTGTTTGGTTCTGTAGTTTTGACCCATACAGAGCCAGTTGGTCTTGCTGCTGTATCAGTGCTCTTCCATTCTGGAACACTGGTATGTGGGGTCATTTGTAATGCAGGACCGTAGTATACTTTTGCTGTAACACCAATCTCGCTCAATGTTGCAGTTCCTGGACCGATTGTGATAGCATTAGCTAGTGTTGAGTCGCCTGTGCTTTCTGTAGCACCGTCGGAATACAAATATAATTTGCCAGTTTGTTCTTTGGCAGTTACTCCGGCAATACCTAAACCATTGATATGGCTTACTAATGCTGTTAGATTGCTACCGCCAGTGACTGTTACTAGTGTTCCGTTGATATAGAAGTTACCGGCTGTAAATGAACCAGCTGCGGTTGCTCCCATTACAGTTGGATGACTAGCACACCAATCTTGGCTACCTACCAATACCCACTGTCCAGCGGCTACACCTGCTTGTGTATTGCCTGCTGACTTATAATACATTCTTACAGTTTCTGCACCTGCTGTGAAAGATCCGGTGCCGTCTACTGTTTCAAACACCACAGCATAATCTCCGATAGAACCAACCGAGTCTCTTGGGCTTCCGCCTGTGCCTGTTAGTTTAGCTGAATCAGAGTCTGTTAACACAATAGGTGTCTTAGCTGCGAATTTTTGGCCGCCTGTAGTGCTTACAGCAGCGCCATTCCATTCTTGGATACCAAATGCTGTAGACTGTGTATCTACCCACCATGTGCCATCGTCTGGATTTGCGCCAGGGATGTCTGTGCTGCCTTCTAATTGATCAAGATCGACGTCTGCTCTTACTAAGAAAGCAGCGTTTGAAACTCCCAGCAAGCTGTAGGCTGCTAGAAGACCGTATTCGTTTCTTTCGCCTCCGTGAATCGGACTTGCGGAAGCTGTCTTTTCAAAAAATGGAACACCAAAGAGATCCAACAGATCTTTCTGGCTTGTTAGTTTAAATGCCTTACCAGCATTTGCCTGTGTAGTAGCAGTGGCAGTTCCGGTGCCAGCTGAATTTGTTTTGTCTTGCGCTGTAGCTACAACGATAAGAGGTGTTGTGCCAGGCTCAGCTGGTGTATAAAAACTCTCGTCGATTACCGTAACTTCTACGCCGGGTGATTGTAGTGCCATTCCCTATTCTCCTGGTAATAGTTGCTCATAATATTTAGCGGCGTTGATGAAAAATGGGCAGTTATACCAGGAGAAAAAGGGGAAGAAAAGGTTTAAATATTGTTATGAGACCGCTTTGTAAGACCTGTGGACAACGTCCCAGGGCACTAAATTATTATAAAAATGGAAAGCCGTATTATCGTAGGCTATGCGAAGCTTGTATGACCCACGGCCCTAGGGCACACATACCTAGATGGCAACATGCTGGGTATAAACCTAAGAATCACTGTGAGAAGTGCGGTTATAAATCTCCGCACAAAGAAGTGTTCAAGGTCTTTCACATAGACGGCAATCTAGACAATTGCCGCCCTACTAATCTAAAAACTATATGCTGTAACTGTGCCCAGATATTAAGCAAGGAGGGTATTACCTGGCGTCAAGGAGACCTTATTGCCGATTATTGATGCTATTTTGGCATACAAATCTGTTACAGTTCCATCATTTTCTATAGTATGATCAAATTCTGTTCCTACCCAGGCAGTTTCGCTGGCATGAACTTTTCTCATTTTTAATTCGTTGAGTGCTAGATTGCTGCCTAGTTGATTCGCAGCCATGGCATATCGATACCATTCGGGCAACTCTCCGCGCTTCACCCAAATAATAAGGCCCCCTGCGTTACGTATACTTTGTATTTCGTTAGGGAAACGGCAGTCTGAGATTACTACGTGGTCTTTTGAATTGCGGAGTTTATTTTCTAATGAAGCGATCCAGATATCATCATGGAAACTTTTACGGCAAACTTCTGTGCCCCAATATTGTAGAACCCAACGCGGTGTTAACGTAGGCATGTCTAGTCGCTCTGCCCACCAGGGATCTACCTGCTCTCGCCACTCTCGGGCTTCCTTAGTTCGCCCTTCCAACAGCGTTCGGTCCCATCCAAACACTGCGCTTACAGCATCTTTGAGAGTGCTGGCAAACGACTCGCGTCTAAATTCGTGAAAGTTAACTAGATAGTCAGCGACTGTGTCTTTGCCGCTGCCAATAAATCCGCAAATACCTATGATCATAATATCCTCCAATTAAGGATATTATAGCATTGAGTTTTATTTTATGTCAACCTACGATCCAGGTATATCCGCTGCCGCCGGGAACTAATTTCATCAAATCGTCAGTGAGCTTTTCGATTTCTTGTTGAGCTTCGGTTTTTAATGCTGCACCATTTAGGCTAGATCCGCCACCTGGGCCAGCAATTTGAGCAAACTTTTCGCGAGCCTGCCCGAGCATCATTTTACAATTGGCTAGGCTGTAGTCTTTAATCCATTGTCCAGAATATACATCTTTGATGATAGTAACATCTGGTTTGGTATTATAGCACAATAACATCACAGATTCTTCTGTTCTAGGTCTTTGATGTATTAGTAATCTTTTGCTTGATGGTTGCCAATCGAAGTTGATAAAACTACCAAACATCTTACCAACTAATTCTTGATACCCTGCGAATAATTCGTAGGTAGCTAGTCCGCCCATGTTAGTAGAACTTAGCAAATAGGTATTCGTATAAGCTAGGTTGAACGGTTCAAATACTGTGCCACCGGATCCACCGCCTGTGCGTGATCCTATGCTTCGACGATAGATCTGTCGGACTTGCTGTATCTCTTGAGGTAAAATATACTCGTTTTGATCTACTAATAGATTTAAAAATATATAACTTTCCTCTACAGCATTATCACTGCGTTGGCGGAAAACAGCCAAAGCTCGATTTAGTGCGGTTTCGTAGTGTATAGGGTCTAGCTCAACGTCAATCATGCCGTCGCCCAGCATTGCTTTACAGTAGTTGTAGACTTCTTGTCTAGCTTGGTCATTAGTGCTCATGCTAGTATTTATCGTAGCGGTAAATATACTACTATGCCAAGACTTTCGCTTTATCGCCCAGAAAAGGGCAATGACTACAAATTTATAGATAAAACCGCCTGGGAGATGTTCCAGGTTGGCGGTGTTGACGTATTGATTCACAAATATCTAGGTCCGGGTGCATCGGCTGAAACTACTCCAACTACACCCGGTTACAATTCTACCTCTGAAACACAGATACAAGATCTGTTGTTTTTAGAAAATAGAGATAGAAAATATGATCCAGATATCTTTGTTCTTAGAGGGCATTACAATCTTCAAGATACAGATTTTAACCTTAGCCAATTTGGTTTATTTTTACAAAATGATACGATTTTTGTAACATTTCACATCAACGATACTGTAGAAAAGATTGGCCGAAAATTAATTGCGGGTGATGTTATAGAGTTACCTCATCTCAAAGATGAGTTTGCTCTAAACGATTTCCAATTTGCTCTAAAAAGATTTTATGTCATTGAAGAAGTTACTAGAGCAGCCGAAGGATTTTCAGTAACTTGGTATCCTCATTTATATCGTGCAAAATGTAAACCTCTAGTAGACAGCCAAGAATTTAAGGACATACTCGACGGTGTTGCCGGAGAAGGCACAGATCTAACACTGCGTGATATCATGTCTACCTATGAAAAAGAAATGCAGATTACCCAGGCAGTTCTTGATCAGGCTGAATCAGATGCGCCGAAAAGCGGCTACGACACTTCTAAATTTTATACTATACAAAAAGATACAGAAGGCAATGTAGCATTAGTGACTGCTGACAACGATGATGTAGTTCTAATACCTACTACAGATCCAGCTGGCAATACGATTTATGACGAGAACGGTGAACCTATATACATGAGTGTTACCGCAGACACAGTAAATCAGACAGCTGATCATAAAGATTATATTGGATATATCACCGAAGATGGTAGACCTCCAAATGGAGCTCCGTTCTCGTCGGGCATAGCATTCCCGATCAATGCTATACAAGGACAATTCTGTCTAAGAACCGATTATCTACCTAATAGATTGTTTAGATTCAACGGAACTCGTTGGGTCAAGATGGAGGATGTAAAACGTATGACTATGAGCAATAGTCAAGGCTTCGACGGTAATGTTGATCGAGGATCATGGACTGAAACTGCTACCTATGTTCTAGGTGATAATGTAACATTTGGCGGATCATATTATGTGGCTGTCAAAGCTGTTCCAGCAGGAATACAGCCAGCCGTCGAATCTCAATACTGGGAAGAGATACGTCAAACTCTCAAGAGCAGCTTTATCAATAATAAAGCCAGTGCCAGCATCGACGGAAGAAACGTTAAAGAGAAACAGAGTCTTTCAAAAGCTCTTAGACCACAGGCAGACGAATAATGGATTATTTTTACGACGGGCAGATACGAAGATATGTAACACAGTTCATGCGTGTGTTTATCGGTTTCAAATACAAAACCGGAGGAGCAACACCGGAAGAAAAAACAGTTCCGGTTATGTATGGAGATTTAACCAGGCAAGTCGCTTCTATTATCAAAGACAATTCTGAAAATAAGATGCCTACTGTGCCCAGGATGGCCTGTTATATCACCGGATTAGAATTAGACACTACTCGAATCAGTGATGCTACTTTTATTAGTAAAGTAAACATAAGAGAAAGAAGATATACAGATACAGACGGAACTATACAATATCAAAATGTTCAAGGCGGCAATTATACTGTAGAGCGTCTAATGCCCACACCCTTTAAACTTACAATGAAGTGTGATGTTTGGACTAGCAACACAGATCAGAAATTACAACTGCTTGAACAGATACTCGTATTGTTTAATCCTAGTTTAGAAATCCAGACCACAGATAATTATGTAGACTGGACTAGCCTTAGCGTCATAGATTTAAAATCTATTAATTTTAGTTCTCGTTCAATCCCTGCAGGTGCAGAATCTGAAATAGATATCTGCTCTATGGAATTTGAAATGCCTATCTATATAACACCGCCTGCTAAGGTAAAACGACTTGGCATAGTAAAGAGTGTTATTAGTAACGTGTTTACAGAGCAGGGAGAAATTGTTGAATTAGAAAACTTAGTATTCAATAGAACTGCTGGTAAATTCCAGATCACTACAAACAATTACAGAATTCTATTATTCAAGAGTCAGAACGGACAGCCATACGATTATGATGTCTCTTTGGTTAATCCACAGGCTGCGGTTTTATCATTGGGACTTGATCAGAAAGATTATAAGAACGGTGAACCTGTATCTTGGGAAACTATATTAGATGTGCAAGGCGGCTACCATGCTGGGAGTCAGATATTCTTTAAACAGCCTAGCGGTTATGATATGGTAGGAACATTTGCGGTTAATCCAGTTGATCCTGGTATTATAGTGGTAACTTTTGATCAGGATACTGTTCCTACAAATACATTGATCAATAGTTCATTGTCTGGTATATCAGCCAGAGGCACTATTGATGCTATCATAGATCCATACAAATATAATCCTATAGAAGTATATGGTTCAGCTGGTCAAATTCCGGTAGGACTAAGATTTTTAATGCTCGACGATGTTAACACCAGCGAAAACGTAGGTGGAAGTTTTGGACCGCCTGCTGTGGATAGTTCTGCAACACTATACGACGGTCCAGATGCTTGGAAAGATGTGTCGGGCAGTGATTGTGTGATACGGGCCAATTCGATCATAGAATGGGACGGCGCTACCTGGAAGCAAATCTGGAATCCAGCTACAGGTGAAGACCCGACATATGTTCAAAATCTAAGAACAGGTATCCAATATCGCTGGGACGGTGAACAGTGGCTTAAATCGTTTGAGGGCGAATATGCTTCAAATGCGTGGGGCTTCGTCTTAGATCCTCAATAAGTAAAGGTATGCAACAGCGTGCCGGATTATTATTTTTAGCCAAAACCACAGGAAGATTATTGTTGATCTTAGACGATCAGCATTGGACTGTGCCCACATTTGCTAGGAATTCAACTCTGTTAGAAGACTCTCAAGATTTGATGTCTAGATATTCTGCTGGTAGGATTGTTCCTATTGAATTATACCTTAGTGAAGATCGAGGATTCGAATACGGAACATATATCTGTCTTGTTGACAACGAATTCTTAACCAAAGCTGCCGATACTATATGCTGGGCGACACTAGAGTGCTTGCCGCGAAACCTTCATATAGGATTGAAAACAACATTAAATAATCAAATTATTAAAACTAAAATATCTACTATATTGGAGTTAGAAAATGCTACCATCAGTGCAAAGATCTGAAAGATTTAAAATCGAATTAGAAGAATATCGAACAGTGTATGAAGGAATGTCAGACGGTCCTGTCAAAACTGAACTTAAAACACTGATAGGAAAACTAGTTCATGCAGTCAAAGAACTAGATGATAGACACATGGAAATGGCCCTAACTCGACAGCTAGGAGTAATGGCTCCCGATATTCGAGACACCATTACCCAAACTAGAAAACGACTACAGACTATTGTTCGAGATTGGAAAGAAGCTCAAAAGCATCAAGCCTGAGCTTCTCCCCATCTTAGAATTATGTTAGCTGTAGTTGATGTTCCACCAACCTTATAAACGTTAATGGCTAGGACGTCCGGACCATTTGGGAATGTTCCGCGACCGCCGATACTTGTAGTTCCTAGTTCTTTAAGTTGTCCCAGATCTAAAGTATTAGTTTCTCCCGGATTCGCTACAAACGAAAATACCGTTTCTCCCGGTAACGCATATGGCGGTTGACCAAATTTAAATGTTATAGTTCCACCTGCCGAAGTTGAACTTAACGAACTCTGTGTGAATGTTACACGATAATAGCTAGTTGCTCCGAAAGTCAACGGTCCTGTAACAGTTGATACACGAGTGTTAGCAGGAAACTTACTATCACTAACTTCAGTGTTAGTAGTTGCACCGCTTCCTGTCCACGAAGCCGCTGTAAAATACAGAGTCGATGTAGTTGCTGCCGAATTTCCACCTAGGGATAATCCAACGTTTTGGTTAGCATTCAGTGTGCCGGTGCTGTTAGCACTGGTTCTAATAATATAGTATTCTATTCCAGAAAAACTAAACGGTCCTTGAACCTGTGTAATTGTGGTATTAGCTGGAAACTGATTAGTGATAGTCACACCTGCTAATAGGGTAGTATAGTTAGTTGGCTGAACAAATGCTCCTGAGTTTTCCCAACTTGATCGAGTCACGTAGAAGAAGTTTGTGCCCGTCCCTCTGTTGAAAGCATTGTTATTTGGAACTGAAATAGTAGCTGTCATAGCTGCTGTGGTAGTTCCGTTGGCTGTGGTAGATGTGCCTCCGCCGTTCCAGTTCACAGATCCGCCAGGAGCGATCTGTGCGAAGCTTGGTTGTCCTCCGGCAGATAGTGCCGATAATCCGTTCCAAGCAATGTCACTAGGGTTAGTTGGATAGTTTTGAGGATTTAACACACCTTCAACGACGATCCCAGAAGCTCCGCTAGACATATTATCGGACGTGATCGATATCGAAGTTAATAGTAACTGAGCGCGATTTAGTAATTCCTTTTCTCCTAGATCACCGGTAACTGCGTTAGAAACGCTAGGCGCTAATCGAATCAAGAACACAGTTTTCTTAATAGTATCGATCGAGTTACCTGTAGAAGCATATGAGAAAATGTATCCACGATCACTGTCAAAGTTTCCGTCGATTAGATACGCACTACCCCAGTGGCTAATGATCGGGCTCGTAGTGTTTGAAATCAATACCACTCCGGCTCTATCTAGATGAGATGCTGCCGATCCTGCTGTATAGCTTCTTGTAGCTCCAGCAGCAAAGTTAGACATTGATGCAGATCTAGTAAGTCCAGTTAGTTGATTAGTTGAGGTATTTCTTCCTGAATATGAAATAATTTCGTTATCAACAAACACAATACCGCTGTTTGGAAATTCGCTGACGTCATCTAAGGTCACAGTAGTTTGTCCGGATGTCATCGCGCCGTTACAGCGAGATCTAGCACCTTCATTTAAAACTTCATATCGAACAGGTAAGTTACCAGTTCTCATGTAAGCTTCTGTGTTTAAGTTGTTGCCTTTTAGTCTGTGACAGAACGTATAATTACCTTCTGGGCCGCGAAGCATCCAATCAATAAAGCCAGCACCATACCAGCTAAATTGAATACCAATCATCTGCATTTTTGTAATATCAATAGTATATCCAGATGGTCCTGTGCCGTCACATTTATCTAAGTTCCACTCTGATTGGGGAATAATCAAATCTTGAACCTTACATACCTTAACTCCGCTGACTGCGTTCACGCCGCGCCAGTCCGGGGTTACATACATGGTAGTATTATCTGCGATGGAAGCCACAACGTGAGTCATACCTCGTATAACAATACGATCACCTTCTTGTAATTGATCTTTAAATCTAGTATTAGTTCCACTGATTAAGTTAGAATCTTTTGAAACTGCTATCGTTCCGGCAATTTGGAATGTAGAAGTTCTACGGCCAACAGCGAGTTCTTTTCCATCATACTGGTAGAAAATTCCGTTTTGGTCATCAAATGGTCCAGAACGAACTACTGCGCCGTGCCAATTAACCAAACTCATCTGTGCCTGTGACCCCAACACTGCCGAAGTAGCACCTAGTTGAACGCCGGCTGTAACACGGAATGATCTTTCGTCTACGATTTCATTTACAGTATAATCATTGTTATAACCTGTGGTCGTAATTCCACTTAGTCTAATGACCGCTCCGGCTTGGACTCCGTGATCAACATCGTCGGTAGTCACTGTGATAAGAGCACCAGATGCAGTCGACGCTGCGGTAACTGATCTTAGATCATAGCTAGGAGCAAATAGAGCACCTGTGTTATACATAGCCCCCTTACCAGATTGGTAACGGATATACTTTTTACTTTGACGTATTGCCTGGCCGCCGTGTTGAGGACCGCCTGTGCCTAACATAACACCGCCGTCAAACGGTCTGTGTGTGAAGAAACTGTCCGGTCTTGCGTATACAACTCCTTCCAATGTAGTTCCAGTATCGATAGTTCCAGGCGCTCTAGCCACATATCTAATAGTAGTTGGACTAATAATCTGTTCTACAAAAAATGGGCCGCCAGCTAGTTGATGATTTGAACCTGCAGAGGTAATTGCAATGTTCAATCCCATTCCAGGCACAAAACCGTGGTTACTTGCAAAGACTACCTGCAGGGTAGCGATCGCAGAATATGTTATGCTGCTACCCGCCGATACTGTGCCTGTAGTCGCTTCAGATAGTGAAACCGTTGCATATACTGGAATTTGATCTCCCCGTTGAACTGTTCCTGCTGCTGTAGGTAACTGTGTTAGTGTGCCACCAACTGGGTGTGCTATAGTGAATATGCAGTCATGCACCCCGTCAGTGCCTTCGAAGTTGCTGCCGGTAACTCTAAATCTATTACCGAAGTAATAATTGCTAGTTGGATTAGATCCGTATCCAGTCACTGTGTAAACACCCTCGGCTCTAGTAATGGTCCATACCGCTCCGGTGCCCCTTGATCCGCTGTTTCCTGTGCCAACACTGGTAAATGTGGCAGTTCCTACCCCAGATCCTTCAATGATCTGTGTCGATGTTACACCGCCACTGCCGTCAACTGCTAATACTGTGAGATATAAATCGTTATCTGGCGTTGTTCCGCCTAACAGATCTCCTAATATTCTTAGAGTATCTCCTCGTGCATAACCTGTTCCTGCTGCGGCAATAGCAGTTAAACTATAACCACCGCCCGACACATCGATGTCTAATTGACAGCCTGTGCCTGTGCCTGCTATAGGTGTAGCCGAACCTGTATAGGTATTTTCGTCACCTTTGTGGCCCACAGTCACGGAACCGTTTAAGGTCAATGTCGTTCCGACGATAGCTGATATTTCTCTCAATAAATTTGGACTGGCTTCATTACCTACAGCCATACCGGCACTCAAATCGTCGGTGTTGACTAATTCAATAGAAGTTGCACCTCCGGAGTAAGTGGTTTTTACATATTTGTAATCAACAATACCGTCCGAGTTAGAACCCCCAAACACACCAGCGATCTGTGTGCCTGCGTTAATACCGCTGCCGCTTAATGGAGCGCCGATCGGCGGCACTGATCCAGTGAACGCGATAGTATTTTGTCCAGACTCTGTTCTCAGGGTCGCTGTAAACGAACCGCTTGATCCGTTTGACGCAACAGTAAATGCTGGTGCTCCAACGGAAGCTCCTGTATAAAAAGATGCCTGTCTTAGCTGTGTGGTAGTAGTTGCTAATACCTGTCCGCTGCTTGTTCCTACTTTAGCTTTGGCATAATATCTAAAAGTTGTTGTGGTTGGCACATCGTAGATCAAGAACGTGCCTTCTGCACGATTAAATCCTGTAATAGAAGCTGCAAGGGCTCTGATAGTGATCGGCGAACCTGCTGTAAATCCGTGAGCACCGTTAGTGGTCACTGTGATCAACGACGAACCAACTCCGCTAGTTCCCGTAGACGCATCTGTAGTTACACTGATTACGTTGACGTCTGTAGCCGACACTTCAAAGGTTGCAGGATATCCGCGTTGCATGCCAATGGCCTGCCACTTAGTTGGTTGTAGTCCGTATTCAAAGTCAGCGTCAAGCATGGCCTGCGGTTGTGCCACACGCATACGTTCAATAGCGTCAGTTCCAAAATCGTAGGGTCTAACTTTTAATTCTGTATTTTCTAAAAATATCTGGATAGCATCCGATGATGACATTGAGAAACAATCAGTTTTTACTCTAATATAAGTAACACCGTTGTTGACTTGTTTTGCAGCTGGATAATCAGTAGTATTATCGTCGATAAAATAAACCGTGCCGCCTTTTTCCGGGTCAGCAAAATTATAAATTACTGTATTATCGGTAACATTACTGATCAATAATAAATCTTCTAATTCAATTTTTCCTAGAACAGCGATACGAGCTAGTTGGACATCTTCTGATGGTAATACTGAAAGGCCAGTTGTAATAACGTTGACCACTGTTGCTAATAGAGCAGTGACTCTGGTCTTTGCAGCAGCTTCACCGTTTAAAGAATTATCGATGACCTGGGTTTCTTCTGTTTGTTGTAAATCTTCTACAGCGATATTATCAATAACAAAATCATTTAAAAGATCTGTTACGAATAGATATGTTTCGTATTCTGGTAATCTGTTTCCGTCGATTTGAGGAGTCGTTCCATTCCAGTATTTGGAAGATACCCTTCGAATTTCTTCGTTGCCCCCGTATCTTAAGTCGCTCAACAATGCATCGATAACATAACCGCTGTCTCTTCGACACTTTGCTGAGTCGAAAACATATCCGGCAAATCCATTTACTGCGGTAATCACCGCAGCTTTTGCATTACCTATCGCAGTAACGGCTGTGGTAAGCTCTACCGATACTCCTAAAGCATTTAGATCGGGAGTAGTCCTGGTTCCTGGAAGCGAACTAGTTCCGTTGTTAATAACATCTTTAATAACGATAGCTAGATTATAAACAGCAGTAGCGTCGGTAGACCCTGCATTATTACCAGATGTTACCTGCGTTAAAGCATTTCCTGCGCTCTTAGTAATCAAAGTGCCCTGCACAATTTGACTTAGAATTTGCGCTAGATAATCATAGGCAGATACAGTCTGCGCTTTGTGTGTAGGATCAATACCAGGATTTAGTGCTGGGTCAAAATAAAAGAAAAATTTTGCATTGTCGTAGGTAGCAGAGTTGCCGCCATACAAAATGTCATAGGCAAAAGAATACACTGCATATTTGACGTCTCGAGAACATTTTACAGGATCATGATCTGCGCCTGGATAGTTAACAGCCACCCATGCATTAATTTCTGCAGTTATAAAGTCTACGTTAGCTACTAGTTTATCTTTAACAGCGATTTGACTAGTAGTAACTCCGGATGAGGGATTAGTAAAAGTATATGCATCAGCAGCACTTCTACCGTTTTGTGCAATATCTACAATCTCATTGTAGTAGCTGGTTAATCTTGTAGTTGGAGTAGCAACACCGGAGATACCCGATCTTCCTAGCATTTCGTCTCTAGTGCGTTGGATCGTTCTAATTACTGTTCCAGAAATATAATCCGAATTATACTCTGCTAATCCTTGGAAAATAGCATTATAATTTGTGCCCAGTGCCATATCGAATGACGATGCATCAATGATATAACCTAAATCTCTAGCACATTTGGTAGCATCGGCAACTTGGTTGGTATTGAAAGATGTAATTTCACTAAGAATAAATTCTCGATTATTGTGTATCGCCTGCCATGCATCTGGATAGGCGTTATAGGTTAGACCTCTACCAGGTGTAAAAACATAATTTTTAACTAATTTTTTTGCCATTTAATTTTTCCTTAAACTCCGAACGCCATCGAAAATGCCAACGCTTTGGAATCAACATAAGATTTATTTGTTGCATGATTTGGTTCTGTTGGACTTGTTGCTATATTTACATTTCCGCCAACATGAACACTGCCTCCCACGGCAGCTCCGCCGGTTACTACGAAAGCTCCAGTAGTTGTTGATGTTGAAGCAGTGCTGTCGGTAATTTTTGTTTGACCGCCAGCGTTTAATCTTCCGGCGATTCCCACTCCGCCGTCGATAATGACTGCGCCCGTTGTGGGTGATGTGCTGGTTGTTGTTGAATTGACATATAATTCAAATGTTCCCAGGGTATTTGTAGCATTGTTCCACACTAAATTGGATGTGCCGCCAAACGATCCGTTATTATTAAACTGAACATTTCCATCAGTTCCGCCTGGTGGATTAGACGACCCACCACCGCTACCACCTGTTATAGTAGTCCAACTTAATGTTCCGGTGCCGTTAGTAGTCAATACCTGTCCCAATGTTCCGTCTGTTGCAGGTAGTGTCCACACGGAATTTGTTGACACATTTGTTGGGGCTTTGAAACCGATGTATTGTGTATTATCGTTATCCCAAAATCTTATTTCACCCCTGAATCTAGCATTGATATTTGTGCCAACAAATAATTCGCCGCCGATGCCAACACCTCCCAAGACTCTTATTGCACCAGTAACCGATGAGGTGCTGGCAGTATTATTATTAACAAATAACGGATTACTGATCGTTCCGCCGTTAAATGTGGATGACAACGTCAATGGTAACCATTGTTGTTGAGCAGTATTATAGGCCAACACATCACCGTTGGCAGCACCGCCTGTAGCTCCAACATCACTGAGAGCAGACAATGCATGATTAGTAATGTCATCGACTTGTCCATCGATAACATTTGATACTGTTAGCCCGGTAAGATTTAGCGTAGTTTGATTTTTAATACCCCAATATGTCCCTGACCATTCCCAAGTATCTACACCGTTAGTAACTGTTTGTCCTACAGTAGGTGCGCTAGGAAATGCTAGGGCAGCAGGTGTTCCCTGCTGATTATAAAAACTTGAAGTAGGTTGAACCCACTGATTGCTGTTACCGTCGTTATAGTAGACAAATAGTCTACCGTTGGTGGTATTAAACCACATAGCTCCAATTTGTGCAATAGGAGGCACTGTAGCACTAGGTTGAGCTCCAATTACGCCCTCGACGTTAGTCAAGTCTGCTCTTAAGAGGGCAAAACCTCCGGGCTCAACACCGTCAAAAAGTCTTAGAGCATTGTCTTCTCGGTCGTAGAAGATCTCCCCGCGAGACCCGACTTTTCTGTTTAGAAATTCCTGCTCTCTGGGTATTATTCTTACGCTGTCTAGAATAGGGTTACGATCTGTCGCCATGTTTGGAATCCATTATGATTATATATTTATCGCGGAGTTAAAAACGGTGTTCGGCTTTAAAAACGATCATAAACTGATCACATAAATACCCTACAGGATATTTTAACCATGGACTTAAACAAAGACATTGCCGTGTTTGACGGTATAATGACCGCTGAAGAATGCCAAGTTCTCATAGATCACTACGAAACATTGGCTAGATTGGATCTCAGTTACAGTCGTCTTCAAATAGGTGATGCCCCCGGACATAAAAAAAGCGATAGAGCGGTATTTGTTTTAGAACAACAGAGTTTGAGATTTACTCCAGACACTAGTTTTATTACATATTTTATGGATCGTTTCTGGAACTGTTACAATCAATATGTGGAGCATTACAGTGTGTTATCCGAAGCTAGCAAACATCAAGTTCGTATGATGAAACTGCAAAAAACATTACCCGGGCAAGGATATCATGTTTGGCATTTTGAATCAGATAGTTTAGAACGTGCAGGACGAGTATTGTCATGGGGACTATACCTTAATACCATTGAGCAAGGCGGAGAAACTGAATTTTTATATCAAGGCGTTAGAATACCAGCGACGCAAGGCACATTAGTCATTTGGCCTGCTGGATTTACTCATACGCATAGAGGAAATCCTCCGTTAAGCGGAGAAAAATATCTGTTAACAGGATGGGTAGAATTTTAATGGAAGTTCTAAACTTATTTCCTACAGAACTTTTTGTCTTTAAAAATACTAGTGTTGACAATCAACAGTTAATTTCTTATCTGGATAAACTTGAAAATATAGAAATTAAAAAAACATCCACCCTTAGTATGTTGGTAAATCTAAAAGGCTACGACGAGTTTAAAGAATTATTTTCTTGGTTTGATCAATGTTTAAATTCTGTAAAAAATCATATGAAGTATGACTGTGATAGTTTAGAAATTACCAACAGTTGGTTTAATGTAGCCCTTGCGGATTATCAAATGTATCAGAATGTGCATAGGCATTCGATGAGTTTACTCAGTGCAGTATATTATCTAAGCGAAGGCTCTCCTACAGTGTTTGAAGATCCGGTGATACACAGGACTCAGGCACAATTAGAAGTCCTGCGATTCGATTATCATCCGTTTTATAATTCTGATCCAGAACCCGGAAAACTAGTGATTTTTCCTAGTTGGATGTATCACAGTAGTTTACCGCACTACGGCGATAAAAATAGATACATTATTAGTTTTAATTGTTTACCAAATGGAAAAATCAATCACAACTTAGCTACAGATTCAAAAGCAACTGTAAGGATAATAAATGATCAATGATGTTATAGTGTTAGGTGGCGGAAATGCAGGACTGATGTCTGCGCTTTATCTTAAAACTGCGCTGCCTGCTCTAAATATAAAATTAATTAAATCTAAAAAAATTGGCACTATAGGAGTGGGAGAAGGATCTACAGAGCACTGGAGCCGTTTTGCCGGAGCTGTAGGCATTAATATTGTAGATCTAATCAACGAATGTGGCGCTACTATCAAGATAGGAATCAAGTTTGAAAATTGGCACGGAGATGGCACCAGTTATTTTCATAGCCTTCCAGAGTTCCTAGTATGGATGGATAGCTACACAGGAGCTCCGTATACCATGATGGGAATGATAGCCAACGGTATACCTAGCGACAAAATGCATTGGGACTTGCCAATGCAAGGTTATATTAGACAGCCACTTACCGATTACTATCAATTTCACTTTGACAGCGAAAAACTAAATGCGTTTTTAGAAAAAAAATGCAGAGAAAATAATATCGAAATCATCGAAGCCGAAATATTAGGACCAGTCATAGATGATCAAGGATTTGTAAGTGCTATCGTAGACGAACAAGGCAATAATTATCCTGCAGATTTTTTTATAGATAGCAGTGGATTCAAGCGAGTTATTACATCTAAGCTAGGCGCGGCCTGGGTCGATTGGTCAAAATATCTGCCTTTGAATTCTGCTATAGCTTTCCAAACTGCTTATGAAGAAAAGATTCCTCCATATACCCTAGCTAAAGCCATGGACGCAGGCTGGCACTGGCGCAGCCCTGTGCAGGATAGATTTGGCAACGGTTACGTATTCAGCGACAGCTTCATTTCAGAACAACAGGCTCTAGATGAGATACAGAAACATTTTAAAGATACTATACATGTAGGTCGTAAGATTAATTATGTGTCAGGAAAAGTAAATCGTGCATGGATTAAAAACTGTGTCAGCATAGGGCTCAGCAGTAACTTTGTAGAACCGCTGGAAGCATCTAGTATTTCTACTACCATTAAACAACTACAGCTATTAACATCTTCAATTTGGAATTGGGATCGTTTAGATACTGGAAGCATTAAAGAATATAATCGAATCGTAGACGATATGATGTATAACATTTTAGATTTTATTCAACTGCATTATTTCACTGAAAGAAATGACACTGAATTCTGGCGTTGGTGTAAAAATGAAATGACCATGACTGATTTTAATAAAGAAAACCTGGAAGTTTTTAAGAAAAAATTTGTAAATCAAACTTTGTTACCCGAAGACGGATTAATGAGTAACTTCAGAATCTACGACTGTCTTAACTGGATTCAGGTTATGCACGGACTTCGTATGTTTGATGCAGCCAGTATCAAAGAGCTTTATGAAAAACATTATAGTCATCGGAGACACGACGATGAACAGATGCTTGCTAAAATAGAAAAAGAACCAACTGAACATTGGTTGACTTGCAGAGAAGGTGTTGATCTTGTCAAAAAATTAAGTCAAACAAATTTAGGATATAAACTATGATCGATTCATTATGTGTTGTAGGCGGCGGAACCAGCGGGCTAGTTTCTGCATTGATGCTTAAACACGCTTATCCCGAATTGAAAGTTACTGTGATAGAATCTAGCAAAATCGGTATCATCGGTGTTGGCGAAGGATCCACAGAACATTGGAAAAAATTTATAGAGCACGTGGGAATTTCTGTTCCCGAACTTATGAGAGAGTGCAGTGCTACATTTAAAATTGGCATTAAATTTACTAACTGGCACGGCGACGGCACTAGTTATTTTCACAGCATCAGTGAGCAATACGGTCATCATTCTAAAGAAAGCGGATTACCTGTAACATGGATCTATATGGCTGGTGAAAATTTTGATCCGTTAGATACGTCGTGGGCACTCAGTCAAAAAAGTATGCATGTCGAGCCGCTTCACGATGTATTAGCACAATATCATTTTGATACTTTTAAACTTAACGATTTCTTACACAGAAAATGTCAGGAAAGAGGAATCAACTTTGTAGACACTGAAGTAGAACAGGTAATTTTAGATGATCAAGGATATGTAAAAGAATTAAAAGACTCAGAAAATAATACACATGCCTACGACTTTTATATAGATTGCAGCGGATTTAAAAGAATCATAGGTTCAGCATTAGGCACACAGTGGGTAGACTGCACAAAACAATTACCAATGAACAGTGCCATAGCGTTCCCGACCGGATATACTGAAGATATTCCATCTTATACCGAAGCCACTGCACTGGGCAGTGGGTGGGTTTGGCGTATTCCTACGCAAGAAAGATACGGAAACGGCTACGTATTTTGCGATAATTTTATAGACGAAGACAAGGCCTATGCTGAAGTTAGTCAGCACTACAAAGATAATCTTAATATCTTAGACGAATTAAAAATTGGAAAAAAAATTAAGTTTGGTGCCGGGCATGTCAAAGAATTTTGGATCAAGAATTGTGTTCAAGTTGGTCTCAGCGGAGTATTTGTTGAACCACTAGAAGCTAGCAGCATTGGAACTACTATACAACAGTGCTTTATTTTAACTCCTTCGATTTTCTTTTATGAAAAAGGAGAAAAGTTAACTGCTAAGAGATACAACGATCATATGTCTCAAATTGTATCAAACATCATAGACTTTATCCAATTACATTATTTCACTGAAAGAACCGACACAGAATTTTGGCGCTGGTGTAAAAATGAAATTGTTAAGACAGATTTTAATAGAGAATATTTAGATTATTTTAAGAAAAGTTTCCCCAACGGTTATTATTTTAATGTGCCATTGATACTTTTTAGCCATTTGAATTATGCACAGGTTATGCATGGTCTAAGAATGTTTGATAACAATTCTATCAAAGAAAAATACGAAAAACATCTCAGCAAGTATACTGATCTTTCTATAAACAATATAACAAATGCCAAGCAGACTGAAAACTTAGATGTCGAAGTTTTCACTCACAGAGAATCAATTAATAGATTAAAAGAACGATATGACGAACTCAACTACAAACTCTAAAGCTATTATTCTAGGCGGAGGCACAGCCGGTTGGCTAACAGCTCTATTTCTTGATAGAAATTATTCTAACCTTGATGTGGTAGTGGTGGAAAATCCCAAGCAGCCTCCTATCATCGCAGGTGAAAGCGGAACAACTACATTTGTTAGTCTACTAAAACATTTAAAAATAGATGTTGAAGAGTTTATTAGACAAGTAAATGCTACTCCCAAAGTTGGCGGCTATTTTAAAAATTGGAACGGCATAGGAACAGAATTTATCCATGCTTTACAAACAGATCATGCTCCTTGGTTAGACGGCTGGACAGAGTATGTTAAGACCGCGCCCAATGAAGAATTAAATCTTGGAACGATGTATTCTATTATGAATCGTGAACAAGAAAAAGATATCTATTTAAAAACCATTGTAGCCAATGATATTCCTTTGGCTAAAGCGTTTTATGCTTCGCAATTTATAAAAAATCAAAAAGTGCCGTTTGGTGCTGAATCAGATTTGCCCTGTGTGCCCATGTGGCATTTTGAAAGTAGAGGGGCTGCTGCCTACTTTAAAAAAATAGCACTATCTAGAGGAATCAAATTAATTGAAGGCGTGTATACACATTCGACTCAAAAAGAGAACGGAGATATTGAAGCGATCACTCTAGAAGACGGTTTAGTGTTATTCGGGGACTGGTTTTTTGACTGTTCCGGATTTGCTAGATTATTGTTAGGTAAAGTTTTAGAAGAACCAATCGTTGATTATTCTGATTATTTTCCGGCAAGGGCAGTTGTTGCTTGGTGGGACAAACCGTGTTACTGTGTAACTACCAATGCTACTGCTATGAAATATGGCTGGTCTTGGAACATCAATCTTAGACATAGATCAGGGAATGGTTACATATACGATCCCGATCATTTAACTTTAGACCAAGCACTCGACGAAGCTAGACAAGAGTTCGGCGAACACATAGAACCTATAGCTAATTTTCAGTTTACCCCCGGAATGATGAAAAATGCATGGAAAAACAATGTCATAGCCATTGGATTGAGCAGCGGATTTTTAGAACCTCTAGAAGCTAACGGTGTTGCTGTTATTATTGAAAGTTTATATTGCTTACAAGATCATTGGAAGCACGATAGTGAGTTTTTAAGAAAAGAACGAATGGAAAGATTTAATCTTAGAATCTGGAACATTACTGAAGATATTAAAGATTTCTTAGCCTTACATTATAGAGGACATCGCAGAGACACTGAGTTTTGGCAAAGTCATGGAAACGATGCATTTAGAATTCCCGCATCTCTTAAAGAAAAACTCAATGCATGGGCTGAATATTTCGAAGGAACTAAGGGAGAGCCTTGGTTACACGGATATAGTCCTACAGCATGGCTGATGGTATTACAAGGATTAAAGGTATTTGATCACAAAACGCTAGCCAATATTCACAAAAAAGCACTGCTCGTCGGAGAAAAAGTGCTAAATATCAATGAAGCCCGTTATAGGGATCTTGTCGCTCCATTTTGGACAATCGACGAGTGGATCCAAAGGACAGCATAAATACTTACTGTAAGGAGATTACGATGCCAACCTATAAAATGATTTTAAGAAGAGCCGAACCGCCAGGCACCCTATTAGTAGAAGAAGTTTTCTGCGAAGCTAACAGCCGAGAAGAAGCCCAGAAAATTTTTGAAGACTCATACGGAGCTGGTAGAAATGTTGCCGGCCCAATGAAAGTAGAAAATCCAAGTTAATCTTACAAGCCAGTGTTCTTGAGCATGTCTCTTACACTGGCTATTTTTTTGATTTCGTCTTGAACCTTAAAATCTGCCGATTCAAAAGGCATTCCTAATACAGGCCTGGTATCCCACTTAAGCCATGCGCTTGTTCCGTTAGCATCTACATATTGTAAAAAAGCCTGTATCTGTTTTTCGCCGGGCAACGGATCTCTCCAATGTTCGTGTTTCCGCCCACTGTAGATTCCCATATCACCTACTTCGAGGTCTATTTTGTGAATTTCTCCAGACTCGTTTTTAACATATAACGGCCAATCGACATCTTTTTGCAAACATACAGATACTGTTACTTCAGAACTTTCTCTGTCAAAGTGTCTTTGTAATTCCGAACCTCTATAATAAATTCTAGCATAAGAATACGTAGGATATAATTGCATACCTACAGATTCTTCGATCTTCGGTTGAAGCCAAACGCTAAGGGCTTCCATCATCAACGGACTATATCGAGCAAATGTATTTTCACAAAGGTCTGCTAAATTTGCCCCAGGATATATTTGTTTGCAAACGGCTTCCATCATTTCAAATTCTAAAGAAATAAATTTACATAAATCCTTAGATAGAGCATTTTTTATTATAATATAATCTGTGTTCATGGTAGCGGAATTAAACTCATATTCATAAAGGGACGTTCGGTATAGTCTCTAATAATGCTACTATTAGGTATAGTATGAACATCATATCCGATAGTAGTCCTTACACCTTCAAACGGTTCTAATATTTCAACCTTATGAAGTCGGTGTCCAGGACCAAAATAAATTTGTCCCGGTTTATTTACAATTTCATAACTTTCAAAAATAGTTTTTGTATTTTTCGGGTCTATTGAAATATACCCATGATGATCAAAATCGTGATGGTGCCAATCAAGAACCTGATCAGCTGTATGAAAATTTAACCATGCTTCGAGCCATAGCGGTCTTTCCCAACCTAATTGTGATCTAATTACAGTTCGTAATTCTGAAAAGATTTTATAAAAGTTAGTAGATGGTGCGGTTAGGGCAAAGATATTATATTTAGAATATGCCCACGTAGAGTCTTCATTAGGAAATAGACGTTTAAAATTATCGTGTGCTATTTTAAGATCTTCAAAAATATCTATTAAATTGTCTGCAATAAAATCGCATTGATATGTAATGTAATCCTTATCACCGGCATCAAAAGAGTAGCCTTCTGGAATTTGATAATTTAATTTAATATCGTTCATAAAACTTTTCCTAAGTTCATGTTAATTACACAACGATATTTGTGATCTCTTACAGGACTAGAACTGTGATAATATTTTCCGTTGAATACCACCAATTTTCCTCTTTCGGGGGTTACTCTATAATTTACAGTAAAATTATTTTGTTTTATCGTTCTGATATCGTCCTGGCCCGGGTCAAAGTCGTCGTTGGTTTCGTTAAAAATAACAGTATCTCCATCTGAGTCGTTAACATAATAGATTGCATTATAGTGAGGCATAAAACTATCTATATGAGGCATGTGCCAATCTAATTTAGATTCCGGAGTTGATAAAGTCATGTTAGCTCTCATTCTAATTAACATATTGAACGGAATATCTACTTTGCTAGTTATACTAAGAACTAATGGATAAAATAATTGAAAGAAGTTACTCTGTGTTTTTTGATGCTCATAAAAGAAATGATTAAATCCTGCATGATTATCGGCATTGTCTAAAAAGGTATCGTCTCCAGAGACCATATTTTTGTTAAAAACCCAAGGAAATTCAAAACCAGTCATTACAGTTTCGATATGCCTTTGATAATCCACAGGTATAAAGTTTTTGATTTCGATAATGTCTTTCATCTTCTTTTTAAATTTCCCGAGATAGAAATTCTTGGTTTGTCGGATGTAGAAAAAGGATAAACTAAATGTTGTAAGCAACTAGGGAAAATAAAAACACAACCCTCGTATGTTTTATCTACTGGAAACTCTGCTTCTCTAACTTCACCAAATATGTTAGTATATATAAAACTAAACATTCCTGCCCTTGGCGAATTGGATTTTTTACAATTTTCTTTGTTTAATTCGTCGCCGATAAAATAAGGAACATTCAACCATAATGCAAAACTAAAAATTCCGTCATGGCTGTGCATGGGATTGAATTCGTTTTTATATTGTATATTGACCCAATGGCTATAAAGTTCTAAATCGTCTGTTCTTAGATCTTTAGTAGTATAACTTACATTCCAGTTTTTAGAATATTCTTGGCACTGGCTAATTAAGAATTGTTCTAATTCATTTTTATTTTTGCCTAGTTTAAATTCTAGATTAATATTGCCAGCAAGATTACTATTAAAAGGAACAGATTTTTCAAAATCTAAATCGTTTACTTCTTGTCTTAAGGAAGATAATAAATCGTCGGGAACTTTAGATTTTATAAATCCGTAATTAGCAAAGTTTCCAAATTGCGTATTCATAATGATACTATACCTGAAAATTTTATAACTAGACTAGTGTCATTAGATTTTAAATTTTTGTGCCACTCTTTAGGATGAAACATAACACATCTATTATACTCATTCTGCACGGCCATTGTTATCTTAGCACTAGTTGGATTATGAAATTCTATTCCGGTATTTTTCAAAGACGATTCGTCTAAAAATATCAATCCCATAATATTAAAAGATAAGTTTCCTTGATCAATTATTTCCTGATATTCTGTTGAAATCTTTTCAAAATACACTTCGAGGTGTTGAAATCCCGTTGCCCCATGACAATGTTTAATTAACTTAGCAGCAAAGGAAGAAAATAAATCAGGATTTATTTGACTAAGCAACATGGTTTTATTATTTTCAAATTCTTGTTTTAGTGCAAACAATCTCCATAAATCGGGAGATTCTAAAAATGTATCAATGACTTTTATGGGTGTATATGGAATTTTCATTTTGCTCTAATAAAAAATACCTGTGTTAATCGAGAGTCGTCCGGAGTCGATCCGAAGAATTTTTCAGCACTATGCCAATTTCTGGGATCAAAAATAATACATCTATTGTAAACACTTTCAATCTCTATGCTTTTTGTAAAATGCGCTACTTGCTCTTCTCTATATTTTGCAAATGTTTCTCTCTCTGCTGGATCGGATAGCAATACATCATTCATAAACAATTCTGTATATTGCTCACCATTAAAATCATCTTGGTCTTGATAAATTGTAGTTCCTGCACCTACCGGAGCATCTTTATTAAGATATATTAATCCTGCAACGTTCAGTTTAGGATCATCATCATGAACCCAGCCTCGACCGTATGATCCATCTATATGTTGGAATGCTGTTTGTAATTCGTCAAATCGTGTAAATCCATACTGATTTAAGATCATTAATAATTTTTTCATTGTTACACGAAATATGCTTTCGTCAATTTCATGTAACAGCTTTGTCCTAAGTCCCGGCCAGCTGCCCCTATCTCCTTTGAAATATTCTTGACTTAATGCAAAATCTCTCCATAGATCCGGATCTTCGTAGAAGTTATCTATAACCATAGTTGGCAGATAAGGAAATACATATCTATTTTTAATTCCAGAATTTTTTATGAACTCTGCACTACGAGAATTCATCTGTTTTAATTGTTCTACATGCTTATCCATTTTTTTCTGCTGTAAAATTTATTGTTAACGCTATCCGTTTAGTAAACATCTTAGGACAGGTGCTGGCATGATAATGCCAACCGTTGAACATTAACATCTTTCCTTGATCCGGAGTGCTTCTATGTAAAATATTATATTTTGAGGATTCTTCAATTTCTTTAAACACTACAGTATCACCGTCTGTTTTATTAACGTAATAAACAATTGTATAATGTTCTTGATCGAAGTCTCTATGCGGATTATTATATTTGTAGGGCAAGCTAGGAAACATATATTTTGTGTTTAAAAGAAATCCCATGCGCATTCTTAAAAGGTTGATTAATTTAAATCCAGCCTTATCTAAACATTGATTTAATAAGGGGGTAAAAAAATCGAGGTGAGGATTTACTTCGTTGTTAGGATGGTATACTAAATTTACGAATCCCGGGGTTGATGTCTGCGGGTCGTTAGTAGCATGTTCGAATGTAGTATCGCCTAAGAAGTGCCAAGGAAATTTCACATCCGTAACATAATTATAGATTTGAGTTTGGTAATCTTTATCAACAACATCAAATATTTCAATTGGTTTAAACATCTAAATCGATCCTATAAAAATTTCTATCTACTGCGTTTGTGGGAGGATCGTTAGGAAAACGATTCCAACACGGTATACTCATACTTAACCTTTTTCCTTCGGGGTAAGCACAATGATACATTCTACTAGGAATATAAAGCCCGTCCCCGGGCTCTAAGGTAACATCGATAGCAACGTCAAGATCTTCTTCTTGTAATCTGCCATTCATAGTTCCTGTTCTATACATATATGAAATTCTATTATTAAAAATTTTCCAACGTGTTTTTCCTTCTACTTGGATGATAAAATTGCAAGGATAGTCGTCGTGTATAGTAAAAGATTTAGAATTTTGTAATCCACAATAAACGTGAATAGCAGAATTTACCTGATACAGAGTTTCAAAAACTTTTAATAATTCCATAGTTCGTTGGCTATGAAAACCGTAATTCATTATTACAAGACCGTGGCCTTGATGAAATTTTTCAAAAAGGAATCCCTTGTCTTGTATTTCTCTGTCCCATATCCATGCTTTCTTATGTTGAGGAATATCAATTTTAGTATTATATTGATCTATCATTTCAAATTGATATAGATAAGGATTATTCAAACAACTTTCTACATCCGCCCATGTGAGGTATTCTTCCGGATTCTTGACTAGTTGTTTAAAAAAATGTGGCTTATCGTCTATTAAAAGATTAGTTTCGTTGAGAAGCCGCTGGCCAATATCGTTCATCGTCTGTCCTGATTAATTTTATATTAAACGAAATAGAAATGCGATCTTCATCTAATTCGTTTCTTTCGACCCCGTGCGGTAGAAAACCCGGAAACATTATAAGTTTACCGCTAGAGGGTTCAAAAGTAATAGCACTTGCGCTTATAGGAGTGTATCTATCAACCGCAGCCTGCGATGCTACTATGTAATCTTGATAATAACTTTTATAAAACGTTAGATTACCATGTCCTTTTTTTGCCTTAACATAATACGCCCCCGAAACAAAGCTGTTATCATGTATATGAACAGAATTAGTGCATCCCTTTTCGTTGATGTTTATCCACATATTTTCTATGGTTATGATGCAGCAATTTTCTTTATACCCGTAATCGCGATAACAATTAGCTGCTTGGTTCAGGATCTTTTTTTCTAGATCGGCCACTTCTACATAAGTGCCTGGTCTAAAATCTATACTTTGCCAACCGCCTTGGTTACTTAATTTTCTACCAACTGGGTCTTCTTCTCTTAATCGATACGCTAATTTTTCAATCGGCGTATTATCAATTTCGGTCTGTTCCCACCAAATAGGGGTTGGAAAATAATAATCTAAATTCATAAAAATATTTCTCTCACCGACATTTCTTTAGCTGATTCGTGGCTAAATGCAAAAGCATGACTCCATCTAAAATCTATATTATTACCGACATATGCTACATGATGTATGTTTGCACGATACATAGTCATAGTGTTTACTTTTGTTGGGGCTTCTCCTACTAATTCAAATCCCCAACGTTTTAATTCTTCTTCGGGATAGTTAAACCAATCAACCCTTTTAGGATTTTCTGCCATCTCTACCCATTCTTTAAACATTTTATGGTCGGGATCTATTTGAAAATCATATATTTCTCGGTTCATTTTGCCTGTATACTTATAGAGCTTTGTAGAACTGTCCTTTATATCGTGATCGGTGAACCACATGTTAGCTACTATACCATGAACATAATCAATATGCGGTATCCTCCAGCAGGAAATGGGTCTGTTTATATTCTTTCTATATAGGTTCCCCCATTCGTGGATCTGAGGGTCAAGTATATTATTTGTTACATTTTTTATATAAAAGTCTCTTATTAAGAAACAAATATCTTTATAAATCCAGTCAGGTAAGTGTATGGTATCAAAGGGATTAGGATCAAAATTATCCGGATGACTATTATCTTTTTGTATAGGAAATGTTGCTATTAAATTTTTGTAGACATCTAATACCTCATTTTCAAATGGCAGTTCTGTGACCCAGTAACCGATATCGTCTTCTAGATGAATGTATTCAGTTTTCCACTCGTTGAGAGTTTTAATCTTAATAACGTTATTAAAATTATTAGCATCGGGATAGCAAACTTTAAAATCTATCATTTAATATTAAAAGTCATTACATAGCGAGGGTCGTGTGACAGATTTGGTTGGACTCTGTGTCGAAGCCACCCGGGGAATATAATTACATCATTAGTTGTTACAGCGATTTCTTTATATAAAGATTCTTCGGGTTCAATCGGCCAACTAGCATAATGATATTCTAAAGGATCTTTAAATTCAATATTTCCAGAGTTGGGAGGACAACTAAGATAACAACTAACAACTAAAGTTGAATAATTGTGATTATGTTCGGAGGTATTGCCGCCGTGTCCGTGTCGATTAATCCAAGACTGGGTGACCAACGATCTTCTATCTACAAATTGAAATGAGTTTTTTACAATTTCAATCTTAGAACCTAACCAATTTTGAAAATCTGCAAGTTCGTCCCAAGTATGTGGTTGAAAATTTTGATCAACACTAACAGTAGATATTGCATTCCCCTTTTCTAATTTTGAATTTATTTCAACAAGATTAAACAAATTATCAATCTTTGATTCTAACTTGTTAAAATTAAAGTCGTATTGAAATTTCCACATGTAGGGAGGAAAGGCAAATATACTGCCATCATTGAGCTGTAGCACCCTGTGTTTCCTCAAAGGTTTCGATTGCCAGTGTGATTCCCATAACAACTCCTTCCATTTTTAAGATGTCAGCAGCTAAATCTTGCCTCTTGCTAAAATCAATAGATGTAATTCCATAGGGGTTTAATTTTACATTGGCAAACTCTTCTTCGAGTTTTTTTAATTCTTCCTCTTTAGAAGCTCTTTCGGCTGTAACATTTGTTAATGTTTGTTGCATAACTTGTAAGTAACTCATCATTTTTCCTTTTTAAAATTTTTAAGTATAGCAACGGATCTAGTTAATCTGTTTGCTAGACTATCAGAATTTAGAAAAACACAATTAGCAGCATAATTAAATGCTCTTTCTTTTTCTAAATCTTCCTCTCGAAATTTTTCAACAACCACATCATAGTTAGCTAGACTAAGACTTTGTCGTGGAACAGGTATAATTTGAACCAGGGGTGTTCCGGCCCTCACTAAAGTTTTTGAGTTCATGTCTTTCCAGAACAATTGAATGTTTAATACGTGTCCGTATCTTGTATCTAAAATTCCGTGTGCTGCTTGAAATCTATGTTCATTGTTATAGGTAACGGGCATGAATAATAGCACAATATCATCGCTGGCTTCGATCCTCCACGGAGTTTCTAATTTAACCACTGTCTTTAGAGTATTATCTGAATCATCTAATAATGGTTCAGCTTGACTGCGTGTGTGTGAAGAAACATAAGAATCTCTACCTTGGCTTACTTTACTGAATCTATAAGGTTCAGCCCACTCCATGCTAACACCATCGCCGTTTGTTTGAATTACAAAATCGGCAGGTGCAGGAACAATCCATCCCGTGGATATTATTTTTCTTATTCCTGGGCAATTTTTTGAACTAAGGGTTTCAGGTCTATCTCCTATCTGTTCTGCGAGCATAAAGTTTCTTTTTACACTTGCAGAACTTACAATAGGAAATATATCTGCCACGCCCGGTTCTAAAGAATAAAATCTTACATAAGATTTTTTATCTTTTTTGAGCCAGCCAAAAAGTTTTTTACAAAGCGTGGTCATCTTTTCCGCCGTAGATATTATCTTTCAAGAATTGATAATGACTTGGCAGGGTTTTAACATGCTCGATGACAAAATCTCTAAATTCTTCATATCTACGTTTTGTGTAATTAATTTCTTCTTCTTTACGAATAACATCCATACGATCACCGCTGAAGAAAATTAATTCAGGAGTAGCGATAGACTTAACTCCCATGCCAGCAGCAATAAACATATTACCTGTATATTCTGAAAAATAACTTTGATTGCCTACAATATTTCCTAATAGATTAGGAAACTGAGCTTGTTTTAGCATTGTGTCGCCTTGCATCTCCGGACAATACTCGTTTAACTGTGTGCACCATCTCCAATAAGGAGTATCTGTTCTCATCGATAACGCATAATGTTGTGCTACGAAATCTCTAAATTTTGTAACATCATAATCAACAGCAAAATTAAATCCTTCGATTTCACTGCGTGTAACATATCCGTTTCTGCGATTTAAATTTTCTACAAGTTTTATAATATTTTCGTGGGTAGTTAACAGGCCTGTTGATTCTAACGGCTCAACAAATCCATAGCTTAATCCAACCCCAACTACATTATGCACCCATGCGCGACGACGCTTGCCGTGTTTAATGTTGATTTCAAACATTTCTGCATTCTCAGCAACTTCCGGACTGTGGTGTTTTGCAATATGTTGTCTAAATTCTCTTTTGGCTTCTTCTGGGGTGGTAAACTTTGACGAATAAACATATCCTGTGCCGATTCTATTCCACAGAGGAATATACCACACCCATCCGTTGTCAAGTGCGTGACAGTCAGTAACATTTAACATCTGACTTTCTCTATCAGTATATGGTAACCTACATGCCCATGCTTTGTCGTTGGCCAAATATTTGTCAAATGGTTGGAATTGCTGACCCATCCAACCTTCTAGTAGAAGAGATTTAAATCCGGTGCAGTCAATCCAAAGATCAGTTTGTGGTAATATTGATCCGTCAACGCACATTACCTGTGTAAGGTTTCCTAAATGATCTTTTTTGAAACTATGGATATCATTGATAATATGTTTAACACCATTTGGAATAGCGATAGTATCTTTCAAATACTGGCCAAATAGCTGAGCATCCATATGATATGCTGTGTCATAGTCAAAATTGTAATTTCTTAAGATTCCCTTTTCGTCTCTAGTTTCTTTGGCATATTTTGCAAGAAAAGTATTTCCTGTGCAGTAAAATTCTGCAAATGTATTTGGAGTATATTCATCTGGATACAATGTTGCTAATTCGCTCCATGCTTGTAGTCCGTGCGGCTTGTCTGTAAAATCTAATCCTGCACTAAACGGATATTCAAAAAATGATCCATCGTTTTCTCTAAAATTTGTAAAACGAATAGAGTTTTTATAGGTAGCATTACAAGCAGCCATCCAATCTTCATCTTTTAACCCTAATAGTTTTAAAAATTTATTAATATGACCTAATGTGCTTTCTCCAACCCCAACTGTGCCCACTTTTGATGATTCTACTAATGTAATTTCTAAATGCTTACATAGTTTTGAAAGAGCAGCAGCAGTCATCCAACCCGAACTGCCTCCGCCGATAATGGTTACTTTTTTAATATGCATGAATATTCCTTATACCTATGGTGATGTATTTATATGTGTAGTTTATAGTGGAAATAAAAAAAAGGCATCCAAAGATGCCTTTTTTTATTTTAGAGTAAATTAATTGCCTTGATAACCTTTCCACCCTGGATATCTTACCCATGACGGTAATTCAGCAGTTGACGGAACCGGTTGACGATTAGCGCTTGGTTCTGTATTTGCCATTGATTCAATGTATTCTTCGTTGGTCATTAAGAATTTATCGCCTGTGGCTTTTGGAATCATTGACTTAACCATTACCTGATGTTGGAACCATTCGCTGTTAGTGTCTAAAACACCGTTTTCTTTAATAGCGTCAAAAATCATTCCTAACTGCGCTCCAACTTCTCCGTAGGCTACTTTACGTGCCACGGCATTGTCAGTAAAGGGTCCATCTCTTTCTACCCAAATCATTCTTTGTTGAGCGGGACTCCATTCTAGCGTCCAGTCCATGGTAATATCATCGGGTGCGTTTACCCATGCCATCGTGGCGCCTGGGCCTTCATAAATTTCGTGATCTTCGCCTGGTTCTACGACCTGAGAAACCCAGCCTTGATATCCTACTAATGCTTTTTTCATAACTTTTAATCTCCCAGATTATTTATATTCTTCAACAACTACTATTCCTGGACGACCGTCAGAGCCTCTATGTCCATGGAAATATCCGCCAGTGCCGCCAGTGCCCGGTGCACTATGGTTTTGATGATTATGTGAAAAGTGACCGCCTTGTGGGTGTCCGCTAGGAGCAGGACCGCCAAAGTGGCTAGTTCCGCCTGGACCAAAACTATGATGATGTGACCCGCCGGATCCGGTATGGATGTTTAAATCTCCGCCACCCGCACCGCCACTAACACCGCCACTGTGTTGGTTTTGTCTATTAGCTCCGTGGCCGCCTTGGGCTGACGCATAAGGGCCGAATGAGCTAGAGTTGCCGTTACCGCCAGCACCAGAGTAGTAAGTGCCACCACCACCTCCACCAACGGTAACGCTAACAGAACTAATACTAGAAACATCTAGAACACGTTCAGAATATCCGCCGGCTGCTCCTGATTCTCCGTGACCCGATGCTCCTCCACCCGCGCCTTGAACTTTTACTCGAATGTATCTAACTCCGCTTGGTCTATTCCAAGTTCCGCCGCTAGTAAAAACTTGCATGCCAGAAAACCCAGCAATTGCATACTCCAGTCCGTTATTAGATGCATTAGTTCGTAATACGGTATTAGCACCACCAATACTCGTGATTCCTGTTCCGCCCTTACTGACTGGAAGCGTTCCAGTTACTGTAGAGGTGCTTAAATTCACAGCCGCAGTGGCCATTTTTCCTGATGAAACTGCACCAGCAGTAATATCTGAATCGGGGATCGATCGATCGGTTATTTGAGAAGTTCCGATCTGAAGATCAATGATGGCCGACCCTGTTAGATTTTTTAGTGTTTGATAATTAAATGGCATTTTTTTACTCTATTAATAATATTCTGTAATTACAATAATTCCTGGTCGGCCATCTGATCCCCTATGTCCTCCAAAATATCCGCTAGTTCCGCCTGTTCCTGGGGCAGAGTGACCTTGATGATTATGAGCAAAATGTCCACCTTGTGGGTGTCCGCTTGGTGCGGCGCCACCAAAATATGTAGAACCACCCATGCCCGATGATCGTTGCTCGTGTCCACCACCGCACCCACCATATAAATTTAGATCGCCGCCTGAACCAACTCCGGCCAAGCCCCCGTTGTGATTATTATGTCTATTACAGCCGTGGCCGCCACCTGCTGAAACATATGGTCCAAAACTTGATGAGCCTCCGTTGCCGCCGGCGTTGTTGTAGTAAGTTCCGCCACCACCTCCACCAATACTAATACCTACGGACGAAATACCAGTAACATCTAATATACGCTCTGCATACCCGCCTGCAGCTCCCGATTCTCCATGACCACCGCCGCCACCACCTGCTCCTTGAACTTGCACTCGGATGTATCTTACTCCGCTCGGTCTGTTCCATGTTCCATTACCGGTATATACTACCATTCTATAAATGCCTGAGGGTGCAAATTCTAAGGCGTTATTTGAACTATTTGCCGCTAAAACTCTATATGCTCCACTAAATCCAGTTAATGCTGTTCCGCCTTTTGATACTGGTAGTGTTCCGGATACAGTAGCTTGTGTTACGTCAACTGCGCCTGATCCCAATTCGTCTGCGGTAATTGAAGAATTTGACAATTTAGCATTAGTAACAGCACTGTTTGTTAAGTCTGCGCCGATGATAGCGTTGTTGACCAATGCCGCTTGGCTTATATTTTTTAGTGTTTGATAATTAAATGGCATCGATATCTCTCTTAATAAAAACTAGTAACAACGACTAACCCCGGTCTGCCATCCGAACCTCTATGTCCGTGGAAGTGCGCACCAGCTCCACCGGTTCCTGGGGAACAGTGTGTTTGATGGTTGTGTGCGAAATGGCCACCTTGTGGGTGACTGCTAGGGGCGCCGCCGCCCCAAAATGTGTCTGCGTTGGATTGAGCGCTATAAGCATGGTGACTAAAACCGCCACCTTGATGAAGATTTAAGTTTCCGCCTGATCCGACTCCGCTAACACCACCACTGTGTTGGTTTTGTCTATTAGCTCCGTGGCCGCCACCTGCCGAACAATAAGGTCCAAACGCTGCGTAATCTCCGTTACCGCCAGCGTTAGCATAGTAAGTGCCACCACCGCCACCGCCTACATAGACTGACACAGACGAAATGCCCGTGACATCTAAATATCGTTCGGAATATCCCCCAGCACCACCGCCTTCGCCGTGGCCCGATCCTCCACCACCTGCTCCTTGAACTTGCACCCGGATGTATCTTACTCCGCTTGGTCTGTTCCAAGTTCCTCCGCCGGTAAACACTTGCATACCTTGTATGCCGTGAGGATTATATTGTAAGTTTGATCCGTCGCTGTATAATGCTCGATACGCACCGCCTAGAGTGGTTCTATCTAAACCACCTTTGTTAATTGGCAGTGTGCCTGTAGTAGTCGAAGAACCTAAATCAACTGCTCCTGACGCAAGTTTACCCGAAGTAACATTACCTAATTGAATTTTTGTGCCTGTGACAGCACCGTCGGCAATGTCTACAGAATCAATGGAGCCGTCAACGATAGCTTGATCGGTAATATTTTTTAATGACTGATAATTGAACGGCATTCTTTATTCCTTAGATAGCTTCTAGTAACCAACCTCTTGTTGCATCATAGTATACCATATTGATGCTAGCACCGTTTGTGCTAATAACCATATTGTCAGCTTGACGCATAATTCTTCCGCCATTTGGATTAACAGTGCAATTATTTGTTGCAAATGTTCCAGCAACATCAGTAATTTTAACGAAATCACCTTGACTTGGACTTGCAGGAAGTGTAATAGTCACTGCTGCGCTGGAGGTGTTTACCCAAAATGATCTGTTAGCAACTACCGTTTGGCTTGATGTAACATCTACTCTTTGATAGTCGCCAACTGTAACCCATGTAGAGCCGTTATAAATCTCTAATTGTGCTGTTGTTTGATTGTAAAAGGTAACTCCTGGGTTAACCGCAGTCGGTCGTTCAGCAGTTGTCCCCATGATATTGGCAGACATCGTTGCCTGAATACCTAATGATACTATTCTTCCCATGTTATTACGCTCCTATTAAGCTGTTGATGTTTCGATACCATACACCATAGCAGTAACGTTGATAGCACTCGAACGCACCACAACTAACTTTCCAGCGTCTAATACTAGACCTGTTCTTTCTAAAACACCGTTGGCTGTGATCTGAGCATCATATTCGATAAACTCAGCATTGCCCGGTGTTGAAGAAGTAGCCACTGCGATACGGACTGATGCTGCTGTTGAGCCTCTGTTACATAAGTTTACAGAAACTACAGCAAACGTGTCTGCTGGAACGGTATAGACCGTAGTATTTGTTGCTGCTGATAGGTCTGCGGTTCCTAATCTTCCTGTTGCCATTATAAATTCTCCATTATCTGTTATTTAAAAAGTAGTTCCAAGCTACTGGATATCCTGTTACGCCACCACGGAAATCAAATCTCGCCTTCATCTGGATAGGTGTATTTGTTGTAGTAGTGATCTGGTTATTACTAATAAAGATAAAACCAGCTGTTACACTATTTACATTCAATGAAGCACCACCGCCACCAATTTGTGCGGAAATGTAGGCTTTAATTGCTCGTTGTGTAGGAACAACAGAATCTGAGTCTGCGGTAAAGAACGGATCAGTGGAGAATTCAGTAATACTTGCTGAAGCTCCGCCAAGTGTAATATTACCCAGTGTAAGTTCTTGTAGACCAGCAATATTAAACGCATCAGCGTTCAATGTCGCGATACCTGTGGACTGTTCAATTGTGAACAAATCACCAACTCGGAAGTTACCGTCTTGGTCAGTTGATGTAAAGAACACTCGTCCGCCGTTATTTTCAACAGTTTCATTTGCCTGGAATGGATCTTGTGTAAAGTCATTTGGATAATTGGTTTCATTAAAGTTACCTGATCCAATACTTAAGAAGTCATGTCCAGTTAATCGAACTTGCGAATAACGAATTCTAGTTGTTGCAGTATCTCCGTGTTCTGGGGATTCGCTTACAGCTAGTTGTGGACTGATTTGGAAGAATGCTGTATAGGAACCGTCATATGAACCTCTGAATGATACAACGTTAACCAATTTAAATGTTCTTCCTGGTAAGCTGCTTAATACAACGTTAGATCCAGCTACTGGACGCTGTGTTAATCTTCTTACAGCCACATATGATCCGCTTTGATAGAAATCACCATAGCCGTTTCCGCTGGAAATTTCGCCAGCGCCTGTAACATATCCTGTTCCTCTATTAACAAAGCTCGGATTTGCTAGAGCACCTTTACCAATTCTTACAGTGAACGGCATTTCATAGATGTTGTTAGGATCTGTGATGGTCATTGTTGGGGCTGCTGCATATCCAGAACCTGGTTCTACTATACGAACTGCAAAGATCTTTTCTTGTGATACAAATGCTCTTGCTCTTGCTCTTGCACCAGTTCTGATATAAGAAGCTACTGTGCCTGCTGTAGATCTTTGAACAGCTACAAATAAACCGTATCTGTTTGGGTTACCGAATGTAACACCGCTAAATCCGTTGGCTGCTGTAGATGTTGTTCTAGAAGTCCATACGATACCATCTTCTGAACTTGCTGCTGCTGTGCTTTGGCTCACTGCAAGGAATACACCTTGCCCGTAAGTAATTGCAGTCCAGCTTGCTGTTGCTGGCAATGTGCTCGCAGACCAAGTAGCACCGTCTAAGCTATATGCCGCAACTGTTCCGCTGGTGTTAGAAACAGCAACGAATCTGTTGTTTCCGTATGCCACAGAATTCCAGTTAGAGCTAGAAGGTAGTGTAGCTGCTACCCATGCTTGACCGTTGTCTAATGAATATGCTGCAATTGTTCCGCCTTGTGCTATAGCGACCCAACGACCTTTACCGTAGGTAATGTCAATCCAGTTTGATGAACTTGGTAATGTTCCACCTGACGACCATGTTCTTCCGTTATCGGTTGAGTATGCAGTTTTGTTATCGCCAAATGTCACTGCTACCCAAATACCTTTAGCATACTTAACGGAGATCCATGTTCCTGTGCTTGTTGGTAAATTAGCACCGGCTGTCCATGTAGCACCGCCATCATGTGAGTATGCTGTTGCACCTGTTGCTGCGATAGCTACTACAGCAGATGCTGTTGGAGTTGCAGTTCCTGTGCCGCCTTGTGCGGTTGCGATAAATGATACACCAACTGTTGTGCTTGGAGCACCGACCGCTGTCCAGTTAGTGTTTCCTAGTGTAGCAATTGTGTATGCTCTACCAACAACAAATGCCGATCCAGTCTCTGTTGCAGTTAGATCGCCGCCGGCAACACTAGTCCATGTTGTTGAGCTAGGTAAAGCACCACCTGCGATCCAAGCTGTTCCACTTGGAGAAATGTTAGTTGTTGTAGCTCCAGACGAAATAGCTACGTAGTGTCCACCTTGACCGTAACCTTCTGTGTCAAACGCTTGGATAGCTCCGGTTGTTGAATTAACTGCTGTAATTGTTATCACAATGTCGTTAGTTGTAGACGCTCCACCGACATTGGTTCCATCAATAGTGATTGTGTCTAATCTAGCATAGCCTGTTCCAGCATTTTTAGTAATAACAGTATACTTTGTGCCTTTCTTAAGAATTAAGAAAGTAGCACCTGTTCCAGAACCATTTGTAGTTCCAGATACACTGTCATAACCTCTACTTAGATTAGAATAATCTACGTCATCCCAAGTTGCAGAATCATTTAATGTGCTAGCTGTTGATGCATAGCTAGGTGCTGTAAATGAAATTCTTGGCTCGATAGTATATGTTGTTGAAGCATCCGGTGAAGTAATTGTAGTTCCTGGAACGATATGATCCCATCCACTTGCGCCGGTTGATTCTGTTACCACAGCAGCTAGTTTAGTTCCAGCATTGTAAGATGTGATAATACCATATTGTCCAGCACCTGTTCCGCCTGTTAGATAAACCTTCATACCAACGTATGCAGAGTTAATCTCTTGGTCAGTTGCAGCAATTGTAATACTTGTAGTTGTTCCACCCTGTGCTGTGTTGCTGTTGGTTACATATCCGTCACCGCCGTATTGTCCTGAAGAATCGTTGCCTAAGTCTAATAGTCTAACTTGGAAAACCGCATCATCACGGAATTCATCGGCTTCTACGGATGCACTGGCCCCTGCGCCAGTTACGTTCATTGTTGCTGCGGTGTATTCAGAACCAGCGTTATCAAATTCTAAGTTTAAAACTCTGGCACCATCGGTGAATGCTGAACCTACAGTAGCAATAAATTGAAACTTGTTGTCAACCATACCCACGTTTGGTGTTTCAGAAGCATCAAAGCCTTCAGCAACAGAACCAAAGTCACCGTATGAGTTGTTACCGTTCGTGCCGCGGATCTTGCCGCCATTTTCACTTAGATAACCGATGTGTGAATAGTATGTGAACACAGAAACAAGTTCTGCTCTACCATTATTGGTTACCCATGCACCAATACCATCACTGATCAATTGAGTAAAGTCGTTGGAAACGATAGATCTGTTACCACCGTTGTGTAATGCACCGTCGATCTTTTGACCGACAGCGGCTCTACCAAATGTTGCATTATTTTGGACATATGGAGAGCGTGTTCTGATCCATGCGCTTTCGTCGTCTGGGCCCCAACCTGGATCTAACGAACAGTATGCACCGGCAGTTACACGGCGTGTTCCGTAATCATTGTTAGAAGTTAGGTCACCAGTTAACCCTTCCATGGTCATATTTCTTACGCCAGTGGCATTTCTTAGATAGAACATGTCTTCTTCTAAGCTGCCTTTTACAGAATTCGCATAATAACGAGCAGCTAATAGCGATCTGTAATTTCCTGGATAGATTAAATCATATTTCAATGCATCAGTATATGCCTCTACGTCTCTTAGACATAGTGCTGAATCATAATACAGTGCAAATGTCATTGTGCCTGTAGCTGTGCTTAGATCTACTTCAGATCCATACGGTGTTAGAGAAAGAGTAAAGTGTGTAGAATTAGCTACTTCTCTTACATAATATGTAACACCAGTTTGAACTCCTCCAAATACTGTGCCTGTAAATCTAATAGCAGCATTTCTCTTTAGCCATGTGTTAGTTGCACAGGTAATTCTATTGGTTGGGCCATCAGTAGCTGTTGCAGAGCCAGTGAATGTTGCAGTGATATAAGCAGAAATTTCTGCAACCATAAAGTCTTTGTTTAACTCTAACTGACGAGCAGCATAGTGTAAGTTTCTAGAATCTGTAGTTTGATTGCTACCTTCTGTGCTTCCACTATAAATGATATCATCGATCAATGTCATTAGAGTTTCAATTCTGCTTTGTGCAGTCGAATCGCCGCCGACGTTAGCTTTGGCTTCTGTCTTTGCATTCAGCAATGCATCTCTTGTAACTGCTTTCTGACCTAGACTAAACACTTCAGTGGCTGTCGATCTTAAGTATGAATATGCAGCTCTTAGAGACTGATAATTGCTGTTAAACATCACATCGTAACCAACTGCATTTAGAATTAAACCGATATCTCTAATACACTTGTGTTGTAAATATGAAACTTTAGTAGCACCTGTGCTGTATTCAGTTGCACTTGGGAATGTTATAGTTTGAGCAGTTGGACTTGCTTTAGGATCTACGAAAGAAAGTATAACATTTTCGATATCTACTAAATCACCTGCCGATAATCCGTGTGTAGCTGTGGTTACCACAGCATAACCTGTTGAATTATTGTAGGTAAATCCTGTAATTGCTAATGTGTTTCCGTCTGATTTAGTTACAACACCGCCGCTAACATAAGTGTGTGCAAAAGTTGTCTTGCCTACGTATACACGGAATTGTGTTGAAGTCAACGATGTTGAATCAACTACAAAATCCGTATGCCATGCTACTATATTTAAATCATCGATTACATTTTGAATGATTGTTTCTTGTGCAGCACTTAAGATTGTGTAAGCAGTAACCTGCGAACCTGTTGCCCAAGAAGTAGCTGGCCAGTTAACAATGTCGCAGACGATAGATAAACCTGTTCCGTCGGTCAATGATGTGATTGCAGTGCCGTCGAAACTTGATGCTAGTGTTACTTGGTTAACTCCTGGGGTAGTTTTAACAAAATATGTTACGCCTTTAACTAATCCGTTAGCACTGGTTCTTGGAGTAAATGTATCACCAACTTGCAGACCGTGTGATGCCGATGTTGTGATCGTTGTTCCGCTGGCAATTGTAGTGATTGTAATCGACGGAGCACCTGTTGTTCCGTTTGTTACAATACCAATAATGTAATCAAATGCCTGGCCAACAAAAGTTATTGAACCCGCTGACCCCGCTGTGCCTGATCTCCATTGTGGGATTTCATTTTGATCACCGCCTGTTGGAGTTAGCGCGATTGCATCCTGAACCATGGCTTTTAGGTGATTCATTGCTGCAATGGTAGCTGTTAACTCTTCTGAGTCAATAGCCATTGCTCCGCCGGCACCGTTAAAGTATGCTAGCCCAGCTGTGATACTTTGTTGGTAACCACCGTAGGTTATATCGTAGACTAGTGCATCAACAATATATCCAACGTCTTGCTGGCATTTTGTTCTGCTGTAATATACGTCTGGATAGTTAGCATCAATGAATGCAGTAACTTCAACTTTGAAATATTCTTTGTTTAGTAACAGTTGTGTTCTAGCATCACCATAACCAACTAGGTAGCTTGAGTTATAGTTAGTCGGATCTGGATATGAAGCTAGATTCATAGTTCCAAGTCTCCAATCAATACTATGACGGATCGTTCTTACCAACTGTTTAACTGTGGTTTGCTGTGTTGTATCAGCGTATGGGAACAATTGTGATTGGCTAGCAGTATTACCCGCTGTTTTAGTCACTGTAGTTCCTACTACGATGTCTCCCACTATCGACTCCATTCTAGATAGAGTTTGTAGAGAGTAGTATGAGTCTGCAATATTTGTTGTTCCTGATGTTGGGCTAGCATTAACTGAACGAACTTCGTCGCCTAACAAGCAGCAACCCTCTGGAACAATAATTGGCAACTCTTCTAAATAGCGACCTGTCTTAACATTAATGATTGTGCTTGGCAAATATTCTGCTGGAATATCATCATCAACCCCGGCTGTGATAGCATCTGTAACGATTTCTATTAGATCAGCCACCGTAGTCTTTATACCAGTTTCTGCTATGATGCTAGGATCAGTGAATTGCGCAACAATAGCTGTTGAATTGTCACCGTTTAATGTTTGGTAATTCGCAGCTGGGGCTGTTTGATCCAGCACATTATTCATAACAGTTAATGAATAATTAATAGCTGCTACTGTTTCTGCTTCTTGACCTAATGTGTAGAATCTCGGAGCATCATTGACATAAGATAATGCTGCTTCTCTGGTTTTTCTATTTCCACCATGACGGATATCCCAAATAACTGCATCGATAATATACCCAACGTCTCTTTCGCAACGATCATCTTTAAATGTAAATGATGTAGTGAACGGCGCAGTATTACTTGAAACTTGAGATTCGATCCACTCAACTGTTTCTCTTTGAATAAATGCTCTGTTAAGTTCAAGCAATCTTGCTGCATTTAAATTTCTTGGACCTGCCAATACCTGTTCGCAGGCATAACGTATGCTAGACCAAGGTTTGTCAACTGTAAGACCATGAATCGGCGCAGGTTGATCAACTCCGTGGTTCGCTACATAGTAGACGTGATCAACTTTTCCAATCGTAAACCATTCTGGGATGTCGTCTTCGCTGACACGTAAAACTTGACCTTCAAGTCCTACAGGTAATCTTGTTGGGCCTGCGCCGCCGAAGTAAACTAAATCACCTCTTGTAGTTAGTAAACTTGTTTCTGTTCCGATTGACAAAATGTTCCAGTATGTGCCTGTAGAATCTCTATCAGGGCGACTATTGGCTTGTCCACCACCTTGTGTTCCTACTGTAGAACCGTCATCACCTTCTGATCTATGACGGGTTACGCAAACATAAGAATTAGCACCGTAACGAACAACGTCACCGATGTCGTATTCGTTGTCATCTAACCATTCGCCTGCCCAATTTAGACCGCTGTTTAATCTAGACCATACGCTAGATGCTGCGGCTTGGCTTGGTATCCAACCGATATCTACAGTCATTGATCCAGAAGCATTGCCCGGAACATCAAAAGTTGTGCCGCCTGGAGTGGTAGATATTGTGATATCTGTAGGACTTACTACTGTTTTAACGTAATAAGTAGCTCCTTCTGTGATTCCACCAAATGTAGTTCCTGAAAAACGAACAGCCTGACCAACTTGAACATCGGCAGTTGGCGTAGACATTACAAATCTGTCAGAAGCACCTAGTGTGCTGGTGCAGGTAAATTGTAATGCTGTTGAATCGGTCGAAGCTAGATATACATGTCCGCTATGTCTTACCACATCACCGATTAGATAGCTAGTAGTTAGAGCATGTGCATTTCTATATTTGAAGCCTTCTGAGAACAAATCCCAGTTTGCTGTGCTAGTTCTTGGATTTTCGTTGGTATTATTTGTTTTAGCAACATATTGATTACCGCCGTAACGAACAATATCACCAATTTGGTATGCTGTGGAATTTGACCAGTCGCCTTCAAACTCGATACCTTCGTTAAATTGTGCCCATTTAGCTTCGTCTGTGGTAAATGCTGCTTGAGAAGTGTGCGCTGTTACGCAGATCCATGTGCCGCCACCGTATTTGACAATGTCGTTGACTTTATAACGAACACTAGATCCACTCCAAGAACCTTTATATTCAAGTCCAGTATTCCATTCTTCCCACGAAGCTGAATCATTTTCTAGCCCTAATCCAGTTGAAGACGCAGATGTATGACCGGTTACACAGATATATGTGATACCACCGTAGGCAACAACATCGTTGGGCTTGTATCTTGTATTGATACCCCAATCACCTTTCCAATCAAACCCTTCTGCAAATACATCCCAGTTGGCAATACTGTTTTCTAATCCTAGAGCACTTGTCGATGCAGAAGTATGTGAAGTATTACAGATATAAACTGTTCCGCCATACTTAACTGTGTCACCTACTTTATAAGAAGTAGAAGTGGTCCAGTTACCTTTCCATTCTTGACCGTCGGTCATTTGATTCCACTTTGTAGGAACAAAGCTGAGATCTGTATAGAAGTCTGCTGCGGCAGTATGACCTACCGTGCAAATGAAAGTTTTACCGCCTTGACGAACAACGTCGTCCTTGTAATATGCGGTTCCTGTGGTCCAGTTACCTTTCCATACAAATCTAATTCTACCTAATTTAAATTCTGCCATTTAAATGCTCCAAGTTACATTATTTATCACTAACTATTATCTATGTTTAAACGATCTGTAGAACAGCGTTTGAGCTAAAATTGTTCCGTTGACCGAGCCGTTTCTACCAGTTGCGTCTGAACCATAAAAGTCCATTCGCTGAGGGAATACTGTTGTTCCATTAATTGTGCTACGAATTTCGCCAGGACCTACTTTCACTGTTCCAGCGATAAAGCTGGCTGTGGCAATGTCTGCTCCGCCAACACTCAATCTATTAGCTAGATAAGCCTTAATAGCTCGTTGTGTCGGAATAACATTATTGCTATCAGCACTGAATAACGGATCTGTTGAAAATTCTCTAATAACAGTTCCAGTTCCGCCTAATCTAACACCACCAAGCGCCAATTCTGATAGACCATTTAAGTCAAAATAATCAGCACTAATTGTAACGATACCTGTGGCCTGTTCAACTGCAAACAGTTCACCTGCTCTAAAGTTACCATCTTGGTCAGTTGATGTATAGAATACACGACCGCCATCTGTTTCTACAGTTTCATTTTCAGGTGCATCAAAGAAATCTCCTGTAGAATATAATTCTGGGTAGTTTGTTTCTTCAAAGTTTCCAGTTCCGATATCTAAGAAATCATGTCCTGTAATACGACACTGTGAGTATCTTTCACGAATTTCAACTAGTGTATTATGTGTCGGGCCGTTATCTACATTAAAGTAAGGCTGTATCTGGAATCTAGCTGTTAATCCGTCAAACGATGTGCCTGTGATTGGTGTTATAACAACGGCTGTGTATAACTCCGGATTACCGTCAAATCTAAACTGGGCTCCTGGTCTTGGATATTGAGTTAATCCGCTAAGAGTTATATTTCTATTAGCTGGAATAACATCTGCAAATCCATCGCCTGACACAGTTACTCTAGTTGTTGATGTTTTATAAGCATTGCCTCTATTCAACCAACTTGGCTGTCCTAACACTCCGTCTGCTACTCTATTATTAAAGAACGGTGCTGCCGCAGCATTAGGATCGTAAACAGTTACATCTGGACTTCCGCTGACATAGCCAGAACCCGGATCTAATAATTTAATTCCGCCAACCCTTCCGCTGGCTAGTATTACACGACCTTTCGCTCTAGCACCAACTTTAACTAAATCTATCACATTAGTTTGATCGCCTGAGATAACAATCCATGTCGGTGTGTTATTTCCAACATCTCTGACTGTAGAATCATCGAATGTAATATCTGGGTTTCCGTAGGCGCAGCCAATCCAATTTTGGTAACTAGAAAGTTCTCTGCCAACCCATACAATACCATCTTCCGATGTAGCCATATAATTTGTTGGTCCTGTTGTAGGATCACCAAATATATCTCTCGATCCGGTATCACATACTGCTACAAATACTCCGTTACCGTAGGAGATACTCTTCCAATTCATAGAAGTAGATCCGTCTTGAGTTGGCATTGTTCCTGGATTCCAAGTTACAGAGTCAAAACTATAAGCAATATCTCCCTGACTTGAAATCGCCACGAATCTATCTCTACCATAAGCTATGCTGACCCAATCTTTTTGGCTAGAATCTGCAATGACGTCCATGATACCGCCAGTCCATGTTGCACCGCCGTCGTTACTCATAGCATAAACGTTATTGCTGTTTGCAATAGCTACGAACATATTTTTACCGTAGGCAATATCAACCCATTCGTTAATCGTTGAGTCGCCTAGTGTTGGAAGATTATTAGAAACTGTCCATGTTGTGCCGTTGTCTGTGCTTCTTCCAGAGCTGTTCAAGTTTCCTGCAACTGCAACAAACACTCCGCCACCAAAAGCTACTGCATTCCATTGTCTAGATGCAATTGATCTTTCGGTCCAAGTTATCCCATCTAAAGATTGTGCTACAGATGCCGAATTGTAACCGATAGTTACAAATCTATTTGCGCCGGCTGCTAACCCTTTCCATTCTCTGCTTGCAGGTAATGTAGAATTGACCCAGCTAACTCCATCTTTAGATGCTACAGCACTAGTTCCTGTCGAAGGAATAATAACAAATCGTCCACTTGATGCTATACCTTCATAGGTATAACTTGTGATTGAGTTAGTGCTGTCGTTGGATATTCCTGTGATTGTAATAGTGATATCATTGTCCGGAGTTACTCCGCCAAGATCGTCACCTGTTAATATTACTTGTTGTCCTAGCGCATAGCCTGCACCCGAAGAGCCGCCGATAGAAACTGTGTATGTTCGAGCATTCTTTGTTACGTTCCATGCTGCGACCGATGTAGGAATATCTATTGTTGTTCCTGCTGGTGCCGAACCTAGCACGTTTACAAACGATTCTTGAGTTTCACCGTAGACTACATTGCTCCAATAGGTGCTTACTGGTAATGTAAGTGCGTTAGTAATATATGGAGGGGCATCAAATGTGACCAATGCTTCAATTCTATATGTTGTTGAACTGATCAACAACGGAGCGATAGGAAAACCTGGAACTACATGATCCCATCCTGCCACGCCATCACTTTCTCTCTTAACAGATACAACTTTTGTCAATGTGTTATAACCGGTGATAATACCGTATTGTCCTGTTCCGATACCCGAAGTAATAACAATACGCATACCCAAGTATGTAGATTCTTCATTATTATCGTTAGATGCAATAGTGATAGATGTAGCATCTCCGCTTTGTGCATTGTTTTGGACTACAATATATCCGGCACCTCCCGGCAATGACGAATCCTGAGGATTTATAAGTTTAGGATAAAATACTGCCTTGTCTCTAAAATCTTCTTGCAATACACTAACACCAGTTCCAGAACCGATGATACTGTATGTCGCTTGAGTGTAATTTTGTCCAGCGTTTTCAAATTCTAATGTTAGGATAAAATCATTAACTTCGCCTGCGAATGCTGATAATACAGTAGCTTCTTGGTTTCTATTGTTAACACTACCATATCTAGGAGTTTCTGAAGGATCATTACCGACAGCCAACGAACCAAAGTCGCCGTATGAGTTGTTACCGTTGGTAGCACGGATTTTTCCGCCAGCTTCTGCTAGATAACCCACATGCGAGTAATATGTAAACACCGAAACAAGTTCTGCACGACCGTTGTTTAATACCCATGCACCAACACCGTCTGAAATAACCTGTGTAAAGTCGTTAGAAACGATAGACCTGTTACCGCCATTGTGTAGTGCTCCGTCAATCTTTTGACCAATCGCACCGTAACCAAATGTTGCTACGTTTTGAACATAACACGATCTAGAAGTAATCCATACTCTTTCATCGTCTGGACCCCATCCTGGATCTAAAGAAACATAAGCACCACCAGTTGGCTTACGGAATATGCCGTTGTATAGCGTTGAACTAAGTGTTCCTTGAAGGCCCTGTAAGGTCATATTTCTTACACCAGTTGCGTCACGAACATAAAACATGTCTTCGTGATTGGAACCTGTGATAGAATTGCAATAATATCTTGCAGCCAACACAGTCTTATAGTTTCCTGTGTAAGTTAAATCGTATATAAACGCATTAATATATCTTTGAATATCTCTTCTATATACAGCAGAATCAAAATTATAATTTGGATAATAATACTGCATAAACGCTATAGCTTCTTCTTGCAAAAATTCAATATTCGCTTCTAATTGCAATGTAGCATTTATGATCATCGAATCTGTTGTCGGATCGTTTGATCCAGACACTGTTGGGTTTGATGTTCCGTTATTAAGTTTAAAATTGATATAATCACTTACATCATCAATTAAACCCGTAAGTGTCGTTCCGGTCGCGATATCGCTTTGTCCCGATAGCACAACTTGATCTATATCATTTCCAGAAGTAGGAGTTACTAGATCTCCCACAATGATGTCTGGTAGGATTTCACGCATTCTAGCCAAAACATCTAAAACATAACTATCGTCGTTAGCTAATGCAGCATTTAGTTCATTCGGTTCCACTACTACAGCGCGAACTTCTTCACCTTTTAATGCTGTCTTCCTTGGAACAATGATTGGTAGTATTTCTTGATACTTACCTGTTCTAATATAGATATTAGTTTCAACAGCAGATCCCAATTCTTCGGCACGTTCACACGCATATCTAATTGTTTTAAAAGGATTTAAAATACTATGACCTCTTCCTGGCTCGTCAAAACCATTTGGGGCAACATATAATTCCCTAGCTAGTTCATTAAATGCTTTATAGTATAAACTATCTTCTTCGTTAATTGTTAATAGATGTGTGTTTGTTCCTATTTCAACAGCCGTAGGACCAAATGTGCTGGTATCCCCAGCTAGGCCTCTTTGTAGATCATAGGTTAACAGATCACCGCTTTGTCTCAGACCAATATTTGGTCCAGATTGTAATAACAACGACCAATATACAAATCCAGATCCGTTATCGCCTGGGTAATTTTGGCTGTCGGCAGTGTGTGCATAGTTACATTTGTAAGACGACCCGTCAAATATTACCACGTCGCCGACTGCGTATTCTGCTCCAGTGGCCCAATAGTTTCTCCACTGCTCTCCAGGAACGATTACTTCCCACGACCCGGCTTCAAGATAATCCAACGAGCTACCGTCTGTGGAACTGTCAAGAGTAGCGACATAAACCTGTCCACCACGTTGGACAACATCACCTGTTTTGTATACTGCTTCGGAGTCCCAAACTCCTCTAAAGTTTAATCCTTTTGAAATTGCAGTCCAATTAGCGGAACCCAAATCCTCATTGCCGGGACTGATCCCTGAGTGATTAGTCTTAGAGATATACATATATCCGCCATGTTTGACTATATCACCAATGGCGTATTGTGTATCAATAGTCCACTCTCCTGCAGGATTATTACCTGGAAGATCTATGGTCCAATAAGAATTATCCAGTGTTGATGTTGATATGTGTCCTTGAGTGCAGCGTAAAATACTGCCTCCAAATTTAACTAGGTCATTTAGTCGATATCTTACATTCGCGGCATAAACACCTTTGTATTCAATACCTTCATAATAGGTAGACCAATTAGCTTGATCTGATTCAAGACCTAATGATGTTGTCGCTGATGTATGTCCAGTAATACATCTATAAACGATACCGTTGTATTTTACTAGATCTCCAATACCGTATCTAGTAGCCGGAGCCCAATTTCCTGTCCATGCTGGGGTTTCAGCGTAAACAGAATGTTTTCCTATGTTATCATCAAAGACTGAAGTTGAAGTATAATCTTCAATTACAAGATATAATCTTCCGCCGTATTGGATGATGTCTCCAAGATTATATTTTGTTGTTGCAGCCCAGGAATCTCTATATGAAAAACCATCGGTCATTTTTACCCAAGCTGGACTTTGTGCAGTATCTCCAGGAAATACAAAATACAAATCATCATAGAAATCTGTATCTGCTGTGTGTGGTCGAACACAGACAAATGAGCTTCCGCTGTATCTTACAACATCGTCTCTGACATACGCTGTTCCACTTGTCCAGTTTCCTTTCCAAGTGTAAGCAAATTTATTAATCTTAAACTCTGCCATGTTTTATTCCATTATCCGTTTGAAGAAATACCTTCGGGGTATTCGTATGTTTTGTTAATTCTTTGCACTAGACGACCTTCGTCATCGATATAATACAGCATAGATCTATTATCCCAACGATATTGAGGATATTTCATGTTTGCAAATACTACATTGTGATCTTCATCAATTCCTTCAAAATAATCAACGCCGGCTTCAAAATCATCAAAGTTATCTGTTGATGCTCCTGGATTATTAATTACCACAGTGTCGTTATCTGTAAGCTGATCGCTGCGAATAAAATATAATTCGCCGTCCTCGTTTCTGCGCAGAGCATAGAAATACTGTGGACTGTTTCCTAATATATCTGCAGGGGTTCTTCCAAAGTAACTCATTTATCGCTCCTTATGATATCTCAACATAACTAACCACAGCGTCAACACTGTTGTCTATTGAGCTTTCTACTCTAAGTCCTGCTGTTTCTGGTAATATTAATTTTTCTCCGCCTGTGATTAATTTAACCGCAGTGTTGGGAGGAATAATAACATTTTTAACAAATGTTGCTGCTGTAGAATTTTCGTCTACAATATATACGTTAACGTTTACAGTATCGTATGTTGTAGTGTTTGATAGATTACAGCCAATAACAGTAGCTCTAATACCTTCGGCAATCTGTAGAACATCAATCGGTGTTGTTCCTACGTCTGTGGCTGTGATCATTCGGAATACGGTTGGCATAGTATTATCCTAAAATAATTGAGTATATAGCTGCGATTTCGTTGGCGTCTGTTTCAGAAACAGCACCAGATGAACCTGCAGGTGATGCCCAGGCTAATCCGTCCCAGATTTCCAAGGCTTTTGAATTTGTGTTGTATCGTGTCATACCGGTTACAGCATAAGCAGTAGGACGTTGTGCGTCTGAACCAATCGGCGGAACAAATCCGTTAGTTCCGTCAATTTTAAAATAACCGTTGCCTGTATGAATAATCTGTGTTACAGCATTAACTACTACGTTGGTAATGATATTATCTGCAATTTTAAAGTTGCCTAATCTCACGCCGCCGGCAGAGTTACCATCGATATATAAATCCTGACCACTCTTTGTAGTAATTCTATTGTCTCTAAATTCTAGTTGCCCAATGTCTAACGTTGGAAGATTTAGAGTATCCGCATACATGTCATCAACATACATTGTTCTCCATCTAAAAGATGCAGAACCTAGATCCCAAGTATCTGTAGTTTCTGGAATTAGACTACTCTGTATACTAGCGTTGATTGTGATACTGTCAGTTAGCGCATCACCGATTGTGATATTGCCACCGATTGTGATATTTCCAGTAGCTTGAATATTGCCAGAAACAAATAAATTTCCTGTAATATTTGTATTTCCTACTACTGTTAATTGTCCCGTGCCGTTAGGACGGAATTCTAAATTAGAATTTGATACTGTAGTAGAAATTGTGTTTCCACTAAACTGTAGGTCATCTACTTGTAATTTAGAATGATATATTGTTGGGTTACCGGCAGCTGGCTGAAATGTGATCGTTTGTAAATCACTGCTGATAGTGTTACCGGTGATGTGTAAATTACCAACGTCAAGTTGATTATCTACTGTTAGTGTTGTTGATCTTGTGGTTCCGACTACATCAAGGGCTGTTGTTGGAGAGGCAGTGTTTACGCCTATGCGAGAGTTGTTTACATCAAGATAGAGAAGGTCGGTCTCAAAAGCTAGATTCACACCATCTCTGATGAGATTCTGCTTTAAGAGCGGCCCCGAAATACGACCAATAGCCATGTGCTCTCCTAAATACCCCGTGTTTCACGGTTAACCAATTTTGGATTGCTCCGCATCCGTTTTTACGGCTCTTTGCTGGTTTACCACAGTTTAATTTGCGAAAACTTGGTCTGTTTATCGCATTAAGTGTATTTAGCCAGAATGGAGATTAAGTGAGTATTAGAGCTCTAGTAATAGCTAGGTCTGTCATAAGATCAGTGCTAACAACTTCTCCAGAACCGGTTGATATGATGTATCTATCACCATCATAACATTCTAGGTAGTTGAGTTCTGTGTTCCAACGAGTATCTCCTAGTTCAGAATATGTTCGTTCTGCCGATGTTCCTGCAGGAATGATCATAGCATTGGTTCCTTCAAATTTTAAATATCCGGTCCCGGATGAAACGAACGTCATTGGAAGATTTGACGATGAAACTCCATTAGAATAAGCTGAGGTAGCTGTTAGATCAGCAAATACCGCTGGTTTTATTACTTCATGATACCATAGTTGTTCATTTAGAGTCCCTCCAGTTTTAGCATCAATAGTTAAAACTAGATTGGCATCATCGTTGTTAATTACTCCTGGATTATCTAAGTCATTTCGAATATCTCCCAACTTAGAAGTTCTTGCGGTTATCAGTGTAGTTCCCCCGCCTAGAAAATATTCATTTCCTGTAACAGATGTATTCCAAAAAGGATCTCCTGCTAATAATCCAGCAGCAATCGCAGATCCATTTAATGCTCTAACAGATCGACTGTTGGTGATATTGTTTCCTTGGAATTTTAATTCTTCAACATAGGTTATTCCGGTCGACGGATCTAAATGAACATCGTCGTTACTTTGCATGGCAAAGATAGTTTTATTAACACCATCAATTCTAACTTGATCGCTGTAATTAGCAGCGTTAGGCCTAACTCTAGTTACATTAGTCAAATCAGGAGAATAAACTCTACTCCATTTTTTCAAAGAGGTTCCTAGATCGTAGGTGCTGTTAGTTCCCGGAATAATACTTTGTGTAAAATCCGGTGCTATTACTACCACATCTAAAGGACTGTCGCCGATGATCAACTGACTAGTGGTGCTTAGGTTTCCTGCTGTTTGAATATTACCTGTGACAGAAAGATCTAAAGATATGTTTGTAGTTGCTTGAAATTCTATAGTTCCTGCACCGTTAGGATCTAATACTATGTTGTTATTAGATAAGCTGCCAATAAAATTATCATTGAATTCTAAACTAGCAGTGGTCATTCTTTCATGTTCTATTATGGTCCCTGCACCGGTTGGTTGTATGTTTAGAGCACCGACAGATGTAGAAAAATAACCAGCGGCATTAATTATAACATTATCTAGATTTGCTTGACCGGTAATTGATCCGTTGGTAGTATTAATATTAGAATTAATATCTAAATCATAGGCAGGAGTATCTGTATTAACTCCTATCCTCATGTCGTTGACATCTAGATATAATAGGTCAGGATCGCCTATTCTATTTCTAAATGTAAGATCAGAACCGTTTCTATTTAGATTGGCTTGCAGGGCCTTGCCGCTGATTCTGCCTAACGCTGCGGTAAAATTATCTTCATTAGAGTTGCTAGGATCTTCGCCAAACACTCCGATACTAAAAGGTCCTGTCATAGTCGCTCCTTAGTTGAGATTAGCCCAACCTGTTACTGTTGAATCTGTATTAATTTGTAACTTGTTAACATCCGAAACATACACTACCATTCCTTCTTCCACAGTGCCGTTAGGTAGTGCAGCATCTCTAGCCGCAGTGTCTGCGTATATAGGAAATTTAATAAATTTTGTTGCGGTAATACCGGTAGCTGCTACTTCGCTGGTTGTTCCGTCTATGATTTTTGACGAGTCGTCGGCAAACACAGAACCTTGCACGTCTGCTTCAATCCTGCTTTGAAATTTTACATTATTGGCAAAAACTAATTCGTCGCCGGCTAATGTTAAGTCGCCGTCTATTTGAACGTTGCCAAAAAATCTAGTAGGTTGTGCTACAGAAATAGCTGTGCTGTCTGTAGTAGATATAGTGCTGCCCACAAAGCTGAAGCTACCAACCGACTCTGTAACGATAGTCTGTGCTATGCTTGCTGGGAATGTTGAATATACATTTTTTCCGCCTGCGGGGAAATTTACTTTTGCGCCAGCATTTGAACTGCTGATCACAGTATCTCTAGTTAAAGTAGACGGTGCAACAAAAGTTCCACGACCAATTTCCCAGTTCCCTATTTGATCTACGATTCCGTAATAGGTCTCGTTGCCGTTGCCTACGGCTGTAAAACTTTGAAATCCCGGAACAGTGTCGGCTAAGGTAAAACTACCTAAACCTGTAGTGTGAGCTCTTACTTTAACTCTATCGGCAAAAACCAAGGCCATTACGTATCTCCGTTATGATACGTATATTTACCCAAAACTTCGTTATGTTGTGAAGCCGTAATAGATAGTGATGTATTTGTCTAGGGGAACTGCGCTGGTAAACTCGATGTAAGTGTTACCAGATCCTAGATAGTTGTAAAGAAGATTAAAGTTGGTGTCTGATATTTGGAATACGTTCTCTACAAATACTAAAATACTATTTTCAGAAGCGGGAACCAATGTTAATGGACCAAAAATAGTATCTGTATCATTGCCCGGGCCTAGTGTTTGTTTAGTGATACCCGTTGAACCTGGTGCTGTAACAATTTCCCACACTCCAGCAACATATCCCTCAATGGTATTATTGTCTGTGTTATAACGAATGTAACCGTTTGGACCATTAGGTGTTCTTACTCCGGACAGATCGGGTCTCTCAGCAGTTGTTCCTTTAGGCAGTCTTAGGCCGCCTGTTAGGTCCATTACAGCACGACCGTAGTGATTAGTAAACAGAGCATTGTCACTAGGACTATAACGAGAAATAGTTTTTTGTTTAAGAAATTTCATACTGGTAATGTGCTAACTGTCGCTGATATTAAACTACCCACAGACGTTCCGATCCAAACTTCATCACCGCCGTCTAGTATAATTTTTTCATCTGAAAAGAATACTGTTTCGCCTGCCGGAACTATTAAACTACTAACAATTAAATTGCTTGTTCCGTAACTTGATCCGGATTTAACTAGATAAACATTAACGCTGACTGTGTTAATTGTTTCATCTGTAAGATCAGGAGCTCCGGTATTACAAAGAATCATAGTAGTAATCGCCCTGTCTTGAGCTGTAACAGCACCGCCAATGGCTGCTCCTGTAGTTGAGCTTGTGAATACTTTCACTGGAACTGTCACCGATGTTGATGTAACTAATGTGCTGTTTATCATATCCGTCTCTTAAAATATCATGCTGAATAATAATGCTCTATTCTTATTAATTAGCTCTCCGTTGCGGGTAGAGTTAACAAAATATAAACCTGTTGAACCAATACTAGGCTGAGCACCATATACTAGTGTAGCGTCTGAAACATATGCAGGAACTGTGCCTATGTTATCAAACTGTAGTGCATAGTTAGTTTGAAGTTTACCTGTTCCTTGTGTTCTTATGCTGATGTTTCCGTTGGTATCGTTGTTGGTAATTTCGTTGCCGATAAATTCTAAATTCTGTATATAGGCACGATTTTTATAAAATTGCGTAGTCAATGTTCCATCGACTATCACAGAAATACCACTTTCTCCAAATGTGCTGTATCCTGTCTGTGAAGAAAGATAAGCTAGCGAACCAGTAACATCTTTGTCTGTGACAATAACACGAGTGTTATCGTCGATAATTTGGAATGTAGGATTATTACGAATCGCTTCGTCTACATATTTCTTATTTGGTATATGGTTAGGATCAGTTACGTTTGCCTGATACTCCGTGCCATCACCGCCTTCTGTTCTAACCTTTACAGCTCCACTGCTACTGTCGGAACCCAACAATAACAGGTCTCCGCCGTCAGTAGACGAATCTGTTAAAATTTCTTTTAATTTAATTTTACTACTTGAATAGTTTAAAGCACCGCTAGTTGCTGTGCCTTGACCTATTAACCAAGTATCGGATACTTCATCATAGACAATTGAAGCAGCCGATGAACTACCTCTATCAACTTGGATACCGGAATAACGTAGTGTTACTCCGGACCCTGTCTCTCCATAGTTAAGAATAATAATATTATCTTCAACGTTTAAATCCGTTGCTTGGACAGTTAATTGTTGACCAACGACTACAAGGTCGCCGGTGATATAGACCTGGCCGACGCCAGCACCTGTATCTAATTTAAGTTGGCCACCTTCACCAGTTTTAATGGTGTAGTCGCCGTTGGTTTGAATAAACTGTCCCATAATTTACTAGATTAAGTTGATGGATTAATAGCTGTTAAGATTAATAAAGTTGTAGTAGAGTCATCGTCTAAAGACCACTTATATCTATTTCCGTTAAAATCAGCAGCAGTTCTAAAGTTTAATTTCTTTAGAGCTACAGGACTTCCGTTTAGGATTCCGACGATAGTCATTTCTCCCTCAGCGGTTGGGTCCATATTAGTTCCTTGGACGATCTTGTATACTTGAGCTCCGGCTGGTGGGGATGATGATACTGCTTCATCGCATTTGAATCTTCTTGCGCCTACTTGGTTAACGATATAGCCAGCTTCTGCTGAACCACCTACTGGGTAGATTCTAACAGGAATATGCGGTGTTGCTGCGGAACCCAATGTTCCAAACAGTCTTTTTGGTAACTTATTTGCCATTTGATTTCTCCTTGAGTGACGTTCTAGGTCTGCATGGTGGCACCCACACAATCTACTAGATACTTTATTTATCTATTGATGTTTTTATCAAAATCATCGGTTGTGCTGACAGCGTATCCTTTTCCTATGCAAAAGGAATCTAGTCGGACCACAGGAGAAGATGTAGATACTATATCTACTGTTTTTGTAGATATAAACATATCAACTGCATGTCCTCCTATTTTTTTCGCTCTTATGACTAGCTTTTCTGCTGCATGTGGTTTTATCAAATACCCGTATTGTCCGATATAAAAATCACCGAAATCTTTATTCTTGTAAACTGTATCTGGTTTAAAATATGTTATAGGTTTTTCTACAGTTTGTATGATATCCTCCTCGTAAGAATCTTTCCAAAAAATACAAGGATCCAATCTACATATGTCTATAAAATTATCTTCGATATCGTCTGGTAGTTTTCTTAAAAAAACTCCGTCGTGTTCTAAGATAGCAATAGTCTCATTTAATTCTATGCATTTTTTCCATAACAAAAAATGACTCATGAAGCAACCATGGTGCCCTTTCTTGTGTGTTTGTAAAGGTCTAACCTTATGTTGTTTAAAAAGATGTAGACAATTGTTTCCGGGAATCGCTTCGAATACAGTGGCATCCATGCCAAATTTTTTAGCAAGTTCTATATTTTTTTTACCTAGCTCTTGACCTAGTTTGTGATCTTTTAATATTATATGGAATGATTTCATTGTTGACTCAGCATAGCCATTAGTTCTAATTTTTCTACTGTCGAAATCACTCTATTGATTTCATCTAATTCGTGTTGTGCTATTTCTAAATATTTTTTACTTTTAGTTTGTCTATAATGCACACCCGCTATGGCAAAATTTTGTATGTGCTGTTCTATGATGTGTTCTATTTGATACACATCATGATCAAACATCGGAAAGCGTTTACGCCAAACTCTTAATTGACGTCTTAGTTCTGGAAAATCTCTATCGCTTTCTACGTGCATGTAGATATTTAAGCCAAACAAAAAGGACCCGAAGGTCCTTTTTGATTTCGTTTTTCCTAGGATTAAACGAATGTTGCGTTACTGATAGTAACTGTTCCTAGGTAGTCCGCAGCGTTACCTAGAGATGATGCTGTGTTTGTCAACTCAACATATCCGTAACGTGTCATAAAGCTAACTACTGGCTCAAATGTGCTAGGATCTAGAACAACACCGCTGCTCATCAATGGAATGTATGGGCAGTAGAATGCTGCTGCGTCAGATTCGCTAGAACCTTTGTAACCGATCAACACTTTGTCGCTGCCAGAAGTTTCTGTAGCAAATGTGTTAACGTAGATCTTCATTGCGCCGTTCAATGTTCCAACGAACTTGGTGTTTGTTGGAGCTTCGAATGTGCCTTCTGTTGTTCTTGCGAACGCAGAAGTTGTAGCACTTTGAAGAATTGTTAGAGCTTGTGGAGATACCACAGCCCAGTTACCTGCACCGCGACGTGTGCGCTGAGCGATTCTGTTGCTTACGCGATTGATAGCAACAGCTAGAGCAGCGTGTTCGTCACCAACAAATGTTGCTGTGCCAGATACTGCTGCCTGGTCATAAGCAAGATTGTTTTGTGTGCCAGCTAGAGTTGTCAATGAAGAAAGAACTTCTTGATCGATTTCTGCTGTAATTTCTTGTGCTAAAGCAGCCATGATTTCTGCTTCGATGTCAATACCTTGTTGGGCTTGTGCATCTTGAGCAGCTTCAAATGTCCAGCGAGCTGACAACTTACGTGTCTTAGCTTCAACTGTTTGCTTTAAAATTTGAATGCTTAGTCTGTTACCAGCAACACCTTCTTTAGCGGCTGTAGCATCTGCCTTGCCGTTAGTGTTACCAGAATAGCCTTCAGCAATCTTGAATGGGCTTAGTGCCTCTTCACCAGCTGTGGCAGATCCACCTGCGCTACCTGTGAAGTTATCTGCATAACGAACACGTAGAGTATGGATTTGACCAACTGGTCCTGTCATTGGCTGAACGCCAACCAACTCGTTAGCAATAACGGTTGGCATGACACGTCTGATCACTGGTAGGATCACACGATTTAGTGTTGCAACGTTACCGGCGGAAGTAGCTCCAGCAGTAGCACTCTCTGACAAATACTTGCGGGTATTTTCTAGAGTAGCTGCCATTACTGAACGCTTGTTACCTTGTAGGCCTTCTAAAAGAGCCTCTTTAGTTTCCGACCAGCGTGACTCGAGTAATTGTGACATTATAGTTCTCCTTAAACTTTAAGTCCCGCAAGCCTGCGGATGTCAAATATTTCAGCGGTTTTCTCTTCTTTACCGCTGGATGATTGTGCCTGCTTATCGCCTGTAATTTCTTTGCCTTCTGTCAGTGCTTTCTTCGCCGGTATACCACCATCCATTACAGCTGGTAGATACTTGTCGAAAGATGATCTTAATTTTTCAGTTTGAACTGATTCTAGTAAATCACTCATAACACTACGTTTGTCGCCACTTAGTGGGCCTAGCAACTCGCTCATTAGATCTTTGCGAGTAGCTTGGTCACGTGCGATACGTAATTCTTGTTCTCTGCTTTCTACTAGTTTTTGTGATTCTGCAACAATCTTAGCTGCTTCTTCTAGTTCTGCTTCTTTCGTTGCAACAACTTGTAAAAGTTTAGCTGTTTCAGATTTCTCATTTAAGTGAGATGCTGCATACTCGCTTGCGAAGCTTTCAAAAATTCTGCGACCAAAGTCGTTCTTACGAGCAGTTTCGATGTCTTCGCGTAGCTGTGTCATTTCAGCTTTCAATCCTTTAGAGATCGATTCTGAAACTAACTGTGCTGAACGAGCAATGAATTCTTTCTTAACCTGTTCAAACTTAGCTTTGCTTTCGCGAACCAATTTAACTTTGGTTTCAGCTAGGTCTTTCTTATCACTGTGGAATTCTGCGATTTCTTTCGCTAGTGCATCCACGATGAATGATTCTAGTTTAGCTACGTTAGATGCAACTGTCTTGCGATCTTCGTGTAGTTCTGCTAATTCTTTCTTAAGGTTATTCAAGACAAATGATTCCATTGCTTTGGAATCATCTTTCATTTTCTTAGCATACTTGGCTCTAGCTTCAATTAAACCTTGACGGTCTTCTGCTAATTCGCCTAGTTCTGCTTGTAGACGATCTGATAACATACTTTCAACAGCTTCCACCATTGCAGTTTTGTCATGCTCATACTTGTGAGCAAACTCCTCGCGGAGTTCAGCTGTAACTTGATCACGGTTTTCTTGAATTCTGCTTTGCCAAGCGGATTCAATCTCCGATTTAATTTCCTCGGAAATCACATTGTTCTCGAACAATTGTTTTACGATGTCTAGCATGTGATTCTCCTTCGTTATTTGAGTCCTGAGATGATTCTCTTTAGGGACTCTGCTAGGTATTTTTGTGCCTGTGGATCGCCTTTAACTTCTTGTGCTATTTTAAATGCCTGATAGCCACCTGTATTATTCATCAAGTGTTCATATACTGGAGTTGGGTATGCCCCCGGGGCAGATGGTTGAGCTACTACGTCAACAGTGATAATTTCAAAACCATTTACATTACCGCTGCCGTCTACTTCACCGGAACCTCTACTACTTACACCCAACTTAACTCCCGACTCTAACATGGTCTGAACTAATTGACCCATTGGAGTTGGGAGTATTTTTAGTTTTCCGTAGCCGTTAGGACCGTCCATCCACATCTTGGTAATCATATGACTAACACGATCTAGATTGATTTTCAAATCCTGCGGGTGATCAACTTCCCCAAGAACTGAGTATCCGCCAGAGATCTGTTCGTTGAGCGTCTTGACAGCCCTGCCAATTTCTTGAGAAGAATAAACACGTTGATTTGCATTCCGGATATCTCCTTGAATGCAAATTCCGTTTAAGTGCAACGACTTTTTGCCGTCGCTCTCATCTCGCTCCAAGACAATCTTAGCCTGGTCAAAACTCAAATGTTCTGATAGGGTATGTTTCACGTCGTCGTCCTATTATCTACGACCACGGAAAAGGCTTTGCTTGTTGTCAGCTGATTCTTTTGCACCAGCTTTCTCAGCACCATGTCCGGGCTCTTTCTTGCTAAAAGCATTACCTGCTTTGCCGCCTGGAACATTGATGTTACCAGCATTATCTTCTTTTGGATTCTGATCATTTAGAGCAGAACCTTTAATTTTGCTGCCTGCACCGACTTCGCCGTCGTTTGCTGTTGTGCCTTGAGCGATGTTCTTAGCAGAACCGCCCATGTCGTTCTTACCTGCTACGATTGACTTAGCATTAGCACCGTTATCACCGGCTGCTGGTTTTTGAACTTTTTCTACATACTCGCGAACTGTGGCTAATTCTGGGTCCATAGCGTCTTTCATTTCTTCGTCGCCGCCCATGTCTGGCTCATCGCCACCTTTTAATTCATCAAATTTAGCTTGTAGTTCGTCTACGATAGCGTCTAGGTCTTGGAAAAGTTCTTCTTCAGACTTTTCACCTTCTTCTTCGTCGTCGCCCATTTCTAACTCACCTTCTAGGTCGTCAGTTGGGTCTCCGCCCATATCGCCCATTTCGTCGTCGCCTTCGATAGCGATATCTTCAAATTCTTCGTCGACTTTGTCTTCTTCGTCTTCTTCTTCAGAAGCTTCGTCAACTTTGTCTTCTTCGTCTTCGTCTTCGTCTTTTTCTTCTTCTAGGTCAAACTCTTCTTGGATTAGACCTTCGTAGATTTCACGAGAACGTGAAACTACATACTCATGAAATAATTCTTCAGCTTTTTGCTGTTCATCGTTAACAAGATGCTCAAGCATCTGTTCTAAAATATTTTTATCGGCCATAGCTATTCTCCTAATTGTCAAGGCTGTGCTTTATTTAACAAGCTCGTAATAAAACGGCATTAAATGGTAGTTTTTTGATCGAAATGATCAAGATAAAGTGCGTTTGTGAATTTTTGTCCAAATTCTTTATAAGTTATATGAGTAAGGTTAGGCAGTGTAGGGCCTAACTTATCCGGTATAAATCCACCCGGTTCTATTACTCTAATAAAATTCGTATGTTTAAAATCTTTGATCACTTTTTCGGTTTGACTTAACCAGTTACCAAAAAATGTTGCAGAATCTGTAGATTTTTTATAGTTAAATGTGTCTGCATACACATTGTTAAATTTACCATTTAAGCCTTGGTAATCAAAACCTAAAATGTAAATTTCTTTATGTCCGTTAGTAGCTGCAAACCATAGTGCAGTAGGACCTGAACTCCATCCTTTATGCGGTGTAAAAAAGTTAATATTATGTTTAGAAGTAATACCCTTGTTAGCATTTGTCCAAACTTGATGATCTTTGTGCCATCCCGATGCGATGATTTCGTTGACCATTTTAACATCAACTGCTACTAAAAAATGTGGATTGAATTCTCTATATTGCGCATTACACCCGTAGGTAGTTCCAATAGATGTAAGATTAGAAACGTCAACACAATTTCTGCTGACTCCATTTCCTACTACAAATGCGATATTATTGGGCTGGTGCTGCTTCTGCTGGTGTGGCATACATCTGTCTAATAAAATTCAGTTCAGATTCTTGTTCAACCATATGAGCTTCGCTCTGTAATCTCATTTGATTTATCATCTTTAGAGTTAGGCGAATTTTACGGGTATCATCTTTTTCTAAAACAGAACTATCTCTGCTGTTGTCGTATCTACGATCATTAGCAAAGTCGTTATTTTTTTCGTTAAAATAGAAAAATTCGTTAAGAAGCATAATGTATTTATTATTGAGCAGGAGGTTCAGCCGGTGCTGCTTCGGCTCCGCCTTCGGTGCCTACTTCGGCTGCTGCTGCCATATCCGGTGGTGCTTCCGCTCCTTGTCCGGCAGCATCTGCTGCTAGACCGCCCGGAGATACCCCTACCGATCTCATATCTTGTGCTGAATCTATTTTTGGTTTAAGAGTAGAACCGTTTTCTTCTCTCCACAGTTTTTCGTTTTCCTTGATTTCTTCTTCGGTCATTCCTAAGAAACGTTTCATAGCAAAACGTTTGCTTAGATGAGGAATTTGAACTACCTGCGAGAACGTAGCTGCTCTAGCAGTATCAAGTTCTGATTGACGATAAGCGGCAAAGTTTTGAGGCTGATTAAATTTAAGTTCGAATAACCCCGAATCAATATTAACCCCTTGACTATTCATCCAAATTTTAAATTCTATATCGAAGGATTCTACAATCATAGACTGTAGACGTTTACAGTATTCGTTAAACCGTAATTCTTGAATATACGCTGTTCCTACTTTTCCATCAGACATCGTATTTGGTTGTTCGTCGATTGATGTTGGTAGATAGCTTGCAGGAATACGCAGAGCACGGAATAATTTGTTAGTAAAATAACGTAGGTCTGTGATCTCACCTAGATTAGTTCCGCCCGGCAGTGTTTCAACTTTTGAACCACGACCTTCTGCTGTCTGTGGGAAGAAGTAATCTTCGTTTACACTTAGTGGATTATAACTGCTGTCTATGACATTTGCTCCGCCACCCGTGGCCGAAGGAATACGACGTTGTTGGATTTCGTTTTTAACTCTTTCAACAAAGCTCATAGCCATGTGTGCCGGCATATTTCCAACGTCTACATAGAAAATACGTCTTTCCGGAGCACGTTGTATACGATAGATGATAATAGCATCTTCAAGCAATTCTTTCTGCTTATAGACTTTGAATACTGATTCTAACAATGAATTACCAAAAGGATAATTGTTGTCTAGGCCTTCGCTTAGGCTAATATGTATAACGTTTTTTGCATCAACCGCTATTTCATTTTGAGCATTTTGGAATCTTGTTCCTGGGGAATTTGCAGCGGCACCTACCATGCCTCGACCAAACCCACCACCTGTTGTATACGAACTTGTTCCGCTTGGCGCAGTATTTGCTGTTCCGTGTGGTGTTACTGCTATTAAGTCTTTGAAATTAAAGTTAATATCTTTTAATACATACTGCTCAGGGATCTTACCTTCGCTTTCATTTACGATAATTTTAGATACTTTAGAAGCATCAACGAATAACCATTTTTTAGTTTGAGGATCTCTAACAAAGAAACAATCTCCATATTTGAATGCGTTTCTAACTATACGGAAGATTCTAGTTTCGAATTGATTTTGTTTGCACCATTTTTGCAAACTGTCTTTAATAATTTTAACTTCAGTAGAAGTTGGTGATCCGCGAAATGCTACATGGAACGGAGTTAAATTCTCTTTATCTTTTTGTGTGCAGAATTCTGCTAGGATATCTAGGGCAGCATTAACTTCGCTGTCCATATCCATAGTATCGTATTGCATATAACGTTCAACACGATTTGGTGCTCCTGCATAAACATCAGGCAAGAACGAACTATAATTTGCTCGTGCTGGTCCTGGACGTCCTCTTCCGCTGATCGGACTTAAAGATTTGCTGTTTTCTACATTAACAGGGGTAAAATATTTTTTCCAACTCATTATGAACTATCACTTAGACGCTGGCAAATACATCGCCTGAAAAGCTCTGTTGAACGTTGAGCTGTTTCTCGTTGACTTCGTGAACACCTTTATTAATTTTTATAAGCTGATCCATCTTAGTATTTAAGCTAGCCAACAAGGTTTCAGCTGATTCTTGAGTTGTTGGCGCAGGACCTTTTCCGTTGGCTTTATCTTCTGCTTCCTTCTTAGCAGCAGCTTCAGCTTTGGCTTTTTCTTCTGCTTTGGCTTTTTCTTCTGCTTTGGCTTCTATAGCCTTTTTAGCGCCCTCTGCTCCTGCAGTAGCGGTGCTTTCTGGATTTTTAATAACTGCATTTGGTTTTGTAGCTGGTTTTTCGCCGGCTTTGCCTTCTGCATTTTTAATAAATGCACTCTTTTGTTGTTGAGCATATCCAAGCAACATCTGTGTTGGATCTTCAAGATTAAGTTCTTGTTCTTTTAATTCGGCGGCTTTATCTCTAGCTTTTTGTTCTCTATTATTAGCCGCTCCTAGACCGCTTGCTCCTTTATTTTTTAGATCTATTATTTTTTGATCAATTTTTGCAGCAGCTTCTTTTCTTTGCTGTGCTTTGTTGTCTGACGATCGTTCTTCGGCTTTAGCTGCTCTTGCTTTGTCTCTGTCTTTTTCTTTTTCGTCTAATTCTTTTCTACGTTTTTCTCGTTCCGCATCTCTTAATTTTTTTTCTTCATCAGAAATTCCACCCCAATCATTAGGTAATTTATTTCTAATAAAGTCTAACATTTCCATAAAACTCATGCCAAACCGTTCTATATTATCTTTAATAGCTTCAAATGCAGTGCTTAGTGTCCAACCGTTTTTGTATAGATAGACAAACAATCCTACTAGTGCAACAATAGGTGCTACAATAGCTAATATCGGTGCGGCAGCTGCCCAAGCGGCAGTGGCTAGACCTCCTAACCCTAGACTCGAAGCGATCAATAATCCATTTCGAATTAGTTCTAAACCATTCATTATAGCTACATAACCTACATAGGCTAGTAAGGCCGTGCCTAGTGCTAATAATATAGGTTGTAAGTTATCGGCGATAAAGGTATACATTGTTTCGAATACCGGATATACGTAATCCATTATCACGCCACCAATAGTCTGCAAAGCTGGCCATACATAAGTCTGTATGATATCGCCTACTGCTTGTAAGGCTGGCCATACGTCAACTACTATTATCGCTGCAAGATCAAGGAATATAGGATATAAAGTATCTTTAATAAATGCCGATACTTCTTCAAACACTGGTTTTAAATTAGTGATTAAAAAGTTACCTACTTCTGTTATCACGGCTGAAAATATATGGAACGCAGGCACCACCCAATCCATAACAAGATCAGCTGCGATTTTAAATGCGTCCATTAATAAGGTAAGTATTCCGCTGTTAGCTAGTGCCATTTGAAAATCGTTACTAAATGCTGCAAGAGCTTGTTTAGCTTTTTCTTGTGCTGCTGCTTGTGCCTGTGCTGCTTTTTCTTGTTCTGTCAGTGCTTTTTCTTTTCCATTGATATCACGCTTGGCTAATTCTGCTAGACCGATATATGTGTTACCAAATTGTTGACTGTTATACAATGCCTGTGTTCTTGCTTCGTCTGACTGCGCGGCTACTTTAGCTTCTCTAATCGCTCCTTTATAAGCATTGTCATAACTTTGTTGAGTTAACTTACCGCCACTCCTAACAATATTACCCATGTTCATAACTTCTTGGGCAGTTCCGCCCATCTGCTGATTAAACAGAATAGCAGCATCTGAAGTTATGTTACCTGTAGCGATCATATCTTTAACAGCTTCTTGTTGTTCTTTAGGAAACGAACTAACAAAGTTGTTCATCATCTTGGCCTGATCAGCATCAAGATTAGCAATAGCCGCACGGAATTGAGAATCCTTCATTCGTGCTTCTTGTTCTTTTTGTATTTCTGCCCTGTTCTGACCTGTGATCTTTGCCAGTGCGTCTAATTCTTTTAAGTATTGTCCTGCACCTTGTGCTAATTCTCTTGTTGATTTTCCTTGCAGTGCTCCTGAAGCACCGTAAGTTTTAAGATAGCTAGCCATACCTTGATTGACCTGTTCAGTGGTCATGCCAAGGCCATAAAGCTGAGCACCAACGCCACTGTTCCTAATTTCTTTAGACATGTTGGCAAATTGTCTAGCACCCGATTCAGTAGTTCCACCGAGAGTCATTAGAGCTTCGCCATTTTGTGCAATCAGTTGACCAAATTTATCCATAGTCATACCAGCTGCACTGGCAGCTCCAGCAAAGGCATTCATGCTACCACCAAACGTAGCACCGGACGCTGTGGCAGATTGATATGATGCTAGAGTTTTGTCTGCGGCAGCAGCCACGGCTGCAAAAACTGTGCCTAAAACAGGAATACCTGAAAATACTGAAGCAGCTCCGCCAAAACTATCACCAACATTAGCAAAACTTTGTATTAATTGCGAGCTCTGTTTCCCCAGAGCCATAAATCCGCCAGTAACCTGTTGTAATGGTCTTATAGCTGCACCAACTGCTTTACCAAGCCCATACAAACTAGGAGCGGACTTTCCGCCGCCACCTTCTTTACCGCCACTGCCGTCTTTACCTTTGTCTTTTTCTTCTTTTCCGGGTTTGCCACCTTTTTTATAGCCGCCACCTGCACCATCTTGAATAGCTTTTAGCAATTCTCTGAGTGTAGATTCTGTGGCCGCATTTTTGGCTTCTACATTTCCAATACCTGGAATATCAATCATTACACCGGCCATATTTTATTTTTTCCCCAGAAAAATGCGTATATAAATAAAAGACGCTAATTGTATTTATTGGAGAAAAAATGAGTGAATTATTAAATCAGCAATCAGGAGCGAAGAAAAATCCCCTAGCTGGTTGGTTCAGACAACCAAAGATCTATGTTAAACTTCCGTCAAACGGTGGGTTTTATCCTCCGGGAACACTAGATGTCAGCACCACAGGCGAGTATCCTGTGTATGCTATGACTGCCAAAGATGAACTAATGTTTAAGACTCCAGATGCTCTGTTATCTGGTCAGAGCACTGTAGAAGTTATTAAGAGCTGCTTTCCGGCTATACTAGATCCTTGGAAGATGCCTAGTATCGATTTAGACTTTGTTTTAATCGCAATTCGAATTGCCACCTACGGTGAAAAGATGGAAGTAGGTGCTAATTGTCCTCATTGCAATCACGAAAACAGTTATGACATTGATCTTAACCTGTGGTTAAACATGTTTGCTAATTTTACATACACTAGCGAAATTCCAGTAGATCCATTAACTGTCCATGTAAGACCTTATAGTTACCAAGAAATCACTAAGACTTCAATTAAAACCCTAGAACAACAGCGTATTTTTAATATCATCAACGACGAAGCTATGAGCGACGAAGAAAAAATGGATCGGTTCGGTAAGAGTTTTGTTAAATTAACAGAACTTACTGTTGATGTCATAGGCGATTGTATTGCTAAAATTTCTACGCCAGATGGTGAAGTCACTGATAAACCTATGATTAAAGAATTTATCAATAACTGTTCTAAAGACATATTTGATAAAATTTCTAAACATGTAGTTGGTGTTAAAGAACAAATGGAAATGAAGGTCCAGAATGCAGAGTGCGAGGAGTGTCATCAACATTTTGATCTTCCTGTGACCATGGACCAATCAAATTTTTTCGCCGCCAGATCTTAAGCCTGCCCTTGCCTGAGATCATAGACTTGTCTAACAAAATGGACAAGGATGTTAGGGCTGTAAAGAAAGAAATTCTCAAACTGTGTTGGTATATGAGAGGACTTTCTTATGCAGAAGGCATGAATTTAAGTTGGGACGAACGAGAGATTGTTGGCGAAATTATAAAAGAAAATCTCGAAACAACTAAAAAAACAGGACTACCGTTCTTTTAAAATTGTTTAGCTAGTTGAGCTAATAGAACTTTTTGTTGATCGTCTAATGATTGACCTTTAATCACTGCCTTGAGAGCTAACAGAGTATTGTTAGAATCATTTACAGCAATATCTCCAGACTTAACTTTTTTATACAGAGATTTAATCTGTGCTAGATCGTTTCTAAATAATTCTTTACCTTGACTAGCATTAACTACCGCTTCTCTTTCTAGATGCTGTGTTGATGAAGGTTTAATTTTTTTAGGACTAGTTTTTTGAGCAGATGGTTCGTCATCTGCTTTCACACTGCCTTTAAACCATTGAGAAGGCGAAAACAATTTATTGACAGCATCGTAACCAGAGCTAACATTCCTAGCACTAAGGTTAGCGATATCACCAACATCGCTTTCTACAACTATTTCATTAATTTTCATTTTGTAAAAATTTTAAATTCGCCTTTGCGAAGACTCTGTTCAAACATTTGACGCTTGTGTTGTTCAACTCTAGCTGCTAAAGCTTCTGCTAGAGGATTACCTGCGTTGATTTTTGAATCACTTGTTGGGCCCATTCTAGCTTCACGATCTGCATCAATCTCTGCTTGAGTTGGTGCTGCTGCTTTTTTAGCTCGACTTTTCTTTTTAGGTGCTGCTGCGGGTTCGGCAGTTGGTGCAGCAGGTGCTGTCTGTGCTGCAGGTTGAGCAGCAGGTTGAGCAGCAGGTGCCGCTTGTTGTGCAGGTGCCGCTTGTTGTGCAGGTGCCGCTGCTTGAGCTGCTCCTGGTGTTTCAAAATCTCTTCTATCACTAGCATTAGGTAAAGGTGCTTTGCCTGTTGCATTCGTTACAGCGTCAATTCCTTTTTTAACCATTTTGCCAATAGCTCCACCTCCGCCTTTTTTCGCTCCGGCCGGATCGGGCTGTGTCAGAGATTTCTGTATCAATTGTAGGATACGTTGTTTACCTTTCTTATCTAGATTGTTGATCTGAGATTTAACCTGAGCGTAGACTGTCTGTCCAGCCTTTTCTGCTCCAACATTCTGTGTAGCCTGTGCAGTTTTTTGCATAGCCTGTGCTGCTGCGCCAGTTTGTTGTTTTGCAGGTGCTGTTCCTGCAGGACCTTGCGCATTGATATCCTGTGCTGTTGGCGCTGCTGCGGCGGCTGGTTCTTTAGCATCAGCTGCAGGTGCTGCTTGTTGTGCAGGTGCTGCTGCGGCCTGTGTTGCTGGAGCTGCTGCGGGTTGATCTTTTTTCCCCGATAATCCTGCTTTAAGTCCTGCCATAAAGCCTGGCTTCTTTTCTCCCGCTGCTGCAGGTGCTGTTCCACCAGCGGCTGCTGGCTCTTCGTCACCGCTGCCTGCCACGGTTTGTTTACCTGCTTGGAAACCTTTCTTGACCGCAGCACCTAGACCTGCTACGCCTCCTGCCACGGCACCCACGCCTTTGGCCAGTGTGCCTACACCTTTGCCCACGGCTGAGCCAATCTTGTTGGCCAATGGGCCTTCGTCTAGCTGTTGACTTTCTGTGATTAATTCATTGATTTTCATATCAAGCGGTTCCTAGTTGTTTTTGCAGATAAGCAGCTATGCGCTGTTTACCTTTTTTATCTAATTTTAATACTAATTCTTTGATTGACGCATAGTCAGTCTTGCCTTTGGTTTTTTCTTCACCAGGCGCAGTCGGAACTGCTCCTTCAATGCCTAAGTCTTTATAGACCGCATCAACTATATCAGGAGCAACTCCAGTGCCAGTGATAACATTGTGCAAATCGTCGGGATCAGATGGAGATCCTGCTTTCTGCCAAGCAGAATTTAATTTGTCTGCGGTGACTTTGGTAGTTAGATTTTTACCTTTGGTCTTGGCCCAGTCAGCAGCTTTACCAGCCATGCCTTTAAGAGCATCCATTGGACCTTCTGTAAGTTCTTCTCGTGTCACACGATTAAAGATCATATAAACCTGACCTTCACTGAGTTTCTTTCCTGACCATTTAATGCTTTCACCGCTCATTGCCTTACGCATAGATGCTGCGGCATTTATAGCTTGGTTCATGCTGTCTTGATTAACTGTTCCGCCAAGCCCTTTGATGACTGCGGCAACTTTCTCTGGACCACTGCCACTAAAAGTTCCACCCGCTGCATTTGCAGCTACTCGATCTAATTGTGCTTTTAGCAAATCATGTGCCATTTCCTGTGTTTGGTAACTGGCAGTCTTTGCTCCGCTTTTAGATGCAGCCACGATCACATCTTCTAAGGCTTTCTGATATGAATTGTAGTCTGTGACCTCGCCATTGGCTATTTTCTCTTTCATTGCAGCTAGGGCATTTTTAGCAATAGATCTCGAATCTAGTCCTCCAACAGCATTGGTTGCGGCAGCTGCTGAGGGATCCCCTTCGGGTTTGCCTTTGATCATGTCTCCGATCTTTGAAGCACCATAGGCCATTGCGCCTGTCTTAGCGCCTGAATAGGCTGCGCTAGAAAATTTCTCACCTTGCAATAGTTTGTCTGTCATCTTTAGCAGACCTAACACTGCGGCTCCGCCAAGTCCTGCGCCTGAAATACCAGCAGCGGCAATCAGTGCAGAGTAAATGAATCCCTGTGCGATCGGATGCTCTTTGGCAAACTTACGATACTTCATGACCATTTTGCTGACAGCATTGTCAGGACCGCCCAGACCTTTTTCGATCTTGGCCACAGCGTCGTCATACTTGCTGTCCACAGCTTTAATTGGGCCACTGTCTTGAATCTTTGTCTTTAGATCTTCCCAGGCCTTGTTCACAGCCGCAGCGGCATCTTTGCCTTTGCCCAGTAATGTGCGATTTCCTCCAGCATCAGTAGCACCTTGTTCTACTGATTGAAATATCTGCTGTATCTGATCAACGGTAAGTGCTGCTTCACGTAATTTTAAACCTGCACTTTCCCACAGCATCATAGAACTAGATGCAGAACGATCTAGTCCTTCATAGAGATAAGCAGTTTGAACTTGAGTTATTCGCATTTAGTGATTAATCCAAAGAATTATAGTTTATTTATCGGAGTAAAGAGCTAAAGCTCTTTTGCGCTATCGCTTACGCTCAGCGCATTTTTTCTTTTCTTTTAATTATTTCACAGATGTATGAAATAATTTTTTTCCGCGAAGCGGAAAGTTTAGCATTATCCAGATCGTTTCAGTCACACTTTGCCCGTTGCCGGGCAAAGAAAAAACATTATCCGAGTCGAATCATGTCACACAGCAGTAGAGCATTACAGAGGCGGTTGTCCGATACCTCGAGCTCCGTCTTTATACAACGGCGGCCTATACAAATCTGCTATCACTTGCATAGACGTGGGGTTTTTCTCCCCTCATTTTACCTTTATAAATCCTTTTCAAACAACTAAATCGCAGGTTTTAAGCGATCTTCATCCATAAATGGGTAGTAGTTGAGCACCATTGCGGCATGGAATTCCGTCCCTGTGACCACGATTGACCAGGTTTAGAGCGCACGAAGTTAGGCCTGCGCTAGCCAAAAAACCGCATTATTTTGCCTGAGATTGTTCTAAAAGACGCTGCCTAAGTATGTTTGATCCGCCAACTCTGACGTTTATAATACCATTATAATAGTCATCTGTTTCTAAAACTCTGCGTTCAAACTGCTCTCTTGCCTCTAGATATGACATTTCTGCCTTGGATTTGCAAAGATAAAGTATTTCTCTTGTGAAATTTGCCGGACCTAGTGCTTGGACATCTGCGTTTAACCTATCGGAAGATCCCCAATAATCGCGCCAATCGCTTTCGACTACTGATCTTCTTTTAAGTTTTTTGCCTTTGAGTGGTGGTTTTGTGCGTTTAAACTGTGCTAGTTTCTTGCCTATGTATTTCTGTCCGGTCGTGAGATTAGTGATGAGATAAACAAAGCCAATATAGCCTTCTGGAATTTCTTCTACTGGTTGATTTTGATATGTCCACTGCACTCACTTAGTTAGTTTTGGCGGTCGACCTAGCTTGCCTTTTCTGGATTTTTTACGTTCTTCCCGCTTTTCTTGTATCTCTACTCGCCTTTTACTTGCCTCGTTACGTATTTCTGATAGCCAATACCGTGCCTTTATGCCTGCTTCATCGGAGCCTTTATATTCAAATCGTTCCTGCCATTTAAAATATTGCTGAAACGCTTCAATCATCTTGTCATGAGATTCTGTGCTCATTCTAATATTTCAATATCAGTTGAATAACTAGTGAACCCGTTTTCTTTAACTACCTTTAATACATGATTTACACGATTCATTAGTTCGTCTTTATGAGAAATCAAGAATACATTCTTTTGACGTTCTCTGGTCATGCGCTTTAATACAGCGATCGAACTTTCAACACCGCTGGCATCCATACCGCTGTCTACTAGTTCGTCAATAAACAACAAATTAATCGGACGATATAAGTTTTCCCATACATCACGGAACGCCCAGCTTAATGATAATATCAGTCTATTGCGCTCGCCTCGGCTTAGGTTGTCAAAGTCTAGGTCTTGTCCTAGCTGTGTAATAATCACAGTTAGATCGTTTTGGAATTCTACAATATGCGGTAAACCGATCTTATCAAGATAATAGGTTAATCGTTGATTCAAGAATGCTAGGTTTTGATCTATGATACGTTTACGAACAAATGAGTCTTTGTTAGTTAGAAGTTTATGTAAGAACTCCTGGTGATCCTTGACTTTGATTAGATCGTTAACGTGATCCCAATTAATTTCTTGGAGAGCAGTATTTTTTAGCTCTTCGATCTGTTCGTCATAGGGATTTTCTTCAGCTTTCTTAAGCTCTAGATCTTTGTTTAATCCGTCTATGGTGTTTTTATGATTTAGTGCTTCTTCTAAATTGTCATAGATTACCTTAGGACAATCGGTAGGGTCGCCTAACAGGGACAATGCTTCGTTAAGATCTGCCAATTCTGCTTGATGCTCTTTAAGAGATTCACGACTTTCGTTGACCTGGTTGCCTTTGGTCTCAGCCATGGCATTGTGTTTTTCGTCATGCAGGTCTTGTCCGCAACTATGACACTTGTGATCAGCTAACGATGCTAATTCTTTTGTTAGCTTTTCAAAAACTTTCTGCTCTTTTTCGATAGTGGCAGTTTGTTTTGCGATCAAACTTAGTAGACTATCTCTTTCTTTTTTGTTTTTAGTCCACTCAACTAATGCTCGTTGACTAACAATTTCATGTTCGATATCAATATCGCTTAGATGATCGATACTTTTTAATATTGTTTCGACATTTTTTTCTTTTGTGTCGTTCCAAAGTCGTTGTTTTCTTTCTAGGCTTTCGATACTTTGTTGGATACGCTCGTTGCTGGCTTTGATAGTTTCAATTTTAGTATTTTCAGCAGCGATCGAATCTTTGGTCGCTTTGATCTGTTCTTTTAGTGTCTCTGCTTTTTCAGATAACTGTGTTATTCCTAGCAGTTGTTCGATAATACTGCGCTGATCACCAGCTTTCATCGACAAGAACGGTTCAGTATACGTGTTCAATGCCACGAGATGTTTAAACATTTCGTGACTCATTTCAATAACGTCTTCGATGGACTTTTGTGTTTCTCTAGAATCGCCTTGGCTTTCGTCTAGATCTTGTAATTCTTGTTCTTGTCCGTTGATGCTAAATTTTAACAAGTTAGGTTTACGACCACGCTCGATGTGATATTCCACACCATTTTTTTCAAAGGTTACGGTTGCTAACATTCCTTTGCCGTTAATCTTGTTGATAAGATTATCGCGTTTGATGTTAGTTAAGGCCTGACCATAGATCGCATAACTTAGTCCGTTGATGATTGTAGTTTTACCTGTGCCGTTGCGAGCACCTGAATCATCTCCGCCTAGATCTAAGTTTTCTCCTAGCACTAAGGTCAACTGGCCGCGATCAAAATCGATAGCCTGGGTTTGATTACCCACGCTCATAAAATTTCTTACAGTAAGATTTTTAATCTTAATCATAGTTCTTTATAAATCTCCATTAATAGTGCTTTGTCGTAGGTCTCGCTTTCAATAGCATTGATCTGATTCATGACAATTGTGTCAACAGATTCAAATTTAATATCGATAGGAACTGAAGCACTTTCGACTTCGACTTTTTCAGGAATTAACATTAACTCTCTGAGATTGTATTGTGGAATAAATGTATCTCTGATGAAGTTCGCTTCTTCAAAAGAAATAGGAAGGTCGATAGTTACGCGACAATGCATTTTTTCACGTAACAACTTATCAGGCGAATCAATGATCTGACTAAGTTTATATGTTCTATACGTCGGTTGACCAGGCCAAGTTTTATACTCAGGAGTTCCACCCCATTCTAACAGCATCATGCCACGCTCGTCATCGCCTGCATCTGCATAATTGTGAGGAAAAGCATTGCCGATATAAACAACCTTGCCTTTGTGCTGGCGCTTGTGAAAGTGACCAGTGAACACATAGTCTTGATTAACAAAATGTCCATCTTGTAATTGCCCGTGGTCTGGCATCTGAACCATAGCATTCATATAAAAATGAGGTAATTCTAAATGACCAAAAATATATCTGCTTTTGATCTTAGGAACCTTTTGCCATTCGTCGCCTACTAGCCAAGGCATGATAGTTACATCGCCTTCGGTAAAGATGTCTCTGATAGGAACCACGTTAGGAAACAGTCGCATAAACTCAACTGAGTTGATTTCACGCTTGTCTTTGTAAAATAAATCGTGATTTCCTAATATGAAATATACTTTTTCAAAGTTCTGACTTAGATGTTCTAAGTTAGACAATGTATAGTTCATAGTGCTGACATCTGTGGTCGAGCGATTGTGATGCCAGTCGCCTAGGAAGATGCAGGTTTCTGCACCTTCTTCTTTAGCAGTTTCACAAAACCATTTGACGAATTCTTCACAGTCGATGTTATGTGTTCTACTACCACTCTTTAAACCAAAATGTATGTCTGTAAAACAAGCTGCTTTTTTGAATAGATTCATAGAATTATAATAACTTTATTAAGAGAAAATGTCAATCCCAATCGGAGGTATCGATAGTAATTGGCGCTGAAGCTGCCCCGCTGCCTCCGCCACTGTTTTGGCGTGTCCAACTTGGGTTCATACCGTTCATCTCCAATATGTCATCTCTAATGTTTTGGTTACGTTTTTCGATGTTGATGATTCTAACAAATGAGTTAGTAACGGCAGCAGTATAATAAGCAAAAGGATTATCAGATTTACTTTCATCGAATTGAAGTCCTATCTGGGTAAGCTGTAGGATAGCCTGCCCTTTCATTTCGTCGTTGTAAGTGTAGCCACGAACGTTACCACGAGTAGCATATCGATCACACAACTTTAAAAACATACGTGCAAGGTCGTTGGTCATTTGGCCGTGGTCTTTTGAGAACACTCCGGTTTTTAGTCCGCCTTTCCAGTGACTTTTACCAACACAAATTAGATTGTCGTTGTCGTCAAACTTCCAATGTTGGAATGGAGGAAAGTTTACTTTCTCATGACTGTCTGCGGTATTCTTTAGAGTCTTTTTACGACCGGGTGCTAAGGGCACATGTTCAAAGGTCATTACACGAAACACAACATCTTGCTTTGAGACTTTTTTATAATCGATTTCAAAATCTTTGGCGCTGAGCTTTTTACCTTCGGCTAACACAGCAGCTTCGTGTGCTTTTTTAGAAAGTTTTGATGCTTGATTTCTTTTAGCTTCGGCGATTGTTCTAACATTAATTTTTTCTAAACTAGGAACAATTAGATCATATTCGCTGTATTCTTGTTTGGTAAAGGAACAGTATGTATTTTTGCTGAGATGTATCTCTCTTAGCAGGTCTTTATTTGTAAGATATTTTATTTTTGGTGGTGCATTCATATATTAGAATTCTCCTATTTAAATTATAATAGCATATTTTTACTAAAATAAATAGAGTATAACATTAGGAATTTACTCAAAATGTCATTATCTATTAATCCTATAGCACAGCTAGTATCTCAGATTTCTAGTGCTATTTCTCAGGCTACAAATCAAGCACAGGCAACTTTGCCTCAAGTGGGTGATGCGGTCACCAAGGCCAACTTAGATTCAAAAATATCACAGTTAAGCGGTGGATTGAACAGCGGGTTAAACGGCCTTGTTGGCGGAACAGTAGTTGCTAATACAGGATCAACCTTAACAGCCGCATTCGGACAAACAGAAAAAGCACTCGGCGGAATACAGAATGTGGCATCAAGCCTACCTGGAGGTAATGCTATAGGTAGTTTACAAAGTGTCACAGGTAGCATTAGTAACATTACCGCAGATATATCCGGCAGCATCAATAAATTAACTGGCGGAAATTTAGCAGGCGGTTTAATGGGACTTGCAGGTAATATTTCTAAAGGTGCTGGAATGTTAAACAATATTCTTAGCCTTGGTAGGGGAGCAAATTTACCCAGTGGCGGTGAATTATTTTTAAAACAAGGAACCCCGATCCAATTATTTCCGGGAACTAAAGGAGATTGGAGAGTAAGAATTAATTGCCAGTGGAATATTTTCAACTCACCATTATTTAAACCTTTAGAGAGAACAGGCGGTGTCGTTTGGCCGTATAACCCAAGCATAACAGTCAGCACTAAAGCAGAATACAACTCTATCAGCACCATACACAGCAACTATCAGATGTATGGGTATAAGAATAGCACAGTTGAAGATATTCAAATCAGTGGCGAATTTACCTGTGAAACTGAAACAGATGCTGCTTATTGGATCGCTGCTACGACATTCTTTAAAACAGCAACAAAAATGTTTTTTGGTGAAGGAGCATTAGCAGGTAACCCTCCGTTGGTATGTAATCTAACAGGATATGGGTCAAGTGTATTTGATAAGGTGCCTGTAATTATTAAGTCTTTTAGTGTGGATCTTAAAGAAGATGTGAATTATATCAACTGCAATACATTTGGGACTAACACGTGGGTTCCGGTAGTCAGCACTATTTCTGTAACAGTGGCCCCTGTATATAATAGACGTAGACAGCGTAAGTTTAGTCTTGAACAATATTCAAGAGGAACGCCAAGCAGCGGAGTAGGATACATCTAATATGGCACAGTATAGTCAATCTAGTCCTTGGGCTAATACAGCTCAAAACAATTTATATCTTGAATTATTAGATATACGACCTGTCCCGGCCGAGGCAGATGATTTTAGATATGTCATTGAAAGTCAATATAGACATAGACCAGATCTATTAGCTTATGATCTTTACGGTAATCCTAAACTATGGTGGGTTTTTGTTCAAAGAAATATGGGAGTAATTAAAGATCCTATCTACGACTTTGAAACCGGAGTAACCATTTATATCCCAAAAAAATCCAATCTGGAAAAATTCTTAGGAGTCTGAGATGTTTAGAGATCTTGGAAAATCAATCACAGACCTAGTAAAACCAGACGGCAGCGGTATTTTATCTATACCCGGCGCAAACTCTATATCCAAAGGTGCTGCTTCGGTAGTAACAGGACTAGTAGAGGGAAAAGCCACAGATTTTTTAAAAGGCGGCGTGTCTTCTGTGCTTTCGAAAGCCGGATTGTTTAATCAATCTACAACTGCACCGCCGAATATAATTAATAATCCTCTGGAAAATTTTGCTCATTATGTTCCTATGTGGACTTTTGCTTGCCTTGAACCTAAGCAATTTAATAATCCAATGAGCTATAGAGGAAATCCGGCAGCACTTAAACATGTAATATTTGCATCGGGCGGTCGATTTGACAGTCAGCGTGTGAACACTGTTCACGGTGCTCCTGAATATTATATCAACAACTTTGTCATGGAGACTGCAATTTCTCCTACTAATAAATCTGGAAACTCAAACGCATTTAAATTTAGTTGGGATATAGTAGAACCTCATAGTATGGGATTATTATTGCAGAGTATGCAAAACGCTGCGGTTAAAGCTGGTTATAACAATTATCTTAATAATTGTCCCTTCGTCCTTCGATTGGATTTTATGGGCTATGATGAAGATGGTAAGATAATGACATCTATTAAACCTAAATTTTGGACCGTGGCCCTAACAAAGGTAACGTTTTCAGTAAGCGAAAACGGTAGTGTTTATAAAGTAGAAGCAGTGCCTATGAGTCACAAAGGTTTCTCAGATATAACTAATATTCTTTATACAGATGTTAAGATTGCTTGTTCTGAAAAAGGACCTGATGCAGGCACAGTGAAAGATGTTTTAGCTACCGGCGAAAAAAGTCTTTGTGCGTATCTCAACAACTTGGAAGAGAAATATTTCAAAGAAGGTCAGATAAAAGTAAAAGATATTTACGTTATAGAATTTCCTGAAACGTCGGACGAATTTTTAAATTCTGCTACGATTTCCGGTGTCGAGAGAAAAGCTACGTTAAATCCTAATCAACCAGATAGGTTAACAGTGGCTGGAAAAAACGTTGCAGTATCTTTAGATTTTGGTTCTAATGACATAGGAAAAAGTGATTTTGGTTTTGATCAAAAATCTGGAGGTAACTATCCCTTTGCCAGATACGGTGACAAAGTTGATCCTAAGACAGGAGTAGTTGAAAGAGATAGAATGCAGATTAACCCCAAAACTAGAGTATTTCAATTCACACAAAAACAAAGTTTGACTGCAATTATCAATCAAGTTATTTTAAATTCTGTATATGCTAAAAAGGCAATTGATCCTAAAAACTTAGTCGATGGATTTATTAAATGGTGGCGTATTGATGTTCAAATACAGTTATTAGAACTAGATCCCTTAATAGGAGAATATGCACAGAAATTTATTTTCCGTGTAGTTCCTTATCTGGTTCATCATACAATTTTTAGTCCTCCTACTGCTGCTCCTATAGCTTACGAAGAAATAAAAAAACAAATCTGTAAACAATACAATTATATCTACACAGGACAGAACGTTGATGTTTTAAAATTTGATATACAAATTAATAATTTATTTTTTACAGGTAAAAACTCTAGCTCAGAACAAAAAAGCGGAGCAGTGTCTAACCAAGATCAGAAGGGCATAGCACCGGATACTATTAAAGGGGCTAAGACTACGCAAGGAGCAGCACCTACCGCACAACAAGCTACTATGGGGCGAGCAAGGATTAAAAAGGATCCTGCTACGTTAAAGAATATAGTAGGCGGAAACAATGATAAAGATACAGAACAAAAAATAGCTGAAGCTTTTCATAAATCGTTTGTTACCTCTAGTAGCGGAGATCTAGTTAACATCGATCTAGAAATTATGGGAGATCCATACTGGTTGATCGATAGCGGAATATCAAATTATTTTGCTAGACAAAGCAATCGAAGTAAGCTATTAACCGAAGATGGCACAATGAACTATGAAGGCGGAAACGTGTTTGTTTATTTGACATTTAGAACACCGTCAGATATAGACGAAGTTACTGGATTGTATCAGTTTCCTGCCTCTGGAAAAGAAAGTCCGTTTAGTGGAATTTATCGTGTCACAAAGTGTGATAATACATTTTCCGATGGACTATTCAAACAAAAATTAAAATGCGTTAGACAACCCGGTCAGAGTCAGGATTATGGTAAACAGAACCCTAATGCTGTGGGAAATCTAGTTATTGATAAACTTAAATCTATGGCAACCACAGTCGCAGGAGAGGTTAAAGATAAATCAACTCCTGCGCAAGAACCTCCTATTAGCGGAGGAGAAGGCGAATAATGGCACAAGAAAAACGATCATCCTACTCATCACGAGAGCTCTCTAATCTAGAAAACGGTCCTTATCTAGCAAGGATCGTAGGACACCTTGATCCTAGTTTAATGGGTAGTCTAGAAGTCACACTGCTTAGAGAACAAGGTAACACTATCGGCAACGATACTCAGAGTTATGTTGTTCGATGTGCGATGCCATTCTTTGGTTACACAGCCTTTGAATATATGGGTCAAAATGATGGATCTAAAAAGACCATCGACGGCTATAACGATACACAAAAAAGTTACGGTATGTGGTTTGTTCCGCCCGACGTTGGAGTTAATGTTCTAGTATTTTTTGTCAACGGAGATCCTAGTCAAGGTTTCTGGATGGGCTGTGTGCCTGCAAAATTTGCTAACAATATGGTTCCTGCAATTGCCGGAACGACTGAAGTTGATTTAGATCCTGCTGACAAGAAAAAATATAACACCAAGCAGCGATTACCTGTAGCCGAGATTAATAAAAAAGTTAATTCTAAAAATCAAATAGCAGATCCCGACAAGATTAAAAAACCAGTGCATCCTATTGCAGATAGATTTTTAGAACAGGGTTTGTTAGAAGATGACACTAGGGGTGTAGTAACAAGTTCTGCTAGAAGAGAAGCACCGAGTGCTGTCTATGGTATTTCCACACCCGGGCCATTAGACAGAAGACCAGATGCTAAAAAATCTCTAGTCGGTAAACAAGAAGATTTGACTAGATCCACTGTGCCAGTTAGTAGATTGGGCGGAACACAATTCGTCATGGACGATGGCGACGAAAGATATCAACGTAAAAAACCCGCTAGCGAAGGCCCAGTAGAATACGCAGATGTATTAAATGGAGAAAAGGGTGATCCTACTATTCCTTACGGTGAGTGTCTAAGATTAAGAACTAGAACTGGCCACCAAATTCTTTTACACAATTCTGAAGATTTAATCTACATCGGTAATGCTAGAGGAACTACCTGGATAGAATTAACTAGTAACGGTAAGATAGATATCTACGCTAAAGATAGTATCAGTATTCATACTGAAACAGATTTAAATCTGTTTGCTAATCGAGACATTAATTTTGAAGCAGGCCGAAATTTTAACCTCAAAACCGGCGGACGATTTAAAGCAGACGTTAGTTCGGATTTTGAAATCGCGGTAGGAGCTAACGGAAAAATAACAGTTGCTTCTAACTGGGATCAACGAATTGGTGGAACGACAAAAATATCATCGGCTGGAGATATGAATTTGGTCACATCGGCTACTGCAAAATATACATCGTCTGGCAATACAAATATTGCAGCAGTAGGAGAAATAATTCAAAGCGGTTCCGAAATCCACATGAATGGAAAACTTGCCGAGCTTGCCCAAGTAGCCGAACAGGTCACCCCTCTAACTACCCACGAAAATATTGTCACTAGTCTAGAAGCCGGCTGGGAGAAAAAATATATTTCCGGCAAAATTAAAAGTATAATGAAACGAATACCTATGCACGAACCTTGGCCACAGCACGAGCATTTTGCTCCTGACCAGCTAACACCCTCTAACACTGACAGGGAAGTATAATCATGGCAAATAAACTTTATAATCAAAAAGTAGTAGCGAATAATAGAGCGTCTGTGGGCACACAAGGAAATACCAGTTTTGCCTACAAGGGGTTTAATTCGTTAGAAAGCAAAAGAAACTACAAACTTTTCGATGTTGACCTAGTTAAACAAGATCTTATCAATCATTTTTATATTCGTAAAGGCGAGAAATTAGAAAACCCAGAATTTGGAACAGTTATTTGGGATATATTATTTGAACCGTTTACAGAAGAAGTTAAAACAATTATCAGCAAAGACGTAGAAGAAATTATAAACTATGATCCGAGAATTGCAGTTAATGAAATACAGATCGATAGCACAGATCAAGGAATAAGAATACAAGCAGATATCACTTATATTCCTTTTAATATCAATGAAAGAATGACTTTCAACTTCGATAAGAACAATGCTATTATTAACTGACCAGTTTATTTTGTTTGGTAAATATTAGATAGGACCGAAAAATGACAACAACTAGCAGACAAAATAACTTAATTTTAAATCAAGATTGGACTAGGATATACCAGACATTTAAAAATGCTGATTTCAAATCTTACGATTTTGAAAATTTACGTAGAGTTATTATAACCTATCTGCGTGAAAATTACCCAGAAGACTTTAATGACTATATCGAAAGTTCAGAATACATGGCGCTTATCGACGCTGTTGCATTCTTGGGACAGAGTCTTGCTTTCCGAATTGATTTAGCATCTAGAGAAAATTTTATTGAACTAGCCGAAACTAAAGAAAGTGTTATTCGACTGGCTAAAATGCTCAGCTACAATGCTAAACGAAACGTAGCATCTCAAGGTCTTTTAAAATTTACCACAGTTACTACTACCGAAGAGGTATTTGATAGTAACGGAAAAAATCTAGCTCAACAGATCATATCATGGAATGATCCTACAAATACCAACTGGCTAGAACAATTTATATTAGTTTTAAATTCGACCATGTCTGATAATACAGAATTCGGTCGAAGTCAAGGATCAGCTACTATTCAAGGAATTCCAACTGAGCAATATAGATTTAGGACGATTTCGTCTGATGTTCCTATATATTCATTTACTAAAACTGTAGCGTCAAGAGGCATGTCGTTTGAAATAGTTTCCACAGCGTTTAAAGGACAAGAAGTGCCATATGAGGAACCACCAGTTCCCGGAAATCAAATCGGATTTATTTACAGGAACGACGGATCTGGACCAGGCAGTTCAAATACCGGATTCTTTATGATGTTCAAACAGGGAAGTCTAGAATTAGCAGACTTTTCGATCGAAGTTCCTACTACAAATGAAACTGTTGCTGTAGATGCTACAGGAATCAATAACGACGATGTCTGGTTATTTGGTCTAAACGCCAACGGAGTTCAACTAGATCAGTGGACACAGGTCGCTAATCTAGTTGGCAACAATATTGTCTATAACAGTATTTCTCAAAATATAAGAAACATTTATTCAGTGGTGACTAAAGATAACGACCAAGTTGACCTAGTCTTTGCTGATGGAATATACGGTAATCTACCTCAAGGAAGTTTCCGTGTGTATTATAGAACCAGTAACGGTCTATCCTATACAATTTCTCCTAATGAGATGAGAGGTATCAATATCACAATACCTTACATCAACAAGAGGGGAGAAGAACATAATATCACAATAGGATTGGCATTACAATATACAGTAGCAACGTCTGCTCCGGCTGAGGGGATAGACACCATTAGAACAAATGCTCCTGCAAGTTTTTATACACAAAATAGAATGATCACCGGAGAGGATTATAATCTTGCTCCGTTATCTAGCAGCCAGAATATTTTAAAAGTAAAATCAGTCAACAGAACCAGTTCTGGAATATCTAGAAACTTTGACATTATTGATGCTACAGGCAGGTATAGTTCTGTAAATGTTTATGCCAATGACGGATATATCTACAAAGAAGAAACAGAAAAAGTTTTAACCTTTAAATATACAAATAGAATCGATGCAATTAATTTTATTAGAAGGACTCTAGAAACACAATTTTCTAGTAATGATACATTTAATTTTTATCTTACAAAATACGATAAGATTTTGTTCACAGCCGGCGAAACTATTCAGTGGAATACTATTACATCGGATGTAAGCCAGTCTACTGGATATTTTAAGAATGGAACTTTTTTATCAAAAGTCGGAAGTTATGCAACAAACAGTTTAAAATATATAACTGCTGGTTCTTTGGTTAAGTTATCTCCTCCTACCGGATATGCCTTTAAAAAGAATAAAATCGTAGTTAAAGATTCTAACGATTCAGAACAGATCAATTACATATGGGCCAAAGTAATTAGAGTCGTAGGCGATGGAACAAACGCAGGTCGAGGAACACTAGCGAATGGGCTAGGACCGATTACATTAAGTGAAAACGTCCCTATGGATGTAGCCAATGACAGATACGCTATTATTACTAGAGTAGTTCCTAAATTTGTAAATGACCTTTCAACGGCTATTGAAACCGAGATGGTTAATCAGATATCGCAAGATTTAAATTTTGGATTAAGATATTCTGTAACAGAACAAACTTGGAAAATTATCACATCTACTAACCTAGACTTGTTAAGTGATTTCAGCCTTGGTAAATCCGGTGATACTTCGAACGCTGCACTTGACAGTTCTTGGATAATGGCCTTTGTAAAAGAAGCAGACAGATATGATATCAGGATTAGAGGTTTGAATTATATATTTGGTAGCATAAAACAAAATAGATTTTATTTCGATGCCAACGAAAAAGATTATAATAATCAATTAGGAAAAGTAGTAAAAGATACTGTTAGCATATTAGGAATTAACACATCAAAGGATAGGATATCCCCGATGGTATCTGATATAAGTTTTGAAATAGCAGATACTATCAAATTTGATGACGGCTACGAAAGCACACAGGAAATTAAATTAGCATTTACAGATAGCGACGACGATAACGCTATCGATAATCCAGACGCTTTTGAAGATATCGTAGGCGAAGACAGTCAGCTGAGTTATATTTTCTTTCAAGAAGTGGTCGACGACAACGGCTATGTTATAAGAACGTTAATTGACAATTCTAACGATACTATATTAGTCTATCAAAAAGAATCGTTAATTAATGTAAATGAATTCACTGATGGACAGTTGATTTACTTTTATGATGTTAATGAAAATAGAGTTAAGCGTGTTAACAGAACAACTAATACCCTTGATGTAGAAAACTCTTATAAGGGAGTATTAGGCAGAGACACTTTAAAGTTTCAGTATGTTCATAACGCAAGCATCAATAGAAGGATAGATCCTAGTGCAAGCAATATTGTTGACGTGTATCTATTAACAAGAAGTTACAATACAGAATTTAGAAACTATCTAGCAGGCGCGGCTGACAAGCCAGTAGCACCTAATAGCGATAGTTTAAAGATAAGTTTCGGAGCAAAATTAGATGCTATTAAATCTATCAGCGACGAGATCATATATCATCCTGTAGAATATAAAGTATTATTTGGATCTAAAGCCGACGAGAAACTACA
>JACCDP011243728.1_pt1 | contig 121314 bp, 134 predicted proteins | sample 7445841 | NCBI WGS metagenome assembly JACCDP01 (sample SAMN15323441, study PRJNA562643) | freshwater metagenome | isolation source: river surface water | place: USA:Blue River Watershed | collected 2017-08-17
TATTAATATAATATGTTATATTAATTCTATTTAATAAATAATTGATTTATATTTAATAATACTTTGTTTTATTATAATAATATTATAATTAAAATTATATAAAAATGTTAAACTTTAAGATAGGTGATATGGTTTGTTTAAATAATGATAAAAATGTATATAAAATTCAAGATATTATATGTGAAACTAGTGGTAGTATGACTTATGGACATACAAATACTTATTATGGAACATTAGAAAATTTAAATAATGGTGAAATAATAACTACTGTTATAGGTATTATTGAATTATTAACTAACAAAGAAACTATATTTGTTAGTTTGTTGCCTTCCTAGAAAAGTTAAAACGTCTTTTTTTATTATGTAATCGTTTTCTAGTAATTGATCTACTATCTTTAAGAAGTTCAAGAACATCTTTGTCTACTAATGAACTAACAGAATGTTTTGATAAAGCTGGCTTTTTATATTTATTATTAATATTATTTGATGGTAAATATGTTGACATTGGGCGTCCTGATCTAATTGTGTGTTTTTCTATTGTTTTTCCTAATCTTGTTAGTACATCTGTTTCTAACAATATTTGTTCATAACGATTTAATGCTTCTTCTGCTGAATTAATACGATTTAAAAAGTCAAAATTATACATATCTTCAAATAAAGCACTACATTTATTATAAAACTCTTCGGTTACCAAATTGGTTTTATAAAAACTATTTAAAGCATATTTTAATGTAAAACCCAGTCCATACATATCAATTGTTTTTACAACTGTATTTAAATATTGTTCATAACTTTTTACTTGACTAAATGCTGTTAAAAAACGATTAATATAGTGTGCTCTATCATCTGAATTTAATGAATCACTTTTAAGTGTAACATATTTAAACAATATGTAAAAAGCATCTATATTTGATATTTCTATTCCAAGACCATTTTTGTTAGTATATGTCATAAACATCTTAACCATATCTTTACTAAAAGTCTTAAAACGTTCTTTACATTTGTTATATAAATTCTTATTAGTAAATCCATTATCAATTGGATATGACCAATGTATAACACCTAATCCATTATCTGATTCTTGTGATTCTTTAATAATCTTTTGTGAGCTACGCATTAAACCAAAATCAATATAACGCATTTTACCAGTTTTTGGATTATATAAAATATTTTGTGGTTTAATATCGTAATGAACTATGCTATTGCGTTGAAAAAATAGTAATCCTTTAAATAACTGATGGACTTCTAACCAAAAACGATCAATTACCCTTGGCTTTGACTTAGAAAAGTATTTGAATAAATCTTTTCCACATACATCGTCTAAATCGACACCACCATATTTTAATAATAAAAGCTTATAATCACTTGAATTTAACATTACTTTTGCTAAACTAATATGTTTACATTTATTTATTTCTTTCATAACTTCTAAATTAGATGTATCAGGATTACATATTTTTGGCTGACCTAAATGATATTCATTTTCTTTATCTAACTTGCCAATAAAGACAAATTCATTTAACTCTTTTTGTGCATTTCTTTTTGTCATTAATTTTGATACATATTCATTAGTTTCACCTTCTTTTGCTTCACCCTCTACTGACGTTTGGCAAGGCAAAGCAGGCATATGAACACAACCATATCCTCCTTCACCTATAATTTTATATTTTTTTTTGTTAGTTTTACTCATATATTAAAGATATAAAAATAAATAAACTATATAAATAATAATTTAAATAGTTATTATACTATTAATAATAATAATATAATAATGTTTGTAAATGACTTATATCACCCAAATATAGATGACAATGCTAACTTTGTTAATGGTAATAATGATAAAAAATATTTTGATCGTGTATATTTATGTGTTTGTAAGCCAAATAAAAATAACTATGGACTCTATAATATAGCATATAAACCATTTACTAGTATAGAAGAAGCTGATTTGTATAAAAGAATTTTTTGTAGAGATTATTTAACTAAAATAGTTCCAATGTGTAAATATACACCAACAACTTTTGATAATATTATACTTGGTTACAAATTTAAAAAATATATTTCTAACAAAATTATTTAATATCTTCTTTTAATTCTATGACTTCTTCTTCTTTTAACTTTACGACTTTTTCTAGTTCTACGTTTACGTTTAGAACCACCAGCCGCAGGAACCGGATTAGGATTATATTCAGTAAATTCCCATAAAGTAATTGAAAATTCACCTGTTTCGTCTTTTTTTATTTCATTACCTGTATTATCAGTAATTGGTTCTTGTTCTTGAATAATATTATTAATTTGTAGTTCAACGGTCAAAGCTTCACTATCATTATCAACTACAGTTCCAATAAATTTTGTACCATTTTTACTAACTACAAATTGTTTGCCTATTCTAAAATAATCTTTAAAACTATCCATAATATATTATAAATAGATTTTATAATATATTTAATTTAAATATCTAAACTAACAGTATTTTTGTCAGACTTTTGCTTTCTTCTGCTTTTCTTAGGAACATTTCCAGAACCTTGTAAGTCAGTTAGGTCGCTAATACTAATTGTGCTACTATCATTAGCATCTATTTGTGGTTCTTGAATATTAATTGTTTTTGTTTTAAGACCAGATAAGATGTCAGTAATGTCACTAGGTCCTTTCATTTCGGGTCTTCTTTTTGCTTCAGCAAAAGTTGTTCTTTCCGCAGGTTGGGCACCAGATGGAACAGGGAAACTTTCTCTAAAGTTAATACCATCATCTCTTCTAGATTCAGCTAAGTCTGGTCTAGAATTGTAGCCAGCATTGTTGCCACCTCTGCCTCTTTCAGCTCCTAAACCTTGTGTGGCAAGTGGGGCAGGAGGTCCGCGACCCTTAGGTGGTTCAGGTTCAGGGTTCATCATACCACCCATAAAGCCAGCAAATCCAGGATTAGAGCTACCCATAGAGTTTACAGCAGCAGATTGAAATGAACGCATTAAATCAGGATTTTGACGTAGAATGTCATCCATACCTGGCATAGCACTCTTAAACATTGTATTTGTCATATGTACCATCATAGCACTACCACCAAGTTGAAATAATAGTTTAAGCTCTGGACTCATTGAGGCCTTTGACTTATATTTGTCGTGTAACTCACCAAAAATGTCATCATAATCAGTAATATTTTCATTAATTTGTTCTCCCCATCCATCTAATTTAATGTCAAAAGGGTCAAAACGATTATTAAGAAATTCTAAACCATTAATAATGGCCATCATCATTTGACCTTGAAACTTGACGGAATTTTGTCTACTTTTTTCTTCCATAATCATTTCATATTCACCTTGCATTTCTAACAAACTAGACTCCATTGTATATTTTTTGGTTAGCTCAACACCTTTCTTTTCTAAAGCTTCTAACTTGCGTAAATACTTAAACTTTTCACGTAACATTTCTTCTTTTGAAAGCTGAGGTCCAGTATTAATTGGCTTATCAGGATTAATAGGAACATTATTAAATTTGCCATAACCATCCCAACTCTTAGAGTCATCAGCAGTATTAGCAGTTGAAGCACCAATTGAAGGACCATCATTAAAGCGAACAGATGGCTTAGACTCACTAGATCCAAATAAAGATGAACCAAATAGGCCACCACCTCCTGAGTCATTTGATGAAATATTAATAGGTTCACTTGCTAAATTATTAAGTTCATCTTCTAAATTATTTAAATCGTCAATATTGATGTCACTACTGGGACCACTACTACTTTTCTTTTTATCATTCATTAAAAGCTCAATTCCTCCGCCAAAATTAGATGATCCACCTCCTGAATGATTATCATCTAAATTATCAAAATTAATCTCTGAAATATTAATTACTTCTGGTTCAAACATTATTATTATATTTAAATTAGTCAATTAATTCTAAGTATTAACGAATTAAAATATATTATTTTAAATAATATTTAAAATAATAATTAAGCTAAACTTTATTATTAATATACCAAATACCTTGTAAAAAGCAATCAGATAAATCGTCTTTTTTACTATGTTTTTCTACAAAATTTTTCCAATTGGCAAAAGTTTCCTGACTATTAATTATTGATAAACAAGTTTCTATTCCTAACTTCTTTCGCTTTTTATACTCTTTTTTATTATTACTATTAGTAATATTTATGTTATCTTTTTTATTATTAATCTCATCATCTACTACTTCTACAACTGGTAAATCAAGTCCTTTTAATTTGTTAGTTGCGCTAATAAATTCAATACTAATATTATTATTTTTCATTATAAAGTATTGTGAAAGCATTCCTTGAATAGTCTTCATTTTATTAGCAAGTGGACCAATTTGATTCTCAATAATAATTTTGTCTAAAGGTTCTTTAAATAGGTTGTCAAACCGATGTTGAATATTTTTACCAATTGTTACTAAATCTACCTTGGAAGCATTAGCAACACCTTCAATTGGTTGAAAACATTTATTACTAACAAAAGCATTTATAGCATCTAAATAATCTTGCTTTTTTGTATTAATATTATTAACATTAATAAAATACTTTTTACAAGTAGCAATAACATCAGCAAGTTTTTTCTTCTTAATCGTACTAGCTTTTAAATCAGGAGGTGTAATTATTACATTATCCACTTTTTTAGCGTGTTTTAAACAATAACAAGATTCACCGTGTCTAAACTTTGCTGGCTTATTACAAATTTCATTATTATTATTATTATTATTATTATTATTATTATTAGTAGTATTTTTACTTTTTTTCTTTTTACTGTTTTGCTCATTTAAAGATGAGTAACAACATAGAGCAGTTTCTTTTTCGGTTAAATTAATGTTGTCCCAACTAACAATAGTTGTAACTTTGTTAGTTAAATCAATATTAAATAAACAAAAAGAAAGATTTTTTATACCAACATCAATACTTAGCAATCTCATTTATAAATATTAAATAATAATATTTATATTATTATTTAAAAATATATATAACTAACAAAATAATAATATGATTTTTTATAATAATGGATGGAATGTAAATAAGTTTCAACAAAAGTTTTTATTTGCTACTAGTAATATAACTGGTTTATCATCAATATATGCATATAATGCAAAAGTACCATATTATATAGCATTTCCAATTTATGCTGTATGGTTTGCTTCTAATTTATATTGGATTAATCCAATAGACAATTGGAGACGTAAATTAGATATTTATACAAATTATATATCTCTTACTATTTTAGTTATATGTGGTATAATATATAAACCACCATATTGGTATTTGTCATTACTAATTATTGGAGGTAGTGGATTATTGTTTAGATTATTATCTATTTATTATACTAACTTACTTAAAGAATTACATAATAATGCTCTTGCTAATGATAATGAAGGTATATATTATTGTCCAATTAAAAATAATTACTCTTGGAATTCTGTATTAGCACATAGTGGAATACATTTTTTTGCTAATATAGGAGTAATTTTAACTATATATTCATATACAGTAATTTAAAATTATATATGCTATTATTAATATTTAAACAAATATTAATATATAAATATAAATATACTTAATACTAATAATTAATAATGGTAATTTATAATAATGGTTGGAATGTAACAAAGTTTCAACAAAGATTTTTATATGTTACTTGTAATATTACAGCATTAACATCATATTATGTTTATAAAATAGGCTCTCCAAAATATGTAGCATATCCTATTTATGCTGTATGGATAGCTTCTAATTTATATTGGATTAATCCAATAGACAATTGGAGACGTAAAGTTGATATGATTGTGGCTCATTGTTGTATTCCATTTTTATCAATATGTGGTATAATATATAGACCACCATATTGGTATTTAACATCATTGGGTATTTGTGGTAGTGCTGGTATTTTTAGAACAATATCTATGTATTATTATAATTTATTAGAAAGTTTACATAATGAAAAAGATGAATTTGAAAAAGATGGAACTTATTTTTGCCCAATGAAAAATGATTTTTCTTGGAAGTCCGCGCTTGGTCATAGTGGTATTCATTTATTTACTAATTTATTTGCGGCATTGGCAGCATATACTTATAGTATTTAGTTTTTTCTTTTGCTTCCTCTGCGTTTTTTAGTATATCTTTTTCTTCTTCTGCCACCGTCAAGTTTCATTTTAACTTCCTCAGGCGCAATTGTTTTTCTAGCTTCTCTGCTAATAGATTTAAGAATCATTGATTTTATTTTGCTAATAGATTCTGATATGCGGGGATTTGTTTGTTTATTATCATCTTCAATATCATTTAATCTATTAAAAAATGCTTGTACAATACTTTCCATTAAAGCACTAACCTTACTAATATTTTCTTCTGTTAAATAGTTTTCCATAATATATTTTGTAATTACTTCAATAACTGGTTTAATAATTTTATCTATAAATGTTTCTGGAGTTAAATCTTTTGGTATATTTTGTGTAGCTTGATTATAATATTCTTGTCCCTTTGCTAATGTTGAATTAAATTTTTCCTCAGCCTCCTTTTGTGTTTTATTCAAAGTTGATTGATTAGTATCCATTTCTTTTTGTTTTTTTTCTTCTTCATCCCATGCTAGTTTTTGATGCCAGTCTCTAAAATTATAATTACTATAATCAGTCATTTTATATAATAATTATATATAATATTTATTATATTTGTTATTTAAAAGTTTGTTGAAAAATTTGGCGCAATTAATCTTGCCTGAATTCTTTCTTTTTCTAAATATGATCGTTTTAAATCGCTTTCTCCATAACTTACTGGTGGTTCTGAATTCTGTTGAATATTGTTATATAAATATGGTGTCTTTTGTACTGGTTCATTATTAACAAGTGTATAAGGATTGTTACCAGACTCATAAATTGCTTCTTGTGTATTATATTTCATAATATAAGATGCGTTGTTAGTCATATATTGTCTATATTGCCAGTTAGATTTAATACCTTCATTGCTTCTTATTTGATTATTAATAATTGCTTGTGGTTGCCAAGAAGCATAATCTGGTTTATTATACATATATATATTGTTGTTAGTACTAGCTCTTAAATTCATTTATTTATTTTATATACTACTATATAATAAATATAAAATTTTATATTAATTATAATATAATAACAAATATTTTATTCACTAAGTCCAAGTAACTTTAATAATTCTTTCTTTTTAAGCTTAGATGCGTCAACAACTAAACCCTTTTCAACTACAATATGTCTTAACTTGTCAACACTCATTTTTTTATAATCAGTATCTATATGATGAACATCTTGTTCTTCTCCTTCTATTTCTTTAATTTCGTCTAAAGTATCTAAAGTAATACTAACATTTTTAACTTCTTCTTTCTCTTCTAATTCTTGAATATCATCTAAATTAATTTCTTCTTCTAAAGTTAAAGGCTCTGTATCATCATTAATAGATTCATCATTTACTTCTTCATTATCAATTTCACTATCGCTATCGCTATCGCTATCACTGTCATTATCGCTATCACTCTCATATTCCTCTTCTTCATCTTCATCATCAGATACTTCAATTAGTTGATTTTCCTTTTTTGTTACTAAAGTAGAACCACCATTTGTAGCTAAGTCAGAAGGATATTGTGCTTCTTGTTGATGACCTTGTATTTTAAGTATATGTATTTCTTGTGCCATGGTAGTTACCAGGTCAACCATTGAACTAATTTTATGATCTTGTTCGGCAAACTTTTGGCTAAAGTATAAGAACATTAAACATAGTGCTAATACTGTAATTCCAATAGTAATTAAAAAAGATGTGCTAAATATATCAAATAATCCCATTCTTAGAACTATCCTATATATTTATTTAATTTATTGAACGAATAAATTCTTATATTATATAAATTTATTTTGCGTTTTATTTAAAATTTCAATAGGATAATCCATATCTGCTAATACTTTAAATCCCCCTTTTACATTTGAAATACCTTTTTCTAAAATATATGTATAGTTAAATACATTTTCTTTGCTTACATCTTTTATAGTACCCATATGATAATTCATCATAACTTTACTATTATTTTTTTCTAATTGACTACATAAATCTATATAATGTGTTGTTAACATACTAGTTACATTTTTAAAAGTATATAAATACTCCATAAATGCTGACGCACTAACAACAGCTTCATCAGGATTTGTACCAGAGTAAAGTTCATCAAATACGCAAAAATGTGTTTCTAAATCATTATCATTTATACAGTCAATTATTTCTTTACATCTACGTGCTTCTGCTTGAAATAAACTATCGCGTCCAGAAGTGTCTGGTATATTAAGATAACAATGTATATGCTTAAATGGACTAAAATTTGCTGACTTATAAGTTCCACAACCAAATTGCTGAGATAAAATAACATTAATTAGACAAGTTTTTAAAATTGTTGTTTTGCCAGAAGCATTGGGACCAGTTATAATAATATTTTTGCTCAGTTCACAATCATTTTTTACTGGATTACTATTTATTAATGCTGGATAATACGCATTTTTAAAAATAATTTTGTTATTTGTTTTCTTTTCTTTTTTAGATTTTATTTTTTTATTAAATCTGGTAAAATTAATTAAACCATTTTGTATATTAGTATATAAGCCATTTAAGCAATCCATATATCCAATAAACCCAAATGAAAAAAGTAAAGAACTATTAAATTGATTATCATCATAAATTTTATAGAACTGCTCCATTATATGTCCTATTTCAAATACTTTTGAAATACTAATAGAAAATGGTGTTATTTTATTAAATTCTTTTAATACATTTTCTAAGTAAGTTTTATTTCGTAATACTTCTTTATTAAATTCTTGATAACTTGATAAACTACTACTAACTAACAAATAGTTATCCATTATATTAATGCTATTATTAATATGTTCTTTTAGTTTAAAAATAAAACTATGAATTTTATTTATGTTAGTATAAAACTTAATACAAGTTAAAATATTTTGATAAATTGAGAAAAAATAAAAAGCAACAGACATTAATATATATGCTTTTTCTCGTATATCAACATCATTAAATTTAGTAAAAAATTTACCAATAGCATGATTACCAATTAAGCCTTTTAAAATAGTTGTATATTGTTCTATATTAATTTCAATACCTTTTATTTTTAAAATAAAAAATGGTATAACTAACAAAATTATTGGTAAAAAAAGAGATAGTAAAGGAGATGCTAAACTATATATACTTAAAACTTGTAAAAATAATGGATTAGTATTAAGAAATTTAACATGTTCCCATTCAATATACATATATTTTTCACAAAATCCCGTTTCACATTTTATTTCTTTATAAGTATTTAAAATATCATCATAATTAATATTATTGGTAGTAGTGTTACTAGTATTACTTTTTAATAATTCTTGTGTTTCTTTTAAATATGTAGTATTAGTTGTATATATATTTGGTAACTTTTTAACAATTAATTTACCAAAACAATTAGAAGGATTAAATACATAATTATATATACTTTTTTCATCATTAACAGTACTATCGTTAGATATTGTTTTAACTAATTCTAAATCAGTAATTATACTTTCATTTAATTTATGTTTTTTAGAATTTGTTTGATATTCAATTGGTAGCTTAAAATTATCTACTAAATCTTTTTCCAAATTAATATTCATTAAATGTGTAATATATTTTATAAAAATTGTTTTTACGAATTTATATAAAACTAGTTTTTTTAATGTAAAACCTTTAGAACTTGTAATCATTTGGAAATTCTGTAATACGACAGTGATAAAATGACTCAATTGCCTTTAATTGCATTGTATCGCGTCTAGTAACAAAGTTAATACCTGTTCCTTTTCTACCCCATCTACCACTACGTCCAATTCTATGAATATAAGTATGTACATCCTTAGGAATATCAAAGTTAATTACAACTGCGACTTGTTGAATATCAATACCTCTTGCGGTAATATTTGTTGAAATCATAATACGATATTCACCTATTCTAAAACTCTTTAAGTTTTCTTCTCTTTCAGACTTACTCATATTACTATGAATACAACTAACTGGATAACCATCTTCTTTCATTGCCTCATATAAATCTATTACACGTCTAACACTATTACAATAAATAAATGTTGATGTAACATTTAATGAACTAAATAAATCTTTAATAACATCATACTTTTGTGTATCATTATCAAGCGCAATATAAAACTGTTGAATTCCTTCTAATGATAAACGTTCAGCAGCAACATTTATTTTAACCGGATTGCGCATAATTTTATCAGTAATATTATAAATTGAATCAGGTAATGTAGCACTAAAAAGAGCTACTTGAATGTTATTACTAAAATGTTGAAAAATATTGTATACTTGTTCCTTAAATCCTGATGACAACATTTCATCTGCCTCATCAAGGATTGCTAGCTTAAAATTGCGACCACGAATATGATTACGACGCATCATATCATATACACGCCCAGGTGTTCCAACAATAATATGAGGCACACTTGCTTTAATAGAAGCTACATCTTCATCAATAGAAGAACCACCTACAAGAGTTTTTACAACTAGTCCCTGAAGTTGACTACCAATTGAAGTAATTACTTGCGCAATTTGCATTGTAAGTTCTCTTGTAGGTGCTAAAATAAGAATTTGGTTAGATTTTTCCTTTACATTAACTCTTGATAAAGCTCCAACGGTAAAAGCACCAGTTTTTCCTGTACCTGCCTGTGCCTGTGCGATAAGATCTTTACCCATCATAATAGGTTTAATTGCTTGTTGTTGAATAACACTTGGGTTTTCAAAACCGTAACTATAAATTCCACGTAATATATTTTCATTTAAGCCATCTAATTGATCCCAATTAGATATAAAATACTGGCTATTGTCAATAACTTGTTCTGGTTCACTACTCATTTTTTAATTATAATATATATTATAATAATGTCTTAGATTTAAACTGTTTTTTTAAATATATTATAAAAAAAATTGAAATAAATATATATTTAAAATAAATATTTAGATATAGCTTTATAAACTATATAACATAGAAATATAATATATTATATTAAAAATGTCTGCCACTACTTCTACTCTTAGATATACTCTTGCTAATATTAATTCTATTGCTAATAAGGGATTTGATTATGAAATTCCTGAAAATGTTATGGATTTAATTACTTCTATTGCTTTAAAAGTAGGTCATACTGGTTCTATGGCTTCACCTATATTTAAAAAACGCGACCCTAGCGAAGAATTATTTATTAAACAAAATAATAGTAATAACAGTAATTATACTAATAATAATAATAGAAAAAAGAAAGGTAATAGAGCTGCTGAAATTAGCGATGCTGAATGGGAAAGCTTACGTACATTTCAGCCTACAAAATTAAGTGAAAAGTCTGGTATTGATATTCATATTGGTAATATTAGAGATAGTTTAAATAAGCTTACAGATAAATTATATGATAAACTAAAAGGTGATATTTTTAATACAGTAAATCAAGTTATGGCTGAAAGTTATTCAGAAGAAGATATGGTTAAGTTAGGAAAAATTATATTTGAAAGATGCACTGATAATAAAACTTATTCAAAGGTTTATGCTCAAATTTATAAAGAATTAGCTGATAGTTTTCCATTCTTACGTGAAGCATTTAATACTTCATATAGTTCATTTAAGAGTTTATTTGATAATATTGAATTTGTTGAACCAGAAGTAAATTATGATAAGTTTTGTGAAAATAATGCTAATAATAATAAGCGTCGTTCATTAAGTCAATTCTTGGTTAACCTATCTCTAAATGGATTTTTAGATAAGGTTGAAATTATTAAGTTACTTAAGCATTTATTAGAGTCTATATTATATTTAATTCATAAAGATGGTAATAAGCCAATTGTAGATGAAATTACTGAAAATGTAGCAATATTATACAATAAAGATATTATAGATGATGATGATATTGATTTAGATGATTATGAACTAACAATTGATAATGATAATGTTAGTGAAGTAATTAAAACTATTGCTATTATGAAGGCAAAAGATTATGAGAGTTTAACTAGTAAATCTGTATTTAAGTTTATGGATTTAAGCGAACTTTAAATAAATACTATTAAATAATATTAAACAAATAGTATTATATTAATTATAACTAATATAATACAATAATGGACAACAATATAAATATTTTTTTTAATGAAAAAAATGATAATAATGAAAATGATTTTAATATAAATGATTTTACTCATTATTTATTAAATAATGATAATGGTGATGACTTTTTAAATAATAGCAATAATAATTTTTATGAAAGCTTTTTATTAGAAACAGATAAACTAACAAAATATGATGCTATTCGTGCTGGATATGGCGAAATGTTAGTTTTATATTATGATGAACAATATGTTGTTGCTGATTTATTACGCATTTGCGACTATTATGGATTATTAAAATTAGTTAAAAAAACTTTAAAATGTAAAAAACAAGATATTATTGATATTATTGTTTTATTTGAAACTAACAAAGAAAATGAAGCTATTGTAAATAAACGTCATCAATTATGGAGCTATATTATGGAATTAAAGGCTGATAAATATATGAAACAATTTATTGCTTTTTAAAAACCTGCTAATCTTCTACCTAATTCTGTTAAGTTAGGTGTTTCAATTTGTGTAATAGCTGGTAATGGATTACCATACGTACGTGGATCCTTTGAAAACAACTTAATTTTACAAGGATAATGACTTGTAGTGCGTAATTCATTAAATGCCTTTTGCTTCTTTTTTAAGTTAGCCTCATTACATTGGCTACGAGGCATATAACATAAATATATAACTGCTCTAATATTAGGCACAGAACGAGCTTTATTTGCTTCAATTCCACAATGAATTGTTCTACTATCCCAAAATACTAAACTTCCCTTTGGACATTTAATATTTTTTACATGACAACCTCTTTTATAATAAAACTCTTCTTGATCTTTTGTTAGTTTATACCAGTCAGCCTTATCTGTAACATTAAATTCATCCTTAAAGTCTTTGTGATATTTATTACTACCTTCCAAAAATGATAATGTCGCATCATTTTCATTAATATCTAATCCAGTAACAAAGCTTTGTATACATTTAAAGTCATTTGTTGTATATGATTGGTCAGTATGATACCAAGTATTGCCTCTATTCCATCCTCTTTTAGTAACTTCAGGAGGCAAATTAAAACTTAATCCATCGTATGAAACTAACAAATCATTAACACTACATCCCCAAAAGTGTGCGAATATTTCTACAATTTTAATATTTTGTCTTACATTCCAAGATGCTTGAGTATGTCCAACATTCCAGTGTTGAATAAGCATAGAATGTAATGGAAATAATTTATAAAAACCAGACCAAGATTCTTTATTATTTCTATTAATTGGCATTTCCCAGCTATTAGAAATATGTTCAAAGAAATCCCAAATACCATTAACCATATTGTTACACTCTTCTTCATTTAAAACACTTGGAATAACAGCAACACCATATAAATCTATGGTTGCTTTAAGAGTTTCTTTAGTACAAACATACTTTTCAAATTCGTAATTCATTTTAATATATTTTGGTTAATATTATTAATTATAATTTATAACTAATTAATAATAATTAAATTATTAAAAAATTATTTCAATTTTTTTATATTTTGTTAGTTTGTAATAAAATATAAAAATCTAAACTAATATTAGGATATTAAATGGTTGTTTCAAGAATAGATAAAAGTGTTAGTTATATTGAATTAAAAAGTGTTGATCCAGCTGATTCAAAAACTGAAATGAGTTTATATGAAATAGAATTAAATTATGGTATTACAGTAGAAGCAGCAATTGGAGGGGCAAAAAATACTTTTGCCGATAAAAACATTACTTATTTTCCTATTTATTTAGTAAAATTTAATAATAAAGTTATTCAAATTGGTGTATTTGAGATAGAATCAACAAATTTGTTAGATTTTATTGATGAGGATTCTAATTTGTTAGTTAATAAATTAGATGAACCATTACTTTATACTTTTGCTACAAAAGAATTTATTGATAAAATGCGATTGGTTCCTGATACTGAAATTAAAGCAAAAGAAGCTAAAAAAACAAAAAAAACTACAACTTCTAGCCCCTTAATTGAAGAAAAGGAAGAAGCAGTAGAAATATTTATACCAGAGTCTAGACGTGATACATTTACAGTTAGAAAGCACGCAAAAGTTGCTTCAATGTTAAAGCCTGAAACAGAAGCCCAAGCAAAACTAGCAAGAAAAACATATCATGAAGCCGAAGATGACTTATGGATTCAAAAGTTTATGAAAAATAAAAGTTATGGTATTATTGATAATGAAGGTGGTGGTGATTGTCTTTTTGCTACTATTAGAGAAGCTTTTAGAACAATTGGACAAGATACAACTGTAGCTAAGTTACGTGATAAAGTAGCACAAGAAGTTGATGAAGCAATGTTTCGTAATTATAGAGAGCAATATACAATGATTACAAATCAAATTAAAAGAACAACTGCTGAATCTGCCGAAATTAAAAAAACTATTGAGGGTTATAAGGAACAGTTAAAAGTTACTCTTGATAGAGAGACACAAAAGCTACTAATAGTAGAAGCTAAGTTACTAAGAGAACGTTATGATACACTTGTACTTGAAAATAAAGCTACAAAAGAGTTATTACAAAACTTTAAATTTATAAAAGATGTTCCTAGTTTATCAGCTTTTAAAAATGTTATTAAGAGTTGCGAATTTTGGGCTGATTCAGGAACAATTAGTTTGTTAGAGCGTTTGCTTAATATTAAGTTTGTTATTTTTTCTAGTCAACGTTTTAGAGAAGGTGATTATGATAATGTATTAGAATGTGGTGATTTTGTTGACCCTATTATTGAAAATCGTGGCGAATTTATGCCTGAGTATTACATTATTGTTGAACATACTGGCGACCATTATAAAAATATTACATATAAAAAGAAGATGATATATGCTTTTAGAGAGTTGCCTTATGATGTTAAAAAAATGATAGTTGATAAATGTATGGAGCGTAACTCAGGTACATTTAGTTTTATACCAGAATTTAAAGATTTAAAAAACCAACTAACAAGCGGTTTAGATGAACGTTTTGAGGATTTGGGTGAAGCTAAAATTAGAGGTTTATATGACGATAATATTGTGTTTTCATTTTATTCCAAATCTAGTGGTAAACCATTACCAGGTATGGGGTCAGGTGAAAAAATACCAAAAGATGAAGTAATTAATTTTGCTCCTTTATCGGCTATTGTAGATTGGCGCCGTAAATTGTCTAATTTTTGGGTTCAACCATTTTCATTAGATAATCATAGATGGAACAGTGTTGAGCATTATTATCAGGCTTCTAAGTTTAAGAAAAATAATCCAAACTTTTATTTGTCTTTTTCATTGGATTCAGGAACAGAATTATCAAAAGATCCAAATATGGCTAAGGGGGCTGGTGGTAAAACTGGTAAATATGAAGGAACACGTATTAGACCAAAAACAGTTGAAATTGATCCAGATTTTTTTGAAAAGCGACGTGACAAAGAAATGATGGCAGCACAAGAAGCAAAATTTAGTCAAAATGAAGATTTAAAGGATTTACTAATTAAAACAAAAAATGCTAAATTGGTTCACCATGTGCGAGCACAAGAGCCAGAAGTGTTTGACAATTTAATGATTATTAGAGATAATTTGGCTAAACGTATTTAAAGCAATTTCTTTGGTATTTTTTTACCTCTACTTGATACGCCTATTTGTTTTCTAATTTTTGTTGATGTAAATAATTTATTACAATTATTACAATAAAATTGGTTTGTTCCAAATTTATCAAATTCAGGTTTAGTTTTTATTGATAAACAATAAATACAAGTTTGATCATAAATTAAAATATTTTTTTCTACTTCCTGTGAAATGTATGAATAATTCATTATAAATAAATATAGTATTTTATTTATATATTTTTTCTTTAAGTAGTTTTTAAACTAAGTAATAATAATATTTGTAAACCAATTTAAAAAGTATTTTAAATTAGATTTGTATTAAATATCATAATAAAAATCGTGTGCTAATTTCCACATATCTTTTATTGTGTCTTTATAATTAGAATATCGTCTACCATTTAGTTCATAGTTTAATGTAGATGTATTATATTTAAGATAATAAATATATTTTTGTGATTCTGTTTGTGATTTTATACGTTTAGAAGTTAAAAAATTATATGTATAAATATTTATATATTTACCTTCTTTTTTAAATTCTTTTGTTATATTTTTAAAATAATATAACTCATGTAGTTTATTTTGTTTCCAATAATTTTTAAAATCATCTGGTAATTCATTATAAGCAGACATTTATTATTTATTATTTAAATTATATTTAAATTATATTTATAAAAAAATATTTAAAAAAAAACAATAAATTAAATTTCTATTAAATTTTTATATTTTACTAGTAACTAAATGCTCTATTTAATAACACTTTTATTTCTTATTCTTATAGAAATTTATTTAATGCTTTTTTATAATCGTAAAGTAACTAACAAACTAACATTAGAGTTACCAAATACAAGTGGTAGAATGTATTATAATAGGTTGCCAAATATAAATGATACAACTTTGTTAGTTTACCTATCTGGCGGTCCAACATTAGGATATCGTGATTATGTTGACCAAACAATTTTTAATTTAAGTAAAAATGGTATTGAAATGCCTTGGTTTGTTTATAAAAATTCTACAGAATTTCCAATATTTGCTATTAATGAAATTGAACAATATGTTAGATATTTAGCAAAAGAATTTCCTGAATGTAAAATAACATTTGTGTCTTTTTGTTTTGGTTCTATTATTGCTACCCATATAGCCAGTAATGTAAAAGATTTGGTACAAGTTAATAAAATTATTGCTATTGATTCACCAAATTCAATATTAGAATGTTTAGAAGCATTTAAAAACTATTGGTTTCGGTTTGATATATATATAATTAAATCTGTTCAAACGGTATTCTTTAAAAGATACCCTGAACTAACAAAGAAATTCTCAAAATATTCTTATCTAAAAGGATACGATTTTTTAATTGAACTAACAAAAGAGTTTGTTAATGATGAAAATGAAGTAAAAAGGCTATCAAAGCTTAATTTAGATTTAAGTCCTTGGATGACATTAACATTTATACATTCTATTTACGATCCTATAACAAATTATAGAGATAATATTAATTTTATAAATAACAATTTAACTAACATAAATTTTAAAGTTAAGCATCTTTTTAACAACTATTCTCATCACTGTAATGGTATGTTTTTATACGATAATTCAATACAATTGTATCATCAAATATTGTTTTAAATATATTTCATATTATTAAAATCAAATTTATCTAACTTACTATAATCTATATTTATTTTTATATTATTAATATTATAACTCCATTTATTAAGTAATTCTGGTTTTAAAATATAAAATACACATCCTAAGTTTTGTTTATCTGTAGCATATATAATTTTATTATTAATAATTTTATAAGCAAATTCTGTTACAAAAGTAGGTAAATTGTCATAATTATTTATTAATAAATTACCCATATTATTATAAAAAATAATATTATATTCTTTCATTATTTATTAATAAACTATATTTTATTTAAATAATTATTTATAAAATATAGTTAAACTTATTTTATAATTTGTTAGTTTGTTTATAAAATAAAGTCTAATTATAAAGTAGATTATAAATGAAACTAACAAAAACAACAGAACAATTAATATCTTTTTTTGTTAAAAAGAAATGTATTGAAAATGTTGTTCAAACTAACAAAACTGATAATATATTAGGTAAATTATATAATGAAATTGATATTGCTAATGATTATATTAATTCTTTAAAAGATGCCCAAGGGTTAGCATTTTATAATTTATCTATTAAAGAAATTAAATCAGTAAATGATATACCAAAATCAGCATTAATGTCTGGTCCTAGTTTTCCAGAACAAATAAAGCAACATATTAATAAACATACATTATACCAACTATTATACCAATTTAAATTATTTAATAAAACAATTCGCATTATATTTTTAATAGAAACCAAAGATATTCAAAAAAATATACGTAAATACAACAAATATGTTGACAATATGTTAGTTTGGTTAACTATTATAAGTAAAATAGCATCTCCTTCTTGTTCAAAAGTGTTAAATATATTTATTTATTTTACTAGTATGAAAAAACAGTTACCTGAATCGCAACATATGGTATTAGAAGCAAATAATGTTAATACTGCTTTTACAACAACTTGTCCAGTTAATTCAGATATTGTAATATTTCGTCAAGAAGAATGGTTTAAAGTGTTTATTCACGAAACTTTTCACAATTTTGCGCTTGATTTTTCAGATATGAATGTAACAAATGTACATAAAAAAGTATTAGAAATATTTCCAGTAAAATCAAAAGTAAATTTGTATGAAGCTTATACTGAGTTTTGGGCTCGTATTATGAATACAGCATTTTGTAGTTATTTAAATTTAAAAGATAAAAAAGATGTAGAATTATTTTTAGCTGGTATGGAATATTTTATTAATTTTGAGAGAATGTATGCTTTTTTTCAAATGGTTAAAGTGTTAGATTTTATGGGACTAACATATTCCGCTTTAATTAAAAAAGATGTTAGTAGCCAACTTTTGCGCAATTCATTATATAAAGAAGAAACAAATGTATTATCATATTATGTAATTACAACTATTTTAATGAATAACTACCAATTATTTTTATCTTGGTGTAATAATCATAATAGTCCTGTTTTTCTTTTTAATCATACTAACAAAACACTTAATGACTTTTTATATTTTATACATAATTCTTATAAAACTAGTTCTTTTATAAAAGGTGTTAGTTGTGCTGAAAAATTACTAAAACAAGTTAAACAAACTGGTAACAAAAAAGATGCTGAAATTAAATTTGTCTTAAATAATTTACGTATGTCTGTTTGTGAACTTGGTTAAATCAATATTAATTATGTTAGTTTTTACTTAAATACATTTTATAATTAAATATAAATATAATGAATAAGTTAAGTGAAATAGAATTATATCAAGCAATTTGTGAAGAATTTAAAGAGTTTAATCCATATTTTTATGATAAACCAAACGATCCACGTCTTATAACTACTAATATAGTTATAAATTCTTATATAATAATACTTATAAATGGTGTTTGTGGATGTGAATCTTGGGATATTACTATTTATAAAAGTAATAATAAAAATCATTATTTACAAAAGCCTATAACAAATAATAAATTATTAAATTGTTATGATAACTCTATATGTAAATATTTTTCTTTTAATGATAATTATATTATATGTGATGTTTTAGATGTAGATTGTAAAAATGAAGCAATTAATATAATTAAAGAAACATTTAATAAGCATAATATTTTGCCATAATAATTTTTATTTAATTGAATTCAATTAAATAAAAAATTGAAAATTATTCGTATAAAATATGGTTTTTAATACATTATTGTATAGCATAAATAAAGTTTATCAAGTTTATAAATAAAAGTAATTTATAAATAATAAAATGGGAATTAAGTATTTAAATAGTTATTTACAGCGTAATTGTCGCGATTCAATTAATTCAGTTCATTTTGGTGAACTATACGGCAAGAAAATTGCTGTAGATGTTAGTATTTATATGTATAAATATGAAGCAGATGGTCTTCTTTTAGAAAATATGTTTTTACTAATTTCTATTATGCATTATTATGGAATTATACCTATATTTGTTTTTGAGGGTAAAACACCTGCTGAAAAAAAGGATCTCATTGAGAAGCGCGCAGAAGTAAGAAATGTTGCTAAGGCAGAAATTGCTGTTTTAAAAGAAATTGTTGCTAAAAATGAAGTAAAGGATGTAGAAGAAAAGAATGAAATTTTAGCTACTATTGAACAGCTAAAAAAGAAAACAACACAAATAAATTATAGAAAAATTGCTAAGGTAAAGGCATTAATGAGAGCATATGGAGTAACATATTTTGACGCACATGGGGAAGCAGATCAGTTATGTGCTATGTTAACTATTACAGGTAAAGTATGGGCTTGTATGAGTGAAGATATGGATATGTTTGTATATGGTTGTCCAAGAGTGTTACGATATGTTAGTTTAGTTCAACATAATGCGGTTTTATATGAAACAAATTGTATTTTACAAACACTTAATATGACGCAAACTGAATTTAGTGATATTTGTATTTTATCTGGTACTGATTATAATATTAAGGAACAAAATGTTAATTTAAGAAATACATTGAAACTATTTAATCAATATAAGGAAAAAAATATTAATTGTATTGGGAACTTTTATGAATGGTTACTTAATAATACTAATTATATTACTAATCTAGAACAACTAACAAAAATTCATGATATGTTTGATATTAGTTCTGAATTAAATAAAAGCTTAGAAATATTTGATAAAATAGTAATTGAAAATGGACCAATTAGAGATGATGAATTAGAAGCCATAATGGAAGAAGATGGATTTATCTTTATCTAAGGAACGAAGTGACGAATGTTTAAGGAACAAAAGAAAAAATAAGTATTTTAATTTATTATTTTTAATTATAAATAATATCTAGATTACTCTAGACATTATTTTTTATTTATTTTTTTATTTTTTATTTTTTGGCTATACCTTTTTAAAAGGTATAATTTAAGCAGTGGCAGCAACAGCCTTAGTGAAGTGAGGGCTCATGTATCTCTGGAGGTTGAAATAGGTAAGCTCATCAGTCTTCTTAAGCTTAAGAAGGGAAGCAAGCTTAGCATCGGGGTTAATTTTGCGACCATTCTCCTTGTCCTGAAGGTTGTGAGCACGAATGTAGTTGTTAATTTCACGGGTGACATCAGTACGAGCCATTTCAGTTCCCTTGTCCTTGCCAAGGAAAGAAGCAAGCTCGTCAGAGATCTTGGTAGGCTTAACAAATCCAGAAGGAGCACGAGAACCAGCCTTTCTCTTACCCTTGGCCTTAGCCTTCTGAGCAGCCTTCATTTCACGGCTCATTCTCTTCTCAAGAGCACGGTAATCGTTCTTAAGAGAAGAAATCATATTACTGAGTTGACCAAGCTTGGTAAGGAACTCAGCAGAAAGAGTTGAAACAGAGGTCTCAACATCCTCAACGGGGTTAGCAGTAACAGGGGCTTCCTCAACCTTAACAGGTTCGGCAGCAGGGGCAGGAGCAGCGGCAGCTTCAGCCTTGGGCTTAGTGGCACGGGGCTTCTTAACCTCTTTGGAGGTAGTAGGAGCAGTTTCAGTAGCTACGGGAGCAGCAACAACGGGAGTAGTCTCAGCTACGGGTTCGGAGGTCTTGGTGGCTTTCTTGGCGGGCATCTTATTATACTATACTGTAGTATTTTGTTTTTAAGTCATTTAACGCATTAAATAATTTATTGCTAAATGATATTAGGTTTAAAGTATTTTAATTCAATTTTATTTATAAAAAATTAATTAAATTAATAAATTAATTAATAAATTAATAAATTAAAATAACTAAATTACTGATTGATATAACCAAGGTAAAGCTTCAGCAGCACTTTGACTAACAAGTGTTAATGCTCCTAAAATATAAAAAGCACCTAAAGATTTACTTCCATTATCTATTCCAGATGTTACTAATTTATCAATTATAATTAACATGTGGTTTCTTAATTGATTTATTTCTAAAGCAACTAGTTGTTGAAATGATAACCTATTAATATGTGCAAATGGAGAACCAAATGGTGGACAAATTGCCACTTTAGTTTCGTCAGCTATTTGTGCTCTATAATTCCAAATATCTATCAATTCTCTTAAAAACTTTACCAACTGAGTTTGATTTAAATTCATAAACCATTTCATATCTGAATAATTACCTAATCCATTTATAATTTGAAATAATCTTAAAGCTTCCAATTCAACTGCCTTAGCTTCATCTATCTTTTCTGTATCTTCTTCTAATGCTAATATAACTGGTTGATTTATAGTATAACTTAAATGTATTAATCTTCTTCCATTATTTAATATGTTATGTGGAATAACATTTCTATTATAAGGATTTGGAACTTGTAACTTATTTTCTGTTTGTGCTACTAAATGATATAATGATCTAATATCAAACCCATAAATAAAACCATCTTCATCTTTATATGTAAATCTTTGTAAAGGATGTATTTCTTCTATTGGTTCCATACTATAAAAATCACTTTGATTTGTACATAAACTAACATTATTATTTTTATTATTTAAATATGCTGGACCATGCAGTTTTAAAAATGTTCTTACAAAGTAACCTTTTATAACTGATTGTAATTTAATTGCCTTGTTAGTTAAATAAAAGTGTGTATATATACGTATTAACAGTTCTTGTTTTGTTCCGCCAACTTTAAATCCTAATTGTTTACAAATTGATTTTAACTGTGGAATGCTGTAATTATTTTCTAAAAGTTTATTATAATTATTTTTATTAATAATAAATTCTTTTTCATCTTCATCATTTACTTTCTTAGCATTTTTTGAAATACTTATAGTAAGTTTGCCTCCTAAAATATTTAAATATTCTTCTACTTCTTTTTTATTCATAGTATATAATTATACATATATAAAAATGTTTTTATTATATTTTAATTTATTATTTATTATGGTGTCTTTTTTCAAATACTTTTGTTCCATATGCTTTTTTACAAAAACAATTTAAAAAAAAATTGATTTAAAGATAAGTCTTGTATATAAAGTAAATATATTAACTATATTACAACAACTACTTGACTAATACAATGACTGACTCTATTATTGACGGAACCGCTATTGATACTTCTGTATTCTCCTATTCTGCTATTAAGCCTAACCTTGCTGGTGGTAAGGTAGTAAATCTTTATAACAAAAACTTCAGAGAATCTCTTACTATTTCTACTCCTCTCTTATTAACTTGGGGTGCTCAAGAGGGCAAGGATCAGCAAAAAAATCCTACTGGTAAGTGGTCTATGTCGCTTCAATTTCCTAATAGTGATTATCCTAATCCAGATGGCGAGGCTTTCTTAGCTTCAATGAAGGCTCTTGAAAAGAAGGTTATGGAAGATGCTATTACTAATTCAAAGGATTGGTTTGGTAAGGAAATTAAGTCTATGGAAGTTATGGCTGAAAAGTTTAATACTATGATTAGATATCCTGCTCTTGAAAAGGGTAAGGAAGAGCGTGATTATAGCAAGGCTCCTACCTTAACTGTTAAATTACCTTGTTGGAAGGATGTTTGGCAATCTGAAATTTATGATGAAGATGGCAATCCTCTCTTCTTAAAGCCTGATAACAAGGAAGGTAAGACTCCTCTTCCTTTCCTTGCTCCTAAAACTCATGTAATTTGCCTTATTCAGTGTGGCGGATTATGGTTTGTAAATGGTAAGGTATCTATTACTTGGAATCTTAAGCAAGCTATTGTTCAAAAGCCTAAGACTTCTGCTATTGCTGAGGGAACTTGTTTCTTAAAGCCTAAGGCTGCTGATAAGGAAAAACTTAAGTCACTTCCTCCTCCTGAAGAGGTTATTATGGATGATGGTCCTGCTGTAGCTTCTACTATTGTTGAAGACGATGATGAGTATATTCCTGCTTCTACTCCTGTTAAGGCACCTGAACCTGCTCCTGTTAAGGAAGCTGAACCTGAGCCTGTAGCGGAAGCACCTAAGAAAAAAACTATTATTAAGAAGAAGGCTGCTTAAATAAAATAAAAACTCCTTTCAAATATTATTAAAATATAAAAAATAACTAGTTACAAATATAACTACTTATTTTTTCTTATTGTATTGCTAGTAATAATTCAAATACTTATTTATTCTAGTTCTTTAAAGCTTTCAATTGGATACCACTCATAAAATGGTGTACTATTTAATCCATATGTAGTCCATACAGAAATATATACTTTAATTTCTATACCTTCTTTATTTGGCAAATCATTATAAATATTTTTTGCTTTCATAATATCTTCATTATTTAAAATACTTTTTAATTCATATTCATAAATAGTTACTCCATTATTCCAATCAAGTATTTTAATACCTTTTATGCTTTTGTAATTAGGATAAATTCCCATATTATTTGTTATATTAAATATCTAACAAATAATATCTATATTGTTATTAAATAAAATTAATTCTAACAATAATATCTCCTTTTTTATTAATATTATAAATATTATCTTCATCTATTTGTGATATTCCTTGGCCTTTAAAAACATATATTTGACTTTGTTTTATAAATAATTTATTACAAGGTATACTAAAAGTGCGTTTTCCTAAAGATATATTCAAATAGCCACTAACTAACAAATTCTGTTTTTCAAAATTTACACTAATATTACATATAATATTATTATTTTCATCAATAGCAATATTTTCAGGTAATTCTGGTTCACATAAAACTATTAATTCACTTAATTCATTGGTGTTAGTTTTTGTATCAAAATATAACTCATTATGCCATAATGGAACTAAATATACTTCATTATTTACGTGTAATTTATATACATTATTTTCAAATAAATCGTCTATAGAAGGATTTAAAATAATAATTTCATTATTCTCAAACTTATTTTTAACACTATTTTTTATAAGTTCAATTGTCTCCAAACTAACAAATAATATATTCTTATATTTACACAGAAAACTATAAAGTTCTAATAATGTCTCTTTATCTAAGTCATAAATTATTTTCTTTGTTCCATTAATTACAATATCTTTAATAATTTTTACTAAAACCTCTTTATTATTACTAACAATAGTGCTAATAAATGTTGATAATAAATTAGCATAAATATGTATATTTTCATTATTGTTAGTATTATTGTTAGTATTATTATTAGTATTAATATTGTTAGCATTATTATCAGATACAATAGGTAATAAATATTTATATGCTTCATTTATTTCTTGAAATCGTTGATTTGCTTCAACCGATCCATTATTTTTATCTGGATGATAAAGTAATGCTAGTTTATGATATTGTTTTTTTACTATTGTAGAATTTAAATTGGTATTTAATTCTAATTCAAGAATTTCAGTAGCCTTTTTAATATCCATTAATTACTTTTACTAAGTATAATAAATAACTTTCTAAATGATAAATTGGCCTATAATTATTATTATAATATTGTAAAAAATTATATGTTTTAATTAATATTTGTGACATATTTTTAGTAATATTACTATCATTAATAAGATTTGTTAGTATATACCAAATACAATCATTAATATCTAAGTTATAAATAAAAATTTCATATAATAAATCACGAAATTTAACAAATTTTATATCTTCTTTAGATATCATTTCTTTAATAATTTTGTCACATATTATTTTGTATGGATGCGATAAATTACTTAAAATTTCATTATTGTTAGTATTATTATTATTATGAATTAACTTAATATTTGTAATTTGTTCTGGTTTTATATCTTGATTTAATGATTTTGAACATTTTGTATAACTTATTTTTGTGGGTCTTGGAATACCTATAATTTCGCAACAATTAATTATATTATCCGGTATAAAACTTATTTGTTCTGTTAATAATACATATTTAATGTCCATTATAGTTGGATTATTTTCTTGCATATAGCTATAAAATCCTTCCAATAACTCATTATGTATTTCGTGAAAATTTTTACATACAATTATACCTGTTTTATCTTGTTTTGCTGATATACTATCTACAATTTGTTGATATATATCATGCCATAATAGTTTAGAATTACACCCCAATATAGCCATATCTATTTCATAATGTATATCACTTATTTTAAAATTATATTCTTGTTTATTATATGTAATTTGTAACTTTTTTTCATATTTTAATTCAGTTGGACTATATTTTTTTATTGCCTTTAACATCTGTGTATATTTACCTACACCACTAGGTCCATATAAAATAAAATTTCTTAGCTTACATAAAGAGTCAGGAAATTTATCAAATACTTTGTCTAATTTTGGATGTAAATCTAATGCTTGATTTGCTACAATATAATCTTCAAAATGTGACTCATAGAATTTTATCATTTTTATATTTACTATTAATTTATAAGTAATATTTAAATTAATATAAAAACAATTTATTAATAATAGTAGGAAATTATTATTAATAAATATGAATATTGTAAAAACTATAGATCAATTTGATATATCAGGTGTTTTTTTTAGTGACCCAATTAAAAATAATATAATGAATGAAGGACAATTTATTAGAATATTATACTCAACAAATACATTTGTTTTAAATGGTATTTATTTGTTAGTTAATTTTAATAATATATTTATTGAACAATATTTTAACAAATTTAGATGTAGTTTTAATTTAGATGCTAATAAAGAGATTGTTAATAAGTTAAAAGCTTTAGAAGAAGAAATTATATCAAAAGCCAGTTTAAATATTAATAATAAGGCTAGCGAATTTAAATTATTTGAACAACTTAAAACTGGTATAATTAAATTGTTTACTGAAAATAATAAAACTAATAATAATTTGTTAGTTTTAAAAATATCTGGTATTTGGGAAACAGATACTAGCTTTGGATTAACTTTTAAATTTATTAAATATTAATTAGTACTTTAAAGCATCCTTTGTATGCTTATTAGTTGCACCCTTTGTGTGCTTATCAGTCGCACCCTTTGTGTGCTTATTAGTCGCACCCTATGTGTGCTTATCCATCTGTTGAAAAATAATTTAATATTACACCTGCAGTTACTAATGATATCATATTAATTATTGAAAATAGTAATAACTGTGCTGATGTTTTATTTGCCACATTCATTCTCATACTACCACTTGCTAACATTGAATATAATATATTTGAAATATATCCTATTTGAACTATTGATAAAATAATTGATATTTTAGAATATATAAAATATGCTGGATCTACGTGACCAGCAGATATTTTATTATAATATATTGATACATAAACTATACTTAAAATAAATATACAAAGTAAAGTAATAAATGGTATTAATGAAACTAATTTACTAACAAATGGAATAGCATCTTGAAGCATATACATTACACTAATAAACATTAATAATCCTAATGTAGCTACACTATAACCTACAATCATACTAGTTACAGCAGCATCATTTAGTTTTGCTATAAATAAAACTATAAAAACCACCGCTAATCCCCCAATAATAAAAGCATTTGAAAATGTTAAATTTTGTTTTATTAATTTTGCTCTTTCTATATCCATAATATTTATTTATATTATATTTATTTTATTTATTTTATATAATTTATATGTTATATAAAATATTTTTTATTTAGTTTTTTTTAATTCATCTATTTGTTCTTGTAAGTCTTGTATCTTTTGAACTAACAAAGGTATAATTTCTAAATAATTCACGGTTTTATATGCTGGTTCATATACTTCTTTATTAGATTTAATTTGTTTTTCTTCTACTAAGTTTGGTAACACTTTTTCTACATTTTGCGCAATAAATCCATAATGTTTATTTTTGTTAGTTTCATCCTTATATAAAAACTCTTTTACTTCTAAATTCATTAATTGATCAACAGTTTCTTTTGTAACTTTTGTAATATCTGTTTTTAGCCTTTCATCAGAAGTCATTGTGCTACCATGACCAAAAGTAATATCATTATGTATATATACTGGTAAATTTGGTGTAAATGTAATTGTAGGAACACCATTTATATTTTGTATTGCTAACAATGAACTTTGTTCAGGACCAATTACAAAGTTTTTTACATTTGCTGCTACATCAGGTATTCTACCAGAATAATTTGATATTGAACCTATACCTAAATTATTACCACTCATTATTATATTAGTATTTTAATTTATTTTTTTATCACTAATTTATTAAATACTATTTTATAAAATACTTATTTATTTATTTTATATTAAATACAAAATAAATAATAAATAATATATTAATATATTATTTATATAATATAATGAGCAGTTTTCCATATAATTTAGACAATAATAGACAACTTATTCCTAATGCTAATCAATATATTATGGAACGTAAATATGTTTCTATTCATTCTGAAGATAGAGATATTACTAAGTTTCCTAATTCAGCTGAGTTTGAAATTGAATTACCACAAGATTACCTAAATGTTCAAACTGTTAGATTAGCCACTTGGTCTTTTCCAATTAATTATGATGTATTTTCTAGACTTAATGCTAATACTGAATTTAGTTTTACTTTTACAAATATCTATGATCCTGGTGAAAAGCTAAACTCTGACCCTTTACAAAATGCTATTTTTGAAGCACTTATTAATAAACCTGTTAAAGAATATACATTTGCTGTTGAAAGTGGGTTTTATAATCCTATTCAAATGGCTACTGAACTAACAAATAAAATGAATGAAGCTGTTACACAATATATTCTTAGATATTTTATAGAAAATGCTGGTAGTTATGATCCAGCAGTAATTGCTACATTTAAAGGTTATCACCAGTTTGAAGTTGTTTATAATTCAGTTGCCCAAAAACTTTTTTTTGGTAATAAAAGTTCTGGATTTAAAGTTACACCTTTTGCTATTACTGATGTTGCTAGACGTACCGCATTAGAAGCTAGTTGTATTCGTCGTAATAGATTACCTGATTATTCTGATTGGGGTATTTATCCTCTTTTAGGATTTGTTAGATGCCCTCAGGAAAGTGTTGAATATATTTTACCTGGTTTACCTAGATTTTATTATGGTGATGCTAAACCTGGTGATGAAGGTTTTTGGTTAACACCTAATCTAACAAATGCGAATGTATTTGTTTTAGAACCACCCCTTAAAATTAACTTTATGGGACCTGCTTATTGTTATATGGAAATTGATGGAATGAACTGTATTGATGAAACATCGCCTTATAACTTATCATCTTTTACTCGTCACACAAATGAAACTAATGGTGTTGTTAATTCGGCCTTTGCTAAAATTCCTCTTTGTTCTACACCTATTTCACAAATTTTTGACCGTGATATGGTTCCATATAAATGGTATAATCCACCTGCTGAGCGTATTCGTAAGCTTAAAATAAAGCTTCGCTACCATAATGGTGCTACTTTAGAGTTAGGCAATTTTGATTATTCTTTTATGTTAGAATTTAGCATGTTAACTCCTCAACAAGAAAGAACAAAAAGTATTACTAATTTACGTTAGACTAACAATTTATTGTTACTCAACATTATGTGTTAGTTTTATCCAATTTAATAATATATCTTTATTACATTTTTTATAATCTTGGTCAAAACCATTTAGTTTATAAAACTGTGGTTTTTTTAGCCTTTTTGTCTTATAAAATATGTAATCTCCAAATTTACCTGTGCGAATACTTAAGTGACTATTTAATTCTCGTACCATACCTATCGGCACATTAGGATTTAATAATTTATCTTTTTCTAAGTACTTAAAAACATCTACATATGTAATTGTTTCAATAGGTTTATGACCAAATTCAGCATTAATTGAAACCTTGTTAGTATCCCATTCAACATATAAACCATATTTTCCCTTTTTTAAATATAAATCTTTACCTTGATACTTTCCTAGTGTAATATCTGTTGTCACCCTAGTTGTATCAATTAAATCTTCTATTTTAACTCCTGGTTGTATTTTTGAAATATCTAAATCTTTTTTAACTGGTAAAAATTTTACTGATTTATCATCATCTGGTATTTGATATTTAATTACTGGTCCATATTTTGCTATCATAAATGTATGTCTATCATCTATTACTATATTATACTTTTCTTTATTATTTGTGTTTGTTAGCTCTTCTAACTCATCATAACATTTTTTACAAATATCTTTATACTCTTTCATACCACTTGCAACTTTATCTAATTCATTTTCCATTAAACTAGTATATTCATAGTTAAAAAGTGTATCAAAATTTTCTATTAAATATTCCATTACTATAATTCCTAATTGTGTTATTACTAATTTATTTTTTTGATTACCAAATACTCGTTTTTCAACCTTTTCTGTTAGTTCATTACCTTCCAAACAATAATCAACACATTCTATTTCTTGTCCTTCAATTGACCTTTTTTCTACATAACCCCTTTCTTGAATTTTATCAACTAATGATGAAAATGTTGATGGTCTACCAATACCCTTTTCTTCTAACAAAGAAACTAATTTAGCTTCTGTATAATTACTATGTAATCCAGTAATTGTTAGCTTTGCTTCTATTTTTTTATATTCAAAAGCAGCACCTTGTTTTAACTTTTGTAAAAAATTATATGTTTTTGATACTTTTTCATATGTTCCTTCTAATTCTTTAAAACCAGCAAATATAACTTGCTCTGCTTTGTATTCAAATTTGTTAGTATTATATGCTGAAATTGTAGCCGTTATTAATGAATATTTAGCATCTGACATACAACTTTCTATTGTTCGTTGCCATATTAATTCATATAATTTTGCCGACTTTTTACTTATTTCATTATCATTTAATAAATTAGTAATATTTATTTTAACCGGTCTAATTGCTTCATGTGCTTCTTGGACCTTTGGTCCATCCGTTTCTTTATGGGGTAATACTACCCCCGCATCCGTTCCTTTATGGACCTTTGGTCCATCCGTTTTTTCTACCTTCATACTATCTAGGTTCCCTACTTCTAAAAATATTCCAACCTCAAGGTCGCCAATATTTGCCTTTAAATATTTCTCAGAATTAAAGCGATTTGTAATATACTTTTTGGCATCACTTATAAACTCCTTACTATATTTTTTTGAGTCAGTTCGCATATATGTTATATAACCATTTTCATACAATTCTTGCGCACATTTCATTGTCTCTTTTGGTGACATATGTAGTTCATTGCTTGCCATTTGTTGTAATGTAGAAGTTATTAATGGTTCTGGTGCTGATCTTGTTGTTGTCTTTGGTTCTGTTAAATTACTATATATGTGTTCATAATTTACAGAACCTTCTAAAAACTCCTCTACTTCCTCTGAACTAACAAACTGTTTATTTAATTCAAATGGCAAATTCATACTTGTAAAATATCCAGTTACATTATATATTTTATTACCAGTTAACTCTTTTCCTTCTTTGTAATTATCATATATTAAACGTAAAGCTGGGCTTTGACATCTACCTGCTGATAAGCTACTATCTTTATTTTCCTTTGAAATATATTTCCATAAAGTTGGAGTAATTGTATAACCAACTAACAAATCTAATACTTGTCTTGCTTGTTGCGATTGTACCATATTCATATCTATTTTTCTTGGATTACTTATAGCACTATGTATAGCAGATTCTGTAATTTCCTGAAATACAATGCGTTTTGTTGACTCAATTGGCAAATTAAATAGTTGGCAAACATGGTAGGCAATTCCTTCACCTTCTCGATCACCATCTAATGCCAAATAAATATCTCTTGATACTGCTATTTCTTTTCTTAGTTTATCTATTTGTTGTAACTTTATCTTTTCTTCTGGTAAACTATATTTTGTTACAAAATTATTTTCTACATCAATATCTTTTAAACTAACAAGATTTCTAATGTGACCATATGTTGCCATACATTTATAACCTGGTCCTAGAAATCCTTCTATTTTTTTACACTTTGCAGGCGATTCAACAATAACTAATATTTGTACCATTCTTTATTTTGTTAGTTTATTTTAATATATAAAATTATCTTTAAATTTCTTTTTTTTTATTTATTACGATATATAATAAGATAAATATTTAATTTTTTTAAAATATTTTCTCAGTCTAAAATAACAAAAAAACTGAGTTATAAAAGTGTTTGGTTTTGAAAATTGGACATTTTAAAAATGTCCAAAAATGAAAATCTCAAAAAAGTTTTGAAAAAAGGGGTATGAAAATTGGGTTTGTGACCATTATGCTCTAAATTGCTATTTTTTTGTTGTTTTTTTTGTGACGATAAATTTTTTTTTATTATTTAAGTTAATTTAGGCGTTTTTTTTTGTTAGCCTAATATATAGTAAAATGGCTAACATAAAAACCCCAAAAAACCCCAAAGAATTTATTTGTGAAACTTGTGACTTTAAATCGTTTAATAAAAAAGATTTTAAAAGACATTTAGAAACCGAAAAACACTCAAAGCTAATATTTACTAACAAAAAACCCCAAATGGCTAACGAAAAACCCATTTTATATAAAATTTATAAATGTAATTGTGGTAACATATATAAACATTCTTCTAGTTTATCAAAGCATAAAAAAATATGTAAAAAAGAAGAAAAAGAAGAAGTTATAAATAATGAATTAATAATATTAGAACAACCTAAAAAAGTTTTAAGTTTAGAAGATTCTATTAAAGAACTTGTAATGCCACTTCAAAATAATATAATGTCATTTGAATCATCATTAATAACAGAATTAATGAAACAAAATCAAGATACACAAAAACAAAGTCAAGAATTTCAATTGCAAATGTTTAATCAAATGATGGAATTTATGAAACAACAATGTGCTACAACTAACAATATTGTTAATGGCAATGTTAATAATAACAATTATACACAATTTAATTTACAAGTTTATTTAAATGAAACTTGTAAAAATGCCATGACTGTTAACCAATTTTTGGACTATTTAGAACCAACAATTGAAGAGTTAGAAGCTACAGCTCATTTAGGTTATGTAGAAGGTATAAGTCGTATTATTATGCGTGGTTTTAAAAACTTAGAAGAGTGCGATTTACCATTTCATTGTACAGATTTAAAGCGAGAGCATATTTATGTTAAAAACCCAGATGATGAATGGGTAGAAGAAAAAGATGAAAAACCATTGTTACTACGATTTATAAAAGAAGTTGCCAGAAAGAACTTTAATAACATAAGTGCATGGCAAAAACAAAATCCAAATTGGGCTAGTTATCATTCAAAACAAAATGATATGTTTATGAAAATATTAAACAATTCAGTATCAGGGGCAACAGAAGAAGAACAACAAGCAAATTATGAAAAAATTATGAAAAATATAATGAAAAATACTGTTATTGATAAAAGTAAAAAAAATAAATAAAAATTATAAAATAATGAATTCTATAATTTTTATATAAAAAGTAAAGAAATTTTTATAGGCGTCTACGTTTAAAATCTCTCCAACTAATGTCAACTTGTGGTTTTTTATATTCTGACTCACTAGACTCTTGATTTTCATTAAGTTTAGCAGCCTTTCTTAATGCGCTATCTACATAAATTTCTTTAAGTAATGTTCCTACTTTAAATGATCCTTCGTGTTGATCCATTTCACCATCTTCAATTTGTCTTAATACATCTAAAAAGGCAAATAAAATCTTTAAGTCAATTTCATCCTTTCTAACTTTATTATAAATATCTGTGTAATAAGTAAATAAAAAATTACACTCACTCATTGCTTCTAAATTAAGAGCATCAGGGTCATCAGGATACTTAGCCTTTAAAAGAACTAAATTATTAATATTTTCGCGTAAAATATGACTATGTTTAAGGTCACGAATCAAATCAGTTTGATCTTCAACATTATTTGCCTTAATCATATTTTGTAACTGTAGTCTAGCATTATCGTCCATTTTGTTAGTTATATTATAGTTTAGAAATCTATTTTTATATTTAAACTAACAAATATTATTTATTTTATTTATTATTTATTTTATTTATTATATAATTTATAAAATATACACTAAATATATATAATGGTAGATTATGGTATAACTGGACCACAAGTAAAACCTATGGAGGGTGGTATTTATACATCAGCATTAAGTGACAAACAAGCATCAGTAGAACAACAATCTAGAATAAATAACATGGCTAAAGCTGGTGGCGGATCTATTGTTGTTCCTTCTAATTCAACTGCTTATAATGATAAAGCATCAGGTGATCAAAGCACACAAGCCTTATCAAATCAAATTAATGCTCTTAAAGCTGGTGCTGCTGCTAATGCCGAATTTGATAGCAAAGTTGGTGGTTCTAGAAGAAGAAAAAAAAGTAAACGTTCTAAAAAATCCAAACGTTCTAAAAGAAGAAGAACTAAAAAAAGATATTATAAGTAAATAACTTAAATATAAATTTATATATTTAAATACTAGTTTAAATAAATATATATAATGGCAGAACAGTTACCAATTGAAATTAAAAATAAAATTATTAACTATACTAATGTAGTTACATTTTTTAAAGGCAAATATTATAATAAAATTCCTCTAAGCGATGAACGATATGAAATGTTAAAAAAAGTAATTAAATTACCTAAAATTACTGTAGATAAAGCTGAATATCGTGATACTGTAGTTCGTTATTTACAAAAAGATATTGGAGAAAGCTATAATACACCTAGATACTCTATGTCATTAATTATTTTTAAAAATAATGTAGGTGATACAATAAAATATAGTTTATCTTTTTTTAAATTTAATACTCATGTAAATTATTATTCTGGTGGTGGTAGTTCATATATTTTTTCAAAACAAAACAAATGGGCAAAGACAATAGATTATTATATGTAAATAAAATATTTTAATAATATAGGTTATTATTAAGATAAATGCCAACTGGTAGAAACTGGGCTAATTTTATTTATGTAATTTTAGGCTTTATAGCACAAATTTTATTAATGTATTATTTTATTGCTCTTGCCGATATTAAAGATAATTGGGAAAAATATAGATGTAATCCTATGTATATGCCTTTAGCAGATAATGTAGGTGAAAATTTTACTTATTGTGTTCAAAATACACAAATGAATATGATGGGCTACTTATTACAACCAATTAATTATATGATTTCTGGTATTACTGATCTTGGTGGTGAATTAGGAACTAATATTAATGGTGCTAGAGAAATGCTTAGTTTTATTCGCACATCTGTTGCTAATATAACTGAAAATATTTTTGGCGTTTTTATGAATCTAATTATTCAATTTCAAGGATTAACTATTGCTATTAAAGATACTATTGGTAAAGTTATTGGCGTTGTTGTTACATTTTTATATATATTAGATGGATCAATGAAAACAATGGAAAGCACATGGGCTGGCCCTCCTGGTCAAATGGTAAGACTAATTAGTGGCAAATGCTTTCATCCTAAAACCAAAGTTCGCCTTATTGATGGCAAAATGGTTTATATGAAAGATATTAATTTAGGCGATATTTTAGAAAACGGTAGTAAAGTCACAGGCACTATTAAATTAGATAATAGCAATCCAAATACTTCGGTTCCTTTATATAAAATAAATAATGGTGCTGATAATGGACCTGTATTTGTAACTGGTTCACACTTTATTTTAAAGAAAAATGGCAATATTACAAATGAAAATGATTATATTAAGGTAGAAAAGTGCGAAGAAGCTGAAATTCAAGACAGTGTTAAATCAGATTATTATGTTTGCCTTAAAACACATGATAACAAAATAGTATTAGGCAGAAATGTATTTTGGGATTGGGAAGATGATAATTTAATGTATAATATCACTCTTAAAGATAAAATATAGTAAAAAATAATAAAAAATATTATTAATTAATATATAATAATTAATCCAATTATTATATATGGATAACCAATCATTTAATAAATCAATAAATTTTATACAAAAAACATATGATAATCTAACATATTTTGATTTATATGGCACATCTGTGTTTATTTTTATATTATGTATTTTGTTAGTTATTGCTGTTGTTACTTATACAAAAGTAATGCAAAAAACCGATATAATTAAAAGCAATTGGGTTCAAGAACGTTGTAATCCTACTGTCATTCCATTTGCCGGATTTATTAATAAACCTGACAACAAAAGCATTACTGAATTTACTGCGGAAAATTTTAACTTTTGTACCCAAAGTATACTAACAAATATTACTGGTTATGCTGTTAGTCCATTTAATTATATGTTAAGTGGATTAGCAAAAGTTTTTAATGAACTAATTGAAGCTGTAAATAATATTAGAAAAATGACAAGTAAACTACGTAATAGTGTTTCTATTATAGCTGAAAATGTTATGTCGCGTATTCTTAATATTATTGCTCCATTATTAGAATTCTTTATTGCTTTTATTGATAGTATGAATAAAACACAAGGTATTATGACTGCTGGATTATATACTACTTTAGGAGCTTATTTAACATTACAAACACTTATTGGATCTATTGTTGAAATTGTTATTAAAATTATGGTAGCACTTGCTGTTGTAATTGCCGTATTAGCAGTATTTCCACCTAGCTGGCCACTTGCGACTTCATTTGCTGCCGTATTTTCTATTTATGTTGCTGTTTGTGCTATTGTTTTAACTTTTATGAAACAAGCTTTAGGTATGAAAAATTTACCTGGCCTACCTAAGCTTAAAAAGGTTTGTTTTGATAAAGACACTAAAATTCAAATGTTAGATGGCTCTAAAAAGAAAATAATAGATATACAAGTAGGTGATATATTAAAAGACAATAATGTTGTAACTGCTAAAATGAAGCTAAATGCTGATGGTGTTCAAATGTATAATATCAATGGTGTTATTGTTAGTGGTTCTCACTTAATTAAATATAATAATTCTAATAAATGGACAACTGTAGAAAATTATAGTAAAAAGCCAGTAGAATATTATTTAGAACCGTTTATTTATTGTTTAAACACAACTAACAAATTAATAGAAATTAATGAAACTACATTTTCAGACTGGGATGAAGCAGTTGAAGATGAATTAGAAAGAATTCTTAACTGTGAATATGTTAACAATGATATTGAAAAAATACATAAAGAGTTAGATGGTGGATTTGCTGGTGACACATTAATAGAACTATTTAATGGCAAAAAGAAACCAATTAAAGAAATACAAGTAAATGATATATTAAAATATGGCGAAAAAGTTTATGGCACAGTTGAAATTAATTGTAGAGATTTAGAACTTTTTGAAAATATTTATTTAGGAAATTCTACTAATAAAGTTATTGGTGGACCAAATAATATTATTTATTTAGAAGATTATGGATTTATTTCTACATTAAATTATAGTAACTTTTCTAATAAATTAGAAAAAAATATAAATAATAATTCTAAATTATACCATATACTAACAAGTCCTTCAACATTTAGTATTAATGGTGTAATTATTAAGGACTATAATTCTTGTATTGATTTCATTTAAATTAATTAGCAAAATATTATCTATTAAATATGTATAAATGGATATTTCTATTGGACCTTACAAATTTAGACTTGAAATACTTATTCTTATTGGCTTACTTCTTTGGGTAATTTTTGGCCACGTTTTATGTTCTTGCTCTAGAATTGGCTTAATGGAAGGTATGGAAGTAATGAAAGATGCCGCAGACGCTGTTGAAACATCAACTAAAAAGAAAGTAGCTAAAAAAGAAATGACAGAAGGTGAAGAATTAGCTGTTAGTACTAAAGCTAAAACAGAAGGATTTGCTAATCTTGGCAACTTCTCTCCTGACTACCAGTCTGCTGATTATATGGGTGCCAATACTGCTAGCTGGTCTATGCCTACTCTTGAATACACTAAGGGTGGCAAATTAGATGCTGGTGCTCAGGCTATTCTTGACAGACCTAAGCAACACATTCCACTTCCTGAGGGTGAACTTGATATGTTTGCTACCACTGAATTCAAACCTGAATGCTGTCCTAACACATATACTAGTGGCAGTGGTTGCGCTTGTATGACAATGGGACAATATGACGCACTTAGAACAAGATTTGGAAATAACGTGCCTTACAGTGAATACTAGATGATATGTAGGTAATAAAAATTATAAATTTAAATAAATATTTTATGTAGATATTAAAATATTTATAATATATATGGCTGACCCATTAGATATAATAGATGATTTTTTAGATAAAAAATCAAATAAAACATTTACATATAAAAATATAACATATGAATTAATTTATAAAAATAGCAAATTGCTATTTAGACGTCAAAACCAACCAACTTGTTTTATTGATTTTGAGTTAGATTATGAACCAATTAGAAATGAAATAAATGAAATTATTAGATATAAGTATTTTATATTTATTTATAAGTTTGAATGTAATTTTGTAGGAAAAAATAAAGGTGATGGCTTAAAACTATTAATAGCATTTATTAATTATATTAATAAAAAAGTAGATAACTTTAATGAAACAAATCCAAATTTTGAAATAGAAACAATAAAATTAACTGCTGAACCGTATAATCCTAATTCTAATATACCTAAACGAATTACTAATGATGACTTAAAAAAATTAGTAGCATATTATAGAAGTATTGGATTTAAATTTATTGATCCAGAAAATAGAAAATATCTTACTGAATTAAAATCTGTAGATATGGAAGCTAATTTTGAAGACTTATTACGCAAATATCCAAAGGTTAGTAGCAATAGTACTAGAAAATATAAAAAAATAAAATCAAAAAGCAAATCTAGCAAATCTAGCAAATCTAGCAAATCTAGTAAATCTAAAAGTAAATAACAATATAAAACTAACAAAATTAATAATATTATGTCTAATTTTGTTAGTTCATTACCATATACAGCAACATCATTTTCTATTTTTTCACGCTTTATATTTATGTTTTTATTATATAAAAATAAAAGCACAAATAGTTTATCATTAACAGTTTCATTACTTAGTATGTGTTCATCTAGTATGTGGCTATATTATAGTTTATATAATAACGATTTTCCAATGATTCTTAGAAGTTCTACTGAACTAACATTGTTAACAATTTCATCAGTATATATTATTAATAATAAACTAAAATCACAGACAATTTTACCAATTACAAATTAATTTAAATACTATAAATATCCTTATTTAAACCACAAACTTCACAATAACATATTTCAGTTACTTTACCAAATTGGTCTTCTATATGATCACTAGTGAAGCAATGTTGACAAGTATTATATATTTCAATATCTAACGCATTAACAACTGACTTTAATTCATTCATTGTGTCATTAATTTGTTTTTCATCAAATGTATCATTATACATTTCAATAAAGCTATTTAATTTATTATTTCTATTATCATTTGTTTTAAAACTATTTACATAATAATTTGTTTCTGTTGTGCTATTTATTATATCTGTAAATGTATTTATTAAACCTTGAAATTTTTTTTTCATTGTTAGTAATACTGCCAATTCCTTATTCATTTTAATATAATAATATTATAAAAAAGATTTTACTTATATAATAATATTAACTTATTTTTATATTATTATATTTTATTATAATTTAAATAGCATATTTGTATTTACATAATTCATAATATTTAATAATATACTATTTTTATCAATTGGTTCTTCTATAGTTATATTATATTTGTTACATATACTAACTAATTTAGTAATATCTTTTTCTTTAATATCTTCTAATAAATCTACATATTTACCTATTAAACCAATTATTAATTGTTCCTTATATGATGTATAAAAATTATTATATTGATTATTTTTGTAAATATTAAATATTTCATCAAATGACATTTTTTCTAACTTTTCTCCAAAATGAAGTAGTTGTTGACTAAATTTATATTCAAAAGTATTATTATCCATTGTTTATTAGTATAAAATATTAATAGTTATATTATTATTAATTGTAATAATATAATTATAAAAAAAAAATCATTTTTTTTATAATTTTATTTTAATTTATACATAAAGCATATATAGTGAGCTTGAATTTGCATCTTTATTAATTTTAATAAGCTTATCAACAATATCTTTTGTAACTGTAAAAGGAAATTCTACTTTAAGTGACATATCTTGTTCAAATAAGTTAGTTCCGGGCTTCATTAATCTATATAAGTTAAGTTTAGTATATACAATTTCTAAACAACGCTTTAAATTTCTTACACCATTTTCCTTATTACAATAGTTATCAATAATATAATTAATTGTAGCATCTGGAATAATAATATCTTCGCTAGTAAAACGAACTTGTTCACGAATTTTTGGTAATAAATAGTTGTTAGATATAACTAACTTTTGCTTCATTTCATAACCCTTTGTTTGTATTCTATACATTCTATCTCTTAAAATTGGATTAACTTTGCTTTCATCATTGTAGCTAAATATAAATAAACATTTTGACAAATCAAAGTCAACATCAGCAAAATATTTGTCATGGAATTGTGAGTTTTGTGATGTGTCAGTTAAGTGTGTTAATATACCAGCAATTTCCTCACCCTTTGGTGTTTCAGATATTTTGTCTAATTCATCAAAATATATTACTGGATTCATACACTTACTATCAATTAATATTTGAACAATTTTACCCCACATTGAGCCTTCATATGTGTAGCCATGACCTTCTAGAAAGCTACTATCTGTAGCACCACCAAGGGCAATAAAGGCAAATGGACGTCCTAATATTTTACTAATACCTTCCTTAACAATACTAGTTTTACCAGTACCTGGCGGACCATGAATAGCGATCGATGAACCAATAGCAGATGGATTTGTGATAAGCTGGCCAACTAATTGCATAATTTGCATCTTAGCATCATTTAAACCATAAACAGCATCGTCTAAAATCTTTTTAGCATTTTCCATAAAATCGTGACACTTTTCAATACCATCGTCAATACTAATTGGTAAACTACTATATTTGCCAAATGGAATACGCATAAAACCATCTACCCAAGTTTTAATTTTATGATATTCACCACTACCTGGTTCCATATATCGTAAAGCATTAACACGTTTCATTGCGTGACCTTTAAATACAGTTGGAATATCTGCTTCTAAAAGTGAAAGACGATAAGGTTTTTGAACTCGTGTTGCTTTATTTACCTCACGTAACTCTTTAATAACTTTCTTTTGTCCATCAATATCCATTTTTTCAAAGAATTCAAAGTCATTTAATGTATTTTTGTCTTTTAAAATTTTTCTAAAAATACGATCATTACGAGCCTTTTGTTTTTGTACTTTCTTTTCACTTTGCTTTTTCTTATTATCTAATTTTTCTTGACACTTAGTAATACAATCCTTAATTACTGGATTGTTAGTATCCATCTTATTTAAATCTTCTAATGCTTTATTTAATTCTTCAACTGATTCAGTTACTTTTACTGAAGTTTCTTTTTTAGTAGCTTTTTTATTAGCTATTTTTTTAGGTTTATTAGCTTCTTCTACTTTTTCTTCTTCTTCAGATTCAGTATCAGACACTTCTTCATCTTCATTTTCAGTTGGAGTATCAGATTGTGAATCCCAACCTTCTTCATTATACCATTCTTCTGATTCATTACCATCTTCTTCAGATTTCTTTTTAGGACCAATACTTAAAATAATATTAAATTGTCCTGGTTTTACTTTATTAGTAGTCTCTTCTTCCTCTTCTTCTTCCTCTCCTTCTGAAAGTGTTTCATATTCACTTGTTTCACATTCTTCTTCTTCTTTTAACTTTTCAGCATCAGTTTTTAACATTTTTTTTAGTTGTTTACCTTCTTTAACTTGTTTATTAATGTGTTTAGATGGAAACATTTTTGCTAAAAACTTTTTATATTCTAACTGATCCATTTCCTGATTTTCTTCATCACTATCATCTGGTTGATAACTACTATCAGAGTCCGAACTAGATGATTCAACAATTTTGCGCTTTCTTTGATTTTCCATTTTCTTAGTAATCTTCTTATTATTAGGCATATTATTATACATAATTATATATTATGTTAACTTATGTTTAAATAATTTTTTTATTTCAATTTTATTTTTTAATTTTAAAATTAATTGAAATAAAAAAATAAAATTGAAATAAAAATAACATAAATACATATTATTAAATATTATTAATATAATATAAGAAGAACATATGTCAAGAACATCCGGAAATATGAATAATATGAATTGTTCGAAGATTATTGGTATTCAATTTAGTCTATTATCACCCGAGGAAATTAGAAAGGGTTCTGTTGCTGAAATTACTAGCAGAGATACTTATATTAACAATAAACCTGTTATTAATGGTTTATTTGATCCACGCATGGGTGTTTTAGAGCCTGGACTTATTTGTCCAACTGATGGTTTAGATTATATGCAAACACCCGGCTATTTTGGTCATATTGAACTTGCCCGTCCTGTATTTTATATTCAATATTTAAGCACTATTTTAAAAATTTTACGTTGTGTATGTTTTAAGTGTAGTAAGCTTTTAATTAGTAAAGATAAATATAAGCAGGCAATGAAAATGCCATCTGAAGCACGTTGGAAATATGTATTTTCATTAGCTAGTAAGGTAAAGCGTTGTGGTGAAGATACTCATGATGGTTGTGGTTGTTTACAAGCAAATAAAATTAGAAAAGAAGGTTTAGCATCTTTATATGCTGAATGGGCTAATACTTCTACTGCTGAAGATGGTGAAGAATCAGAGCCTATTGTAATTCCTTTGACTCCTGAATTGGTGTTAAAGATTTTTAAGCGTATATCTGATGAAGATGTGACATTTATGGGATTTAGTCCTGTATTTTCACGCCCTGATTGGATGATTTGTCAAGTGCTTGCTGTCCCACCTCCTGCTGTAAGACCCTCTGTAAAACACGATGCTCAGCAAAGGTCAGAAGATGACTTAAGTCATATACTAGTGAATATCATAAAAACGAACAAAACATTACAAGAAAAAATTCAAAATAATGCGCCAGCAAATGTAATCAATGATTGGTCAACTGTCTTACAATACTATATTGGTAGTCAGGTGGACAATAAGATTCCAGGTGCGCAACCAGTAGCTCAAAGATCAGGTAGACCTTTGAAGTCAATTAAAGACAGATTAAATGGAAAAGGTGGTAGAATGAGAGGCAATTTGATGGCTAAACGTGTAGACTTTAGTGCGCGTTCAGTTATTACTGCGGATCCTAATATTTCTATTAGAGAGTTAGGTATTCCTATGAAAATTGCCAAAAATATTACTTATCCTGTACGAGTAAATCGCATTAATCGTGCTTTCTTAATGAAGCTGGTTCAAAATGGTCCAGATGAGTGGCCAGGTGCTAAGATTTTGGAGCGCAGTACGGGTGAGTCAATCACACTGCGTTATGTAGACAGAAAAAATTTGGATTTGGAGGATGGAGATATCGTACACCGTCATATGATGGATGGCGATCCCATTCTCTTTAATCGTCAGCCTACGCTTCATAGAATGAGTATGATGTGCCATATTGCGCGCATTATGAAGCGTGGTGATACATTCAGAATGAATGTCGCTGACACAAAACCATACAACGCGGATAAAATTTTTGTGACGATATATGGTCACAAACTATTTCAAAATAGTCATTGTTCGCAACAGGGGGCTCTAAAAAAGTGATACCCCCTAGTTATTCTATCTTTAGAAGATAGTTTAGCAACACGTCCAAATTGCTGGAAGTTCCTAAGAGCCTAGCTAGTCTAATAAACTAGTGGATCACTACCAAGTCTTTAACCGAAAGGCAAAGATGGCCGAGATTAGAACTCGGGGATGGTAAAAATGTGAAGGATTGGATAATCAGCAGCCAAGCCCCTAACCTCGCTATGGTAAGAGTATGGGGAAGGTTCAGAGAGTAGATGCTCGTGGGTATCAAATGAAGGCTTAACCAGCTGGATGATGCTTAAGGTGTATTCCGGCCACTTGGGAAACCTTGTGGAACAACCGTTTGACGGGGATAGACAATAGATTCATTTTGTCCCCAACAGGGAGCTCTAAAAAAGTGCTACTCCCTAGTGAATAAATTAAATAAATAATTGAAGTAAAACTACTTAAAGAGATAATTATAGTATATATAAAAATGGAAACTACTAAGCCCGAAAGTGTCAAAACTTGTTCAAAATGCGAACAAACAAAAGCAAGTGATATGTTTTATACAACAGGAAATATTTGTAAAGATTGTAATAATCAAAGAAGAAGAAATAAATATAAAAATAATGAAGAACATAGAATAAAAGCAATTCAACAAGCAACTGAATTTAAAAAGCAAAAAGTATTAATTAGACAACAAAAACTAAAAGAATATCAAGAAGAAATTGGTTTAGATAATAAAAAATGTAAATATTGTGAAGAAATTAAACATAAAGATAGATTTAGACATAATAGATTAAAATGTAGAGATTGTGAGAGAGATGAACCATTAGAAAAATTAAAAAGAATAATACGCTCAAGAATATTTGCTTCTTTAAAAACAAAAAGTAAACATACAGTAGAATATTTAGGTTGTACTGTTAATAATTATATAAAATGGTTACAATGTAATAATAATAACTATACATTAGAAAATAGAGGAAAAGAATGGCATATTGACCACGTAATTCCACTATCTAAATTTAACTTAGAAAATGAAGAAGAACAATTAGTTGCTTTTAATTGGAGAAATACAATGGCATTATCACCAACAGAAAATTTACAAAAAAATAATAAAATAATACAAACACAAGTAGAACAACACTATAACAATTTAGTAGAATATCATAATAAAAATAATATAGAATTACCTCAAAAATTTATTGATTTATTCGCAACACATTCAAATTGCGGGAAGTCCCTTATAGCCTAGCTAGTCTAATAAACTAGTGAATCACTACCAAATCTATTAGGAAACTTTTAGATGGCCGAGATTAGAACTCGGGAATGGTAAAAATGTGAAGGATTGGGTAACCACGCAGCCAAGCCCCTAACCTCGTTAAGGTAAGAGTATGGGGAAGGTTCAACGACTAAACGTTTGTGGGTCTCAAATGATAGCCTAACCAGCTTGATGAGGCATAAGATATAGTCTGGCCCTTTTGGAAACTTTAGGGACGGATAATAAATTTTGTGACGATATATGGTCATATAATTTATTTAACCGGAAATGAATTTACATATGCCTCAGGATCCGGAGTCGGCTTCTGAGTTAAGAAATTTGGCAGCGGTGCCATATCAAATAATAAGTCCAGCCAATAACGCATCCATTATTGGCATTTTTCAGGACAGTATGCTTGGATGCTACAGATTTAGTAGAGAGAATATTAACTTTAACCAAAAAGACGCAATGAACTTGTTAATGATGTTTAACAAAGTTGACACAGAAAAGCTTCAAAAGCCAACTATTAGTAACTTTGACATTTTAACCCAAATTACTCCTCCTCTATCTCTCAAAGTTAAGAATAAGCAGTTTAATTCCGACAAGGAAAAAGCTGACACATCTAACAACATTGTAGAGATTAGAGATGGAACATATATTCGCGGACAAATGGATAAAGGTATTTTAGGCTCTGGCACTAAAGGCTTATTACATCGTGTTACTAATGACTTTGGTAATATGGCTGCTGCTGATTACATAGATGATTTACAAAATGTTGTAACTGAGTATATGAAGTCAAGTGGTTTTAGTGTTGGTATCAGTGACTTAATATCAGATGCTAAAACTAACAGCGAAATTGTTAAAGTTATTACAAATAAGAAGACCGATGTTAAGAATTTAATTGACCAAACACAAATTGGTGTATTTGAAAACAATTCTGGTAAAACCAATGTAGAAGAGTTTGAAACACAGGTTAACAATATTCTTAATCAAGCTTCCGCAGAAGCAGGTAAAATTGGTCTTAAAAGTTTAAATCCTAATAATCGTTTCGTTATTATGGTAAATGCTGGATCTAAGGGTTCAGACCTTAATATTTCACAAATGATTTCTTGTTTAGGACAACAAAACGTAGATGGTAAGCGTATTCCTTATGGATTCGAACATAGAACATTACCCCACTTTACTAAATACGATGACTCGCCAGAGGCAAGAGGTTTTGTTGAAAATTCATATATTAATGGATTAACACCACAAGAACTCTTCTTCCACGCTATGGGTGGTCGTATTGGTTTAATTGATACTGCTGTTAAGACATCTACAACTGGTTATATTCAAAGAAGACTTATTAAGGCTATGGAAGACTTAATGGTAACTTATGATATGACAGTACGTAATAATAAAAACAAGGTAATTCAATTTACTTATGGTGATGACTCAATTGATCCAGTAAAGGTAGAAAATCAAGATATTCCTCTTGTATCTATGAGTATTCAAGATATTTATGCTCACTATAATTTACCAGCAGATGATGCTAAAACTAAGGTTTTATCAGCAATGTTTGTTAAAAATGCGCTAACTAGATATAGAAAGCAGGTAGATGAATACAATGAAAAGGCTAAATACTCAACTGAATTTATGATTAAAGCGCGTGATGATATTATTAAATATATTTTCAAAAATAAGGATGATAGAATGGTAAGAGTTCCAGTAGCATTTGATTATATTATTCAAAATATTATTGGTCAACAAGGTCTTAATACAAATTCACTTGTAGATATTACACCATTAGAAGCATTAGAAATGATTGAGAATGGATATGAAATGATGAATCAAATTACATATGCTAAACCAAATAGACTATTTGAGACATTATATTTCTACTATATGTCACCTAAGGATTTATTAATGGTAAAGCGCTTTAATAAGAAGGCATTAGAATTACTAATTCAAACCATTGTTCTTAACTATAAGAGAGCTATTGTAGCTCCTGGTGAAATGGTTGGAATGATTGCCGCTCAAAGTATTGGTGAACCTACTACACAGATGACTTTAAACACTTTCCACTATGCAGGTGTAGCGTCTAAGTCAAATGTAACTCGTGGTGTGCCAAGAATTGAAGAGATTTTATCACTATCAGAAACAATTAAAAATCCTTCACTAACTGTTTATATTAAACCTGAGGATGAGGCTGATAAGGAAAAGGCTCATTCAATTATGTATATGTTAGAATATACTAAACTAGAAGAGTTAGTTAAGTCAGTTGAAATTTGCTTTGATCCTGATGATATGAATACATTAATTGAAGAAGATAAGTTATTAATGTCTCAATATAAGGAATTTGATGATATCTTTAATGAGTGTAATAATCAACAGTCTATGAATGACATGGGTGATAAATCAAAATGGATTTTAAGAATGGAAATGGATGCTGAAGTAATGTTGGAAAAGAGTATTACAATGGATGATATTAACTTTACATTGGCAAATGCTTATGGTGAAGATATTAGCTGTGTTTACTCTGACTTTAACTCGGATAAATTAGTATTTAGAATTAGAATGGAAAATGTAATTAAGCAAAGTAGTGGTACTAAAAAGAATAAAATTAATCCTCTTGATCAGTCTGATCAAATTTATATCTTAAAGAACTTCCAAGACCAAATGCTTACAAATACAGTAATTAGAGGTGTTAAAAATATTAACAAGGTTATTATGCGTAAAATTAAAGACAACTTAGTAGAAAAGGCTGGTTCATATAAGAAGCAAGAAATTTGGGTATTGGATACTATTGGTACTAATATGCTAGATGTTTTAGGCTTAGATTACATTGATGCTACTCGCACATTTAGTAATGATATTATTGAAATTTATAATGCGCTAGGAATTGAAGCTGCTAGACAGGCAATTATTAATGAGTTGGCTGATGTATTAGAGTTTGATGGAGGTTATGTAAATTTCCATCATATGGCTTTATTATGTGATAGAATGTCATTTAGTCATAAGCTAATCTCAATCTTTAGACATGGTATTAATAATGATAACATTGGGCCTATTGCTAAGGCATCATTTGAAGAGACACCTGAAATGTTCTTAAAGGCTGCTAGACATGCCGAATTAGACACAATGCGTGGTGTATCTGCTAATGTAATGTGTGGTCAAGAGGGCTTCTTTGGAACATCTGCTTTCCAAGTAATATTAGATGTAAATGAAATGCAGAAGTTACAAGAAACTACACAATATAAGATTGTTGACGAAGCAGAAGAAATTGCCAAGGCATTTATGGGTTCTATTGAAGATAGTAATGATAAATGCTCAGTTAGTAAATTAACTATTGAGAATCATGTTGCTAATATTAAGATTGAGGAAATGGCTAAGACTGATGATTATGATCCTTTTGCTTAAATAATTAATAAATATCCTTTTTAAAAAATAATATTATAAAATTAAAAATATTATTTTTTTTTAAACAGTTGCTTACTTTGTAAGCTTTATAGTTCATCAACCTCTTCTAATAAAACTGGTGCTTTTCTAGTGAATTTTTTAGTTTCTTGTGGTCTTATTTCTACTTTCTTTTTTGTTAGTCTACGTCTTCTAACAGGAACTATTTCTTCTAACTCTTCTTCTATCGGTGACTCTTTAACAAATGGTTTAGTAACAGCTAATTCTTTCTTTTCTTCTATTATTGGTTTTTCTTCTTCTTCCCCTTCTATTTTAAATTTTTCAATTACTTTTCTAGCTCTAGGTTTAGGTTTACCAATAGGTTTTTTAACTGGTATAATTTCTTCCAGTTCTTCTTCTTCAAATACTGGTTTAGGTTCTTCTTTTGGTGTTTCTCTTTCTAAAACTGATACTTCTTCTAATAAGGCTATTGGTTTTTTACGCTCATCTTTACGCTTTTTAACGTATCTATATTTATTATCACGCTTATAAACATTTAAATATTCATCAATACTAACATATGCTCTAATAGCATCATTTAATTTGTTAGTACAATCACTATCAGGTTTAAATACATCATAATTAACTAACATTTGATTTCTATCAGTAATAATAATACCATATTCAGGAACATTCTTTTCGCGTAATCCAGGAGTAACAATAAATACATAATCATTACTTGTATCTTCAGTATAAACTACAAATTGTTTTTCATTATAACGAGTTTCAGGAATATTTACATTTGAAATAAATATTGATGGTATTTTAAAGTAACTTAATAAAACCCATAAATCAAAATTAGTAATAAAATAACTATATGTATAAACCATTTCAGTAAAAGATAAAATTTGTTGAACTAGTTGGTCAGCAAATATTTTTTTACCTTCTTCACTTAAAATATCAGCAATTTTTTGTATACTTTGTTTATTAGTAAATCCCTTTGTTAGTCTATAATATTCATCATTTAATATACTACGTAATTTATCTATTTCAACTTTTTCACCTTTTACATTAGCAATAATATCAATAACAATATTAAAAGTACAATCATTTAAACCATAATAAGTTTTTTCTTTATAACCAGTTGGAAAACATTTGCGCCAATAAACTGATTCTATTTTACCAATTGTACTACGTTCACACTCATTTAATTCATGAGGATTTATAATAGCATCCATAGAATATTCATTTACATATGGTTGTGATTTAATTGGATTAGTTGTGTCATAAGAGTTATATTTGGCAAACTTAGATTTGTTAGAACTAACAAGCCCTTCAAAGAATTCTTGTGTTAATAGTGATTGTAAAATAATAATTTCATCATCGCGTAAATTATATCCAATTTTATTAAAAGATAAAAATGTTTTACTTTTAAATATATATGATTTAATTCTGTTATATCTAATTAATTCATCAGCCATTTTACCATAATAATATGTTTTGTTAGTTGGTTGTTTTGTAATAAGATTAATATTTGGTAAAACAAGTGTACATTTATTATTTGTCATAAAACATACTGAATTTCCTGTGCTACATTTATCATCAGTAATATTTAAACAAGTAAATATGTCTTTAACAGATTGTACATTAAAGTTATTAGAAAACACAATATTATCACCAACTAAATCTTCTAATAATTCAATTACTTTTTCTAATTTATCATTATATAAAGCATAGCGTTTATTACATTCTTGTTGTAGTTTAATACGTTTATCATTATTTACATAATCACCTAGTAAAATGCGAATAGTATTTCTAAAAACATTGTAAAAATTAGTTTCTAGTTTAATACGTCTAATATATTCAATGCGTTTGCTGTCTTCATCTTTGTTTACTAATGTTTTTTCATCAGCTAATAAAAAGTTGCTATTATTAATAGAACGAATATTGTCATTTACTTCATTTTCAGGTAATACTTCCGATATTTGAACAAATTGATTTGTATTTGTTAGTATACCAACAATATGATTGTCTTCAATGACTTTACATAAATCTGTTCCTTCAATACATTTTACATATTCATCTAAATTTTGTGGTTCTTCGTATTTATAATATTCCTTTAAAAACGCAATAGTTTCTTTATAAGGTTGCCATTCTACTTCATCCATATAAATATAATCAAATTTACATTCTTTTCCTTTATTGGGATATTTTGGAACACAAAGTGATGATGGATAACAAGGAATGTAGCCTTTGCGACCACTACGACTTTCTGCTATAACACCAATAACTTTACCTTGGAAGTTAACTACTTGTGTTTCAATTCTATAACGACGTTTTTCTAATTGTTTAATTAAAGCGGAAAGAGTTGGAGGACTTTGAAATTTATAAACATTTTTTGGCATACTTGGTAACGCAGCACATTGGTTACTTAAAAGAGGTTTAATAATTGTATTTAAAACAGCACGCATTGACTTAGATGTTTCTGCTAATGTAGGATCATATTCACTAAACATTTTAACAATTTTTAGCTTTTTACCAGTATCCAAATATGAATAAATTGGTTCAAATGTGTTTTCTCGCTTAATTAAAATAAGTGTTTTACGTCTAGCAACATAAACTTGATTAGAATAATGATTTGTAGGACATAATAACTCAACATTGTTAGTTATATCATTATCAGTAATTTCAAAAATAACTAAATTAATACCTGAATTAAATAATTTTGGATTTGGTCTAGTAATTATATCCCATAAATATGTATGATCTATAACAGCAGTTGTATTATTTGGATCCAAAAATTTCTTAAAATTTTCAAATGATTTTACAACTTGTATTACAAATTTTTCTTCATTATTAGAGTCTTGATCTATATCTAAACTAACAGTTGAACTAGTTGAACCACCTATAATAACGTTATTTTCTAAATCAGAACTTTGATTTGATGTAATTAAAATTTGGGAAGAACTTGATGATACTGGACTTGATGTAGGTGTTTCTTTATACTTTCTAAGTTTGTTATATAGTTTTGATTCGCTATATTTGTCAGCAACATAATCCATAGTAATTTCCACAGTTTCATCTGGCGCAAAAGTTGTAATAAGGTCTCCATTTTGATAAGTAATAAAACTATCTATTGTCATAGAATTAATAATAAATTCTTTCATTTTTGCTATAGAAGGCACATCATCCTTTGCTTCTGGATCATATTTTAATATTCTTGGTACAACATTTCCATTGTCATCTTTAATAGATTCAGCATAAAAAAGAGCACTAGCAATACAAGCAATAAATGACTGGTTCATACTATTTTCAACACCATGACGTAATAAACAAGGATGATTTAATTTAATATTAGTATTTGTTTGACTTACTTGAGCAGAAGAACTTGATTCATGAAGCAAACGTTCAATTGCTACTGGCATAAATCCCCAACGTTTATTGCCTAATGGATATACTTCTGGACCTTTAATATATTGCTCTTTACCTGTAATTACGGCTTTTAAGTTAACTGGTTTTGCTAAAGGAACAATAATTTCTTCTTCTTCTTTTGCTTCGCTTAAATCATCTTCATCTTCCTCTAAAATTTTTGTTTTTCTAGTTAATTCACGTGATTGTGCTTGACATTTATCACGACGTTCTTTTACAGCAGCAGTATTCCACTTAGTATAACAACAAGGTATACAATTACCATCTTGTGTATTTTCTTTGTGAAATCCAGGAAAATGTTCTACACCTTCATCATAAAATTGATAAACATATTGACCTTTTGGCACCTTTTTAGCATTTTTAGGAATAATAGCATTTTTATATGTATTTTCATCATATTTAACACCACCACATTCACCATCCATAATTTGCTCTTTTGTTACCATTTTATCAGTTAATAGACACCAATAACGAGGACATGTATAATAATATTTTTCATCTGGATTTTCAGGATTATGTCTATATTCAACAAAATCTGATTCTACTTTCTTAGGATTACTATATAAATCAGGATGTTCTTGTATTAATTCATTTTTTTCTTCTTCTGTTAAAATTACTGGTTGACGTTTAACATTTGAAGGACACATACGCGAATATGCCATCATAGAACCTTCTTTCATTGTTACAAAAAGACCTGGATCGCGTTTTTCCATACGATCTTGAAAAAAATATGGATTATTTAATTGTGTTCCAGCAATATCATGTACTGTTTTACTTAATTGACTTTTTAATTCTTCTATTTTCTTTTGATTTGCTGCTGATATTTTTGGCGCTATATCAATATATTCTTCTTCTTCTTCTCCTTCTTTTGGCTCTTCCTCTTCCTCTAAAAGAGGAACAGTATTAGTAGGTTTAACTGGTATTATTTCTTTTTCTAGCAAAGCACCTTCCTCTTCTTCTGCTTCGCTTGCCTCTTCCTCTACTAACAAAGTAGAAGGAGCAGTATTAGTAGCTTTAACTGGTATTATTTCTTCCTCTAGCAAAGCACCTTCCTCTTCCTCTAAAAGAGGAGCAGTATTAGTAGCTTTAACTGGTATTATTTCTTCCTCTAGCAAAGCACCTTCCTCTACTAACAAAGTAGAAGGAGCAGTAGAAGGAGTTGGAGTTCTTAATTCAATCATTTCAGTTTTAGTAGGTGTTGTATCTCTTTTTTCTTCATCATCTGATTCAGGTTCAAATTCAAAGTCAAAATCAACAACTTCAATTGGTGTTCTTTCTTTTGTTAATGATTCTGCTATCATTTCAGGTGTTATTTTACTTGATTTACTTGATTTACTGTTTTTTAGTTGACCTTCGGTATCGCTTTTCTTACCTTTGGTATCGCCTTTATTACCTTCGGTAGAAGAAGCTAAACTAATTAAACTACTTGACGATTTATTACTTAAAGGTGTTGCTTCTATTTGACTTTCTATACCTTCGGTATTGCCTTTATTACCTTCGGTATCGTCTTCTTCTTTGCTTTTTGCGTCGCCTTCTGCTTCACTAGAAGAAGCTAAACTAATTAAACTACTTGATGATTTATTACTTAAAGGTGTTACTTCTGTTTGACTTTGTATACCTTCGGTATCGCTTTTATTACCTTTAGTATCGCTTTCTACTGCGTTAGAAGAAGCTAAACTAATTAAACTACTTGATGATTTATTACTTAAAGGTGTTGCTTCTGTTTGACTTTGTAAATCGTTTTTATTACCTTCACTAGAAGAAGCTAAACTAATTAGTCCACTTGATGATTTATTACTTAAAGGTGTTTTTGAAGATATTAATCTTTCAGAAAATATATCTTTTTCTTCAGTACTAGAATCAATACTAGGACTAGAATCAATACTTGAACTTGAACCTAAATTTGTGTTTGATTCTTTTACACTAGATGCTAATGAAATTAAAGAGTCACTAGAATCTTGTGTTTGTGTTTGTTTTTTAGTATCCATTAAACTACCTAAACTAAAATCTGAATCAACTTTTAAAGAACTAGAACTACTAGGTTGACCTCCTTGATATTCATAATCATAATCTTCACCTTCTCCTTCTTCTCCTTCTACTTCGTAGCCAAAGATATCTAATAATTCATCCATTCTATTTTGTTTATTATATTCTTCTAATTCTTGAACAGTTTCCTCTGGATATTCAATAGGTTCATCTGGTAGCTCATTAGCAGCAATTTCTGAGTCAGCAATAATATCATTAAATTTAATATCTTCTATTTCATTAGCCGAACATAATTGATTAATATATTCTGTAGAAAATGCTGTACTATTTTTATCCTGTGTAATTCTAATTAAACTATTTAATATTAAAGGAACTGTGTCTAAGTAAAATATATTATCAATACTATGCATTTGAATTGTTAGTTCACCTGAAATTGGAACAAACGAAAATGTTGTTTTAAATCCTGGATTTACTTTTATTTCAATTGCTTTATGTTTTACACCTCTTTCCACTTGTAACTCACTAATAATTTTTTGTAAAAGCTCTGTTGCCTTTTCTTTTGTCATATCATCATAGCTTTCAACTAACAAATCTATAATTTCAAGTGCGGTGTATCCTTGTTTTTGTTTTTCAATTACAAATGCCTCTTGACTATCCTTCTTATTAAAATTTGAAACACGTTTATAACGCAATTCTAGGCCTTTCTTAAAATTACTTGACTCTATATTAAATATGCTTGTTAAACATCCAGTATATTTTGTTATTTCTATTGGTGTTGCTATTTTATAAACTGTTTGATATACTATTTCATCTATTTCTACTAATTCACTTCTAACTGAATCAAATTTATTTAGCTTGTAACCACTCTGCTCAAAAAAAAGCCCCACTTCTTCTATTATTGGATTAACCGCTGTTCTAATAATTCCATCCAATATATTAAATTTGTCAATATCTGTGTCTCCCAATAAAATAGGGCTTTCAAAATCAGCAATTGAATAAATTACAATACTAGCATCATCATGAAATTCACATATAAGCGTATCTACTTTTGTTAAACGAATCATTGTAGCTACTGATTTAGTTTTTCCAATTCCTTTTACTAACTTAAAAATCATTGCCTTATTTAAATATGGAATTTTTCTACCATCTATTGAAGTATCATCAGTATATAAACGATACATATTTTCTTGTCTAGTAGATGGATTAAACTTAATAAGTGGATTTCTATGTGTAGCGTGTAATAGTTTAAATATAATATCAACTGGTATTTTAATATCTGTTTCTGGATATAATGTTAAACGAAAGTTTTTAATACCAGTCTTTTTTTTTATTAAAGAGAACCTATCTGATGGCTCTCTAAACTTATAAATATCATAAAACATATCTACATTTTTAAAACTACGTATCATTTGTTCATTTAATAATGCTTTATTTTCACTTATTAATTGACGTTTATTAACTTCTAATTCATCTAATGAATTTATATCACGGCGATATAAAAATGGATAATAAACTTTAATTCCATATTCTTCTGATATATTTTCTGTGTCTAAATATTCTAAAACATTTGTAGCAGTACATAAATAAATATTGTTGTTAGTTAATTCACCATTATCAAATAATAAATGTGAATTAAGTGTTGTTACTTCTTTATTAGACTTTTCTAAAATTGGATCTACTTGTTCTAAATAAAATGGATCAATTATATATGGATACTCATTTGTTACCATAAAAAACTTTTGTCCTAAAACTTTTGTTATATAATAATCCATATTAGTATCATCTAGTCTAAGTGCTACAATATCTTCAAATGTATATACTTCTTTTTTCTCATCTGGAAAAAAATCTATTGATCTACCATATTTATCACGAATATTAACTAACAAAAGTTTTAATCTATCATATGTTAATGGAATTGTGTCATTTTGTGTTAAAACTTGATAAACTGTTTGTGGTGATAACTTCTCCTTTTTTAGTGAATACAAATATAACTCATCAATTGTATCTCTAATACCTAATGCTAAACAAATTTTTAACTTAATAACACCAATTGTATCATCAATATGAATACATTCATTTAGAAACTCAACATCAATATCTTCTTCTTGAATTTTAACTAACTCTTCTGGTGTAAATATATTATCAAATAATTTGTTAGTTGGTTCCTTTTCAAAAAGTTCTGTTAAATCTATTTCTGTGTCTAAATGTGCTCCATAAAAAACATATATTGTATCTATTTTATTTTTATCAATTAAATGGTTTACTTTAAATATTTGTAATGAAGACATATATATTTAAATAAGTTTATATTTTTTAAATTATAATTTGTTAGTTTATTTAAAATCTAATTAAACTAACAAATTTGAATATTTTATTATTTTATTACTATGCTTTACTTTAAATCATAATATGGATTATCTGTTATTTGCATTCCACAGTATTCCTTAGGTGACTGTTTGTAATTAACTGGTTGATAAATACCTGCCTCCTTAGCATTTTCTAGTAGGAATTTAAAATTTTGCCAAAATACTAGTTTATGACCTTCTTCCTTTGTCATTACGTGTGCTAACTCGTGAATCGCTACAAATGTTAGTGTATTTAAGTCTATTAATTGTCCTCCTTCCTTTTTTCTATTTAAACAAAATGCTATTTTTTCTCCTTTATTTTCGCTATATGCTGTAAACTCACTTGTAGGAAGTGTTTCACTAACCCTTTTAGGGTCAAAATTTTCTACTAATAGTCGCACTCTTTCGTCGCCCTTGTCCTTATATTTTTCTCCTACATAAATTACTAATTCTTTACATTTGTTAGTTACTTTGGCTAACAAATCGGCTGCCAATTCTAACTTAGCTCTTTCTCTAACACAATAACGCTCACCATCTACACTTGATATAATACATTTTAAATTATAAGCATCTGATTCACTATAAATTTTTAAACAAATTAATAAAACAAATCCAATTAATATATAGAAAAAAATACTGTCTTTATCCATTGTTAGTTATATTATACTTATAATTAATAATTTTAAAAATTAATAAATAAGCTAAATATTAATTTACTATCTTCTTTATTTCTAATAATTTGTTAGTTAGCTCTTCATTTGCTTTTTTAAGCTTTTCATTTTCTTCTTTTAATTCTTTAATTAAATTATTAAGGTCGGTTAATTCATATACAGATAAATCTTTTGTTAATTCTGCTTTCATATTTTCATCTTGAATACAATACTCACATATAGTTTCATATGAATATTGATAGCAATCTTTACAAATATCTCTTTTACATTTAGAACAAGGTTTATTACAAGTTTGACAAATTTTATTATGACATAAATCACAACTATATTGTTTTGTATATTTATCACATATATCACAACTGTTATTTTTAAATAAACATTCTTCGCATAAAAAGTCTTGGGCTTCACAATCATCACAAATATAGGCTTTACATTGTTCACAAATTGTATAACAATCTGGACATATATCTATACCACAAGTGCCACAAGATTGATTATTAGACATCTTTTATTATATTATTATTTGTTAGTTTATTTTTATATTATAACTAATTTATTTTCAATTTTTTATAATAAACTACTTAAAGACAAAAGATAATATAATATATCAAATGGAAGATATAATTAAATACTATTCACAAATTAAATTGTTTAAAGGTATGCCTTTTAATGAAGAAACTAAAAATAAAATTTTAAATATGTATCCAAATTATATTTTTGATGTATGTGATAATTTAGGTAGATTTGAAGCAGAATATTGTTGTCATAATAGTATTCGTGTTTTAGTTAAAAATAATATTATAGAAGAAATACAATTTGGAGGATAAAAAAGTTGAAATTATTTTTTATAATTAAATTAATTTTAATTATAAAAATGGAAAAGTTTGATAGTCATCCAAAAGCGCAGTATTGGTCTTCTAAAAATGATAAATTACCAAGAGAAGTAGCTTTAAATAGTCATAAAAAGTTTTGGTTTAATTGTGATAAATGTAGTCATGAGTTTGAAGTATCACCACATTATATTAATATTGGTGGGAGTTGGTGTCCTTATTGTGTTAATAAAAGATTATGTGAAGAATGTGAAGAATGCTTTAATAAATCTTTTGCTTCGGTTGAATATTGTTCTAATTTTAGTTCTTTAAATAATGTAAATCCAAAATTATTATTTAAAAATTCGCATAAAGATTATTTATTTGATTGTTTAAAATGTAATCATACTTTTAAACAAAAAATATCTCATATTACTCGTGGTAATGGTTGTAATTATTGTGCTAATAGAAAATTATGTGATAATACATTAGAATGTAAAACTTGTTTAGATAAAACATTTTATAATGATGAAAAAGTAAATTGTTGGTCTAATAAAAATATTAAAAAGCCACACGAAGTATTTAAAAATAGCGGTGAAGAATATTTGTTTAATTGTGATAAATGTAATAATGAATTTAAATGTAGATTAGCTCATATAACTAATGGTGTTTGGTGTGGAAATTGTAGGTATAAAACAGAAGATAAAGTATTTAAAATATTAAAACAACATTATTTTGATGTAAAATCTCAATATAAAGTTGATTGGTGTAAAGATAAAAAATATTTACCTTTTGATTTTGTTTTAGAAGATAAAAAAATTATAATAGAAGTAGATGGTGAACAACACTGGGTTCAGGTAGCAAAATGGAAATCCCCTGAGCATAATAGAAGTAGAGATTTATATAAAATGGAATGTGCTAATAAAAACGGTTTTTCAATAATAAGAATTATTCAAGATGATATTTATAAAAAAAGGTATGATTGGATTAGTGAATTAAATCAAAATATACAAAAAATTTGTGATGAAAATAAGGTACAAAATATTTATATGTGTAAAAATAATGAATATAAAGATTTTATTATTTAATTATAAATCAATTTTATTTTTTTATAAAAATTTATTGACTTCCAGAGCCGATTTCAAATGGAACACGCATGAAGTCAGGGGTAATTGTGCTCTGGTTAAAAATTCCGGTGTTAACGATTGGATTCGGGGGCTCCGATCTTATTTGTAAGTTGGCATTACGAAGACTTTGGCCGATAGTATCGATGCCGATGTGGTAGCCGGCTTTAAGTAAATTGATATTAGCTAGGTCACCTTTGCCGGCGGGGTTAAGCTGAGCCCACTGAGAATTGGTGTCCTTAGGGAGAAGTTCGGCAGGGTTTTGGATGGCAGTTTGGTTACTACAAGCGGTAGGAAGGCCAGCAGAAGGAGTTTGGATGCCACTTACAGAAGAGAAGACTTCATTTTGGCCATTAGGAGCGGAAGGAACAACAGCACCAGCAGAACCATTATAGGCGGGGTTAGTATTACTAGACATTTTTTCAGGCATAGGCATACTCTTAGAGGTGAAGTAGTTATATAGGAGAGAAAGAACATATAAAGCAACTACAGCCATAATAATAGCTCCAATTCCATAATCATTCCAGAGTTTTTGTAAAGCGCTCATTATATAAAATTAAGGATAAAATATTTTTTGAAATAGTATTTAATTACTAAATAAATAAACTAACAAATAAACTACCAAATATATTTAACAATTTAAATATTTAAAATACAAATTATCTCTAAATATTTAATAATAATCTTCTAAATCATCGTCATCTTCTTCATCATCCGATAAGTCACTATCATCAGAATCATCAATATCATCTAACATATAAGTTTTCTTAATATTCTTGGCTTCTAAATAAGCCATGGTAGCTACTTTTTTGGCTTCTTTGGCTTTTTCTCTGGCGGCTTTATAAATTTCATAATAAACTTGATTGGGTTTTTTAAGTGTAATTGTTTCTAAAGATGTTTCTAAATCTTTTGACAAGTCAACTTCTTTTAATTCATTATTGTTAGTAGTAGGTTCTTCTACTTTATTAAGATCCTCAAAATCAAGCTTAATATTATCATCTTCAGTAATTGTTAAAGTAGTATTAGTTACAGGAGGTTTAATAATATTGTTAGTATAAACACTATTTGCTTCAGTATTTCTTTTTGTTTGTTCCTCTAAACTAACAATTGGTTCAACAACCTCTTTAGTTTGTGCTTTAATATAGTCACTAACAGTGGCGGTAGCTAATGGAACAACTGGAGCTTCTTCTTTATTTAAAATACTTTCCTTAACATTTGTAATTGGTTTTTTAATAAAGCAACTGTCTAAAAATGGATCAGGACTAACAACTAAAGATTGCTTAACTTCAATTTCTATTTGAAAGTTACGAGAAGTAAATTTAATACCTTGTATTTCTAAAATAGAAATTAAATTAGTTTCAGGCTTAATATCATCTGTTAAAATGGGTTCATCAGAATCATTATATACCTTAATATTTTGTTTTACATTACTACGAAGCAAGTAAAATTTACCAGATTTGTAAACTTTAAGAGGAGATGTAAATGCGGTTTCAATGTCATTTTTTTCTAATTTAGTTTCAAACCATTTGTCAGATTTTTCATAAATAAGTTCTTGACATTTTGTTTCTAAATTTTCAATCCAATTAATAAAGATGGTGTCATTATTATCAAACATTAGATCGGTATAAATTTTTTTACCACTTTTAACAAATCCTTGTTTATTAAGGCATTTAGGTGTTTGAATGTAAAGGGGTTTACTATTATAAAAAATTTTAGTAAAGTAAGCACCACCAGTAATAGCTGAAGGTGGTCCTAAATAAAGTTTAGAAAAGTCAAAATCAATAGTGGCTTCAACAATATTTTCCATTTTACTTAATATAACTAATACTAAAATAATAGAAAAATAATATAAATTTAACACGAATTGCTAAATAATTAAAATAATTAAATAAGTTAGTTAATAAATAATTTGTTAGTTTAATTAAATAAATAAGATGGTAAAAGAAAAAGAAAATTCGTTATTAAAAATGTGTATAGATGTTTTAAAGACAGATGATGTAAGAACAGAAATTAAGCAAATATTTTCACCAGTAACAGACTTAATAATGTTTCAAATATATCCGTATATTTATTTTATAATATTTTTAGTGTTATTGATTTTTATATTAATTTTAGCAATACTTATTTTGTTAGTTTTAACATTGCGTAATAATCAATTAATAACTAAAATACTTTAGTTATAAAATTATTTAGTAACTATAATTTATTATCTAAATAAAATATATAATATGGCTAAATCACGTAGACGTTCTCATAAAGGTAAAAGACATTCTCGTAGAAGTAGACGCCACTATATGCGTGGTGGTGCTGGTGCTGCTGAAAATGCTTTAATGAAAGCTGGAACAGTAAATCAACAATTACAAAATACTTTTGGTCCAAATCCGGTTGCTTCTACTGGTAATGCTTTAATAGTAAATGGTCAAGCTCCCTTTATGGCTGGTGCTCCTAATGCTGGTCAATTAGCTCTTATCCAAAGTGCTGGTAGAAGAAGAAAGGGTAAGAAGGGTGGATTTTTAGGTCCTGTTGTAAGTCAGGCTGTAGTACCATTTGCTCTTTGGGGACTACAAAATAAATATGCTACTAAAAGAAGAGGTAGACGTTAAATAAAATAAACTTTTAATAAATATAATATATTAATAATTTTAATATATTTATTAAAATAATGATTTAAAGACAATTTTACTATAAAAAGAAAAGATGAGTTTTGAACAACAAATACAACAATGGGTTGCCCTAGACAACCAACTTAAGCAATTAAATGATAAGGCTAAAGAAATTCGTGATAAAAAAACCGCACTTAGTGAAAGTATTTTAGAAGAAGCAGAAAAGTCTAATAAACTAAGTGCTACTATTCAACTTAATGATAGTAAAATTAAGTTTGCTAATACAAAAGTAGCACAACCATTAACCTACAAATATTTAGAAACATGTTTAAATGAAATTATTAGTAATAAGGAACAAGTAGAACAAATTATTGAATATGTTAAAAATAATAGAACTACTGAAACTGTTCAAGAAATTAAACGTTTTTCTAATAAATAAATAATAAAAAGTTATTAATATTTAAAGATAATAATATCATTTAATATTAATATGATAGCAGAAATATATAATTTAAAACAACCTAAACCAATTGAATATTCTAAAAAAGTTTGTGTATTTGGTGACGATGATTTTGTAATGTGTGTTGATAAAGAATCTGGAAAAGTATTAAGTTCAGGTTATAGTATTGAATCTAAGTTACTAAATGATGGCAATATTATGGCTCCAATTATGAATATGAATAGTGATACTGATACTAATGAACAAGATGAATTTTCTACTATTTATCAAAACTTAGCTATTCCTGCTGGGCTTAGTTATATTAATTATCCTAGTAGAAAAGGTCAAGATCCTGACTTAGCAGAAGCTAGTGATAGATATACATTTAAAGAAACATTAAGTGATGATGTTTTTGATAGACTATTTCAACTTATTCAAGCACCTACAAAAAGAAGTAATAATAAAAGTCGAAAACAAGAACCTATGACACTTGTTGGTTTAGATGGTGGATCTGCTAAGAAAAAAAGAAAGTATACTAGAAAAAATAAGCAATAAAATTAAAGTATTATAATTATAAATATTAATATAATATTAATATTTATATAATCTAATAATGCAAGAACAATTTAAAGCACTATTTAAAACATTTATTATATTTTCTATAATTTCATTTGTTTCATATTCTACTTGTGAAACACATAACATTAGTAATCCTAAAACTAGAAAACAAAGACTATGTGCTTCTAATTTAACCTACTATTTAGCAGCGGGATTTATAGCTTTAATATTTATTATTTTTGTTTTTAAATTATGATATTAAAATCTCGTTTCATTTCTTTTATTACATCACTATAAAATCTATAATTTTTTAATGTATCATATGTATTAAAACTGTATGAACCACCTGCTAAGTCATCACAATATTCATATGCTAAAAATTTACATACATCAAAATGTTCTTTATTATATTGCAAGTTTCGTTTTTTTAAATACAGTTTATATAAATCATTAAAAGCAAAAAAATCATCTTTTATTTGGTATTTTCTTAAACATTTTATAAAAAGTTCAAATTCATCGGTATATTCGCTATAATAATATTGTTGTTCTTCTAAAAAATCAATAAAATCTAGTGCACTTTCCATAATAGTATTTATATATAAATAATATTTAAATTATTTATATATATATTTTTTTTAAATTATAATCTAGACCAAGTATTCTTATTAAATGGTGAAACTAAAATTTCGCCTAATTTATTTTTCCAATATTCTACACGTTTTTCTAACAAAATATCTTTGTTAGTACGAGGATAAGGTAAAGCATTTGCCATTAAATATTCTTCATCTTTTGTAATTTTTGGTTTATATCCATAACAATTAGCTCCAAATTTAAGCATTGGGTTAGCCATATATCCACCGTTTACACCTGGGCGTCCACAATCATGCTCATGTCCTTCAATTGTTTGTAGCTTATCATATGTTTTTTGTTGTGTAGGGAATAACGCCATCTGACCATCAGACCAACCATAACTACACCATTCACCACCTTTATTATAAGCTTCTTCTACTTGTTCATATGTAGCCAATTCAGCACCATATGCCTTACAAAGTGCCTTAGCATCACCGTATACATAATCATTACCTGGTATGTTAAATACTTGCTTAGTTAGTTTAAGTTCCGGCACAGGTGTAGGTGCTAAACGATCACCATTAATAACATTTATATCTACTTTAGGTGTAGCAGAAAAAAAGTCACTAATGGAAGCAAAAATACTTACACCAAAAATATACTGGAATCCATTGATTATTATTAAAACAGCTAAAACAGCTACAAAAAGAATGCCAAAAATGTTACTACTATCACTACTAGAAGAGCTACTACTAATACTGCTACTATTACTGCTAGAATAGCTACTACTATCACTATTTAAACCAGTAAATAATACTAAGTAAAGTATAACAACAATGCCTAAAATAATCATAATACTTGGATTAACAAGGGAATTATTCATAGCATTATATAATGAAGATACTTCTGTAGAAGTTGTATTTGTATTAGAAGACATATTATATTATATATATATTTATTTGATAGATTTTTTTCTATAAAAAAAACAATATGCCCTTGGCGAAATTATTTGTTCACTAATAGCAACCTCTGTAACTGATGTGTCATTAAAATGATACCATTTATCATTTGAAACTTTTACAAATGATGTATAATGTCCGCCCATTGTGCCACCACTATGATTACAAACGCCATATAAATCATAAATATATGATTGACTATTATAACCAGTAACATATTTTGAAAGATTTAAATTTTCTAAAGGAAATGTAACTAATTGTTGATTTTTTTTATTATGATTAATAAAACGCTTAATATCAATAACTAATATATTTGGTAATGACCAAAATGAAAAATGCTTTCTAACATTTTCTTTATTATTAGTTTCTTCATTTAAATATGCGTTTTCACCTTCTAAAACTTCACCTTGAACGTATAAGTCAAAACATTCTAATAAAGTTGGAGTTTTATTAAAGTTTGTTATGTCATTTGGTATGGGTAAATTTAATATAAAATATGGTTCTGGTTTACTACTAAGCATTTTATTTGTATTTAAAGATGTAATGTGTGAAATTTGAAAACCATAAAACATATTCCAAATTTCAGAATAATCTTTTGAATACATTTGTTTAGCAGTTTCAAAACATTTTACAGCCATTTTATCTATTTCAGTAACAGGAGTACCACTAATAACCATGTCAACTTCTCTTGAAAGAGCATTATGAAAACAATCTATCATAAAAATTAATAACTCAGACACATCATTTTGATTCCAACCAGTAAAATCATCATACCCCTTAATTTCAGCTACTTTTTGTAATATTCTAACAAATCTTACTGGATTTACAACATTATTATTAGTTAATGCCATTTCTTTTTGTAAATTATCCCATTCAATAAGTAATGCACTATCGGGTTTTTTATTAAGGCGTTTTTTATAAGTTTCTAAATTAACAAAATTAGTTAACTCTTTTGTATGTGCTAAAACCTGTAAACAAGAGTTTAAATAACAAGTATTACCTAAATTTGCTAAACCAACTAATTTAGTACTATTCATTTTTTATAATTTATAAAGTAAATTAATTATTAATATATTTTATATAATGAGTTATATTTAAACAGATTTTATAATATATATTATAATGAGTTCAAATACTAATAATACAAACAATATTACTAATGAACAACTCTTAATTTTGCGCCATTATATGGATCAATATAATAGAACATCTAACCAAATTAATCGTTTAATGAGTGAATTAGAACATATTCGTCATAATTTAGATTACTTTTCGAATGAAATATTTACAAATAGAAATAGAAATCAAAATGGCATTAGTACTAACAATACTAATAATAATCGCACTAGTAATCGTGCTAACAATACTAGACTTAATTCTTTATTAAATTCATTTTTAAATACAAATAGTAATACTAACACTAACAGAACACAATTTTCTCCAATTACATATAATTTTGATGAACCAATTGGTTTAAATAATTTTTTAAATACTTTTTTATCTACGAATGTTCCAGTTGTACCAACACAAGAACAAATTAATAATGCGACTCGTATTATTAGATATGAAAATATTGAAAATCCATTAAATGAATCTTGTCCTATTAGTTTAGAAAGATTTAATCCTAATGATACTGTTACACAAATTTGTTGGTGTGGTCATATTTTTAATAGCAATGAACTAACATCTTGGTTTCGTACTAATGTAAGATGTCCAGTTTGTAGATATGATATTCGTAATTATGAAGCAAATCAAGCTAATAGAAACAATAGTGCTGCTAATAGTGCTGCTAATAGTGCTGCTAATAGTGCTGCTAATAGTGCTACCAATACTGCTGCCAATACTGCTACCAATAATGCTGGCAATAGTGCTACCAATACTGCTGCCAATACTGCTACCAATAATGCTGGCAATAGTGCTGCTAATACTGCTACCAATACTGCTACCAATAGTGCTGCCAATACTGTTACCAATACTGCTGCCAATACTGCTGGCAATACTGCTACCAATAGTGCTGCCAATACTGCTGCCAATACTAGTAGTATTTCATCATTTCTTAATAATATTTTTTCAGCTGGCAGTAATAGTTCTGACCGTATTGTTTATGATCCTGTTTCAAATATTTTAATGTATGAAACTATTATAGATAGTAGAACAATTAACAATAATACAAATAATAATGTTAATGATTCAGATTCAGAATTAGAATAATAATTATTTTATATTTATTAAAAAACAACTTAAAGACAATATACTATTAGTATATATCTTATACTACTTTAATACTACGTTATAAAAATGTATACTACTGCTGAAAGAAATGGATTTAATTGGAATATTCCAGAGATTTTACGTCTTCAACGTGAATGGGAGCTTTTACAACTATCTGTAAGTGAAATTGCTGATTTACATGGAAGAACTATCAGAGCTATTAGATTTAAGTTAAATCAAGAAAGATTTGCTACTTTTGATGAAGCAGATAATCGTCTTTTTCCTTTAAATATGAATAATTTAACTATTACTGATAGTGATTCCGATACCTGCCAAAAAAAAAAGCATGTGTCACCTACAAAAATGACATTGCGATCACACGTCGCCAAGTAAAAAGACAAACTTACATTATTGGTGCTTTACTTGGTTATATTTGTTTTTTAGTTGGAATGAATATTTTACGCATTTATAAATAATGTATTATACTGAATCAATCATTTCTCTAACTCCAATAACTAGCATTAAACTGCTTATTGTTAAGCAAGCCCAATTTACTATGTATAAAGATGTTTCACGACTAATTTGTTGTAAAATAATAAATCTTTTTACAGAATCAATAAATAAATAGCCTGAACAATAAGTTAATGTTGTTGCTAAAATAAAGTTAAAATATGACATTGTTATGTATTAATATATTTTGTATATTAGTTGCCTTTCTAATAATAAAAAAATTTATTTCAATTTTTTATTATTTAATATTTATTAATTAATATACTTATATAGTCTTTTTGAAAAACCCTGTAATTGCCTGATTACCTGCCTTAGCATTATTTGTTTCTCTCAAATACTTATCAAATAGTAATGCCTTTACCTCCTTATCTTTTAGCTTTTCAAGTTTATCTTGAAACTTTTCATTATCATTTACATATTCCTTTTTAAGTTCAGCTACCTCTCTTTTAAACTTTGCTATTTTAGATTCTTTACCTTGCATCTTCCAAATATCTTCTAGCACTAAACCAAATAGCTGTAATAATGGTTTCATAATTTGATTTGTAATATAAAACGAATAGTCTATCTTTAAATTGTTCTCTTTAATAAATGTTGGCGTTTCAATCTTTTCACCTTGTAATGCCTTCTTATTTGGATTTACTATGTAAACAAATGGAATTCTATCACCTGAACTTGGTTTATTTCCTGGATCTCTTGCTGTAATTCTATCTGCCAATACTTTATGAGCTATTTGCTGTGGATTTTTATAAAAGCCATTTAGTGATTTTGTAATAATTAGCTTTTCAATTGGTACCTTACCATCTACCAAATCTTGTAAACACGTATTTAAATAATCAATTGCTTTTTGTAGATTTTGTTCCTTCATTAAGATGTCAATTATGCCACCATATACATCTTTTACTATTGGCGCATTATCACGTCTTTTTAATACAATTCCCATTTCCTTACGCTTACCTTTTTTCGGGTCAGTTTCATATAGAATACCAACATATCGCTTTTTAGATAATAAACAAAATGGCATAAATGTTTTTTCATATTCAAAATCGTGTGGTGCTTTTAAGAAACTTGACACCATATGACAAGCTGATTGCGCTATTTCAATTGATAGCTCAAGCGCCTTTTCGCCAACAATTTTTTCACCAGTTTCTTTATTTGCTAGGTTAAATGTAAAGAATACACTGTCCGTATTATGAACAATCATATTACCTACACCAGCAGCAAAATGATGGTTTTCAGTTGTTAAATCATATACAAAACCTTTATAATCAGGTAAATTATCTATTTTTTTAATAGCAATTAAATTTTTTCTTTGTTTACCAGTTGTCATATTAATTCTAAAAATATTAGGTTTATCACTACGTGTATTAATTGATATTGAATAACCTAAGCTTGTAGCTAAATATGCTATTTGAGCAGAACTAATTTGATTTTTTTGATCTATTCTTATATTACCACTTTTATCACCATCAGCATCATATAATCCATCCCAAAATGCTTGTTTTATTTCATTTGAACCATTTAATACAAAATCTGGAATTATTTTAGATTTTTCATAATACATTACTTCCCGATACTTTCTTACAAAATTTGCTATTTTACCATATTCTCCATTTGATTTAGGAACTAATTTATAAACACCCGAACTTTCAATTGTATCCATTATATTCCAATCTAAATCAGGATAAACATTTTTACATAATTGTTTATATTCTTCTAATAATATTAATGATGAATTGTTTAACCCCCAACTAGATTTTTTTCCAGATACACAATTATATTCACCACAACTACCATCACCAAAGAAGAATCCTAAAATTTTTGCTTCTTTTTCATTAATAATATCAATAAATATTTCATTTTTAGGATGCTGATAATGTAATAATTCTGTTCCAATTGTAACATTTTTAGGTGATATTTCAGTTCCATCTGATTTTACTAATGAATGGTCATCTGTTACATCTACACATCCAGTATGTGTTAATACTCTCATCATCTTTTTTTCTGGAGCTAATTCGTGTCTAATTACACGATATAATTTAGTCCAACCTTTTTCTGTCCAAGTCTCCACATTAGTAAGCTCACAAAATTCTTTATCTTGTTTGCCAGGTTCAATACATTTTACCCAATTATTATTACCATATTTATTTGCTAAGTCTTCAATAGTTAAAATATCTATTTTATCGTCAAACTTTACATAGACAGGTGTATAATTTGCTACACTATCTCCATACACGTATTCTGCCTTAGTATTTACCATACCATATTTAGTGTCAACTTCTGCGTCTCCATAACATTCTTCAACAACACGTTTGGCATAGGTTAATAATAGGCGTCCAGTAGCAGTAGTAGAAGCAGCAATATCTGGTTCATAAAAGGTACTAGTTTTGGCACCAAGTTGTCCATAAAGAGAATTAGCTGTTACTTTATAAGCTAATTGACGCTTATCTAAAACATTTTTCATAAACTCATCATTGGTCTTAGGAATTAACTTTCTGGTGTCTTTTCTTGCTTTAAGCAATTCTTGTAAAATAGATGGCATAATTGCCTTCTGTTCCTTACCTTCGTGGTCAACAAGTGGTTGCGCAAACCTACATACCTTGTAGCCGGACTTTACCTTTTCTGCGCTGGCCTTTGGCGTCTTTCTTACATACCTGTAGGTGTCAAATTTAACGTCAACATACTCATATGTAGGCAAATTATCGTATATGTAGGTTAGCTCCCCATCAATTTCCATTTTTTCACCAGTTTCTGACACCAAGTTGCCTGCCAAATCGTAGATCTTTGTCCATACTTTACTACTAGGACACAAATTTTCAGATAACATAGAAGACGGATAAAGAGAAGCAAAATCGCCAACAGATATAGGATTATCTAAGTAAAGACCACATTTTGGCTCTAAAACAATAGCACCTTCATAACCATCATCTTTTGAACCCTTATTAATAACAGGCATTAATGTTCCCTTTTCTCTACATTTTTTAGCTACATAACTTGTAAGCTTAATACCTTGACCACGAAATACTAAGAAACTCATAGGAACACTACATAATTTAGACATTTCAACCAAATCAGTTACTACATCTACCTTGTTAAATAAATGATGAACTAGGTTACAATCCTGAATACAGTATTTTGCGATTACCGCACGCGCAGTTGGACCCTCGTGTGTCATTCTAAAAATATCTTTTGGCGACACATCATCCTTAGCTAATCCCCATTTAACCGTTTTAGCTTTGGGTGTTTCAGTTCCATAAACTTCAAAATAACCTTCAGCTCTATTTACAGATTTTACTCTAATTTTTTTACCACCAGCATAATAATCGCTTGAATGATTAATTTCCTCAAAATGTATATAGCTTTCTGCTTGTAATCCAGTCATATTTGTTGTTTTTACTTTAGTTACCTCAATACCATCTGCTTCGCTAGTATAATGCTCTAAACCTTTAACAACATCACCAATAAAATGACCACCAACATAGTCTAATTTATAACTTGTTAAATTTTCAGTTTTACGAAACCAATTATACATATCAATTTGAAAACGTCCAGTCATTTTAATCATAGATAAATCATATGTTCCTGATGCTAATGTGATGCTACTTTTGTCAATTTCATAATTGCCAGTTTTATAATCTTTATTAACACATAGTTCGCCTTTGTTTCTAGAAAGTAACATAAACTCTTCAACACAATTAAGCTCAATTGCGCGTCTAAATAAGAACTCATAATCGAAACTAAAAATGTTATATCCAATAATAATATCAGGATTTTCTCGTTGAACTAAGTTAGTCCAAGCTAAAAGCACGTCTTTTTCAGAGTTATATGATTCAATTTCAGCATTAGCTACATTATCACAAGTATTTAAGGCAATACAATGATTAAGATAAGGTTCAGGTTCACCATATTTAACAAATGTGGAACCAATAAAAGTTACTTTATCGCCTTCTAAGGGTGGAAAACATTTTTTAAGAGAAATAATAAGCTCGTTAATTTTGCCATTGCGTTCAAATTTATTGTCTAATATAATATCTACAATTGTGCTTGCTTTATTTTTATATTCTTCCCCTTTTACTAAACTTGCTTTATATGGATTAAAAGTATTGCCTTCTTCTCCTTCTTCTTCTCCTGCTTCGCTTGAGTCTTCTGCTTCTGCTTCACCTTCTTCGTCATTAGAAGCTTTAGATGCCATTGCCTTACCCATTGCTTCAAACATAGCTTCAATTGAGTTTTCATTATTATCATTTTCATTGCCACTTTTATAATCTCTTACTTTAGTTTGTATCCATTTATCAATCATTTTATCAAGCGCTTCTTTTGATTCTGGTTGTTTTTTAGGATATACTAAGTCAATGCTATTGCGCATAGAAGAATCATAGTTAAACGCATTATAAATAATTTGTCTAAGAGCAGTTTTGATTTGTTCTACAGTATATTCTTTGGTAGTTAATTCTTTAATAAAATAATCAGTAATATTTGTTGCTAACTTTTTATAAGTCTTAACAGGAACAGGAAAGTCGCCATGACTACTACTAGCCTCAATATCAAAACTCATAATCTTATAAGGAACACGAGTTTCCTTATTATTAAGTGCTTCAACATTTTTATAACTTACAATAAATTCATAGTCACAAGTAGTTGTTTTATTTTCACGAGTTATTTCAATATATTTTCCTTGTGAAAGCTGAATCCAACCAGATGGACTTACTTCTTTAATATGAAAGAAACGCAATAAAGGTGGAATATTTGATTCGTAAATTTGTGTATATGTATTAGCAAAAGGATAACCATTTGGTAACAACTTTTTTTCATAATTGCCATCATCATCTGTACCAACTTTAAACCATAATTTAGCTACTTTATTAAAAGCGTTTATATTATTAAATCTTAATAAAACAAATTTATGTTCTTTACCACCATCAAAACCATATAACTTTTTTCGTTGAATAAGTTTAGCTTCTATAATAGAATCTTCATAAAACTTGCCAACTTTAACTTTTAGATGTGTTAAGAAAGAGTTTTTGGTATTAATAGTCCAATTATCACCAACTTTAATATAGAAGAATGGTTTATATTCTTCAACAAGAATAGAACATGTTTTACCAGTTTCATTAATACCAAACATTTGTATCATAAAATTGTCATTATCTTTTTTAGCTATATACTCACTATTATCATCTTCATCATCACTTCCATTATTATTACCTTTTTCATTAAAAACATTGAAGTCAAAAAGACGAAATACTTGATCCATTATTTAAGTAATTAAATTAATTTTAAATTATAGTTAACAATTTAGATAAATTATTATTAGTTTTTAGATTAATAAATAAAATATTTTCAATTTTTTATTTATTATTTAAACAGATGTTGGTGGCACAATAGGTACAGCTTGGCCGCCATATTTTCTAGAAGCACGTTGTCTAGGTTTACGTGGTTTGCGTCTAGTAGAACGCATTTTACCGCCTTCAATACCATTAGGATTAGGATTAGGATTAATTGTTGGTTCTAGAGAAGCTAATGGTTCTGCAGTAGGTGCAACAGGTGCAACTAGTTCAACTGGCTTTTCTTCTTCTTTTTCTTCTGCTAAAGCAAGAGATGGAAAAACTTGTTCTTCTTCTACTTTAACTTCAGTTTCAGCTACAGGTTTAGGTTCTTGTAAAACTGCTTCTTGAGCATTTTCAGCAGTAGTACTAACTGGTACAAAACCCATTGTTTGTCCAACTGGAGATGGCGATGAAGATAAAGCAATAGGTTCACTTGATTCAATAATAGATTTAGACTCTTTTTCACTTACGGTTTCACTTATTGGTTCACTTTCACTTTCAGGTTCACTAGGTCCAATACTTTTGCCAATAAAAAAGCCTACAAGTCCTCCTAAAAATGCTGAACCAATTGTAGCATATTGTGAGATATTTTTAGCGCTTAAAGAAAGATTACTATTATTACTCATATTTTATATTATATATAATAAATATAAAATATATTGTTATTAAATCGAATTTAGGAATTGAATAAAAATATAATATTATATTTTTATATATTAAATGAGTAGTTTATTAGGATTACCAATAATAGTTCCAGCTATTGCGTTAGGTGGTATATATATGGTTTCTAAATTAGGAAAAAGAACTCGTAAACATCGTGATCGTCATGGGCGTCGTCATCATCGCAGATCCCATAAAGATAGTTCTTCTTCAAGTGATTCTAAAGGTTCTAGAAAAACATATAGAACTGCTAGAGTTGTTAAAAGAAGTTTGGGAACATTAAAAACTGCAGAAGAAAGAAAAGAGTCTAAACTATATGTATTCTTTACATATAGTGGTTCTAAATCTAAGTCTTGGGATTATAAGCATTTACCTAGTGGTTGGAGAATGACTTCTAGTGGTTCTACAGATAAAAGTAAAAATTATAAATACAAGAGAGAAGAAGTATTTAAGGGTCCACTAAAACATCGTGAGGAAATGAAGGTATATTTAGATAAGGTATTTAGAAAATTGTTATCAAATGGTAACATTGAGCGTTACAAAATTAGAAGCACATATGAAGTCGATTAAGACTTTTATAGGGTGCCCAAATAAAATATTAATTTTTATCTTTAAATTGTTTTTAAATAATATTAATTATTTCTTGTTTTAATATTATTTGTTTGTTACCATAAAACTAAATTTTAATAATAATTTATATTTTTATATACCATAATTCATAATAAAATATGTAATTTTTATATACTTTATATTTTTTTATAAAAAAAAGACAAAAAAACGGGGTTATAAAAGTGTTTCGTTTTAAAAATTGGACATTTTAAAAATGTCCAAAATTCAATTTTGCAAAAAAGTTTTGAAAAAAGGGGTTTAAAAATGGGTTTTAGACCATAATGCTCTAATTTTCAAATTTTTGCTAAAAAAAATGTGACGATATTTTTTTTTATTTTTTGTTAGTTTATTTAGCCAAAATTATTTTCTTTATATAATTTAGCAATGAATTCAATCGCAATATCGCAAAAAATCGCAACATCATTTTGTTGTGAAAAATGTAACTATACTACGTCTAATAAATTTGATTTTAATAAACATTTACAAACCATAAAACATAAAATCAACGATAATTCAATAGAAATCAATACAAAAATCGCAAAAATTTATACTTGTAATATATGTCAAAAAAAATATAAAGATAATTCTGGATTATGGAGACATAAAAAAACATGTATAAAAAAAGAACAAAAAGAAAATAATGAATTAGTTGTAGTTGAAAAACCAACAATAAATCATGAAATGGTTTTTGATTTTGTTAAACAAATGACCGAAAATAATGAATTATTAATAAAACATCAAATAGAAAAAGAAGCCCAAAATAGTAAAAATAACCAAGAATTTCAAATGCAAATGTTTCAACAAATGATGGAATTTATGAAGCAACAATGTGCCACAACTAACAATATAGTTAATGGCAATGTTAATAATAATTATACACAATTTAATTTACAAGTATACTTAAATGAAACTTGTAAAAATGCTATGACTGTTAACCAATTTTTAGATTATTTACAACCTACTGTTGAAGAATTAGAAGCAACCGCTCACCTAGGATATGTTGAGGGTATAAGCAGAATTATTATGAGAGGTTTTAAAAATTTGGAGGAGCATGAGTTGCCATTTCATTGTTCAGATTTAAAGCGAGAACACATATATGTAAAAAATCCTGACGAAGAATGGGTAGAAGAAAAAGATGAAAAACCATTGTTACTATTATTCATAAAAGAAGTGGCAAGAAAAAACTTTAATAATATAAGCGCTTGGCAAAAGAAAAACCCAAATTGGTCAAACTATAATTCAAAACAGAATGATATGTTTATGAAAATACTTAATAATTCAGTTTCAGGAGCAACAGAAGAAGAACAACAAGCAAATTATGAAAAAATTATGAAAAATATTATGAAAAATACTGTTATTGATAAAAGTAAAAAAAATAGTAAATAAAATAAATAAAATAAATAAAATAAATAAAAAGTTTAATAATAATTTAAAAAATAACAATATTTGTTAAATTATTTATTTTTTGTAAAACTTTTTACCCTTTTTAGATTTATGATATTTATTATACCTTTTTTTTCTAAATTTTCTAGTTGGTCGTGGTCTATAATTATTACGATATGTTAGTCTATTATGTACTTCTTTATAATTATGTTTTTTATTATTATCTTCTTCTATTGGTGTTACTGTTTCAACTTTAGCTACTTTTGATTCAATCCATTCAATAAATGAATCTGTTGATCTGTTTGGATCTTTAACACCAGAACTTTCATATTCTTCTATTTTTTTACCTTGTTTACCAATATAACGAATTGTAGGAAAACCTTCTATTTTTCCCATAAACTTAGCTAATTGCTCTAGACCTACTTCTTCATTAATATCAACAATAACTACATTATTGTTTTTATTATATTTATAACGAAGTTCTTTTTCAATATCTATCCATTTTGGCATAGTAGCCATACAAGGTGGACAACCAGTTTTGTGAACAATAATAAATAAATCATCTCCTTGTTGAATATGTTTTTGTACCACTCTTAAATCATCCACATTTTGACTTGTTATATGTAAAAATATCATTATTTAATTTGTTAGTTATACATTATACTAACAAAATAAAAACATTTTAATTTTTAAATGAATATTTTATATTGATTTATTTTATTAGTATAATATAGTATATTAATTATGACACAAATTACACATATAATATTGTTTTTTACATTATTTGTATTTTTAGCCGGTATTTATTTTTGTATGAAAACAAGTGGTATTGAAGGTATGACTAATAATACAACTACAGGTTCCTTAGAAAAACGATGTCCTAACCTTTTAATTCAAAAAGGTCCTAAATTTTATTTATATAATTCTAATTTAGCTCAAGTTCCTGGAGTTAACCCAATTGAATTTAATAGTTTAGAAGAATATAATGAATTTTTAGAATGGCAACGTGCTGCCGGTATTAGATGTCCTGTATTATATGTTCAAAATACTTATGATGCTCAAGGACAACGTGTTTATAAATTAAGACCAAGTGTAAATGAACCTCAAGGCGGATTACCACCATCTAGTTCTACTACACTACCTCATGGCGTACAACTTTTAACCGATGCTGGTCGTAATGATCCACCATATAATATAAATTCATACCCATCATATGACCAAACAAATCAAGATATTGGTACAAATACACCATTAGATGCTATTGAAAGCACACAAGTAACCACAAATGGATTAAGTCCTAACCCAATGGACCCTAATTGGGGTGGCGCCGATTTTACACAAAATTTAGTAGACCAAGGTTATTATGCTGGCAATGAAGTTCAAATTGCTATACCTTAGTTAATTTTTATCAACCCATTTCATAGCATCATTTAAAGCTGACTTGGCAGAATATAATGTAGCTAAACTTTTAAATGACTCCATTTCACTATCTGAACCAGTTTTAATTGAAAGCACTTGTTCCATTATTTTGGCATTTAAATAGTCATCCATATTAATAATTACATTTTCATAATCTTTTCTATACTTTGGAACTAACAACTGATCTTGTAATTTAACATAATTTGCTTTTACTTCTTCAGCATAACTTTGTGCTGAACCCGCAAAACCTAATGAACTACTACTACTAGTTCCAGTAGTTGCCTTTTTATCATCAATAGCACTTGTAAAGCCTTCTAAGAAGTCACTTTGAACTTTAAAAATACTAATTACTAAATATATAATGTAAAATGATACAATTATAATTCCAACCATTTTAAATAAATCACTGTCCATATTATTATATATAATATTATATCATAATATAAATTATTCTTTTTACTCAATATTTTCATTATTATTTGATTTTAAATACTTAATTATATTTGCTACACATGCCTTACTAATTTTTCGTCCCTTTCCATTTGAGTCTGTTGTCATAATATCATTTAAACAAGTTTCACCATGTAACTCTATTTGTTTAATTAACTCTGATATTGTTTTAAACTTTTGTAAAACAGCTAAAGCAGTTGTAGAACTAATTGATGGAATTTGACATAACATTATTTCACCAATATTGTCCGGTGTTATATTATCCTTTTTTACCTTTTTAATCACACTAACATAGTCTTTATCTATATTTGCAATTTCATTATTACCTTCACTAGTTGTTATTTTGTTAGTATTATAATAACCTTGTTTACCTTTATCTAATTCTTTTTGTAGTTTATTAGCCATATTACATATAATAGTAGCTGTTTCTACTAAGTTAAAACTTCTCATTAATGAGAAACCCTTGTAGTAATTAACTGAAAACATAGCCGAATATAATGTGTTTTTTATATGTTTATCATTAAAACTTCCAAATTTACTTATATCACCTTCAATAAGGTAAATTATATTATGATTGTGAAAATCCAGACCATTTAGCCTGTAAGATTGTTCTTCATATCGTCCATCTTTAATACTTGCTGCTAAATCGGCAACAGATTTGCGTTCAATTATTACTAAATCATTGCTATTATTATTAGAATTGTTTGTTAATATAATATCGCCTAAAGGTAGCGTTGTAACTTCAACTTGAATATTTTGATAATTAACAATTTGTTTATTAATTTGTTCAATTAAATCTCTTTCTCTAACATCTATTTTAATAAGCATTATTTTGTTAGTTTATTTAGTTTCTTAATTTGTTTCTAAATTGTAATTTAATAGAATAATTTAAATGGTGTAAATATATAATTTACTCCTCCTGTATAATTTGGATCATTAATATCTGTTATATCATTTGGAACTACTGTATATAAAGCATTTGCTATTGTATAGATTATATATTTGAATTGTTCTTCTCTAAATAACATTAAAAAGATAAAAAAACAAACAATCCAATAAACTAACATCAATATATATTCTAAAATAGCATTCATTTAATTATATTTAAAAATGTTAAATATAATTATTAAATAATTATATACGCAGTATAATGTTTAATATCTGCGAATAGCTCTAAGAGCAGATTGGGAAGCATTAGAAAAGTTACCTCTGCAGACAAGTCCAAACTGAGTATTTGTGGCTCCAATCATATTAGGATTAGATGTTAAATACCAACCGACAGATGGTGCGAGTCCAGATTTTTTATTACCACCACATGTCGGTTGATTAGTTAATGATTGAATATTTCTTACACGTCTTGGGGCGTTCATTAAAGTCATTTTATATAAACTACCTATATATTTTATTTTTTATTTCTAAATAGTTTTTATTAAATATTATTTAATTATTCTAAATATTTCCAAATAAATCCACCTCCAGTATTTTGTTTTTTATATAACACTTTTTTAATAGTTCCAATACCAGTTTCATCCATAGCTTCTTTAATAGAATTAAATTCCTTAATTAAAATATTTTCTAAAGTATATTGACCAACTCTTCGTTTATAATATTTAGTTAATCCTGTTTTAGCACTGTGTAAACAATTTTCTTGAATTGTTACCCATTCTAAATTTGCTAAACTGTTGTTAGTTTTATTACCATCAATATGATTAACAAAAGGTTTATTTTCTGGATTTTCTAAAAAAGCAAATGCAACTAATCTATGTAAAGCATATTTTTCCTTATTAACACGTAAATAAATGTAACCACTATGATGAGGTTTATAATTTTCCATAATAATACCTTTTGAATTTTTAAATCTTCCTAAAGTTGAAACATAATAATTAGCAACTTCTTTACCATCAATAACTACATTTCTCCATTCCTCTCCTTCTAAAGATTCATATTCTGCTTTTTGCCATTTAAATCCACAAGAAGATTTATATTTTCCATTAACACAAATGCTAATATTACTTTTGGCAGTATGTAAGGATGTTGAATAATTATTATCTACAGTCCATTTAGCAGCTTCTTCAATTGAATTATATTTTTGTAGTTTTTCATTTGTTTCTTTGTTTATTCTCCATACTTTAACATATTGGTTTGTAGTTTGAATAACGCCTTGACTTCTATGAGCATTATTTTCAGCAGCACTATTCCATTCTAAATTATTAACACAATTATTATTACGAACTTTGTCTATATGATTTACTTGAGGTTTATTATCAGGATTAGGTATAAAAGCAGTTGCTACTAATCTATGAACTGGAATAGTTTTACCTTTACTATTTTTACATAATCCAACTAAAGCATAACCGCCTCTTATAGCTGGTTTTAGAATACGCCTTGTCTTTTTATTACGAACATTACCTAAACTGCTAACTTCATAAATATCTTCATATTCGGCGATATCTCGCCACTCTTCGTTGTCTTCCGCAAACATTCTTAATAAGTTATTATATTGCCTTTCTTTTAAGCCCTTATTTTAAATCAATTTTAAAACTACTTAAAGACAACCCAATATATTACTATAGCAAACCTAATACAATATACTGCGTTATAAAATGGAAATACAACAGTCAGCTAGCTTACTAAAAGATGACGATCTTATTAAGACTGATGAAGGTCTTACTTTTAATCCATATAACCCATTAAACACTAAGATTACATTGAGCGAAGTTCAATCTATTCTTACCAGATATGGTGTACCAGCAACAGTTTTTAATATGGAGCTATATAATCGCGCATTTGTTCACGAGTCATATACTAAGCGTCCTGCCTTTGAAAATATTATACAAAACATTACTATTGCTGAAAAGCCAGCAGATTGCTTACCACTTAGCACCAAATCTAATCAGCGACTAGAATTTCTAGGAGACGGTATTTTAGAATTAGTAACAAAATATTATTTATATAGACGCTTTCCCAAGGCAGATGAAGGATTTATGACAGAAAAAAAGATTGCTATTGTAAAGAATGAGGCAATTGGTAAAATTGCTTACGAAATGGGATTACATAAGTGGCTAATTATTTCTAGACACGCAGAGGAAAAAAAGGTAAGAACAAATTTAAAGAAACTTGGTTGTCTTTTTGAATCATTTTTAGGAGCTTTGTTCCTAGATTTTAATAAAATAGTAGTAAAGGATGAAAATGATTGGTTTCAAACAATGTTTGTTACAGGTCCAGGTTTTCAAATGGCACAAAAATTTGTAGAAAATGTATTTGAAAAACATATTGACTGGATTTCATTAATACAAAATGATGACAATTATAAGAATATTTTACAGGTAAAGATACAAAAGGAGTTTAAGGTAACACCACACTATTTAGAAATGTTACGAGATGAAGAATTAGGATATAAAATGGGTGTTTACTTATGTTTAGGACAGCAAATTTATAATACAACTATGAATGAGGCAATACATATAAATAAATTTAAGACATTTAAGGCAATTCAAGACTATTTATTAGAAAATGATGGAAAGGCATTTATATTTTTAGGAGAAGGTCAACATAAGATTAAAAGAAAGGCAGAACAAATTGCTTGTAATGAAGCAATAAAACTTTTAGATATACATCAATAAATAATATAACATTATTAATAATATTAATAATAGTGTTTAGAGTTTAAAAAAGTTTTATATAGATTTATTATAGAGATGGACCCAAATCTATTAAATATTTTACAAAGAAAACCAGTTGTTGAAAAAGCAGAAGGGGTAAAAATACGAGTTGGGCAAGCATTAGCGACAGAAAAAAAAGGTATAGGAGATGCGGAATCTAAAGTAATTGAAACAAAAGTAGTAGATAGACGTGGTGATACCTTTTTTAATAGAGAGGAATTTACTGAAAGACTAAAACAATCAAAAATGTCAAAAGTTGTATCTAAAATTGATGCTATGCCAGCTAAACCAGTAGTGCCAACTGCTTTACCTATTAGTAAAAAAACTGTTACAAAGTTGCCATCTAAAATACTTTTAGAAGAGGAAGAAGAATTCACAGTTCCTTTAGCTAAACCTGAAGCTAAAGCTACTGCTAAATTAGTAATAGAAGGTGAAGATGAGTCACCACCTATATTAGTTGAATCTGATGGTGAAGAGATTTTAGTTCCTATGCCAGCAAGTGAAAAACAAAAAAGAACATATGCTAAACGTGAAAAACAATATGTTGATTTAGGTCCAATTGATATGATTAGAATTGGTGACACAATTATTAAAGATCGTTTACCAAAAGAGCAAGAAAAGGTTGATATTAAGGTTTCAAGTTACTTTATGAATAATCGTGAATACTTTATAAACTTTATTAATAGTTTATTTGAGCCATATAGAGAAATTACAATGGATGAAACTAAAAATATTACTTGTGATACAATTGGTCAAGATACAGGTGAAGTATCACTTTTAACACATCAGCGTATTGTTAGAGACTATATTAATTTATATACACCATATAGAGGTTTATTACTATTTCATGGTTTAGGTTCAGGTAAAACTTGTAGTAGTATTGCTATAGCTGAAGGACTTAAAAGTAGTCGCCAAGTAATAGTAATGACACCAGCATCATTGCGTCGTAACTATTTAGAAGAAATAAAGAAATGTGGTGATTTAATTTATAGAAAAAATCAATTTTGGGAGTTTATTCCAACAGGTGGAAATGCTAAAAAGGAGCAAGTTTTGGCAAAGGCATTAGGATTTGTAGATAAACTAGGTAGAGAAGAAACAGATTTTATTAGAAAACAAGGAGGTGCTTGGTTAGTAAATGTAACAAAACCAAGTAATTTTGAAACATTAGAGTCAGAAGAAAAAAAGAGTTTAGACAGACAAATAGATGCTATGATTGAGCGTAAATATAAGTTTATTAATTATAATGGTTTACGTCGTGAACGTTTTAGAGATATGACAAATAATTATGAAAACAATATTTTTGATGATTCGGTTGTAATAATTGATGAGGCGCACAATTTGGTTAGTAGAATTGTAAATAAAATAAATAAGATGTCAAAAACAATGATAAAAGAAATGGAAAGTAATACATCTGGTTTTGATAAGCCATTGCCAACAACTTTGGCTTTACAGCTATACGAGTTTCTTTTACGTGCTAAGAACTGTCGTATTGTACTCTTATCAGGTACACCTATTATTAACTATCCTAATGAAATTGGAATACTTTTCAATATATTGCGCGGATATATTAAGACTTGGCAGTTCCGTTTAGACACAGATGTTCCTGGTAAGAAAATTACAAAAGAAACAATTGGCCAATTATTTTCAGCTGATAAAACAGTAGATTATGTAGATTATCAGCCAACTTCTAGAGTTCTTACAATTACTCGTAATCCATTTGGGTTTGAAAGCAAAATTACTGGTTCAGGCTATAAAGGTGTAACAGGTGAAAAGAAAGAAAGAGTTGATCCAGAAACAGGCGCAAAAGTTCTTGATGAACGTGGTATGATGAGTGATGAAGAGTTTATTAAAAAGTTAGTAAGTAAGCTAATGAAAGAAGATATAAAACCAGTTCAACAAGGTTCAAGTTTTACAGCTAACTTAGCATTGCCTGATAAGTTGGAAGAGTTTACAAATTATTTCTTAGATAAAACAACAGGTGCTGTTACAAATATTGAAAAGTTTAAGAAACGTATTATGGGTTTAACATCGTATTTTAGAAGTGCTCAAGAAGAATTGTTACCAAGATATGATAAGGTAAAAGATACAACAATAGAATCATTGCCAATGAGTATGTATCAATTTAAAATATATGAGGCGGCAAGACATGAAGAGCGAAAGGCAGAAAAACCATCAAAAGGTAAAGTAGATACAAGCGGACTTTTTAAAGATTCAAGCTCAACATATCGTATATTTTCTCGTATGGCTTGTAATTTTGTAATGCCGGCTGAAATTGGTAGACCAATTCCTAAAAAATTTAGAGCAAAAGCAATTGTAGATGCTACTGGTACTGCTTCTGCTTTAGCAAAAGATACTGCTACTGCTACTGATGTAAAGAAAGGTGGACAAAATGGTGGCGAAACACCCCCAGATGAAGAACCAGTAGGCGAAGCCTTAGAAGAACCAGTAGGCGAAGCCTTAGAAGAAGAAATTGTAATAGCACCTAAAGCAAAGGTAAAGAAAACTGTTAAATTTGTTTCACCTTTAGCTTTAGCAAAAACAGCTACTGCTTTAGAAGCTACTGCTACTGCTTTAGACTTACCAGAGGAAGATATATTAGAGGGTTTAGATTTAACAGAAGATGAACTTATTTTGCCAGAAATTAAAGATGAAGATGCTAAAAATCGTGATGAAGATGAGTTAGAAGGTGATGAAGTATTAGAGTTAGCAGGTGATGCTACATATAAGGCAGAAATTACAAAAGCTTTACAACTTTTAAAACGTAATGCTAAAATTTATTTATCACCTACAGACCCAAGAGGGTTACAAAAGTTAAGTCCAAAATTTTTGCGAATGTTGGAAAATATACAGTCACCAGAAAATCCAGGTTTACATTTAATTTACAGTCAATTTCGCTCCATGGAAGGTATTGGTATTTTTACAATGGTCTTAGAAGCAAATGGTTTTGCTAGATTTAAAATTAAACGTAGTGGAACAGATGGTTGGGATTTAGATATGGCAGAGGAAGACATTGGAAAACCAACTTATGCTCTTTACACAGGTACAGAAGAAGCAGAAGAACGTGAAATTATTAGAAATATATATAATGGTGCTTGGAAGTATGTACCAACAAATATTGCTAGAAAACTAGCTAGAATAAGTAATAATAATAATATGGGTGAAATAATAAAGGTTTTAATGATTACAGCTGCTGGTTCAGAAGGTATTAACTTGCGTAATACAAGATTTGTTCATATTATGGAACCATATTGGCATCCTGTTCGTGTAGAACAAGTTATTGGTCGTGCACGTCGTATTTGTTCACACCAAGATTTACCACCTGAGTTACAAACAGTAGAAGTATTTATTTATTTAATGACACTAACACCTGAGCAATTAAAGTCAGATGAGGCAATTGAATTGAAGTTAAAGGATCAGTCAAGATTTGCTCCTTATAGACCATTAACTTCTGATGAAAACTTATTTGAAATATCTACTATAAAAGAAGGTATTACAAATCAACTAACAAAGGGTATTAAAGAGTCATCTATTGATTGTGCTGTTCACGTAAAATCTAGTAGAAAAGAAGGACTACAATGTTTATCATTTGGTAACCCTAAACCAAATAGTTTTTCATATAATCCAAGTTATGCTAAGGATGAAAATGATACAGTTAGTACATTAAATAAGACGACAATTAAATGGGAAGGTCGTGAATTAATGGATAAGAATGGACGTAAATTTGTTATTAATGAACAAGATAATTATGTATATGATTATGAAAGTTATATTGCCGCTAAAACAATACCTGGTACAAACCCAATTAGAATTGGTAGATATGTGGTAATTAATGGAAAAGGTAAAATAGAAAAATTGGCTTCTTAGTAAAAACTTTGTTTTTAAACAGATTTGTTAGTTTGTAATAAATCCAATATAAGATTTAATTTATTTGTTAGTTCATCTATTTTAGAATTTAAACTAACAAATTCTTCTTTATAATTAATTTCATTAATAATATTATTATCATTATTATTAACTTTTTTTAATTTATCTAAAATGTTAAAAGTAATATTATTTTCATTATGTAAATCATTAGACCAACTAACTTGCTTTTTTTTCTCATTATTGTTTAAATCAATAACGGATTCATTAATAATATTGTTAGATAAATCTTGATTATCTATTTTAATTTGTTTAAATACTTGTTTAGAACTTATTTTATCAAAAATATTAACTTTATTGTTAGTATTAGTGTTAGTAGAATCATTGGCTAATTCATAATTTCTTTGTGAAACAGTTTGATTAATCATTTGTTTAATACTATCAGCACTTAACTTTTCATTTGCTAAGTCAATGTCATCAGCAAAATTAGGAACCGGTGGTTTTTTAACAGTTAAAAGGCTATCAAACTCTTGTTTTCGTTGAGCCATTTGTAAATCAAATTGATTTTGTCTTTGTGCTTGTATATCTTTTGCTAAATATGTTAGATTATTGTTATCAATATTATTTATATTTTGTCTATTAATAAGTGATACCATGTTTTTCAAAAAATGTTTGTTAGCTGATACTAAGTTAGCAGGTGTAATATTATGTTTTTCTGCTTCACCAAATTGCTTAACATTATTTAAAAATACAGTTTGTACTTGAGAAATATTTACTTGATTATTAGGTAAACTATCTAATAAAAGTTCCCAAAGCATTTGAACATTTTCTTGATTAATAAATGCGTTTGCCATTATTTATTTATTTTATTTTATTAATAAATAAATAACTTATTTAATATTTTTTTTACTTTTTTTTACTTTTTTACTTTTTTTACTTTTTTTACTTTTTATTTTTCTTTTTTTAGTTTTTTTACCACCACTTATATTTAAAGTACAATATTCTAACATAAGTGCTTCTATAATATCACTTTCTAAGTATACTTTATATTTATTATAATCATACAAAATAGTTCCATCTTCATTTATTTTAATAACATTTAAATCTAATAATTTATCTTTAAAATTAATTAAATTAGATTGTGTATTATAATATTTATAATTATTTATAATATTATATATTTCTTTTTTTGTTATTTTATCTTTAATATTATTTAAATTATTTTGTTCGAATGAAAATTTTTTTATTTTTGAATATAATGAAAACTCTTTATTTGTTAAAGGATCATAAAATTTTTTAGGTTTTGAATTTAATTGATTGTTAATATTTCTTAAAATTATATTAGAATTGTTATTTACATAATTATTTAATGTTTGAATCATATCTTCATCGCCAAGAGGTTTCCAAATAGGTTCAGATTCAGTAGGACGCATCCATGAATTATATTCTCTAGAATCTGTCATTTTTATTTTAATATATATAAATATAATAAAAATTTTACAAATAAATTAAATGTCCGGATTAAAATAAATCTTTCTAAATTTTTCCATATATTTATCAGGTAAAATATGTGTTTTTAAATATTGAGCAGTTACTTTATCTTCTAACATATGAACAATAAAAAACAATGTATACACACCACATTCTGTATTACCATATTGATGTTCTACTGGATGATTTTGATCAAATGTAAAATTAATTGGTTTTGCTAATCGGTGACCTTGTTCTATTACATTGTCAGCAAATTTCTTTATTTGTTTTGGCACCGGTTCGCCAGCACTATCAAAGTAAAATATTGTTCCCTTTTTAATATTTATGAACATTGATACCCAATGACTACCAGGTTTATAATGTGGATCTAAATTAAAACATATTCCTATTTTAAACTTACCACGCTTAATCATATCTTGTAAACTAAAATGACATAATTCATCCCAAACACATTCACCATATAATTTATGTGTATCATAATCAATTGGACTTGGACCTAAAAAGTCAAAACATTTATATGCCTTTTCATATTGAGACATTACATCTAAAATATCTATTGAACTTAACCATTGATTTGGATTTTTTTGCCAATTATTTGGTGACTCTGGCGCAAATGAATCTAATAATTCTTTTTCAAATTTAGTACCTTTAACAAGCTTATTTATCCAACAAGATTCCTTGTTACATGATTTTATAAAAAAGTTTTTTAAATGTTCCCATATTTCTTTTGTATCATTACTTGTAATAGGCTGATCTGGATGACGCGCATTCCATATTTCTTTCATTCTATGTAGGTCTTGATCAGTGTAACATGTAAAACTTTTATTTTTACTATTAGCATTTTGATTATTATTTTCTGGGCTACATTTTAACTGAATAAATTTGTTATTGTTATTACTATTCTGTTTTCTAGTTTTCTTTTTGTTAGATTTATTAGTTTTTCTTTTATTTCTTCTATTTCTTTTTTTACTATAAACCATCTTATTTAAATTATATGATTATTTTATTTTTTACCATATTTTTTCTTGTTAGTTGGTAGTGATTTTACTGAAACAAAACTATCTAAATTATAAGCTGGACTTGTATATAATTTAGTTCCAAAACTATCTATTTTTACATTATTTTCAATTTCATCTAATTCTTCTTCTAAATCTACTGACTCTTTATTATTATTATTTATATGTAATTGTGTAATTTCCTCTGAATCACTATACTCATTAGGGTCTATATATTCATCATTAGCATCTACACATTTTTCCTTTTCATCTAAATCTTTTAAAAATTGTACAGTACATTTTAAGAACTGTTCAAAGCTATCTTTAACATCCGAATAAATATCATCTGTATCAGTGTCATTTAAATTAAATAAATGTTTAGCCAATTTAATTACTCGTTCTTGATAAATATCTCTAATATGCTGAGGTAGTCTATCATCTTTGCTATCATATTCATCGCCAAATAGTTTTTTTTTATGTTTACCACTAACTAACCATTGTAGTGTTATTTCATGAAAAGGATCTTTATTGTTTTCCATATATTTATAGTAAAGTATATTTATTTTGTTAGTTTAACTAAAATTAATTTAGTAAAATATTTATAAATTAATTAATTACAAAGTTAAAATCTAACATAAATATATAATGGCTACTTTAAGTGCGGTAACTAGAAAATGTTTTGACGAAAATATGTTAAAACAAATCAAAAAAGCAGAACCAATTATTATGGAACGTTGCCAAAAATCTGCCAACAAAGATTTAGAGCGTGTTGAAAAAGCTGCTAGAGAGGCAGAAGAAAAAATGATGAGAGAAGCTGATAAGGAAGCTGCTAAAGCTAAAAAAGAAGCTGAAAAGGCCGCTAAGGAAGCTGCTGCTGCTGCTGAAAAAACTAGAAGGGCTGAAGAAAGAGTTTTAGAAAAAGAACGTAAAAAAAGAGAGGCAGAGGATAAAAAAGCTGCAGATAGAGCTTTAAAAGCTGCTGAAGCAGAAGCTAAAAAAGCAGCAGCTGCCGAGGAAAGGGCTAAAGCAGCTTTAGAAAAAGCTAATCAAAAAGCTTTAGAAGCTTCTAAAAAAGAAGCACTTAGACAAAAATATAATGCTAAAATTAAAAAATATCAAGATAATATTCGTAGTTTAAAAAGTGATGCAAGTGAAGTTATGAGAAATTTTGGAGTAAAAAGTGAAAAATATAAAAAATATACTAATGCTATTGCTACATTAGAACTCAAAATTAAAGCTGTTAAAGATGAAGCAAGAGCTAATGGAATTCATAAATTTGCTTCTCCTAAAACTAAAAAGGCTTCTCCTCTTTTAATTAGAAAAAGCTCTAGTAGTTCTACTCGTAAAGCAAGTCGCCCAGCTACTACTGCTAGAGCTAAATCTGTTCCTCGTCAAACAGCTATGGCTATGGCTGATCCACTTGCTGAAATGACTGTTGCTAAAAGTAGAAAGTCTAGTAGACCTAAATCTGCCTCACCACAAACTAGAAAGTCTAAAACAATATTGGTAGAAGAACCAGAAGAAGAACCTGTCTTTGAATTTGAAGAGGAAGAAGTAGTTACACCTGGTGGAATGACTGAACTTGTTGATATTGTTGGTAGCCCTGTTAGTGAACGTAAATCTAGTAGTACTAAAAAATCTAGTAGTAAGAAATCTAGTAGTTCCATTCAGTCATTTTAAATATTAAATATTAAATAATGTATTTTATTATAATTTAAAACTTATAATTATAATAAATAATATATGCAACAATTTCAAGACATTACTGACAAAGATATTAAAAATAATCCATATGCTTATAGCGAAGAACAATTAATTTATACATTAGAAACATATATACCTAGTTTAAGATTACTAAATAGATATCAAAAATTATCAGCATATATATGTGCTAAATATGTTATATTTGGTGGTATAAATGAAGATAATGGCGACTGTGTTGAAGATACCTATTTAGATACTAATGATATATTGAACTATCAAAAACATTTAACTGAAGATGATATATCTAATGCTTATATCATTATAAATAATGAAATAGAAGAGCAAAAACTTATGAAGTTAAATGATCATAATGTAACATAATAAATTACATAGCACAGTTAGTAGATGTATCTTTTACTTGTTGTCTAGTACAATTATTAAAAAAGTTATTACCTACACCTTCCATACCAGGATTAAATTCACCAAATCTTTCGTTACGATATAGTGTAGGAAATTGATTTTGAACTTGAGCTGCGGCTTGAGACATATTATGATTTTTCCAATGAACTTTATAAAGGTCACTATTAGAAGAAGGTACATATGTAGCTTGTGGACAGTCTTGTAGAGCATAAATTTGATTACGTAAGACAGATTCATTATTTACTTGTGAAGCATAACCAGACCAAGGACCAAAAGCAGTACCAGGTGTAAAAGTTTGTGACATATTAAAAGTTCCCATTTGTTCTAAAGGTGTATTTACAGCCTTTCTAGGATCAACAATTGGAAAAATACTATATTTGGTTAGTACAGGTCTAGCATTTAAATATGGTTGTAACTTTTGACTAGGAACATTGCGATTATAGGCGCGTTCATTCATTGTATTTTGTCTTTGGGATACACAAGTATCGCTAAAATCATTGTAATTTAAATTCATTATTATATTATAATACTATTAAATTATTATTATATAATAAATACTTAAAAACAAATTATTAAATATTATATAACTAACAATGTGTGGAATTTTTGCCTTATTTAATACTAGTAAAATTACTAAACAAATTAATATTAATAATGAATTTCAAAAGGGAGTAGGTCGTGGACCAGAGCATTCTTCATTAACAACTAATCAACAACTTGATTATACATTAGGTTTTCATCGTTTAGCAATTAATGGTCTTAACTCAGTTTCAAATCAACCTTTTAATATAGATGGCTATACACTTATTTGTAATGGTGAAATTTACAACTATAAAGAATTATATGAAATGATGAATATTCAACCTAAAACACAATCTGATTGTGAAGTTATTATTTATTTAGTAGCTAAATATGGTATTGAACAAGCTTTACGTATGTTAGATGGTGTATTTGCTTTTGTATTAATTAATAATAATACTAATGAAGCATTAATTGCTCGTGATCCATATGGTGTTAGACCTTTATATTATTACACTGATAATTCAATTGGATTTTCAAGTGAGCTAAAAATGATACATAACTTTTCTAGCAAAGTAAAGCAATTTACACCTGGTAGCTATTTAAAATTATATATGCGTTCTAATAACTGGCAACAATCTGGATTATTAATAAAGTATCATATACCTGCTTTTCCATATAATATTAGTAATAGTGATGCTAATTATTATATATATGATTATTATTTACAAGGTATTAGAAATCACTTATATAATGCTGTAAAAAAACGCGTATTAGCTACTGAACGTCCTATTGCTTGTTTACTATCTGGCGGTTTAGACAGTAGTTTAATTGCATCACTTGTTTCACAAATTAGTAAAGAATTAGGAAATTCTAAACCAATTGAAACATATAGTATTGGTTTACCAGGTTCAACTGATTTAGTATATGCTAAACAAGTAGCAGACTGGATTGGTTCTAAACACTGCGAAATTCTTGTTACAGAAAAAGAAATGTTGGAAGTTATTCCTGAAGTAATTAAAGCAATTGAATCATATGATACAACTACAGTAAGAGCTAGTATTGGCAACTATTTATTAGGAAAATATATTGCTGCTAATTCAGAATCTAAAGTGATTTTTAATGGCGATGGTTCAGATGAGTTAGCAGGTGGATATTTATATATGAGTTCTTGTCCGGATAGCATTGAATATGATAAAGAGACTTTACGATTACTAAAAGATATACATTTATTTGATGTATTAAGATCAGATAAGTGTATTTCATCACATGGATTAGAACCAAGAACACCATTTTTAGATAAGGGATTTGTAAAATATTATTTATCAATTCCACTAAAATATAGAAATCATAATAATAGTAGTAAAATAGAAAAATATTTAATTAGAGAAGCTTTTGGTAAAGGTATATTACCAGATGAAGTGCTTTTTAGAAAAAAAGAGGCATTTAGTGATGGTGTATCTAGTCATGGAAAGTCACTATATCAAATTATTCAAGAATATGTAAGTAATCTACCTGAGTATATTAATCGCAATGATTTAACTATAAAAGAAAAGGAAAAGGCTTATTATAAAAATTTATTTTTATCATATTATCCGGAGTGTGCAGATATTTTACCATATTATTGGATGCCAAAATATATTCAATCAGATGATCCAAGTGCTAGAACATTATTAACTTACACTAAGTAAATAATAGAATGTAAAATAAAAAATAAATTATAATATTATATAGTATATAGTATTATAAATGAAAATAGATGAATTTCAACATAGAGCATTTAATTTTGTAGTATATATATCTTATTTTTTATATTTTTTAATTGTATTTGGTTTAATGGCAAATGCGCCTGAATACTTAGCACAATTACAATCATATATTAAATTATATGTATCATTATTTCTTATTATTAGATTTAATCCACTAAGAAAACTAGAATTTAGTGAATTAGATAAAGAAATATCATTTAGTGCTGGTGTATTCTTATTTACAACTACAACAATTACTGAAATAATTATTACATATTTAACTGAAATTAAAAATTATTTAAAGGCTAAAACTATTTTTTAGCAGACAGTTGCTTTGCTAAAGGCTAAAACTATTTTTTAGCCGACAGTTGCTTTTTATTTTTTAATAGTTTTGTTATGCCTTTTTTTTAAATGCTTTTTTGACTTGTTATATTTTTTTTCATATTTCTTACCTTCTGCTTCGCTAAAAAAATTTTCAAAAAAGTCGTGTAAATGTGTCATGATTTTTTTTGATAAAATTACATCTATTTCTTGTTCTAATTTAGTTTTTTCTTTATAAGTGTATTGATATTTTTTCATAAATTGTTTACAATAAGCTATAAAATCTGTTTTGTTAGTTAGTATATGTTCTAACAAATTGCTATTAATAAAACGGTTAATAATTGTATCAAATTCTAAATCATATATATATGGTTTAATATTAATATAATAAACATTTTCATTTTCCATGTCAGGATAATGTGTATCATCTAAAAAACAGATTTTAGTAGATTCTGGTACTTTAGTACATTTAATAAAATCAGAATGAGATTTAGCATGACTAGTACGACACATTTCTATTTTTTTACCATTAATTTTAAAAGCAGCCACTACTTGATCAAATAATTTATAACTAATTTTAGCTTCAAAATATTCTTTAACATGATCTATCCAACCAGGAGGTCCTTGATTGTTAGTATATATCATAAGTTTATTACAATGATTGGATTTGCGTTTTTGTTTAAGATATAAAAGAATATTAATAATATTTGGTCGCAAAAACTCAGGATATAATTCAAGAATATTATTAAAATCACATTGTGTTAAATTATAGTCTATTTTCTTGTTAGTTATATATGAGTTAATAGCATACCAAAACATTCCAAATTCTGAAAAATATCCTAATGTCTCATCTAAATCAAATACTACTATTTTGGTTGCACTCATATATTTAGTAAATATAATTAATAACTCAAAAATTTATATTCTTTGCCTATACTAAGACTAATGTCTGCTAAATTATTAATAAAAGATTATAAAAACATCTTGGATTTTTATAATGTACCTATACCAAGTAGTAGTAAACAAATAAAAAAAACAGCAGAAACCATAATGGCTGATAAATTATGTAAATGCATTAAAAAAGTTAAAAAAGGTAATGATCGTTTAGAAAAAAAAGGAATAGCTATATGTACTAAATCAATATTTAATAATAGAGGTTATACTAGAGGTAAATTTCGTTGCTTAGCAAAGCAAAAAGAAAAACAATTTGTAAATATAACTAAAAAAAGAAAATATTAATGAGTTAAAATTATAAAAAATCATAACCATTTTTATATAAAAATAAAAGTATTATTGCTGAAATACTTCCATAACTAGTAATATAACACCAAATACTTCCAGGACTATCTGTATAAAACCCAATAAATATACCAATTAAAGGAATTAAATAAAATGGCCAAAGTCTTTTAGTTGGCCAAAATTTTATAAGTGGATAAAAAATAATTGCAGCCCAAATAAAGGTATTAATAATATATGTTATCGGAAGTTTATTATTATAATTATATTCATATGTAAACCAATTAAGATGACCATTATCAGTAACTGTTGTACAAGTTTTATATTTATATAATATAAATGGAATAATGTATCTTGAAATAAAAATAAATAAAATAATAAAAATAGTATAATTAATAATAAATTTTTTATTTTTTTCCCAAGATTCTAAATAAAGAGAACCCCAAACTGTACCAAGAGGTTGAAGTGCTAAAACAATCGGAATTAAAATAATTGTTAATATTTTATTAATAAAAGTGCAATTATATGGATTAGTCATCCAAAGAAGAGCTTCTGCAAATTGCATTGCACACCAACCAATAAGAACAGCTCCTAAATACTGAAATTTTTTTATTTTAGATGATATAAGATAAATAATAGCTATAAAAGAAATAGTTGTTGTTCTAAGACTAGATGATACACTATAACACATATTATATAAATAATATATCTATAAAAATTATATTTAATTATTATATTAAATATAATTTACTTTTTACTTAACAATATAGTTAAGATAAAATTGGTAAGGAGAAAGCTCAGGTGTATATTTTCTGGAATATCCGTAAATTCTACGAACACTACCAGCACCACCAACAGCATTAGCTAACATACTTTGATAAGTTCTACCACCATTAGTGGAAAGTCTAAGAGTTCTTAAGGAAGCATTAAATCCCATTATTATATTATATATTAATATAATAAAAGTATTAAAATATTAATTAAATATGAATATTTGGATTATAACTACCTACATTATTTCTTAATGATGGCGCATAATACTGTAAAGGAAAACCATTAGGATTTCCAGTATAATTATCATATAATCCTAAACGATTATAAAAGCGACCACAAGGAATTGGACTGCTAGATGTAGCGCATACAGCGGCTAATCTGTTTTTAGCGCGTCTAGTAGCAATACTTTGACCCCCAATACCAGAATTACCAGCCTTATATTTATTATTTACATCTTGATAAGTATTTGAAACTGCGCTGCCACCAGGAATAAATTTTGTAGACTTTTTACAAGCTACACCTGTATTTTGCTTATACAAAAAACCAGGAAAACCAATTGATTTACCATACCAAAATGATCCGTTTGACATTTATTATATATTATTAATATTTTAAATAATATAATTTAATTCTATTTTAATTTAAAGACAAAATTACATATTTTATGGGGTTTTATTTAATTAGCTAAATGATCCTTAGACAAATGGTCCAAAGCTGACAATATAACTTGCTCTTGATTTGTCAACTTTTGAAATATTAATACATCATCTATTTTAAATTGATAATAACGATTGGCAAAGTTTTTACAAGCAATAAATGTTCCATTATCTGTTATCTTAATATCACAAATTATTCCTCCTGAATGTAATGGCAAATAACCACCTTCATTATTAATTGGTATCCATTTTAAAAATGTTCCTGGTTTAATATCCTTAATTTCATCTACAAATCTGTAACCTTTTAATTTTTTTACATATAGTAATGTATCTTCTTTATTAAAACCAAGTTCCTTAATTATACGCAAATTCATTTCATTAATTTTTTTGTTAGTTAGCGATAATATAATATCATTTTTTTCATTATCTAACGCCTTATCTAAAATTTCATTATTATTATTTTTCATTAATATTTTTGTTATAATATTTATATTATTAATATAAGTATTATTTAATATTTATATTAATTATATTTATAATATGTTTTTAGAATTTATTCAAAACTACTTGTGTTGCTGCTTTTTTATAAAAAGCAAACCTACATCATTATTAGATGCTGAATTTGAACATTATGTTGTTTATAATGATAGATTTGATAAACTTTAATTATTACATTATAATTATTATATGATGACCCAATGATGCCATAAAGTGTAAAAATGCGTGATAATATTCTTGTGATATTATGTCTTGACAAAAACAATAGTCATTACATAAATATCCATAACAATATAAATAAATTGTTAATATAAATGTTACAATTACTCCTATAGCACATATATAATCTTTTATTACAAATGTTTTATTACAACATTTATTAACAAATATATAAAACCCATAACTAACAACTAATAATATACAAATTTTATCAAGTATGTTAGTAATAATACTTTCATAATAATGATAATTAACAGATGTTGTAAATAAAAATAAAAATATTATTAAATATATTGTATAATTATAATAATATGCTAAAACAGCATTTGTTAGAAATATAAAACTTGAAAATACATTTAATGATATTTCTTTTTTATTTTCTTCCATTTAATATATTATCAATTAATATTATTTTATTTAATTTTTTTCCACGAACAAACATTATTTTTATTTGGTTTTGATTCATACATATTTCCATCATTGCCTTTCATTTTTTTACCACAATAATTATTTGCTGGATATGGTGGTGATTTTCTAGTTGTATATTTTGTACCACTTTGTTTTATTGGTCCTTTTTTAGATAACTCTTTAATTTTTGCTTTTATTGTTTTTCTTTGCTCTGTTGTTAGTTTTAATGGATTTGACTTTGTTTCTAATGCATATTTTAAATTACGCATCCAAACTGTTTTACAAGTTCCACTACAATTTCCATTTTGTATTGATGCTAATTGACGCATAGCACCATTATAACTTTTTATAAATGGCATTTATTAATATATAAAAATATTTTAATAAATATATTATTTAACTCCATAAACTATTACTAAATGGATTGGCAAATGCACCATTAGCTGCCATTGGTTCTCCACTCATCATAGACATACCTTCTATACCCATTCCCGGGGTAGCAGCCCCGGGCATTCCTGTATTATCTTGTTGATACATTGAGTTATAATCTGGCATTGGTTGTGTAACTGGTAGTTGACTAATTGATGTAGTACCTTGTGAGCTAATTGCCATTTGTTGGGTCATTTGACCCTGACTGATTGGCTGACTTACTTTAACATTACCATTTCCATTCTTTTTCTTTTTACCTTTAGTGTCAGCAGGGCCATCCCAAAGTTCAGCAACTCTATCAGCTAAAATACTAACCTTTTCTCCTAATTTAGTTTGTAAACTTAGTGTAATAACTAACACAGCTAAAATAATGTTAGTTGTGCTAAAATCGTTATATTTAGCTTTACTATATGTAGGAATAAATGTAATAATACGATGAATAATTAAAATGCCTAAAAACATTCCAATAACTTGTGCTAAAATTTCAGCTAAAATAACAGCACTTGCTTTTTCATCATCCGCCTCTGGAACCAGCTTTTGCATTGATTTATTTAAAATTACTACAGGAATTATGGCAATAACAGCATATTGAATAATGTTCATCATATCTTCCTTAGAATCATCATCAAAATTAAAAACGTGTTTAAAAAATCCAGGATTTGTACTACTTTTTGATAATTCTGTTATACTTTCCATTATACGCTATAAGAAGAAATTAAAAATTTGATTTGTTAGTTATTTTTCTTTAATAAACTAACAATTGTTGATAAATTCTTTATAATTATATTATTATAAATAATAATATAAAGATTACTAAATATATATTATTAATATTATAAAATGAATAGTGAAGCAAAAGTTGAATTAGTTACCAATGAAGTTGAATCTATGGATATTAGTGATAGCAATAATACTAACAATATGGAAACTAATAGTAGCTCTATGGAAGTTAATGAAACTAATATTTTTAATTTTGAAAGAAATAATAATAGAGATAGTCATACAGTTGATTCTACGAATCAAGAAGAAGAGCAATATCTAAATTTAATTAAGCATATTTTAGATAATGGCACTTGGGAGGAAGGTCGTAATGGTAGAACAAAGTCTGTTTTTGGTTCTATGATGCGTTTTTCTTTGCAGGGAGGAAAAATTCCCATTTTAACAACTAAAAAAACAGCTTGGAAGACTTGTTTGAAAGAGCTATTATGGTTTATTAAGGGTGATATGGATAATCGCATTTTAAAGGAACAAAATGTTCATATTTGGGATGCCAATGGGTCTCGTGAGTTCCTAGATAGTCGTGGTTTACATCACTATGAAGTTGATGAGCTGGGACCTATTTATGGGAGAAATTGGCGTTATTTTAACGCACCTTATATTACCCGTGCTGAAAAAAAGGCTGCCCAAAAGTTGCCGGAGGGCGACCCTACTCGTGATTACTACTTAATGGAGCCAAAAGGCGTTGACCAATTACAACAAATTATAGATGCTCTTAAAGATCCAAAGGAAAGATTTAGTAGACGCTTGATAATGACAGCTTGGAATCCTGCACAGTTAGACCAAATGGCTCTTCCACCTTGTCACGTTTTTGCTCAATTTAACGTCCATAATGGTAACAAACTTAGTTGTAGCATGTACCAACGCAGTAATGACGAGGCATGTGGAACGCCATTTAATATAGCATCATATTCTTTTCTTACACATCTTCTAGCAAAACATTGTGGATTAGAAGCATACGAATTTGTTTACTTTAAAGGCAATTGTCATATTTATGAAGAACATGTTGAAGCAATTAAAACACAATTAGATAGAAAACCGTATCCATTTCCTACTGTAAATATTACGTGTGTTAAAGACAATATTAATGATTATACAGTAGATGACTTTGAAGTAATTGGATACCAACATTATGAACAAATTAAATTTAAAATGGTAGCGTAAATTAATAAAAAAAGTAATTTAATTTAAAAAATAATATATTAAATAAATTAATATTATTTAATATACTATGTTATTTAACAGTTTTATTGTTTTATTATTTTTAATACTATTTATAATAATTTATTGTAAATATAAAAACAAAGAAGATAAAATTATAGAATACATAGGAACAACTATAGTATTTTATATACTTATTATTATATTTATTTTATTTAATTATTACTATAATTTTAATTAATGCGTAAATAATTAAGAAACAATTTAGGAATATTATTTATATTCTAATTAAGATGAGTGCTAGTATTGCTGCCGCCCAAAGAAGAAGAGCTGGACCCCCAGATACAGGACGCCCTGGTGGCGGACCTAAACCATCAATTAACTCCGCACAGGCTTTCTCCTCTGCTGCGCATATGCAAAGTCAAAGACCTAATATGCCTACTGGAAAGCTTGCTGGTCAACACGCTGCCCAACAACAAGCCATGGATAGACAACAATATGCTGCTAATCAAAAAGCACAGCATGCTTCTGCTACGCATGGAGAACCGGATTTTTCTAAAATTACTGTAGCTCAGGCTATTACTCTTATTACTTTGCGTCTTGGTAAATTAGAATCTGGATTTTATAAGTTACAAATGGAAAGTGAATTAGGCGGTACTTCTAAATTAGAAGGTATGGAGAACAGTAACTTAAAACTAGTTGACGGTAGTGTTATTGATAGTATTGTAGCTAGATTGGAGTCTCTTGAAAAAAGAGGAGGAGCTAGCTCTAGCCAAGAAGTAGCTACTCTTAAACAACAAGTTGACTTAATTAAACCAAGTATTGTTACACTTAAAAATGCTTCTATTACCAATACAAAGGATATTAAAAGTCTTAATGATCAATTAACATCTATGTTTGAGGAAATTAATATGTTAAAAGCTGAGTTACAAGGATTATATAGTAGTTCTTCTTTAGAGGTAGAAGTAGAAGGAGAAGTAGAAGAAGGAGGTGAAGAATCTGCTACTTCATTAGAAGATTTACAAGTTGACTTAGCTAGTGAATTTATTCCTAGTAATGGAAAGTTAGACTTAACTAACATTAGTATGTAAATAAGAAATTAATATTTTGATTTATATTTTATTTATATAATATATAAATATTATGGCTGAAAAAGCTTTAGTTTTAGAAACAGATTGGTCTTCTGATATTGAACGTATTTTAAATGATATTCGTCAAAATTCCGTTATTTTGTCTGAATTTCATAATACAAAATATTTTCATTTAAAGTCATATTTAAAATACTTCCGTATTCCATGTATAATTTTGTCTGCGTTTAATTCTGTTTTTGCTGTTGGATTATCTTCTTTTATGGCACAAGACTTAGTATCTGTTATTAACTGTATTATTTCACTTATTTGTGGTATTATTGTTTCTATTGAACTTTATATGCAAATTGAGTCTAGTATGCGTGAAGAAGTTATTTCTTGTAAAAACTATTATTTATTATCAGTTGATATTCAAAAAGTTCTTATGTTAGAACGCACAAATCGTCAAGTTAAAGGAAAAGTTTTCTTAGACAAATGCTTTACTGAATATTGTAAACTATATGAAAACTCTGGTCTTCTTAAAAAACAAATTAAAGATTCATTAACACCATTAGAACCTGAATTATTACAATCAAGTATGAATAAACCAATATTAGCCATAGAAAATGTAAAAGAAAATAATCAAATTGAACTAACAATACCAACACATATTAGTAATAAAATACAAACTGCTACTAATAATGTTGTTAGTAATAACAATTTAGAAGAATATGTAGAATATAGTGTTCCTCAAATAAAAGTAGATTTTAGTGAAGCTAAACAAAAGGAAGCTGAAGCATTAGAAAAGGCACAAGAATCTGTTGTTTCAAATGTTAATCAATTAGCTAGTTCTTTTGGTAACTTAAGAAATCGTTTTGAAAAGAAAGCTAATAAAATTGTAAATAAAACTAACAATATTGTTAATGAAACTGTTACTAATACAGCTGAACAAGTAGAAAATAATATTAACGATATTACTAATACTACAGAATTAGATTCAAATAGCAATAATGTTGTATAAAAAAATTGAAATATAATTTGTTAGATTAGTTTAAACTAACAAATTATAATATTTGTCTTAAACACACCTAAATCTATAATATGAAGATTGCTATTACTAATAAGGAAAAGATTGATATGTTTATTGCTATGTTTCAGCTATTAAAGAGTTGTACATCAGCAGTAACTCTTAGATTTGATGCTGACAAATTATATATTCAAGGTATGGATAAAGCACATGTTTGCCTATTTGACATTAATATTCAAAGCAGTTGGTTTAATATTTATGATATGGGTAGTGGTTTAATAGAGGACGTGGAATTAGCAGTAGATTGTAACTGTATTAATGCTATTATATCTCGTATTCAAGATGGCAATATTTTAGAGCTAGAATATGATGGCGAATCAAATCCTGATAAGTTAGATATTAATTTAATTAATGATAAAGATGTTAAGGGTGATTATAATAGATACTTTAGAATTCCTCTTTTAGATTTAGAAAATGAATTATTAGATATTCCAACTGTAGATTATGATGCTGAACTTACACTAAGTTGTAAGCAATTAATTGATTTAACATCACAGTTAATTATTTTCGGTGATGATTTAAATATTAAATGTAGTGAAGAATTGCTTGAATTATCAGCAAATGGTGATATGGGTGAAATGAAAGTCAATATTGATATAGATGATTTAAAGGAGTTTGCTATTTGTGAAGGAGAAGAAATTAATTTAGCATATAGTTTAAATTATGTTCATAAAATGTGCTTAACTAACAAATTAGTTCCTAATGTAGAACTTAGTTTTAGTGCTACTTATCCAATGAGAATTAAATATGATTTAGGAGCAGAAAGTTCTATTATGTTCTTTTTAGCACCAAAAGTTAGTGAGTAAAACTATAAATTTGTTAGTTCGTTACATAAATAATTTTAATCTATAAAGTATTTTTAATATTAATGGAAGCAATAAAAATTTTAACCGGTTTTTTTATTTTTTGTATAATTTTATTTTTTTATTTACATATACAATTTCATTTAAAAGTTTCAAATGAATTAGAAATTTATGAGATTGAGCAAGCAAGTAAATCCAAGTTAGAAGAAATTTGTGATCTTCGTCAACCAACACTTTTTGACTTTGATGAAGAACATTATAAAATTATGAATACTATTAACACCACATATTTATTAAATAATTATCCTGTATTTGAAATCAAAATTAAAGACAATAATTCAAATGAATCTTATGTTCCGCTTCCATTTCATGTAGGTAATAAATTGTTTACCGAAGACAAAACAGCTACCTACTATAGTGAAGGTAATCAAGACTTTTTGCTAGAAACAGGTGCTGTTAAAAATATTTCTTATAATGACGAATTTTTAAGACCATCTTTGGTGTCAAATTGTAGCTATGATTTTATCTTTGGGTCCGAAGGAGTAGAGTTACCATTTAGATATGATTTGAATTATAGAAATTTTTATACAGTAACACAAGGCACAGTACAAGTAAAATTATCACCTCCTATTAGTAGTAAATATTTATCACCAATCAAGGATTACGAAGTATTTGAATTTAGAAGCCCAATTAATCCATGGAAACCAAGTGAAAAATATAAAGCAGACTTTGACAAAATTAAATGCTTAGAAATTACACTAACACCTGGCAAATTTCTTTATATACCAGCATATTGGTGGTATTCATTTAAACTTGGTAATAATAGCTGTATTGCTTCATTAAAATATAGAACATATATGAATAATATAGCAATTAGTAATCATGTATTTTTATACGCATTACAAAATCAAAATATTGATAGAAAAATAGCCAAAACAATTGATATTTCAAATTTGTCATTAAATGATAAAAAAACAGAATCTACTAAGGTAACCTTTGATAACACAGTCGAAAATACTTTTACAGAAAAAATTGAAAATAATTCTTCTTTAGAAATAGAAAGCTCTAATATAGAAGATTTACCTACACCAAATATAGGTTCTGATATATAAATTAAATTAAATTAAATTAAAATGACTGAAAACACTTTGCCTGCTAATACTTTGCCAGCTTATAAAATCATGGTAGATGACCGGAGTTACTCATCATGGAGTTTTTATAATACACTTACATTAGAAAAAACTGAGTTACCCTTTATTGACCCTATTAAAGAATGTCTTTTTAATAATGATGTATTCACATTAGATATTGATAATAAAATTAATATTATTCATTCAACAGTTAGAATAAGCGAAAATATTCCTGCTGTTTTAGTATTAGAAGGCAATAGAAGCTATGGTAGATATAATAAAGTAGAAAGTAAAGGCTTTAACAAAGGTAATAATAAGTTAGGCAAATTATTATATAAATGTATTCCAGATGATGTTAGATTACCAGCATTTTTAGTTCCATATGATATTAAAGAACTTGGTTTTTCAAAGGTGTTACCAAACTTATATGTTACTATAAAACATGAATCATTTGGTAGTACAAAACATCCTATAGGTATTTTAACAAATGTAATTGGTTCAGTGGATAACTTAGACAGCTTCTATGAATATCAACTATTTTGTAAAAGTTTAAATGCGTCAATACAAAAATTTACTAAGGCAACAGCAAGCGCATTAAAAGATAAAACACACGACGATATTATTTCCAATATTGCTACCAAATATGAAAATATAGAAGACAGAACTGATTGGCAAATTTTTACAATTGATCCTATTAATAGTACTGATTTTGATGATGGATTTAGTGTAAAATATGTTACTGAAACACGTGTGATTTTGTCAATTTATATATCAAATGTAACATTATGGCTTGATTCACTTGATTTATGGGAAAGTTTTTCTAAACGTATTTCTACAATTTATTTACCAGATAAGAAACGCCCAATGTTACCAACTTTACTATCAGATTGCCTTTGTTCATTACAACAAGATAAAACTCGTTTAGCTTTTGCGCTTGATTTAGTTATTGATATGCGCGAAGGTGGCACCATAATATGTCACAACTTTATTAACTGTTTAATACGTGTATATAAAAATTATACCTATGAACAACCAGAACTTTTAAAAGATACTAATTATAATACTTTGTTAGATGTAGGCAAACATTTATCAAAACAATTTAAATATTTAAATGGCATTAAAAATAGTCATGATATAGTAAGCTACTTTATGATAATGATGAATTTCTATTCAGCTAGAGAGTTACTAGATAGTGGTAATGGTATATTTCGCGCGTCAACACTTAAAGACAAAATAAATGTAGAAGATTTAATTAGCAACATAGATAGTAGTTTACCAGAAGATGTTCAGCGTTATATTGTAATTTGGAATAGTTCAGCTGGTCAATATATAGATTTAACAAAAATTAGTAATGTTAATGAATTACGACATGAATTAATGTCACTTGATACTTATATTCATATTACTAGTCCAATTAGACGATTAGTCGATTTACTAAATATGATACAATTTCAAAAAAATAAAAATATGTTAACATTGTCTAGTAAAGCATATGAATTTTATAACAAGTGGTTAAATGAGTTAGATTATATAAATGTAACAATGAGAGCAATTAGACGTGTTCAATGTGATTGCTCATTGCTTAGTGAATGTATTAATAACCCTACTGTACTAGATAAAGTTTATGATGGATATTGCTTTGATAAATTAGTGCGTACGGATGGATTATATCAATATATTGTATATTTACCAGAATTAAAGTTATCATCAAGAATTACATTACGAGATAGCTTAAATAACTATGAAAGAAAAAGTTATAAATTATATTTATTTAATGATGAAGATAATTTAAAAAAGAAAATTAGATTGCAATTGGTTTAAATAAAATAATATAATAATATTTGTAATTTAATAAATATTCTTATATTATATAAATGCCTTTTTTTAAGAAATCTAACAAAAGACGTAGAGTAAAAAAAAATCGTAAAACTCGTAGACAAAAAGCCGGATGAGGAGGGTCTGGTTCATCTTATCCTGTTCAAAAAAAGTATTTTAGCCAACAAGGTGGCGGATGAGGTGGTCCTGTTTTAAATAGTATCTAATTTTAATTTATATCTTTTTCTACAACATATTCTTGATAACCTATTATTTTAGGCTTAAAAATATTATTACATGTTAAACATTGTCTTGATGAACCAGGCATATTCATTACTGGAAATGAGTTATTTGAATTGCATTTAGAACAAGGTGTATCAAAAGAATATACTGGTTCTTTTTTTATAACTTTTTGAGGAATAAAAGAATAATTCATAATATATTCTATTTATTATAATTTTTTAATATTTTAACGCATTTTTTACTTTAGTAAAGATATATTTGAATGACGTTAAACTAACAAATTTGTTAGTTTAACTGACAAAATATATTTTAACTAAGATAAAAAATTGATTTACTTTTTATTTATTAAATTATTTTTAATAATAAACTATTATTATTAAAAATCATATAATATTATTAATATTACTATGTCTAAAAAAGTTGTTAGAGCTAGATATTCTGCTTGTGAGGAATTTGCTATTCCAGATAATATTGATTTAGAAGATAAAAGTATTGTTAAAGCATGGGGTGTTAAATGGAATATTTTATATATATATTTAATTAATGGTGAAACAATTGAAATACAAGGAAAAGGTTATTTGGAATCAAATGATTATAAATGGCCAGATGATGTTGAAATTGATGAAGCAGATGATGAATAATTAGTTAAATTATTTAAAATTAAAATAATATAAACATAATTTTTTATTTTATATATAAATGAATTCAAAACTAGGTTATATGGATATAGAAGGTTTATATACACAAGATATAAAACCTAAACAACAAATAATATGTCAAAAAAACCAACATAAATTAGAAACAGCTGGTGGAAGTTCTAATGGTAGAAAGAATGGAAGCTACACAATTGTATATAAATGTATAAATTGTAATAAACTTGGCTTTAAAGAAGATTTTAATTAAAGAACTAAATGAAGTGTTGACTCTTTTTGTATATTATAATCTTGTAATGTTCTACCATCTTCTAATTGTTTTCCAGCAAATATAAGTCTCTGTTGGTCAGGAGGAATACCTTCTTTATCTTGAATTTTCTTTTTAATATCTTCAACAGAATTAGTTGGTTCAACTTCTAAAGAAATTGTTTTGCCTGTAAGAGTTTTTACAAAAATTTGCATAATATATATAATATATATAATATTATATATATATTATATTAAAAAACAAAAATAAACGAATTAGTTATTTACCCATTTTAACAACACTTTTCATTTCACCATTAAAATCTTTACGACCTTTTACATACTTATTAGGCATTTTACTTAGTGCTTTAGTAACTCTAACTGCTTGTTCTAATCGTTTTTTTGCCATTTCAACACTTGCTTCTTCGTGCCATACTTTAGTAGTGGAATTTATCTGATTTTGTTTTATTTGTTCGCAAACTTTTATTCTCTTAGTGTTACAAGAATTACATATACAGCCTTCATCTAAATAATGATTTTGTTGTATATAGTCTAAATGACAATTTTCTATGGTAATTTCTTCATATAATTTATATTCTTTATTAGTAAATGGTGTATATAAAGCTGTGGATGATTTTTGTAACCATTCATTAATATATTGTTGTTTTTCCACTTCACTATAGTAATAATTTAAATAAGTATCATTTTGTATATATTCATTTATAAAATTTACAGGAATTTTATACTCATTCTTAAAGCGTATATATAAATCCTTTATTTCTTTGTTAGTTGACTCATAATCTTTAACAATTATTATTTCTGTTTGTAATAACTTTGTTAAAATATACGACCATTGATTTGAATCACATAATCTAAGTTTAATATATTTTATACCATTTTCTTCCAAATACAAGTACTTATTATTATTATCAAATTTTAAAGGTTTATTTGTTAGATTATAGCAATCTAAAAAGTTATCACCATTTGCTATATGCGGAAATATAGAGTTAAAACGTTTTATAACTCGCTCTATATCATAAGTATTTACTTTACTATCTATATTATTAAAATGATATGCTCCAATTTTTTCAAAAAATGCCGATATTTTACGTTCAATTGGTGATCTATATACATCAATTACATATACATTTTTACCAATTGATTTATTATATTGTATTATATCATTAATTGTTATATTTGAACTTTGACTTAAATTACATATAACTTTTAACATTTCTTCATCGTGTAAATGTAAAACTGAAAATTTATTAGAAGCAAATAGTCTTATAGATGAAACTAAACTTGTTGAACCTACTTTTGGTTTTGAATATACAAAAATAATATTGTTAGACCTCTCTATATTTGGTAAAAGCTTGTTATTTATTTCTGCTAACTCTTGTCTTTTTCTTATATTAAATATAGTCATTATTAATTAATTAAAATAACTAGATATATATATTATATTTAGTTAATTATAAATTAAATTTAACTAAATATATAGTAACAAGTAAAAATGGATACAACTAACAAAATAAATATTGAAGCAATTGTTGCTTTTGATAGTAGCAAAGGCATTGCTAAAGATGGTGTATTACCTTGGTCTATTAAAGAAGATATGACATTTTTTAAAGAAAAAACCATTGGTAATATTGTTATTATGGGATTAAACACATTCTTATCTATTCCTAGCAGATTTAGACCATTAAAAGACCGTTTAAATATTGTTCTTACTAGTAGATACGACCATTATAATGAATTATATAAAGGTTCTAAAGAAAATGTAATTTTTACTGATAATCAATATTATTATCATCAAATATTAAATTGTCCAGATATTTATACTAACAAATATAAGTATTTGAATAATAATATTGATAAACAATTATCTATTTTTATTATTGGTGGCAAACAAGTTTACACTCGTTATTTACCAATTTGTTCTACTATTTGGGTTAGTCAGTTAAAAAATGATTATAGCTGTGATTTATTTTTAAATGACTACGCTATTATTTTAGAAGACCCTTTAATGTATTCAAAAACTATTTATAAAGAATATGATTTGTTTACTATTTATAAATATCAAACTGTTTAACTGCTATCAGTAGTAGTAGTAGATGCCTTCTTTTGAAAATGTTTATTCATATATTTTTGGATAGTAAAAAAGGTAAGTTCAGGAATTTCACTATCGCTAATACTTAGCAATGACTTTAGCTTCTCATCAGGAACAATACGTGTCTTTGATTCAGCATTTTTCTCTTGTAGCCCATGTTCCTTAATATATGCTACAAGTGCCTTAGTTACCTCAGTTCTAGCAACCTCTGTGCCTTCAGGCTTTCCTAAAAAGGAGCAAAGTTCGCTAGTAACCTTGGTAGGCTTTGCGAATCCAGAAGGTGCCTTTACCTTATTAGGATCACTTACTTTCTTTGACTTAGTTGATTTAACAGACTTTTTCATTTCCTTCTTTACAGTTTTTTCTAAGGCCTTCAACTGCTGCTGAAGGGTGCTAATTTGTAGCTTAAAAAGAGCTAAACTATCAGTAATGGTCTTAAAACCATTGTCAACATCATTGTTATTCATTACGTGATCAGGAGTCATTTTTATTATTGTATTGGTACTTGTTCTAGTATACTATATATATGTAGGTTGTCTTTAAGTTGTTTTAGGCAATATATTATATATGTAGGCAACCTACTTAAAGGATTAAAAAAAGTTTTTTATTTAGATAATATATAATGGATACATCTGATGACTATGGAACTATTAATGTAAATATTACAGACAATAAAAAATCTATAGAAATTGAAATAATAGGTAATAATTTTAATAGCACACAACATTCTCTTTTGAGTAAAATTACAGAAGAGGATTTTGCACCACTACGTAGTAGAAATACAAAATATAGTTTAAAAAATAAAAATAAATACGATGAAATTCGTAATTTTATTCATAGTTTACCAGAAGATGGTATTATTATTACAGATGAAGCATATAGATTAGAACAAGGAAGAACATCTAGAGCAACAAGAGCCGCAGCTGTTTCTGAATTAACTAATGAATTTTCTGATATTTTAGGATTTGGTGATGTAAGAACAGTTGAACAAAAAGCACGTGATATAAAATTAGTAGAAGATATGCTTACTAATCCACTATCAATGCGAAGTGATCAAGTTGGTCTTCCATCTTCTTTTTATAGTAAACCAGTTGGTGTTGATAAATATGGTAATACTGTTTATAAAGCTGGCAAAAGAACTAAAAGAAGAAGAGGTAAAAAGTCTAGAAAAGGTAAAAGTAAAAAAAGATACTCTAGAAGACGTTAATAAGTATTTTAATTTTTTTTATTTTATAAAAAATATAATTAATAATTTTTATAAAATATTTTATTTAGCTTCCTTTTTACCCTTGCCTTTAACACTATCTTTGTAACTAGGAGTTACGTTTTCTTTCTTAGCACGTCTACCCTTGGGCTTTTCAAAAGTAGGAGCAGGGTTAGTAGTAGAATCAGTAACAGATTTAGCAGTACTAGAGTTAGCCTTTCTATTTTCATTTCTAGTCTGGCACATTAACTTACCACCCTTTACACCAGTTACACTAGTAGCCTGACTGGGATGCTTTGAGCCTTCAGCAGTAGGACTAATTTGAAACTCTACATACTCACCCTGAAGTAAATACTTAAACTGCTCTGAGTCAACAGAGATGCCACTATGATGAACAAAGATATCCTGACCAGACTTTTCGCCATCAGTAACAGTAATAAAGCCATAACCGGCCTTGTTATTAAACCACTTAACTCTTCCAATAAAAGACATTTTAATTGATATATTAATAGTGTAATTTGTCTTTAAGTTGTTTTACATAATAATTATTTATTTATTATTCTTTTTTCCTTTTCCTTTTTTACCTTTAGGAACTTGAGGAACTTCTTCAACAACTTTTATTTCTTCTTCTTTTGGTAATTCAATACTTAATTTAGGTACTTTTATTTCTTCTTCTACTACTTGTTCTACTTTGTTAGTTACTTGCTCTTCTTCTAATTTATTAGTTATTTGTTCTTCTACTGATTCTACTACTAGTTTTTCTTCATTAATAATTGACTCTTGTATTTCTTCTACTTGTTTATTTACAGCATTTTGTATTTCTTTTATTTGTTCATTTATTGCTTCTTTTTGAGCTTCTTCAACTTTATTTATAGCGTCTTGTACTTCTTTTTGAACTTCTTCTACTTTGTTAATTACTTCTTCTTGTTGTTTTTTAATTACTTCATTAACAATTTTATCAACTTCTTCTTGATTTATAACTATTGGTTCTACTATAGTTACTGGTGATTGTGCTGCTTGTTGTTGTTGTTTTCTAGAAAACCATCTATCAAATGAAAATAGGGAAAACATTTATAAATATATATACAAATACAAAATAATATTTAAATACTTACTTAATAAATATTATTTAATTTATTTCTTCTTGTTCTTCTTCATCTATTGCTTTTATTTCTTCATACATTAATTCTAAAATATAATCATAATCTGGTTGTTCTTCAAATGTTAGTCTTCTTATATGAACTAACAAATCTATTAATAATTCTGGTATGTCTCTATCATATATTATATCTTCTTTTGCCTTAATTATATTAGTATTAACTGTATTACTTGAATTAATACACTCCCAGCTTAGTTCACCCATATGTAAATATATCATAATTAAAATAGCTGATTCTAAATCATCTCGTCTACTAGCTTCATAACCTTTATGTACATTTAAACTAACAAAATTAGGTGTTCCTAAAAGTGAACAGTTTTCTTTAAATGGTATATGTATTCCATTATCATTTGTATATCGTCGTGTAAATCCAAAGTCTATTAAATATAATTTTGTTTTTTTATTTCCTAAACCAAAAACAAAATTGTCTGGCTTAATATCTCTATGAACTAACAAATGTTGATGTAGTGTCCTTATACGTTCAACCATTTGTATTCCAATTAGTAATGTTTCTTTTATATCTAGCTCGCCAAAAAATTCTTTGATTGCTGACAAAGATTCACCTAACAAATTCATTACCATGTAATAATTTTGCTCATCTAATCCAAACCATTTTAGCTCAGGAAAATTATCTACACTTGTATTAGCTAAATACTGAAGTATTTGTGATTCTCGTTTTAGCAACTTTGTTTCTCTAGCAATTGATTCTACTTTTATTGCTACTAATTCATTTGTGCGTATATTTTGTGCCTTATATATACTACCAAAATTACCTTTACCAATGCGTTCAATTAACTTATATTTGTTTCCTATTAGCATTATTTATTACTTGTTAGTTTATATCTAATTATTATTAGAAAAAAATTTCTATATTGTTAACTTATTAATAAATAAATTAAACAAAAATTTTAGTAATAGTTAAATTAGTCATTAATAAATCTGTATCTAATACATTTAAATATAATAAATCACCTGATACATTTTTAAGAGATATTGTTGAATTTGGTGAAGTTGTTTGTATAATTGTTGAGCAAGTTAAAAATCCTGTATTTTCTAACATATCTGTTCCAACTTTACTAGGAGCATATTCAACATTATTTATTTGTAAAACTGTTTTACCAAATCCTGTTATACTAACCTGATAAAAAACTTGGTAATAACCAGCATCTTTAATTAAAAATATAAATGGTGATACACTTCTTACATCTGTTCCTGTTACTAAACCTTTTGTTGTAAATGGTATAAGTTGTTCATTTGGTATAATCATTTGTGTATCAGTTGTATCTACTTCAGTTATAGGCATTGTATAATAATTTATAGATGACATTGGTGGAATAACTGTATAAATTATTGGACCTTGTGGACCAGTTGGACCTTGAGGACCTTGAGCACCCGGTGGACCTTCTGGACCTGGTATAAAACTAATATTTCGTTGTACTTGTGTTCTTTTTTGCATATACTCATTATAACTAAACATCTTTTTACTAATTATATATTATATTTTTATTTTGTTAGTTAAATAATAAAATTGATTTATAAAATTATATTAAAGACATTTTAACAAATTATATAAACAACTAATTTGATATAACTTTATTTAAATACAATTATGGTTCGCATTTGTGAAGATACTTATCATGAGGAAAGAGAGGCAGAATATAAACATTATTATGAACAATATCCATATAAGCTTCATGATTTTCAAAAATGGTGTGTTGAAGCAACTGTAACTGGTAATCATTGTTTACTTATGGCACCAACTGGATCAGGTAAAACATTTGGTGGTGACTTTGCTATTACCTATTTTCATTCTATTGGCAAAAAAGTTATATATTGTTCACCATTAAAAGCCTTGAGTAATGAAAAATTTCATTTATTTACACAAAAATACCCCTACATTCGTGTAGGTGTTGTTACTGGTGATGTAAAATGTAATCCAGATGCTGATGTAATTATTATGACAACTGAAATTCTTTTGAATAAATTGTATAAATTAAATAATAATCAAAATTCACAAGTTATAAATTCTATAAATTCATTTGATATTGATATAAATAATGAGTTAGGATGTGTAGTATTTGACGAAATACACTTTATACTAGATGAGCATAGAGGCTGTATTTGGGAACAAAGTATAATGCTACTACCATCACATATTCAAATTATTGGACTTTCTGCTACACTTGAAAAACCAGAAAAATTTGCTAATTGGATAGAGTCTGTTAAAGATAAAAAAGAAGTTTATTTAGCACAAAAGTATAAACGTGCCGTTCCATTAATTCATTATACTTTTATTACAGCAGCAAATACATTAAATAAGCATATTAAGGATAAAGAAACACAACAAGAAATAAAACGCGTTTTAGACAAGCCATTTGTAATTCAAGATGAAAATGGCAATTTTAATGAAGCTCAATATAAGCTTAATACAAAAGTTTTAGAATTATTTGAAAAAAATGAAGTACGAGTTAAACGACAACATGTATTAAATAAGGTTTGCGAACACTTGGTAGAAAAAGAAATGTTACCAGCGTTATGTTATGTATTTTCACGAAAACAAGTTGAAAAATGTGCTGAAGAGTTAACAACTACTTTGTTAGAATTTGACAGCAAAGTTCCATATACGGTTGATTATGAATGTGAAAAAATTATGCGAAAGTTGCCTAATTATGAAGAATATCTTAGATTACCTGAGTATATTAATACTGTAAAGTTGCTTAGAAAAGGTATTGGTATGCACCATGCTGGATTAATGGCGCCTTTGCGTGAAATGACGGAACTTTTATTTAATATGGGATATATTAAAATATTATTTTGTACTGAAACCATGGCTGTAGGTATTAATCTTCCAGTAAAAACAACAATTTTTACGGATATATTTAAATTTAATGGAGAAAATAATCGCTTACTATATGCTCACGAATATACACAGGCAGCTGGTAGATCAGGCAGACTTGGTCTAGACACAGTAGGCCACTGTATACATTTAAATAACTTATTTCGTCAAGTCGACTACAATAATTACCGAACTATGATGAATGGCAAACCACAAAAGCTTATATCGAAATTTAAAATTTCATATAATTTGTTACTTAACTTAATTAATAATAACAGTAATTATAAAGAAAATTCTTTAAATAGTTTAGTTGTAGACTATGCTAAGAGATCAATGATACAATATGATTTAGATAATAAGGCAACCGGATTAGCTAAGCAGTTAGCCGAGTTAGAAGCCGATGCTAGTAGATTAGAAGAAGCATGTAAAACTATTACAATTCCATCACAAATAATGGATGACTATGTTAGGTTAACTGATATGTTGCCATATACCGCCAATAAAAAGCGAAAAGAGTGTGAACGTGATCTTAAAAAGATTACCGATGAATATAAAAGTATTGCTAATGAACGCGCTACACTTAAAAAGTTTATTGACAAAAAGAAAGAAATTCTTGTTTTAAATAAAAGCATTAATGATAATCAATATTATTTAGATTACAATGTTGATCGTGTATTACACGTGTTAACAGATGAGCAACTTATAAATGACGGTTTGCTAACAATTCGTGGCCAAATTGCGGCATCAATTCGTGAGCTACCTTGCCTACCTTTTGCCGCTCTTATTGAAGACGGTTCTCTTAATCATCTTGACGAATACGGTCTTATTGCGGTTTTCAGTTGTTTCACAAATGTGGCGGTCGGAGAAGAATGGTCAACAAATGATATTAATATGGTTAATAATATTGACAATAATGTAGTAAGCATTTTGAAAACAATTGACAACTCGTGTGAAAAATTTATGGCATTAGAAACACAACTGATGCTAGATACAGGTGTAGACTATTCAAAACATTATAATATGATAGAATATGCTACTGAATGGGCAAAGGCTAATAATGAAGAACAATGTAAATGGGTTTTACAGTTGGCAAGCCAAGAAAAGGACATATTCTTGGGTGAATTTGTAAAAGCCATTTTAAAAATTGTGGCAGTAGCCGCCGAAATGGAGTCAATTGCTGAAATGTTATGTCAAGTTGACTTCTTATATAAATTAAGACAAATACCTACATTGTTGCTTAAATATGTAGCTACTAATCAGTCGTTGTATATTTAAATTATTTATATGTATTTGATATAATTAAATATGACAAATAAAGTCCAAAAAAGTTCTTAGCAAATAAATCTAAAATATTATAAAAAGAGTTTCGTAAATAATAAGGTAAATAAGCTACAACACCATAAAAACTCCAAACAATTAAAAAATAATAAAATAGTTTTTTTCCAAAACTAGATTGCTTAGCATAGTTTTCATATATTAACCAAAAATACCATATAAAAGGAATAAACCCTAATGTTAATGTTAATAACTTATTTAATATTTGTGTTTCGCCCAAATACCCAAAAATAAGCATTAATAAGTTTAACACTAAAATCGAACCAATATTTTCTTTATTGTCATTTGTTAGTTTGTATATATCTAGTTCTTCTTTATTTTCTTCTTTAACATAAATAAGATACATAATTAAAGTAAATAACATTGTAGGTGTTGTAATAACCCAATCAGCATATCTTTTTGATGTTATATTTGAAATATTATTTAAATTAATAAATAACCAAGCATAAAACATTAATTCAATCATTTGAACAATAAACTCAACAACTAACAATTGTTTTAAAAAAAATAACTTTGGTGTAACAATTACAAATAATGTTAAAAACTCTATTAATCCTGTTACTATTTGAATACCTATTGAAAAATTTAGTGTTTGTTTAAATAATTTATAGCTATTTAAATAGTTAATAATATCTAACAACATTTATAATATATTATTAATTATATATATTATAAAAATAATAATATAAAAACAATTTACTAATTTTAATGTCTGTATAAATTTTTTAATAATATATAATATATGAAAGCCGTTTTTCATACACTTATTTTTCAACTTTGTTGTATTATTATTTTTGGCTTTATTTATTGGTATTGTAAAGATGATTTTATATATAACTTAGGCCAAGATAAACATGTTAAAACTGATTTTATTGACTATTTTTTTATGAGTACTACTGTACAAGCTGGAGTTGGATATAGTTATTTATATCCAGTTGAAGATCGCGGTAAAATACTTTTAATGGCTCAACAATTTTTAATGATTAGCTCTAATGTTCTTATTTTATTTTTATTTTCTAAACATCTTGTTAAAAAACATCATAAATAATATTAATAATTTTATCTTATTTAAACATTATATTTACCAATACACATTCCTCTACCAGGAGCCCAATCAAAACTTTCTATTTCAGTAACTAATCCATTACTAATTGCTTCTTGCCATGCTCTTTTTGGTCCAATAGTATGTCCTCTATCCCAACTATTATTTTTTACAATATCATCTACTGCTACTAATGTATCTTTATGTGCTAAATAACTACAATTAATTATATCTGCATTTGCTACTTCATAGTCATGTCCACCATCAATAAATATTAAATCAAACTTGGCTTCTTTATGATTATTATAAAATTTAGGAATAGTCTTTGTAGAGTCGCCAAATATTAATGTATGTCTATTTGGATACTTTTGATTTAAAAATGCCTTACCATATTTTAAGTATTGATGAAAATGGTCGCCTATATCAAAACTAACAACATATGCGTTAGAATGTTTTAAAAATATTTCAGCACTATTACCGGCATTAAAACCAATTTCTAAAATACTTTTAGGATTTGTTTTTTTACAAAGATTTATTAGCTCATCTTGTTGTTCTTTTAAGTTACCACAATTACCCTCTGTAATCTGGATTTTACCTTTATATTTATTATAAAACTCTTCTAAAGATTGTTCCATTATATATTATATTTTATAAAAAATATTTAAATATAATACGACTTATAATATTATTAAAAATGCTTTATAATAAACTACTCTTTAACAAGGTTATTTCTAAATGTAGTCACTATGTTTGTAATGGTTGTGCTCACTATTTAAAAGAACATCGTGTTTGTGGTATATTTAAATTTGAAGACAATGTTCATCAATTTATTAAACCTAATACTATTAGTTCTACTTACACTACTAACATAAAAAAAGAGCCATATTATTGTGTTAATCACGTTACTGGTTACACTGTGCCAGCATTAGATGATAAAGATATTTTTAAATATTAATTAACGTTTTCTATGTGTTTTACACTTTCTATTTTTGTTTCTATTTCTTTTAGTTTTTTTTCTACCTTTGCCACCAATACCAGTTCTTGAGCCTGTACTTCTATTATGTTTTCTTTTTACATTAACAACTGGACCTCTTGAACTATTATTATTTGTTTGTATTGATCTTGAATCATTATCTTCTTTTAGTGCTTCTTTAATTAAAAAATCATCTATTTTTCGTTTTTTGTTTACGTTCATCATACTAAGGTGTTCTGATAAATTGTCTACACTATCATAGTTTGGAATTTCAGCCCATAAAAACATTTCTTCTCCTGGATCTGTATATTTAATAAGTATTTGTGTTTCATTTCCCTCTGCAACTTCTAGTATATTATTAATATTTTTTTCAATACGAATTGTATAAGTATATAAACCCTTACTTTTTATTACTGTACCAATATATATAGCTCCATCATTTTGTACAAACAAATATGTTTTGTTTATTTTTGGCATATTAGGCTTAGCACCTTTCGCATAAATTGGTTTATTAAATTTATATATATCTTGATATTGTTTTATTGTTTCTTCATCCATTATATAATATGATAATACTATTTTCTAAACTAGTTACTTTTTATAAAGACATTTGTTTTTTATAAAAAGTTTTCCTTAATATATATGTAAAGAAAAAAATATTTAAAAACAAACTAATTAATTAACAAAATGACTGACTACACAAAGTTATATGAAACCGCTTGCCTAAATAGTGACCGCAAACAACAATCCGAACTTTTAAATAAACATGGTAATAAAATAGATTTTGATAGTATGCCTATTATTAATTTATCAGATGCTTGTGCTATGGGCAATTTAACTTTAGTGAAAAGTATTATTGATAATAATAAAAATAATACCAATTTCAGTGTTCATTTTTGCGATGATTATTCTTTTCGCACTGCTTGTTATAATGGCCATTTAGAAGTAGCCAAATGGCTTTTATCTAATTATCCTAATATTAAAGTTTTTGATAACTTTAATGATAATTTATTTCAATCTGTTTGTTCTAATGGTCATTTAGATGTTGCTAAATGGCTTTACTCTATGAATTCTACTAAAGTTACAGATAAATTTCAACATGCTTTTAATAGTACTTGTTGTACTGGCCATCTGGATGTTATTAAATGGATATTATCTATTAAAAAAGTTGATACTACTACTGGACTTAGATGGGCTACTGAAAGAGGTCATACTGATGTAGCTAATTTTCTTAAAAATTTTTAATATATCCATCTATCCATTCAGGCGGAATTATTCCATCCTTTTCTAAAATATTTCTTAAAGCCAAATCTGAAATTATACTTAGCTTATTTGTTTCTCTATCAATTACTTCTCTATAAATCTTATATAAACACTCTTTTCTTATTATTGGCTCTTTATTTATTTTATATTTACCTAAAATTATATACATTATTTATTTGTTAAAATATAATATTAAATTTATTATTAATATTAATATTATTAATATTTTATGGATATAACACATAAATTAAATATTTTACCTAATAAAAATAAACCACAATATAGTTTATTTTATACAAATGCTATTAATTTACATAAAGAAATAGAATTAACTAACAAATTAGTAATTAATATAAATCAAATATTTACAAAAAATATTTTAATAAATAATTCATTTAATAAATTAGAAACTTTGTTAAATAATTTACTAACATCTATAAATAAAAATAAACAAAGCCTAATTACTTTAAAGAATATTATAAATAATGATTGTATTTTTATTTCTTATCAACATAAACAACACTTATTTTTAATAATAGATTTTTTAGAAAATAAAATAAACAATTCAAATATATCTTACAAAAATTTATTAAAAAAATATAATAATTTTTTATTGAATTATAATAATAATTTAATTAAATATGGTGATTATTCAGTTACTAATAGTTTACGAAAAAGACATATAAATACAAATACAACTACTAATAATAATTCTATACTAATACATAAACCAAAAATAAAAACAAATACCATTGAAACATCTATTATACAACTTAATAATTTATTTACTCAACTAACAAATATTGTTTTATTACAAAAAGATATTATAATAAATATTGAAGACGATATTGAATCTGGATTAAGTAATACTATTGTAGGTAATAATTATATTGAAAAAGTCTATAATAATGCTTTACAAAATAGATCTATTATTATTAAAGTTTTTTTGTTATTAATATTTTTTATATTTATTTTTTTATTTAAAATACAAAAATAATATTAAAAATAATATTAAATATTAAATAATATAATTAATAATATACTAATTATATTATTAATGCCTGTCACTTACAGCAAATCTTGCCTACTACCTGAATACAAAGTTGTTTATTCATTTTATAATGAAACTATCTTTTTACAATTTACCAAGCTTTCAAATGAAACTGTTTGTTATGAATGTTACATTTATAGCAAACCTAAGGAATTTGACATCTTAGAAACTTATTATACTATGGATAAATGTATTAATAAATCTTTTAATGGATTTGAATTACTAGTTAGTGAAATGTATTTACCACATAATAACAAATTAGTAGCTAAATTTTATTACTTAGACACTGCTGGTAATAAACGTTTTTTTGACACTGTATTACACGAAAAACAACGATTTGTATAAATAATTTTTTTATATATTTTGTTTTTTGTATAGCTGCCAAAATAATCTTGTAACACTATTTATAGATCCATTTTCTAATATATTATTATATGTATATACTAGTTCAAACTCTGTAAACATATTTTGATATTCTTCTTTTGACTTATAATTTCCTATATAACTATTTAAATACTTTTTTATACTTTGTGGTGTTAAAAATGTAGTTGTTTCTAATATATGATATAAATGATGTTCCCATTCAATTCTTTTAATTATTTCATCATCATTGTTAGTATCATGCTCTTTTATTAACAAGTGCTGTGCATTATTTATTAATGGCATTATATTTGTTTCTATATATATATCTGTCATATGATGTAACGACACCATACATATTACCAAATCAAATGTTGTATTATTATTAATTAGTTGCTTTGGATCAAAACAATATGTTATATTTTGTAAATTAAATTTATAAGTAAACTCGGTTTCACCTACCAAACAATTTTCTAAGCATATTAGGTTTTCTTTTTTTAAGCCTAGTTTGTTTCCAAGATGACTAAGAATATATCCATTACCACCTCCTATATCCAGTATACGAAAGTTTGGATTATTATTAACAATTGGCATTAATAATGCTGTCAATTTATTAGCAATATATTCTTGTCTATCGGGTAGTAATGGTCGCTTATAGTTTGTTAATAACTCATCAATATGATGTATTTTTTCGTCTAATGTATATTTGTTAGAATTAATAATAGCTACTATTAGACTTTGAACTTTTTTATGTAATGACAATGAAATGTTTTGGTTTTGTTTTACTAATTTCTCAACAAGGTGTAACATTAATAGTTATTTTATAGTTTGTTAGTTTTATAAAAGTTTTGTATTTAAATTAAAATTGAAATAAATTATATAATTTCTATTTTAATTAGTATTAATAACATATATTAATATTATTTCAATTTTTATAAATATTACTATGGATACGCTTAATAAATTTCTGGAAACTTATAATTATTTTATTGATTGTAAGCCAAGTGGGTTTATTAATTGTTATGAATTATCTGATGATATAATGGAACAAATAATATTTAATGATGGTAAATATAAGTTTGCATTTCCCTTAAACAATGATTTGCTATTTTATGAAAAAAGAGTTATTAAAGGGCCTATTACTATTAGAAGAATGTTACAAATTGTTTACAACTTTTATCAAGAGCATTTAAATGTTAATGATATTGAACGAGCATTTCAGGGCTATGATGAACTAAAAGAAGGTAGATTAGAAGATGGATTGCCTATTTTAAAGTATGAAGTGTTTACTACTGATCCAGATCCGGATTTTTGTGGTCTTCATTTTAATAGTGAAACTGGTGAATATGAAATTGAATTAGGTCCCATTTAAGAATCAAATAATTTAAACTTTTAAAGTTATAAAAAAAGACAAAAAAACGGGGTTATAAAAGTGTTTGGATTTTGAAATTGGACATTTTTAAAATGTCCAAAATTCAATTTTGCAAAAAAGTTTTAAAAAAAGGGGTGTAAAAAATGGGTTTGTGACCATTATGCTCTAAATTGCGATTTTTTGTTAAAAAATTTGTTACCATATTTTTTTTCTATTTTTTATTAAATTATATTTAGGAATTTTTTTCTGTTGATAATATATCAACAATATTGACTGCCAAAATGCCAAAAACTGCCAAAGAATTTATTTGTGAAAATTGTGACTTTAAATGCTATAAAAATAGTAATTATTTAAAACATTTAGATACTGCTAAACATAAAAATCAACATTTTGTCAACACTAAGCAACAAACTTTATGCCAAGAAGTTAATTATAATTGTATATGTGGTAAGAAATATAAAGAACGTTCTGGTTTATGGAGACACAAAAAAACATGTACATATAAACCAGAAGAAAATAATTTAGAACATTCATTAAAGGCAATGTTACAACCATTAGAAGAAAAATTATTAGCAATTGAAAATGAAAAGATATTAGCAATTCAAAATAGTATTGCTAGCAATAGTAGTAATAATAACAATGATATATCATTACTACCAGAAATAATAAAACAAGGCCAAGAATTTCAAATGCAAATGTTTCAACAAATGATGGAATTTATGAAAAATGCTAATAATACTATAACTACAAATAGTCACAATACTAACAATAATTATACACAATTTAATCTACAAGTATATTTAAATGAAACTTGTAAAAATGCTATGAATATTGACAAGTTTTTAGATTATCTTCAGCCTACAGTTGAGGAATTAGAAGCAACTGCGCAACTAGGTTATGTAGAAGGTATTAGTCGAATTATTATGAGAGGTTTTAAAAATTTGGAGGAACATGAGTTACCATTTCATTGTACAGATTTAAAAAGAGAACATATTTATGTTAAAAATCCAGACGATGAATGGGTTGAAGAAAAAGATGAAAAGCCATTATTACTGTTATTTGTAAAAGAAGTGGCAAGAAAGAACTTTAATAATATAAATGAATGGCAAAAGAAAAACCCTAATTGGGCAAGTTATCATTCAAAACAAAATGATATGTTTATGAAAATATTAAATAACTCCGTGTCAGGTGGTACAGAAGAAGAACAACAAGCAAATTATGAAAAGATTATGAAAAATATAATGAAAAATACTGTTATAGATAGAAGCAAGAAAAATAGTAAATAAAATTGAAAACAAATTAGTTAAGTTAATTGTTGTTAACTTAACTAACAAATAAACTGTCACTTTTCCTTACAGGTGTAAAATAAAAAAAATGTCATTAGCTTTAGAGTCAGACACTTATTGTCCATCAATTGACGCCAATGGCAATTACATTGATAAGGCACCATCATTTACCAATTTAAAGTCCGGATTACGTTGTCCTTGTTTAGACAAAGTTTACTCATCACGCTCTTCATTTGTTAATCATTGTTCTACAAAGTCACACCAAAGTTGGATAGAAACTTTAAACTTTAATAAGGCAAATTTTGTATTGGAAAATAGTAAGTTAAAAGACCTTGTAAAAAGTCAACAACTTATTATAGCTAAGCTAGAAAAAGATATGACAGCAAAAAATAACACTATTGCGCATCTAAGTCAAAAACTTATTGAGAAAGAATCTACTATTAATACTGTTACTAATTTGTTAGATTTTGAATAATTAAATACCAGTATATTTACTACAACCTGTAGCATGTCTAAGTGTAGGCACCTTTTTTTTAAGCCAATCAAAGCCAACTGCCTTCTCTGACATAATATACATATCACCGTCGTTTAATAATACTTCAATTGGCTCACTAATTGGCTCCGAGTTTTGAAACCATTTGTAATAAAGTGGCATTGTTGCGCCCATTCTAACTGCCACAACCTTTCTTCTTTCTGCGTCACCATGGTAACCAATGCCACACTTTGTAATATCATAATAATAATTTGCTTCGGCATTTAAAGGCACATCTTCTGTCCACTCTGCGATTACTTGACGAATTCTTGCCATCTTTGGAATATGTTCCCATGCCACAATACGCCCTTTACCACTTTCATAATCTGGTTCTTGATCTTCATCGGCAAAACATAAATTCCATCTAGCGTGCTTGTTAACTACACGACCACGCATTAGCGCATGCTTATCCATATCTAGGGCATCATTTTCTGACATTAATTCGGTTGTTCCATTTTCACCTAGTATAAACTGTACACCTCGTCTAATTACTAATACACTTGCTAATTCGGCTTCTACAGTAGGAACTAATCCAGCATTTAAGTTAATTAATTCTGTTTCTAAATCGTAGCTAGCTAGATTCAACTGGATTTGCCTTAGCTTATCAATTGAATACCCATTGTCATGAAGTGTGCCAATTTTCTGCATTTTTGCGTGATTTTCGGCTACATCACCGTAGGTAATTGTGTAGCATTTATTAATAGCTTTAGTTAAAGTTGTAGACATTTTTTATAATTAATATTAATATATTTATTGGTATAAATATTAATTTTTATGCTTTGGTTAAAATATTTTTCAATTTTTTATTATGATAAACAATAATAAAAAACTAAATATTGTAGTAAAAATATATTTTTCAGTAAGGGGCTATTTTTGACAAAAAATCGAGGTTATAAAAGTGTTTGGTTTTGAAAATTGGACAAAAA
>JACCDP010064686.1_pt1 | contig 120701 bp, 115 predicted proteins | sample 7445841 | NCBI WGS metagenome assembly JACCDP01 (sample SAMN15323441, study PRJNA562643) | freshwater metagenome | isolation source: river surface water | place: USA:Blue River Watershed | collected 2017-08-17
AGAAATGCCGCTGAATTTAGATCTGAACATTTAAGCCATGCCATCAATATTCCCCTAGATGATATCAACAATCACCTAAGCGAATTTCCAAAAGACCAAGCCTTTGTTATTCATTGTGCTGGGGGCTACCGCAGTATGATAGCCGCTTCTATTTTAAGCGCAAGGGGTTGGCAAAACTGTTTAGATGTTGAAGGAGGTTTTGCCGCCATAAAGCCCTTAGGCTTGGAATGTATTACTCAAACTTGTCAAACTAAACTAAACCAATAAACTATGATGATTACAGATGACTTTTTAGTCGCCAACTTGAAATGCAGTGGTTGTGCTAAAACCATTCAAAACAAACTCAGTGAAATACCCGGTGTTCTAACCGTTAAGGTAGATCCTGAACAGGCCAGTGTAAAAGTAGAACATGAAGAGAGCACGCTAAGAAGCAGCCTAAGCGAACAATTAAAAACTTTAGGCTACCCAGAAATTGGCGACGACAACAACCTTTTAACCCAAATGAAAAGTTACGCCAGTTGCATGATTGGCAAATTAAGCGACTAAATATGAACAGTTCATTTCAAGCAATCATTAATGGCGATCAACCTGTGTTGATAGATTTCCATGCAGAATGGTGTGGCCCTTGTAAAACCATGAAACCTATTTTAGAAGACCTCAAACAACAAATGGGCGACAAGGTAAAAATCATTAAAATTGATGTCGACAAAAACCAAAGATTGGCTGCAGAGCTAAAAATACAAGGAGTCCCTACTTTGATTTTATACCGAAATGGCCAAGCGCTTTGGCGTCAAAGTGGTGTGGTCAGTAGTATTGATTTAAAAAACAAAATCAACTCCTTGGCTTAAAAGGCTGCATACAAATATCGTATAGCACTTTAATGTCTTTTAATTCAGCGCTCAAAGGTGCTTGTTGTAAAATCACTTCTGCATACTGTAATTGCAAAACGTTATTTTGATTTTGCATGATCAAGGGCTTAACAATTGGCCAAAATTGCAACTGCCCAGCCTCATCTTTGTACAATTCTATTTTCAAATACGCACACAAATGACACCAAGTGTAAATATCATAGGCCACAAAATCGGCTAAGCTGTATATAGCAAATCCTTTTTTGAGTTGGCCGGTCTGCTTTGAAGTGTATTCATAGAAAGTCCAAGGTTGTAAATTGTGTGGGTGAGACCCTGCAATAATGTCAACACCAGTGGCTTCAAAAACACGTTCAAACAAGTCAACTGTTTGCTCTGAAGGATATGCCTGATAAGCATTTCCACAATGCAAGGAGCATATTATAAATTCTGCTCCAGCGGCTCTACACAAGTCAACTTCATTGACGATTTCTTGAATATCACAATTATAGGTATTCAACCTCAATGCATTCACTTTCCATGGTTTATCCACGGGTCTTTCAAATTGATTTAAACTGAAAGTAAAGGCCACAAAACCAATCTTAATGCCATTGCATTCAATTATGGTAAAGGCTTGGCCTTGCGCTTCTTTTCTTGCGCCTACAGCCATGATATTATTAGCCTCTAAATAGGCTAAGGTTTGATCTAAGCCTTCAACGCCTTGGTCTAAACTGTGATTATTACAAACACTCAACACATCGTAGCCTTTGAATTGCGCATTACCTGAGAACACACGCATCATGTCTTCATTGGCATTGAAATGCATATCATTCAACATGACCTCAGGCACAAATGCTGGTGGCAGTTGTCTTACCAGAGGGGTTTCCAAATTGGCAAACACGAGATCAGAAGCAAAAAAATCTGGCCCCACGCTTTGCCATAAGTTTTGGGTATTTTGAGCTGTGAGCATGGCATAAGGCATTAGATCACCCCCTATAGATAGCGTTGCCAACTTCGTGTATTGATCTGGCTGTCCAAGTGGTTTAAAATGTTGGCGCACACGCTCGCTGCCTGGCAAATCAGATGACTTAAAATAGTATTTATATGCAAAATATAGAATGTCTTTAAACGACATATAGCGAGGATTCTCTTCAAAAGCCCTAGGGTATTTCCAAGCTTTTCCTTTTAGGACATACAAAGGTAAACACAAGACATAAATGAGGCTGCAAAGCAACTTTCCAAAACCTGAATATGGTCTTACAATTTTCAAATGATTAAGCGCCTAACATTAATCTGCCTAAATAGAAATACACACTTAAGCCCACTACGTCATTCAAGGTAGTTACAAAGGGCCCTGTGGCTAAGGCAGGATCTATCTTGAACTTTTCGAGCACCAATGGGATGATGGTTCCTAACAGCGATGCGAAAATTATCACTGTGATAAGGGCAACACTTACCACTAAGCTTAAGTTAGATTGTTGTCCTAGAAAAATATTGAACATTAATAATATGGCAGAACAAGCCAAACCATTGATTAGAGAAACTGCAAATTCTTTGGCCAATTTGGGAATAATGTTTTTACTCGCTAAGGTGTTATTGGCTAAGCCTTGAACAATAATTGCCGAAGATTGCACGCCTGCGTTCCCTCCCATTGCCGCTACTACAGGCATAAAAAAGGTTATCTGAGGCAAGGCTGAAATATCGCCTTCGAAATGGGAAACTAAAATTGAACTACCCAAGCCGCCTAAAAGTCCTACCATTAGCCAAGGCAATCTCGCCCTAGATAATATGAGTACTTTATCGTCACTGGCAACGCTTTCACTCAAACCCGCTTGTAATTGGAAATCCTTATCGGCCTCTTCTTTGATGAAATCAATGACGTCATCAATAGTGATCCTTCCGATTAAACGGTTCATGCTGTCAATTACTGGAATAGTGATCAAATCATATTTGTTCATTAATCGGGCAACTTCCTCTCCAGTAGCATAAGCATTGACTGCTATAAATTCTGTATTGGTTATTTCAATTACAGAGGTGTGGGCCTTAGACAATACAATATCTTTCAAAGACACAACCCCTTTTAAGATGGTTCTGTCATCAACAACGTAAACTGTATGAACTGATTCTACCTCTTCAGCTTGGGTTCTAATTTCTTCAATACATTGGCTCACCGTCCAATTGTGTTTTACTTGAACCAATTCTTTAGCCATTAAACCACCAGCAATGTCATCGTCGTAATGCAACATTGTGGTCAGGTTTTTGGCATATTCTTGATCATGTAAAAAAGACAAAACTTCTTCCGCTTTTCTGGTCGGCAACAAGTTGAGAATATCTACAGAGTCATCAGAATCCAAGTAAGAAATAACATCGTCTGCAATTTCTTGTGGGGCATAACCTTTAAAAAAACGCTCTTGTAATTCAGGATCTAGGGAACGAATTACTTCAACAGCGTATTCTTTCTCTACAACCTTTATAATGTATTTGGCTTCATCTAACTCAATGTCCCAAAAAATATCTGCGACGTCTTCAGGATGATGGTCCTGAAGTAAAGCCACAACCCCTTCTTGATCCTGAGCTTGGATCAAAGGCTGAATAAGCACCAAAAGTTCTTTATCTGTTACTTGATGGCTCATTGTTGTTCAATGAATTGAGTCAGTTTAATAAAATCTTGAACGCTCAGTTGTTCAGCACGCAATTTAGCATATTCATGGCTTTCTTGCAGATTAAATTTGTGTAAAGCATTGCGCAATGTTTTACGGCGTTGGTTAAAAGCTGCCTTCACCACTTCAAAGAACAAAGTCTTAGAACAAGGTAAAACTGTATTGGCTTTTCGAACACATTTAATAACGCCTGTAAACACTTTAGGTGGCGGGGTGAATTTTTCAGGGCCAACCGTAAAGGCATACTCACAATCATAAAAAGCATTAAGTAAAACACTCAATATGCCATAGGTTTTAGACCCTTCTTTGGCTACCAACCTCTCTGCCACTTCTTTTTGGAACATCCCACCAAACCCTTGCACATGATCAACATTGTCTAAAATTTTAAAGACAATTTGAGAACTGATATTGTAAGGAAAATTCCCAATTATAAGCATATCATTGGCAATTTGACTCAGGTTAAAACTATGCTTTAAAAAATCGCCTTCTGTTAAGCGCAAGCCTTTGGGTACAAAATGTGTGGTCAAATAGGCCACTGATTCCGTATCAATTTCAATAGCTGAAACTGTGGGATAATATTGAAGCAGATGTTCAGTTAAGACCCCAGTACCAGGACCAATTTCGAGCACCGGCAGTGACTGAGGGTGTTTAGCAAACAACAAAGCCACATCTTGAGCCACAGATGGATCATTCAAAAAATGTTGTCCGAGGTGTTTCTTGGCTTTGACTGAGAATTTCACGATTCAAATTTACAGTCAATTCCCCGATATGCCTAAAATATTCCCTTGAAATATATTCTTGGTACGGTTTTTGAAATTTCAAAAAAGAATTGCATTTTTGAACTCATATGAAAAACATTTTACTTTCATCGCTGCTATGCTTGGTCGTATTCCCGATCATGGCTCAAGAAACCCCTGGCCAAGTGCCTACTATGGTTGCTCAGCCCAGCCTAAACCCTGAATTTGTACAATTTAAAGTCACAGCTCATGATTTTGGCAATGTGAAACAAAATGTACCGGCCTCTTACACTTTCGAATTTAAAAATGTTGGCAATAGAGACATTTCATTGATCAATGTTCAAGCTTCTTGTGGTTGTACTACTCCAAACTGGAAAGGCGGCGTATACAAACCAGGCGAAACCGCTCAAATTACAGCTACTTACAATGCTGCATCAGAAGGTTACTTTTCTAAGAATGTTACCGTAACCACTTCAGAAGGTGTTACCCCTTTGAATATTTCAGGTATGGTTTTAATGCCGAATGCCTTTGACCAATGGAAACACACTCAAGATTCAATTGATGCCTCTAAAAACAAAGTAGAAGCAAAAGCTAAAGCCACTACTAACAGCAAGTCAACTAAAAAAGCAAAAGACACTAAGACCAAAGCCATTATCGAAGGCGACCGTCCTAAAGTAACACCAACAACCAAATAATTAAATAGACCTTTACAATATGAAAAAACTAGCATTATTTAGCTTAGCAGCGCTCTTAGTATTGAGCATGGAAGCTTTTCAAGGAGACCAAACAGCTAAAAAACCAAAGAAAGCCGTAAAAGCAACAAAAGTTGAAGCCCCTAAAGTAGTCTTATCAGACAAAGCCTACGATGTTAAATTTGACAAAACCTTTCACGATTTTGGCAAAGCAACTGAAGGCGATCAAGTAGAAACCATTTTTGTTATCACTAATGTAGGCAAAGAGCCTGTAATCATTATGAGCCACGAAGTGCAATGCGGTTGTACCACGCCTACTTATTCTAAAGAACCTATCATGCCAGGACAAAGCTCTAACATTAAAGTTGGTTTTAACACCAACGGCAAAATGGGTGTGAACGATAAAACCGTTAAAATCACAACCAATGGTGGGGTTCATGAATTCAAATTCAAATGTGAAGTGGTGGCCAAAACAGCTGTTGATCCAGTTGCTCCAAATGGCAACACCATTAAATTAAAAGCCAAATAGTTTCATCATTTTTTATGTATACAGCGTTGCAGCCTGCTGCAGCGCTTTTTTTATGATTATAGCGCGTTGTTTTATACCAATCATCCTTAGCTTGAATATGGTCAATATTCAGTGGTCTACTCAAACTATTGAATTAGGATCAATTGCCTATGACAGCACCGTTAACACTCAAATCTGGGCGGTTAACAAAAGCGGAGAGCCTTGGCAGATAGAGAACATACAAAGTGCATGTGGATGCCTTAGCACTATTGAATCAGGCAAGCATATTGGGGATGGCGATACCTTTAAATTAAAGCTGCGCTTCAAACCTCAGAAAAAAGGAATACAGCAAAAATCCATTGTCATCTATAGTAATTTAGGGCTTTTTGAAATTTGGCTGAAGGCAAATGTTAAAAATTAATTTTCGGCATAATATTTGTAACTATTCCATCGAGTTAACCTGCTTATGACAACAATTTTTACCTATTTATTGAGTTTCATCGCTCTTGGCTTTCAATCTTTTTCAAACCCATCTTTGACGGATGAGCCTAAAGAAATTGAATGGAAGAAAACCACGCATGACTTTGGAGAAATCGTTCAAGGTACTAAGGCAAAATACACCTTTACCTTTACCAACAAAGGCACTACGCCTATCGTGATTTCTAATGCAACGGCTTCTTGCGGTTGCACTGTTCCAAACTTCAGCAAAGAGCCTGTTGCTCCAGGTGCTCAAGGTTCTGTTACTGCTATTTTTGACTCTTCTGGCAAAAATGGCAACTTTGCTAAAAACATTACAGTGGCGACCAATGTTGGTCAATCTATTCTGTACATCAAAGGCAATATTGTAACAGAGCAATCTAAACCTAAATCTCCTGTGCAGATTGGCGATTAATTAATAATTTTTCTCTCTCTTAAAACCTTACACTAGCTGTAAGGTTTTTTTTTGCATCTTTGTAAGCAGTGTCAGAGCAATCGTTTAAGGATATTGAATTAGTTGGCCATACTTTGCTTAATGCAAGAACAAAAGTATTCTTATTTGAATTTGATTGCCCTGTAATGGTAATTCCTGGTCAATTCATAATCATTGAATTCAAGACAGCCCATGATAGTTTTCAAAGAAGTTATTCAGTGGCCAGACAAATTAACCCTAGAACAGTTGAACTATGTGTGTCTTTTAAAGACAATGGCAAGGCCAGTCCAATTTTGTTTTCAGCTCAGGTTGGAGATGTCTTTAAAGCCAGTATACCTCAAGGCAGATTTACTTTACCGGAATCACCAGACCCCAATTGCCACTTAGTAATGGTCGCTACAGGCACCGGCGTTGTGCCATTTGTGGCAATGATAGAACACCTTTTAAATAGTCAAAAACACATAGGCCCTATATCACTTTACTTTGGCTGTAGAACAGAAGCTGAATTACTCTATTCGGACGCTTTCAATGCATTGGCTAAAACCCATAATAACTTCAATTATATTGCTACATTGAGCCAATCAGATTGGTCTGGGCCAAAGGGTTATGTTCATGCGCATTACCTATCTGATTTCGCCAATAGGCCTAAAGCCTTATTCTATTTATGTGGTTGGCAAAACATGGTTAAGGAAGCGCGCGAAAACATCAAATCTTTAGGCTATTCAAGACTTGATATTAAAGCAGAACAATACGATTGATGGTATGAGGACTGCTTTTATTCATAGTTCAAGGTTGATTTGGAAAGCCATTCAACACAAAAGATTAAGCAATTATCTCTTGTTATTGGCGAGTTATTATTGGTCAAAATGGACAGGGAAACCGCATGTTTGGGCTTGGCCTATGGCAATATCTATTGAACCGACTACGTCTTGCAACTTAAGATGCCCTCAATGCCCGAGCGGATTGCGCAGCTTTAATCGGCCTACAGGCATGCTTCAAACTGAAACCTTTGAACGCATCATTCAAACCCTTCACCAAAAAAGCATCTACTTAACTTTTTATTTCCAAGGGGAGCCCTATTTAAATCCTCAGTTTTTACCCATGGTTAAAACGGCAACTGATTTGAAAATGTATGTTTCAACCAGTACCAATGCCCATCATATTGATGAGGCTAAAGCCAAAGCAACTGTATTAAGTGGACTTGACAAATTGATCATCTCCATTGACGGCGTCGATCAAAACACATACAGCCAATACCGTGTGGGCGGACAATTGCAAAAAGTACTTGATGCTACAAAGGCATTGGTAAAAGCTAAAAAAGACTTAAAACGCAATACACCAGAATTGGTATGGCAGTTTATCGTATTCTCCCACAACGAAGATCAATTACCCGAAATCAAACGTTTGGCTAAGACCTATCAAGTAGATCGCTTATCCATCAAAACAGCTCAAATATACGATTTCGAACAAGGCAATGACTTAATGCCAAGTAATCCTGAATACGCTCGCTACAAGGCCACTGAGACCGGCTACCAATTGAACACCAAACAACTCAAGCACTGTTGGCGTTTATGGCATTCTACAGTGTTTACTTGGGATGGGAACATTGTACCCTGTTGTTTTGATAAAGATGCTTTGTACAGTATGGGCAATGTGCAGACCACTGCATTTGAAACCATTTTTAAAAATCAAGCTTATCAAAATTTTAGGCAAACTGTTTTAAAGGGCCGTCAACACATTGACATTTGCCAAAACTGCAGTGAAGGCTGTAAGGTTTGGAAACACTAACGAACAACAAAGAAAGTGCCCCTGTGTTCATACCATCGTTTGTCAGAATCAAAATAGGTGATTTTATAAACGTAAATATCTTGTTCCACTAATGCCCCTTTGTAAGTACAATCCCATGTAGCATTTACATCTTCTGTCGTAAACAGTTTCTCTCCCCAACGGTTATAAATGGCAAAAGTGTATTGAGTAGGCGTGAAATTCCACACCTTAGTAAAGGCATCGTTCAAACGGTCAGCATTGGGGCTTACAGCGTTAGGGATAAATATAAAGTGAGGGCAAGAATCTTTGAATTCAATAGCATCGATTGCAGTGCAACCTTTATCTGTTCTCACAACTACAGAATATACTCCTGGCAGATTAACTTGAATTGTCCTAGAGGTTTGGTTATTGGGTTTCCATAAATAGGTATAGCCTGCACCAGCCCCAGCATCAAGTGTCATTACTTGGTTTTGACACATGAATTTATCTTGTCCTAGGTTGACTTGAGGATTAGGATATTGCGTGATATTAACTTCTTTGTAAACGCTATCGCAGGTGGTATTCCCGGCCTTAAGTACCAGATTAACCCAGTATTTACCTGGCGCATTGGCGATAATTGATTTGGATTTAGAGCCAGTATTCCATTGATAGGTTAAACCAGGATAAGAGACTGTATTTAACACCAAAGGAAAACTAGAGCCTTGACAATACCCCGTATCTTTTGGAAAATTGAAAGCCGGCATTGGCCAATCATACACCACAACCCATACTTTGTCTGTGGTATCTTTATTTGTATCAAAAGTGGTTTTTACAGTGGTTAAAAAAACACCAGCCACAGGATAACAAATGGCTGCAGGATTTTGAACATTACTACTACCAGGATTACCTCCCTGAAAGGTCCATTGCCAGGCCACTGCATTGCCTTGAGTGGTCACATTGGTGTAGATGATGCATGAATTCTTACAAATGTATAAGGTATCAACGTTAAAGGCGCTTAATTGATGCCCAAGCGCAAAACTTAATACAATGTATAAGTGTCTTAAATTCATTGAGCAATTTGCTTCAAATAAGCTGTTTTAAGCTGGCTACAAATTTTATAGCGTTCGTCGTGGGTATCATTGTAGAGGGCTGATAAAGTGCGGTAAACATTAACAATCCCTATTTTTTGAGCCCATTCAAAAGGGCCTAAAGGATAAGCGGTTCCGAGTTTCATGCCCAGGTCAATATCTTGAGCGTTAGCGGTTCCCTCCTGTTGGGTATAAAAGGCTTCATTGATGATCATGCAAACCACTCTTGGGCTTACCAATCCTACTCTTGAAGCAACTTGATTAATATGATTCCAACCCAATTGCTTAAGATAAGAAGCATCGTTTTCCCCAAGCGCACAACATTCTATTTCATTGCGATTAATGAAGGTAGGCAAAGCATTCATACCAAGCGTCTGAGACCATAAAGATTTTGGTATTACAGCTTCCAACTGGCATTCAACAGCACTTAAGACCAAATACACATTAGCGGGCAAGGTTTTATAATCAGGTAATGAAGCATTATCTGCATCAAAGTTTAAATCGAAAATGAGGTCAAAGTCAGCAAGTTGAATATTTTTTGTACTTTCGAGCTTTGTAAAACTCATACCAACTGATGACAACCTTTCGGCTAATTCTTGTGTGCGGTCTTCTGAGCCTTTTACAGCAATGTTCATTTGAACACAAAAATACCACAAATACTCAAATGGAAAAAAAAATCATATTCACTGAACAGGTACCTGCTCCAATAGGGCCTTATTCTCAAGCAGTTAAAATCGGTAACACTTTATATTGCAGTGGGCAAATTGCCTTAGACACAGCTGGCAACATGCACAATGACAGCATTGAGGCAGAGACTAAACAAGTCATGCACAACATTAAAGCGCTATTAAACGCCGCTGGAATGGACTTTAGCAATATTGTAAAAACCACTATTTTCATTACAGACATGGCTGATTTTGCAAAAATCAATGGTGTTTATGCCGCCTCTTTTGAAGCAGATTTCCCTGCACGTGAAACTGTTCAAGTCAGCGCCCTTCCTAAAGGCGCTAACGTTGAAATCAGTGTGACAGCAGTAGAGCACTAAGCTTTGTCTTTAGGACAAGTATTGAGTCCAAGTAAAGTGTAAATAGGACAAAATGCAATTAGACTTGTCAGGAGCAATACTGATGAAAGTATCCAAATTAGTATTGATAATCCAGCACCAATACAGCCCGTAAGATTTAAATACATCAATACCAGAGCAATTGCTGCTCTCATTGATCTGTCAAGGGTTCCCATGTTTTTTTTCATAAGCTTATCATTGTTTATTATCAAAATTAAGCTGAGTCTGATTGGCATTTAGTAACTTTAATCACTCAACACTAAAGCCGCTAAAGGTGTTTAACTATCAAAGGCTTGGCTATGGTTTCAAAGCCATTGCTAATGCTAATAAAATACATACCATCTGCAACATCTTCTAAAGACCAAGATAACTGGCCCTGTCTGAGCATTTGTTCTTTAATGATTTGACCTTGCATACCAATCAACTTAATCATGTGCCAATCTGCAATTGATTGCGTAATTTGGACCGTCACCTCTTTTGCAGCTGGCTGAGGCATCAACACACTTTGCAAAGGTTTAATATCTCGAGTGCGCTCCAATGAATCCATTTGCTGCATAACTTTTTCACAAAGTCCTCCATTGTTTTGAACGTTCAAACAAGTTGTGTTCAAAGCCCCCAAAACAGCCCCATTTAATTCATTTAAAGTTAATGCACCAGCCAAGGGATGAGGGAATTTGATCAAATACCACTGATACACCCCATTAGCAATATTACTTGAGGAATAGTTTTGCCAGAAGTTGTCTGCAGCCTTAAGGGCATAAGGTGAAGAGGTGTTGTGGGTTTCAGCACTATAGGCTACATCACCTACTATAAAATTATAAGGTGCCTGCGCTGTAGCCGTGGCCATAAAATTGTTTTTACCTTGGTTGAGATAAAACCAAGTAGCTTGTAATTGAATGGCGTATTGTTGTTGATACGCAAAGGTGTTATTGCCACCATAATACAGGCCCTTCAAGCCCTGTAAGCCATAAGACTCACTCAAAGTCATAGTACCGAAGGCATCTTCAACCCCTACTCCATTTGCAACAAATCGACTGCATGCAATTGCGGTATGACATTGATTTAAAGCCAAACCTAACTGGTTCTTAACAAAATCACACGTTTGCACCTGTAATACTATCCCGGATTGTTCTCGCTCACTCACTACAACGCCTGTTTTACAATTCGAAATTTGGCAATTTTGCAGCTGTGCATCAGATTCTAATTGATTAAGTCTTAAACCAGTTTCACATTGAGACAGAACCATAGATTGGGCCATACAAGTTACACTCTGAGCCTCAACAGCAGTAGAACAATTTTTAAATTGACTGCGCAAAATGTTGAGCCTATTTTTTTCTTTTAATGTCCCAAAATAATTGACCGCCTTTTCAAAACCAGTGAACCTAGTGTCCTTTAAAATTACGCTGTCTGCCATTTGAACCACAATTGCATTTGACTGTTCAAACAATCCATTCGACAGCATTTCAAACTGGGTATTTTGAAGTGCTACATTACCAAAAACTGTTAGCTGTGTTTTCGAATTATAAACCACTTTAGCTGTGTTGATCTCTACATTGGCCAAAGGGAATTGAGCTGAACCAAATTGCACCAAACCATCCATTTCCATGAGCACATCAGAGGAGGCATCTTTCCCTGTTAAGTGTATTTCCGCATTTTTACCTGCTGCAATAACACTTGCATTTTGGGGTACTTGATCAGGATTGCTAAACAAAACATAACCTGTCATGTCAGCACTGCCTTTATCAATTTTAAATTGGGCGTTTTCTTGCAATTCCAGCTGCCCTTTGATGCACAAAACCGCATCATTGCCCTTTAAAGTAATAATAGCCCCTTCATCATAAATCAATTTTGCACCAGGTTCAATAATCAATTTTGAACCATTGTTAATGATCAGTTGTCCGCCTTTTCTAATCCACAAAACTGCTTGACTTTTAATCGTCAAAGTCGCTTTGTTCATTTCTAAGTTATGATCACCTAACTCCAATATACCCCCTTTTTCAATCATAACCATATCGTTACATTGGGCTGTCTGCATAGAAAACAATGAACCCAATTCTGGCTTCTGCCTATATGCCGCATGCGCATATCTAGTCAATTGATTGCCATTAATTTGAACATGCCCCAATTCTTGGATACTCATTGAGGGCAAATTGGTTCGCTCCGCAAAACCATAATTGTAATACGTCTTGATGGCATAAGGCAATTCATCTTCATTTTTCAGCAATTCATTGAACAACCAATACATGTTCTTATCGGTGATTTCCATGTGTTCTTCATTGGTGTTTTTTACACCAAACATTGCATCAAAGGCTTGCGAATGCTTATTGTTGCCATGCACATATACTTGTGAAATTGAATCGCGTTGCTCGTAACTCAAATCCAAGGCGCTGTAGCTTGGAATAAAACAGGTAGCGCTGTGCAAATTGACCAAATTGATGATGCCATAAATGGCTCTGTGATCCAACAAATCGTATCGAATACTGCCAGGGATATGATCAGCGTAAATCGTTGGATCCACCTCCTTTATAAATGTTAAAGGCCCCATTTTAGTATGTAAAACAATCTGTTTAGGATCTTTAAACAAAGTACCCGCCATCATATGGCTCATTGCAAACACAGAAGAAGTCCAACGCACAGGAACTTTATCGAGTTGCGCATTAATCGGATTTAAAATCAAGAGTTCGTCGCCTTGATTAAAATTTTGAGCACTGCCATCAACGCTACCGTTGGTAATGGCAATATTGCGGCAAATTTTCGGGTAACCTAATTGATTGCTCAAAGCCAGCCAATCTTTTCTGTCTTGATGTGGGCCCGATAGGTGATCGGCATCAATATGCTGAATGAGCAATTGCCTAGTAGCTGCTCGATTGATTTTGCGCTTTAAATGTTCCTTTACAACCGGTAATTTTCCCTTGTAAAACTCCAAGAAAGCTTGCAAACCAAATGGAATATTGGCGCCTTGATGAGGTGCATCAAAAGACACATAAGTTCTAACACAGTGTTTCAATTGCTTATGTTCCATATCCGCTAAAGCATATTTAGCAATCACTCCACCCATGCTACAACCAATCACCACTAGTTCTTCATCACTGCATTTTAAAATATTCAGTTGTCTGATCAATTCTTCTACTAACAAGGCATTATTCTCCATGTACTCTGCGCCATTATGAAAATCAATATAGTACACATCAAAACCTTGACGCCTTAGTGAATCCAAAAACAAAGGGGCTTTTTCTATAGGTTTCCATTGAATACGGCGTTCACTTTCCTTTTCTGCATAGGGATTAAAAATACACCCATTCATTAAATCAACTAAACCGAAATTACCATACTTTTCTCCGTAATAGTCTGTCCAATGGTCTTTAAAACCAAAGTCTATCCCTTCAACAATAATTAGAGGTTTTTGAGGGCAAGTATGCAAGTCGCCATTGGCTGTATAGCCTGGCAAACATTTAACACTGGCACTTAAAAAATCAGACAATTCTGTTGGTCTAGCTGGCTCTGCAAAGATATTACCCAGTGCATCGCCTATATGCATCGGATCACCAATGCGCTTGTGGATGTCATTCCCCAGCAAATAGTCAGTTAAATCACAAGTGATGTTGCTGCGACTAACTTTGACTTTGCCATTCAAAAACGTTACTCTAAAAACAATAGGATTAGCGCCCTCATTCAATTGTATCATATAATCCTGATTCATTGGTATTTGAACAAATTGTTGCTGACCAATCATGAATTCAATGGATTTGATGCCAGAACCCAAGGTATTCAAAAAGCAATTGGAATCTAAAAACAAAGGCAATTCTGTTTGAAACACCGTAGGCAAACTTGGCAAACATATAAACAAATCCTTCTTCTCAAAGGCTGTTGGCAAGTCTGCGACATGAAAGGTTTGAGCAACACTGTCAAACACAATTGATCCGTTGCTGATGGCATTAGACGCAAAATCACCGTATTGCAAAGCCAAAAGGCTTACAGGTAATTTGCCCATGCCCTGCAGCTTTTTGATTTGAGCCATTATACTATCGTATGGCTTTATATGCAAGGGTGAAATGGCTGCCAACTCTGCAAATTGATAGGCATTGGACCAATTACTATTATACGCCCAACTATCATTGGCTGAGCCTGTAAAATTCAATAGACTGCTATCAGCAAGCCCTTGTTTAGCAAAAAAGCCAGTATTAAGACTGCCTGATACAGCAATATGCTTGAACATAGCATCCCAATTTTGAGCAAAATCATTTTGCGCTCTTGCATATAGCGCACATAAGCAACTGAATAAAATGGTAAAGGTTTTTCTCATAGATTTAAATGGTTTTAGAATACTCGAAAAGAGTAAACCCAAAGTTCATTTAAAGCTTAAGAAAATGTAATTTAGAATTGATAAGTGGACCTATAGGATGAGCTTATGAATACTTCTCATCAAAATGCCTATTAGGTGAAATAAAATACAGCAATAATATGCGAGAGTATCTGTATAAAAATGGCGTTAACAATAAAATAGTTGGCACCAAAATGGAAACGATTTTAGTGAATGACCATTCTAAATTAATCCCCATTACACCAAATACAATCATAATTAAGGTACTAAAGGCATAACTTACATACATGGCACCCCAGAAGAACCCTGTTTCGTGTTCGAACATCAAGCCACAGTGCGGACAATTATCATTGGTCTTACTAAACTGAATTAAATTCAAACTGGAATAAGGGAAAACTTTGCCTTGTCTGCATCTAGGACATTTGCAGGCTATGATGCTAACAAGCTTTGAAGGCACTTTTTGGCTACTCATGATCAATGACTTTTTCTGTACTTTTTATACCATAAAATCCCCACTGAAAACAGTATAACATAGACTGAAGCCAATAGGATAAGAATTCCCACATTTAAACCCATTCCAACGCTCTTAACGCCTGCTGACTGACTGCTTTCAACACTGGCTTTGCACATAGGGCATTGAGCCCAAGCTGTACTTAAAGACAATAAAAAAAGGAGGAACAAACTAAATGGTTTCATATGGTTGGTACAAAAATCTGAAATCGCCAATAATCTTATTGTGAGAAAAGTCACTAAGCCCCGTAATAAGGTGCAATCATAAAATAGACTACAACACCAGTTACAGATACATAAAACCAAATTGGCCAAACCCATTTGGTAAGTTTCTTATGTTGGGCATATTCGCCCGTTAAAGCTCTGTATACAGCATAAAGTATGAAGGGTAAAATTATACCCGCTAAGCCAATATGCGTAAACAGAATTAAATAATAAATGGTTTTAAGCGTACCTGTGCCTTGATATACCGTTTCTACTGTTGTAAAATGATACATAACATAAGACAGTAAAAACAAAATAGAACAAACAACAGCCATTAACATGGTTTTTCTGTGCAATTCAAACTGCTTTTGCTTAACAAACCACAAACCCACAATTAATAACAATGCAACAATAGAGTTTAAGGTAGCACTTATGGCTGGAAAAATATGAGTATCAAAGCCAAAACCTAAGTCAATTTTAACTTTGCGCATAAGGGTTACCAACGCAAATACAACTATAGATAAGCTGATAATAATGGCATTGGCCAAGCGGTCATTTTTTACGATGGTTTTCATTTGAATATTCTAATTTAAGAGCTCTTACTGCGTCAATGGTGTTTGATTTGTCGTTCTGCCCACCAGTTTCAAAAACACCTCTAACGCGTTTTTGTTTGTCAACCAAGACCAATTTGTTGCTATGAAATAAACCTGAATGTTGATCTTCAGCCCCAGGAATTTTGAAACTATAGGCGGCTAAATCATAGATGGTTTGTTTGGAACCGGTCAAAAATTGCCAGTGATTATTGACACGCATGCGTTCGGCGTATTGCTTCAATACCTTAGCACTATCATTGTGAGGATCAACAGTGAAACTCAAAAACAGTATGTTGGTATCCTTTTCAAACTCTCTGTAAATGTGTTGAGCAATATACTGGTTCATTTGCGGACAGACAGTTTCACAGCTGGCAAAGAAGAAACTTACCAATAAAATTTTGTTGTTGTAAGTACTTAGGTTTACTGAATCTCCCTCTTGATTGACTAATTTAAAATCCTCAATCGTGTGATAAATGGTATCGCCATTGGCTCCAAGTTCACGTTCATAATAGATGGGAAGCGTTTTGGAGTAATGAACACCTGTTTTATTGATCATCACCCACAAGATGGGCATACCAATCAATAAAAATAAAATGCCCAACACTTTCCATGTTGGGCTATTCTTTTTAATGTCTGACATTGGTTTAGAAATATTTTTCTAAGCTAACATAGTTGCCTTCAATCAATAAAAAGCAAACCAAATAAGAGAGAAAAACGACAGCTGGAATCACTATCATCCAACGCAAAAATTTAGCTTCATAATTCAAGTGCATAAAGATGCCCACGATTAGGATGGCTTTGATAATACCAAAGGCAATAAAGACTAAGTTTCTAGCCATTGATGGACCAAAAGCGAAGTATATAACGAAATCCACAATGGTGATGCCTAATAAGATCCAAAAGGTTCTCCATAAGCTACTAGTACCATGCGATTCAGCATGTGGAATATAGGTTTCTGGAACGTATTCTCCTTCTGTATGTGTATGATGTTGGCTCATAGTATAATAATAAGATTAGATTAAGTAGTAGAAAGTGAAAACGAATACCCACACAAGGTCTACAAAGTGCCAGTATAAACCAACTTTTTCAACCATTTCGTAGTGGCCTCTTTTTTCGTAAGTACCTCTGATAACATTCAACCAAATGATGATATTGATTACCACACCACTCAAAACGTGGAAACCATGGAAACCTGTTACGATAAAGAATAATGAAGCAAAAGGAACTGGCCCTGGAATTTTATCTGCCTCGGTCCAATGAACGTGATCAAATAACCTTAAATTTTGTGCATGCTCAGCTGCAGTTGGGGTAAATCCAAATAAATTTGAATCTAAACGGCCACCTTCACCAATGAATTGTGTCCATTCCCAAGCTTGACAACTCAAGAAAGCAATACCACCTAAAATGGTATACAGCATATATTTAGATACTTCACTCTTAGCATTTCTATGACCAGCTTCAACAGCTAAAACCATAGTTACAGATGAAATAATGAGGATCAAAGTCATTAAACTCACAAACAACAAAGGCAAGTGTAAGCCATGTGCGAATGGGAAATGATTGAATACTGTTGCAGGATCTGGCCATGGTGTAGAACTGCCTGAGTAACTGTATCTGATGGCACCATAACCTACTAGTAATGAAGAGAAGGTAAAGGCATCAGACAAAAGGAAAATCCACATCATCAATTTTCCATAACTGACATTGAACGGAGAACGACCTCCAGTCCATATGCTTGTGCTTGATACTTCTGTTGTGTTTGACATTAGTTTTAACTTAACTATTTAGTTTGCGAAATAAAGAAATAAAAACAAGAAAATCCATAGAATTCCTAAAAAGTGCCAATAAGTTTTGCAAATGTTTATGAACACTAGCTCTTTTCTGTGAATTTTCAGGTTGACTGCTTTAGACAAAGTCACCAATAGCAATATGATGCCGCCTACTATGTGAAGTAAGTGAACACCAGCAATAACGTAAATAAAGGAGACTGAAATTTCTCCAGGCATTTTATTGGAGAAAAAGTATCCCATATTCATTAGCTGCTGAAAACCAAGTATTTGCAATAAAGAAAAAGCCCCAGCTAAGAGAATTGTAAAAGAAATATAGGCAGGCACCTTAAACACATCATCTTTCTTTGCGTTCCTGTAGGCAGCCTCTATGGTGAAACTTGAAAGGATAATAAAAGCAGAACTGAGCCAAAAATGCCATGGTAATTTGATCATTACCCAAGCATTATTGCCGATTCCGTCTTGCCTGTGCACCCAATATGCACTTGAAAAGGCAAGGAACAACATGGTACTGGCTACAATAAACAACCATACCACAAAGGTCTTAGGGTTGAGCTGTTTTTTTTCTGCGTTGATAGCAGGTGTATTTATACTGTTCATGTTTAAAATAAATAACTGATTAATACCAAGGGCATGTATATAAGAGAAGCGTACATCAATTGCTTCGCTTCAACGACATTAAGCGTTTGTTTGAGTTTGAACGCTCTGTATAACATGTATACAGATGCAGGCACGATCAACCACAAGGCATTGACGGTTCCAAATTCAATTGAAAGTGGATACAATGACAATAAAACCAACATGACTGTATACCAAATAATTTGAATGGCATTGCGCTTGGTTCTACCTTCAAAAGAGGGCAACAAGGTATAATTAGCCTTTCTGTAATCGTCTTCTAATATCCAAGCAATTGACCAAAAATGAGGAAACTGCCAAAAAAACTGAATGGCAAATAAAACAATGGCAATGATGTCAATATTCCCAATAGCTCCTACCCATCCAATGGCCGGTGGCAATGCTCCAGGAATGGCGCCAACAAAGACGGCTAAAGGTGATTTTACTTTTAATGGGGTGTATGCTAATGTGTAAATGAATAAAGAAACTAAGCTCAAGAAAGCTGCTCTACCGTTCACTAAGAAAGCAAGGGTAAATAAACCAAGGACTGCACAAACAGCACTAAATATTAGCGCATCTTGAACCTTCATTCTACCAGCTGCAACAGGTCGTTCTTGAGTTCTAGACATGAGTTTATCAGTGTCTTTTTCATATACCTGATTAAAACCATTAGAGGCTGCCACGACTAACAATCCTCCAAGTGTTAAGCCGAATAGTTGAAGAAAATCAAATGTTAAAAAATTCTTTTTAATACCTAAATAATAAGCAATCATGGTAGTACCTACGACTGATATACTCAGACGCAATTTACTCAACATGAAATAGTCTTTAAAATAGGCTATACTAAGAGGCTCTGGGGCGGTATTTGCAGATGGCTCATTCACGGTTCTTGACACTTTTTTTGCCGTTGTAAACAGCTATGCAAATATACAAGCTTATACCGAAAATAAGGCCTGCGAAAAATATATGAGAAACTTGTGGCAAAAGTGGGAATTTGAACCTCAAATTTGATACGCCGCTAATATACTGAACTAATAGAACTAATGGCAGTAAAACAGACAAACGGTACCATTTTATATTCACCTTATTACGCAAGGTATAGAGTGGCACTACACTCAAAAGAACAAGTGCAACAGCAAAGACCCAGTGGGCCTTAAAGGTAGCTCCCATTGCACTAAAATTAACTTCATTAGACAGATAGAGTGTTTGATTGAGTATGGCTTTATCAGTTACTTGACGCAAAGCTGCACCATAAATCACTTGCACAAGTGAAATCAAAACAAAGAAAAAGTAAAACCAATTATACTTCAATAATACAGCGCTGCTTTGCTCCACTTGAGGCCTGAACAATTGAAGCATAATAAAGCCAATCACAAAATAAGTGGCTAAATAATGTATACTAATGATGATGGGAAATAAATTGGTGGCAACTACAATACTGCCTAACCAAGCATTGAATAACATCAAAATAAAAGCGGTTACCCCAAACCAAAATTGGCGGGTACTGTGATGTTTTCGGGTTAAGGCTAAAGTAACTACATATACCAATGCAAACAAACCAGACAAGACCCCAATTAATCGATTGATATATTCTGTCCAAGCGCGCTGTGGATTAAACTTTTCAGGTACTTTTAATGCCTCATCAGCAAGTAATATTTTGGCTTGTTTTTCCATGCCAATACGATTCAAAAATTGGGCGAACTTATCGACCTTCTTCAATCGTTTTTCTAAATAGATGGCCTGGTAATTGGCGGGCAATTCACATTCACAGGTCGGTGGGAATAGGGCGCCATAGCATTTTGGCCAATCTGGGCAACCCATGCCACTGCCTGTACTTCTTACAACACCTCCAGCAATTAACAATAAAAAAACCGAAGCCAGTGTGAGTAACCCTGATCTTCGGTTTAATTTTAATAGGTTCATATAGACTCTAACGAGTACTGAAACTTATGCTTTCTTCATGAAAATAGCGGCGAATGATGAGAAGAACACAGTGCTAGGCTTCTCTTTTTTACCTTCATACGCAGTATCAACTTTAGTGACTGGTGCGTGGTAATGCTCAGGTTCGCCTTCTCCTTTTTCGTGTTGAGGGAAGTAATCTAGTTCTCTATCAGGACGGCTGTATTCGTGTGGACCGCGGTAAACAGTTGGAATTGGACCTTCCCAGTTACCGTGAACGTGTTTAACACCTGTACTCCATTCCAAAGTATTTGACTCCCAAGGATTTTGAGTGGCTTTTTGACCTTTGAAAATACTGTAGAAGAAGTTCCATAAGAAGAACAATTGAGCTACACCACCTAAGATAGCGGCAACTGTAATCAATACGTTAACATCCATCCAAATTCCAAATTCAGGAATCAAAGAGAATTGATAGTAACGTCTTGGTACACCAGCTAAGCCCATAAAGTGCATTGGGAAAAACACCATGTAAGCTGAAATAAAGGTTAACCAGAAGTGTAAGCTACCTAATGTTTTGTTCATCATGCGACCAAACATTTTAGGATACCAGTGGTAAATACCAGCAAACATACCAAATATAGAAGCACTACCCATTACTAAGTGGAAGTGAGCTACCACAAAGTAACTATCGTGTAATTGGATATCTAAAGCAGCATTACCTAAGTAAATACCTGTTAAACCACCAGAGATGAATAAAGACACTAAACCAATAGCAAACATCATAGCTGGCGTAAATCTGATATTACCCTTCCATAAGGTCGCTAAGTAGTTAAAGGTTTTTACCGCTGATGGAACCGCGATGATCAAAGTAACGTACATAAACATGGTACCCAAGAACGGATTCATACCGGTAATGAACATGTGGTGACCCCAAACGATGAATGACAAGAAAGAGATACCCAATAATGAAATAACCATTGCAGTGTATCCGAAAATTGGTTTTCTAGCATTGGTTGAAATTACCTCAGATGAAATACCTAAAGCTGGCATCAAGATGATGTATACTTCTGGGTGACCTAAGAACCAAAATAAGTGTTGGTATAACACAGGGCTACCACCACTATTGGTTAAAGCACCTACGCCATTTAAGTGAATATCGCTCAAGTAGAAACTTGTGCCAAATGAACGGTCAAAAATCAATAATAAACCAGCGCCTAATAATACTGGGAAAGACAATAAACCTAACACAGCAGTTAATAAGAAGGCCCAAATGGTTAGAGGCAATCTATTCATAGACATACCTTTGGTACGCATATTTAATACGGTTGTGATGTAGTTGATACCACCTAATAAGGATGACACAATGAACAACACGATAGCCATTAACCATAAGGTAGTGCCTAAACCAGATCCTGGCATAGCTTTTTCAAGGGCACTCAATGGAGGGTATACCGTCCATCCACTAGATGCTGGACCAGTTTCTACTAAGAAAGATGACATCAATACAATTGACGACATTAAGAAGAACCAGTATGACAACATATTCATGAAAGGGCTGGCCATATCTCTTGCACCAACTTGTAATGGAATCAATAAGTTACTGAAAGTACCACTCAAACCTGCAGTTAATACATAGAATACCATGATGGTACCATGTATAGTTACTAAGGCCATGTAGTAGTTAGGATCTAATTTACCATCCTTAGCCCATTTACCTAGCAAGGTTTCCAAAAAAGGAAACGCTTGATCAGGCCAAGCTAATTGTAATCTAAACAACAATGACATACCCATACCCAAGCATCCCATAATGATACCTGTGATAAGGAATTGTTTAGAAATCATCTTGTGATCGGTACTGAACACATACTTAAATAAGAAAGATGGTTCGTGGTGATCGTGGTGACCGTGGTGATTGTCTGAAGATATTGCTGTGCTCATGTCTTATATGACTTTTTTACAATTTAAAATTAGTTAATAGCGATTCGTTTGGTGGTGTCTGCTTTTGTTAAAGTATCTGATTTTAATACAGCAGGTACAACTTCGGTCTTTTTAATGAATACTGGTTGTTGTGACTTTAACCAAGCATCAACTTCTGATTGAGACTCAACCACAACTTTGATTTTCATGTTGTAGTGAGATACACCACATATTTTATTACAATATAAGTAGTATTCGAATTCTTGACCAAACTCTTGCTTAGCTTCTAGAGTTGTTTTAGTAGGCTTAAATGTGAATTTAGTTGGCATACCTGGAACAACGTTCATTTGAGCTCTCATGTGAGGTAACCAAGCACTGTGAATGATGTCTTTAGATCTGAAATTAAACGTCACTAAAGAATCTTTAGCAATGTGAATTTCTTGGGTAATGATATCATCCGTTGCAGCGCCATTGAAGTAAGCAGCAAATTGTGTCTTGTTGTTTTTAATTTCTTTGATGCGCTCGATTTGTTTAGTCTTTCTGTTGATTGACGCTTCGGCTTCATCTAATCTATCTCCATTTTTAATGGCTTCGATTTCTTTCTCGATAGATTCCATTGCGTTGTAATCTCTGATATTTTCAGCTTCAGTATAAGTGGCTTGAACAGCGGCTAAAGTTACACCTGACGCTAAATCTTTGATTAGTTGCTTTTCTTGTTCAATTTGTTTGCCCAATTCAACAATAAGTGAATCTACTTCCGGCTCATATGCTAATCCCAACTCATTTTTACCTGAAATGAATTTATAATCAGATTTACCCATGATGCCATCTTCACCAGCATATCTGGCTTTCCAACCAAACTGATAAGCAAAGATTTCAATGCTTTTAATTTTACCTTTATAATTGTCTTCAGCGTATACAACTGATCTCCAGGTTTGGTGACCTCTCAAAACCAATGCTGTTAAAACTATAGCAGGGATGATGGTCCAAAACACTTCTAAACGGTTGTTGTGAGAATAATACAATGCTTTTTCACCTGGGCGGTTAGCATATTTAAAAGAGAACCAAAACAATAAGAATTGAGTAGCAAAGAAAACAATAGAGGTTAAAATCAAGGTCATGGTAAACATACCATCATAGGCGATACCGTGTTCACTGGCAGAATTATTTAACAAAATATGTTTGCCATGGTTCTTAAATTCCCAAACAGTAGCTAATAAACCTACTACCATGAAAATTAACATAACCCATTTGTTCACGTTGTTTTGATTAACTGTTTCACGTCCGGTGATTTTAGCAGTGTATTTGCTGATATCAAAAGCATTAGCCAGAACCAATACCATCATTAGACTGAACAACAAAATGGCCCAATTGATTTTAGATGATAAGGCATCTTCAGGAGAATCTCCTTTTGGTGCTTCGTATTTAAATTCATCTGCACCAAAGAGTGGTTTTTCTGCGGTGTAATGATCAACCGATACCCCTTGAACGTCAATGGAATGACTCACAGCATATGCAGCGCCAAAGAGTATTGCTGCAGCTAGAGTCCATTTGAAAGTGAGTTTTAAAAGTGATTTCATTCTATCTGATTGCTTGCTAAAAAGGTCTATGTGTCTTTTTTAAGTTGCGGCAAATTTATTGTTATTTTCAAAATATTCTATAAAAATTATCGGGTTTTTTCCACTTGAATATTATTTAGAATCAATTTAAAATTAAAATTACCTGAGACGGTCTGCAGATGCTAATAAATCCAAGTCTTTTTTAACCGATCTGAGCGCTAAAAATTGAACAAAAAATAAAAAAATTAAACACCATAAATACGGAGTTGTGGACATCAAATTAAAAGGCAATCCATTTTCTTTTGCAATTGACGATCCAGTAAAAACAACTATTAATGCATTCAAAATATGCATGAGCAAACTGAGTCTTAAGCGCTTGAATTGACGTTTAGGCTGCTTAAAATCAAATAGGATAAATAGGTTCATTAAAAGGATTAATAAACAAGATATAAACAATTTCATATCAGTGAGTAACGAAATTTTAAATTGCTCTCCTACTAAACAATCATACCCTTTGATTTCGGGTATATTTTCAGACCATACAAAAAATGGCCATTGAAAGATTAAGCCTAGAATTAGGCCAAGTAAAACTGTCAAAATAAATAGGGATTGAACTCTTTGAATCATTGGACAAATTTAGTCTTAAAAAAAATGTACTTACTAAGAAAAAATTCACTAGGTTTGCACCATAATAAAAACAGATATTCATGTCAGAAAAAAAATCTAAAACCGGCTATTGGATGCTATTTTTAGTGTCTCTTGTTACAATCATTGCATTATTAATGTTCCTTCCTGAAGCATTTTGGTTAGCACTCCCTACTACTGTTGGTGGTTTCGCCATGGCCATGGATTGGATTTAATTCAAACCTTATTGATACAAAAAAACCAGATCATTTGATCTGGTTTTTTTTATGCGCTAAATAGTTTAGGCTTATTTAATGTATTTAAATTGTCTGCCATTAAACACAGCGTTGCTGCCAAGTTCTTCTTCGATGCGCAACAATTGATTGTATTTGGCCATCCTATCACTTCTGCTAGCAGAACCCGTTTTGATTTGGCCACTATTCATCGCTACCGCAATGTCTGCAATGGTTGAATCTTCTGTTTCACCGCTTCTGTGACTGATGATATTGGTATAAGCGTTTTGAGTCGCTAAATTAATTGCATTAATGGTTTCAGTTAACGAACCTATTTGATTGACTTTGATCAAGATACTGTTTGCAATATTTTCAGTAATACCTCTTTGTAAACGGTTCACATTGGTAACAAATAAATCATCCCCAACTAACTGTACTTTTTGACCAATGGCTTGGGTTAATTGTCCCCAACCTTTCCAATCGTCTTCAGCGCAACCATCTTCAATAGAGATGATCGGATATTTAGATGTCCAAGATTTCCAGTAATCTACCATCTCCTCTGAGCTCAATTGGCGTTTGTCTGATTTCTTAAACACATACAAGCCTTTTTCTGCATCGTATAATTCACTAGTAGCTGCATCCATGGCAATGAACACATCTTCACCAGGTCTGTAACCAGCCTTTTCAATGGCCATTAAAACAGTTTCGATGGCTTCTTCATTTGATTGAATATTAGGGGCAAAACCACCTTCATCTCCCACATTGGTTGAATAGCCTTTTTGTTTCAATACTGATTTTAAGTGGTGGAAAATTTGAACACCCATTCTCAAAGATTCGCTGAAAGTGTCAGCCTTGGCTGGCATTACCATGAATTCTTGAAAATCAATAGCGTTGTCTGCATGCGCACCGCCATTTAAAATATTCATCATTGGCAAGGGCAAAGTATTTGCGTTAACACCACCGATGTAACGGTACAAAGATTGTTGACTCTCTTGAGCCGCTGCCTTGGCCGCCGCTAAAGACACCGCTAAAATGGCATTGGCGCCCAAATTTGACTTATTGGCTGAGCCATCTAAGTCTATCATGGTTTTATCAATCAGATTTTGTTCGAAAACATACATACCAATTAATTCATTGGCGATGATGTCATTAACATTATTAACGGCTTTAATAACCCCTTTCCCCATGTATACGGCAGCATCGTTATCGCGCAACTCTGCAGCTTCGTGAATACCAGTACTAGCGCCACTTGGAACGGCCGCTCTACCAATAAATCCATTTTCGGTGATTACATCTACCTCAACGGTAGGATTTCCTCTAGAATCAAGGATTTGCCTTGCTTTTACATCTGCTATTAAAGACATATAATTATTGTTTAATCATGCTGATAAAGTCATCAAACAAATACCTAGAATCATGAGGGCCTGGAGCCGCTTCAGGATGGTATTGAACACTAAAGGCTTTACGGCCTTTGATTCTGATACCTTCAATGGTATTATCGTTTAGATTGACATGGGTAACTTCTACTTCTGGGTGGTCTACCGTTTTAAGTGCAAAACCATGGTTTTGAGTGGTAATTTCGCAATGACCAGTGATCAAATTCTTAACTGGGTGGTTCAATCCACGGTGGCCATTGTGCATTTTAAAGGTTTCTATGCCCATTGAACGGCCTAGTAATTGATTGCCTAAACAGATACCAAACATTGGCAATTTTTCTGCCATCAATGCTTGGATGGTTTTAACGGCGTAGTCCATAGAGGCTGGATCACCTGGGCCATTAGAAATCATAATGCCATCAGGTTGCCATTTCAAAATATCTTCAGCTGAGGCATAGGCATTGAACACCCCACAAAACGCATCTCTTTCATTTAAACAACGTAAGATGTTCTGTTTGATACCGAAATCAAGCACGGCAACTTTGTGGCTGGCTTGATCTGAACCTATTGTATAAAACTGAGGGGTACTCACTTTACTTGACAATTCTAAGCCTTCCATTTCAGGCACACTGTCAAGCATGGCTTGCAACTGTTGAATGTCTGTAATTTCAGAACTAATAATGGCATTCATGGCACCTTTGTCTCGTACATGTCTGACAATGGCTCTGGTATCAACATTTTGAATACCCACCACTTGATTGCCAATAAAATAATCGTCGATGCTTTGTACAGCCATTTTTCTGGAATGGTGATGCGCAAAAGTGCTGCAGACCAAACCAGCGATTTTGATGTTGTCGGATTCTACATCCATTTGACTAATGCCATAGTTGCCTATGTGCACATTGGTTTCTACCAAAATCTGACCAAAATAAGAAGGGTCTGTAAAGACCTCCTGATAGCCAGTCATGCCTGTGTTAAAACAAATTTCTCCGGTAGTGGTTCCAATTTTACCTACGGCCGTTCCTTTAAAGTAAGTGCCGTCTTTTAATAGCAGAACTGCTTGTGTTGAACTCATCAAAGGGCAAAATTAAAGCTAATCTTCAGCAAACAAAACACAACTTAATAACACTTGAAGCGTATTCTGTGCAATCCTAGGGCATAGCTAGTCCCAAAGGAATTATGTATATTTGCAAGACCTTGACAGACAATAAAAAAGACATTCGCAACATGAGTTTAGAGGACCTTCAAACGGCCTTTGAAGCTGCTGGTATGCCAAAATTTAGAGGCAAACAGGTTTACGAATGGCTATGGAAAAAAGGAGCTAAAGACTTTAACGACATGAGCAACCTTCCCATTGATACTAGGGCATGGCTCAATGACCATTTCTGTATATTGTCTGTATATGTTTATGCCCAACAAAGCAGCACAGACGGCACCATTAAAATGGCGTTCAAGTTACATGATGATGCAATAGTAGAAGGAGTGCTCATCCCAACCACTACACGCGTTACAGCTTGTGTGAGCAGTCAAGTAGGTTGTAGTTTAAGCTGTGCATTTTGTGCTACTGGTTTTTTAAAAAGACAAAGAAATTTAGAGGCGGCAGAAATTTACGACCAAGTGTGGCTAATAGACCAAATGGCCCGCAAACAATTTGGCATGCCCTTAAGCAATATTGTATTTATGGGCATGGGCGAACCATTGTTGAATTATAACAACGTATTAGCCGGCATTCAAAAAATAACGCAACCTGATGGTTTGGGTATGTCGCCAAGTAGAATAACAGTCTCTACTGCAGGGATAGCCAAAATGATTAAAAAATTGGGCGACGATGGCGTTAAATTCAATTTGGCCCTATCCTTACACGCAGCGAACAATGCCAAACGCAGTGCTATTATGCCAATCAACGATAGCAATCCTTTAGAGGATTTATCGGAAGCACTGAATTATTTCTATCAGAAAACGAAGCGAAAAATCACCTTGGAATACGCCGTTATGAATGATACCAACGATGGTAGTCAAGAGGCTAAAGAATTGATTCGATTCGCTAAAAAAATACCTTGTAAAGTCAATTTGATTGAATACAATCCGATTGATTTGGCCAACTTTAAAGGCGCTGAAACGGATAAGATAGCCGCATTTGCAGAACAAATAGAACACGCCGGCATAATCGTCAATATCAGACGCAGCAGAGGCAAAGACATCGATGCCGCTTGTGGCCAATTAGCCAATAAATTATAACATGCACAAAGCAGGATTTGTAAACATCATAGGAAAACCAAACGCTGGTAAAAGCACCTTGTGCAATGCCTTAGTTGGTGAGCAGTTAAGCATTATTACGCCAAAAGCTTCAACCACTCGACACAGAATTTTAGGCATTGTGAATGAGGAGGACTACCAAATGGTGTTTTCTGATACTCCAGGCATGATTGAACCCGCCTACAAATTGCACGAAAGCATGATGAATGCGGTTAAAGAGAGCATTGACGACGCCGATGTTTTGATTTTATTAGTTGATGCTAGTAATGCTGCCTTGAAACCTGAATACTTAGAAATGATTCAAAAGGCCAAATGCCCTTTGATCTTGATTGTCAATAAAATTGATTTGTCCAATCCGGCACAAGTCAAAGAGGTGATTCAAAACTTGAGTCAAACATTGAATCCTAAAGAGGTATTTGCCATTTCTGCTTTACATCAATTAGATGCTACTGGTTTACTCAAAAGCATAGCAGCCTATTTACCTGAACACGAAGCCTTTTATCCTAAAGACCAACTTACTGACCGCAATACCCGCTTTTTTGTGAGTGAAATGATTCGCGAAAAGATCTTCAACCAATTTGAAGAAGAAATTCCATACAGCACAGAAGTGATTGTGCACGACTACAAAGAATCAGACAACATAGACCGCATCTATGCCTATATTATTGTGGAGCGCGATTCTCAAAAAGGCATAATTTTGGGTCGAAATGGTTCGGCCATCAAAAAGATTGGTATTGAAGCGCGTCAAGCCATTGAAGCATTCGTTGGCAAAAAAGTCTTTTTAGATTTAAGGGTAAAAGTTGAAGAAAACTGGCGCAAAAACGAGCAAAAACTTAAGCATTGGGGGTACTTAGAATAAGACTCTAATCCCTTTTTCTGCTGTTACTTGTCCAATTTTGATTAAGTCAGGGAAATCCAAATCCGTTTGACTGGCTACCAATAACCCACCACTCGTTTGTGGATCACACAACCACAACATGTGAATACCATCAAGGCCAGTAGTATGGGCTTGAACGGCATTGTAGTTATTTGTTGTGATATTGGGATAGACATAAGCTTGAGCCAATTGCTTGGCTGCCTCCAAAACTGGAATTCTGTCTAGTTCCAGATCAGCACCAAATTGCTGACCCAACATTTCTGACAAATGACCCAATAAGCCAAACCCGGTTACATCGGTCATGGCACTCACTTGAGGCAATTCAGCTAGCTTAAGTCCTAGCGAATTCAATTGCTTACTCCATTTCAAAAACACTTGATAAGCTTGCTCAGATAATTGCTTTTGCTTTAGGCCATTGGCCATCAAGCCTAAACCCAGTGGCTTGCTTAAGTATAGATGATCCCCCACCTTTACGGTCGATTTCAATCTGATTTGTTCTGACTTGGCTAAGCCAGTAACACTCAAGCCAAACAAGGGTTCTTTTGATTCTATTGAATGACCACCAGAAATGGTAATACCAGCTGCTTGACAGATATGCTCAGCACCAGCTAAAACCTCCTGAGCCAATTGTATAGGCAATTGTTCTTGAGGCCAACCCAACATAGACAATGCTGAAATGGGTTGAGCGCCCATCGCATATAAATCACTAATGGCATTGGCTGCAGCTATTTGGCCAAAATCATAGGCATTACCTACAACAGGCAAGAAAAAATCCAAAGATTGCACCAGGCTATCGCCATTGTTAAGCGGCAATACCACTGCATCATCTCTTTCTAAAAACCCAACACTTAATTGAGCAGAAACAGGACTATTATGCCCAGACAACAAGGTTTTTAATTGCTCAGGTCCTAGTTTACAACCACAGCCCCCGCCTCTTGAGTAATCTAAAAGATTATAAGACATTCTTAATTTGAATGCGTTTTTTACTACCATCTTTAAACAACAAATCTGCATTGTAAGATTTGTTATCAGTATTTGGCTTTTTAGAAATGTAAATGCGCTTAATAGGATCTTCAGGTTCAATATTATCCAATATGCATTGGTAACTTTGCTTTTCAGTAGCAGTTAGTAATTTTGCATTGAATGTATAATCTTTCTTTGCAGCTTGCTGAACTTCATCTAGGGTGACATAGAAATTCCCATTTCCTAAATTGGCAAAAGTATTCCCTCTGCCGACTGTTACAGGTTGGTTTAATGCTGATATGAGCGAATCAATGCGCTTAGCAGGTCTGAAATGCAGCGTCATTAAATTTTCACAGACCACAAACAACATGTTATTGCGATAATAAAATGCGGCCTTGCCTTTTAATGCATCCATGACTTTTTTCTCAATATCTTCATTATAACATGATAACAAAGTGGATTCAGCGATTCCAAAGTGGATAATCCCTTTTTCATATTTGCATGGTACATTAAACCCATTACAGCCTCCAAAACCTTCGGCAAATCCACTATCAATATTGAATCGGATACTGGCATTGGCTTTTCTAACGTTTGGCACAACTTTAAGATACTGTTCAATGTTAAGTAGTTTCCAATTACAGAATCCTAATAGTTTAGGATCGTCTAAAACCGTGTTAATGGTCTCAATGGTTTTGATATAGTTGTAGGTTGTTTCAAGGGTTTGCGTTGTTTGATTAAATCTTTGCACCAATTGCATTTCGATTTTAGTTTCGACCCCTGGCTCATAAATAAAGCCCTCTATTTCATAAGGAAACACAGACCAATTGCTGTCTTTATGGGTTTTAATTTTATAGCAACTGCTGATGACACCATTGTTCTCACAAGCAGTTTTGGCGTCAGCCACATAAATAATTCTGGTTTCAATGTCTTGGGCCCAAAGTTTTGTTAAGCCTATACACAACAACAAAAAGCAAAAGCGTTTCATATCACTACAATATTAATTGATTTATCTGATTTCCTATCATCCCATATTCAACAATTGTTCCGCAATCGCGTTGGCATCAAAATGATCAAAATCCACTTGAATATAGGGCGCTTGTGATCTTTTTACTCGGCCCATCGTATAGGCTTTGTCATAGTATTTTAACAATGGTGGAACAGCTTTTTCCAATTGATCAGCTGCTATAAACTCGCAAATCTGCTGAGCCATTTCATGGCCTAAACGCTTGCTTAATTTCACAACGCGTTCCATCAATTGTGATTTGGGAAACTGTCCATAAGCCTCAATGATTAATTTAACCCTTTCCTCGACCGGAATTTGATAAGCTATGACCTTGGCCGTTTGCATATTTTGCCATAGTGGAGCCGGCATATGCACCTTGCCTATGATAAAACTTTCATTTTCTACCCATAGGATTTTGTTAGGATCGAAGGTCTTTAAGACTTCGTAAATATCATTGTGAAATTGAGCACTGCTGTTTTGAATGGGCATGCCTAAATGTCCAAATGCACTACCTTTATGATGGGCCAAGGCTTCCAAATCAAGTACTTGGGCCCCCTTTGCCCTTATGGCTTGTAATACTTGTGTTTTGCCACTGCCTGTATAGCCGCTTAAAATTAGTATCTGAGTGAATTGAGCAATCGTTAACAAAACCTCCTGCCTATAGCGTTTATAACCGCCTTTGACCAACTTCACTTCAAACCCATTTTGACTTAAAAATTCAGCCATTTTATGACTTCTTAGACCTCCTCTGGCACAATACAGTCTGAGTCGATTATTGGGCACACAGCTCTTAATTTGATCTAAAAGCATTGGCTCTAAAGGACTGATCAATTGATGACCAAGCGCTATCGCTGCGGCTTTTCCTTCTTGTTTATAGCACAAGCCCACTTCATGCCTGTGTTGGTTGTTGAGTAAGGGCACATTCAAGGCGCCAGGAATATGATCATCAAGGTATTCTTGAGGCGACCTAACATCAATCAAAGGCCAATCACAATCATGCAATTCAGGCAAGTCTATGGTTTGCATCATAGTTCCTCTGACTCTGTAGAATCAGCTCCTAATTCTAAGCCTTTTATTTCTGAAACGGCAGAACCAGCTATGCCTTTAACACTGCCATACATGCCGCCAGCATTAATCAATACTTTATCCAGTTGTTTCTCTCGCTCTTTCCAAAGTTTTTCCATGGCAACTCTCTCCGTCATAAGTGATTTTTTCATGCTCATGAAACCCTCTGTTATCGCCTCCATTTGATGCTTAAATTCGGTACCGGTTAAATAGGTATACAAGAGGTGCATTTTTTCTTCTTTGTTGTCATTGGATTGAATAACCTCACTGACCCTTAAAATGGAATTACGCAGCACCACAGCTAAGCTCTTGGCATCTTCATAAGGACAGATATATATGCCGTCTTTAAGACCAAAGCCCGTCATGTCTTTAGGCATGGCTTGGGTAACTATCACCCCGATGTCGCCACCGCTTTGTCTTAAGTCTGTTTTGAATTTCTCGATCCAAGAGGGCTGAAAATCCTTAGTGCGCTTACTTTCCCAAATAATTTTACCGCAAGCATGCCCCATTGAATTCACAACCGTTTGTATCATATCAGCGCCTTTCACGCCTTTGGCTACCTCTGAAATCTGATCTAAAGGGAAAGTTTGTTTGAGCATATCCTCTAAGGCCAACTCTTGAACCTCGCCTTGCATTTGCATGCTACCCTGTTCTGCCTTGCGTTTCATCTCTTCAATGAGTTTTTTTTGATCTTCCATCTGCTTTTCCATCTCTTTGATCTTTAACTCATTTTTTTGATCAGCCTCTTTACCCAGCTTTTCTTTTAACTGAATTTCTTGCTCCATCAACAACTTCTTCGTTTCAATTTCTTTCATCTCACGATCATGCTTAAGCTGTTGCTCTAATTGCATTTTCTCAACTTCAATTTTTCTGAGATTTTTGATTTTTTCTTCTTGTTCAATATTAGAAGTTTGCAAGGCTTTGATCATGGCTTCATGCTCAGAAGCCAATTGTTGTTTAAGTTGGGTTTCTAATGCTTTCTTCTTGGCATCGATTTCTTTTTCAACCTCTTCCATTTTGGTTTTATACTTGGCATTGTATTCATTTCTCAGCTTGTTGTCAATGCTTTGCTGAAGGTCTGCAGTGAGGGCAGATTCAATGTCAAATTGATGTTTACAATTGGGGCAAGTAACTAAATGGTCGTGTTTCATAATTGATTGAACAAATTTACCAAAAAGCATTTTGGTTTTAAATTTTATTGCAACAAAAAAGCCAGGTTTTTATACCCGGCCTTTCTGAATCAGCGTATGAAATGCTTTTTATAGCCTATAGCTAATCATCGCACTCAATCTATTAGACGCGAAATCATGATTAATGTTGCAGGGCTTTTGACAAGTGACATAAAAATGACATTTTAAATTACTTTTGCAGTTCGGCCTCATAGTTCAATGGATAGAATAAGGGTTTCCGGAGCCCTGGATTCAGGTTCGATTCCTGATGGGGCCACAAATGACAGAGTGAATGTGGGAGCGAATGCGAAAACATTCTCTGTCATTTTCTTCACACTCGGACTCACACTCACCTTCACACTTTAAATTTCGCCTCAATTATCAGGAATACTTGGGATTCAAGAATTTATACCTGTAAATTGATAAAAAAGGTTCGACATCTCGCCTATCTGTGCCACAAATGACAGAGTGAATGTGGGTCCTACTTCACAATCACCTTCACTTAGGTTTCGGTGATTATTAAAGTTACGTAGGATACAAAGCGAATGCGAATCCTCCTACGCTGAAGCTTCGAAGGATAAAATAAAAAATACTCGAGGGTGAAGAACAACCTCGAGACAATTCATCACGATTACTTAACACTAATAAATCTCAATTGAAGACTAATTTCACCTATCCCCTATAGCATCCTCCGAAACATATATGAAGGAGGATCCCCTAAACCCTATCAAACCCTCCGAAACATATGTGAAGGAGGGTTCCCTTCAACTTACAAAGGAATAAACTTGAAATCTGATACTATGATTTCATGCCTTTGACTGTTATTCGGAGGCAAGCCACCTAGCAGCCAAAAATTAAATCTAAAATTAGTTGAGTCACTTGGCGCTGGAATCACAATAGGATCTGACACCAAATTGTTTTCTAATTTTGATCGTGACACATTAGTCTTGTCAAATTGCCACTGAGAAATCATATTGCCGCCAGGAAAGCCAAGACCACTAAAATTTTGCCATGACACTACATCTGGTGTCCATTTCATAGCAAAAGTCATTGGCCCTTTGATCCATTTCCTTGCTAATTTTGGTTTAAAACTGCGTTCTTGATAAGGCGTAGGATTGCTAAACCAAACCGGCTGTACACTGTAGGTTACCAACAAGGTGTCATTGGCTGCATTCCACTTCGAAAATTCAACATCAATTTCACTATTGGCTTGTTTTTGAAATGAATAATCATCCCAAGTAAACGCTCCAAACACAACGCGTTCATCAAAATTAGAAATATCAGTTTCTGAAGAGAAAACAAATGTGCCGTAACCAAATTCTTTAACGCTAATGATTTCACTACAAACCCATTGGTTATTGATTTTTTGGATGGTCAAATGCAGTTTACCAGATGAATCAACCCATACAGCTTGTTTATTGCCCAAAAAAATATTGGGCCCAGGACCCGCTGGGCTGGTTTTGTTTTTGTAATTCCAGTAGTACCCAGAAAAGAACAAATCTCCTTTTTCTGCTTCCAAAGGTGGTGGATCAGACTGTTTACAGGCCATTAACCCAAATAGGCAAATACTAAATATTAGGAGCTTATTGAACATAAATTGAAGTAAATAATTGTGCTATTTGAAATTTAAAATCACCAGGTTCTGTTACCGTTTTAAGTGACTGATTGACCAAGCTAAGATCCTTTCGATACACTTTAAAACTTATTGTTTTTTCTTGTCCGGGCAGCAATTCAACTTTAACAAAGTCGTGCAATTGTTTAACTGATGGTGTAACTGATGCGACTAAATCAGACTTATACAATTGGACAACTTCCTTTCCTGCTCTCAAACCTGTATTTTTAATTTTTACAGTAATCATAACACTGTCTGCAGCCATATGCATAGTATCATTTGAAACACGTAAATCAGCATATTGAAACTGTGTGTAACTTAACCCAAATCCAAAATCAAATTGTGGATTGTAGGCGGTCATTGAGAAGTCGATGTTTAAATCTTCAGTATGTTTTCTGTCATAGTGAACCAAATCATTGGCATATCTAGGATAGGTAAATGGCAATTTACCACTTGGATTGATACTGCCATCAATGCAATCAGCGATAACCCTACCACCCTCATCACTGAGTAAATTAGCGTAAATAATTGCGGCCACATCAGATTCAATTGCACTGATAATTCTTGGTCGGTTAAAAGAACATACCAATACAATTGGTTTTCCAAATTGCTTTAGTGATTTTACCAATTGAATCTGGTCTTCAGGTAAGGTCAAATCATTAATATTACCAGGCACTTCTGTTGAAGGTTGTTCTGCTAAGCAAATAACAATACAGTTGGATTGTTTGATGGCTTTTTCATACTGCTTAAACCCATTCTGTTGAGCTTTCTGAAAGTCCAAAGCATAATTCACCTTAAAAGATTTTCGCTGAAGGGCTTGAAGAATGGTTAATTTACCCTGTGTATTAAATGTTGTATCTATGCCTTGCCAAGTGTGGGTCCAGGCCCCATTTAATGCATTTAAGGAATGTGCAGATGGACCACAAACAAAAAGATTCTTTACTGACTTTAATGGCAATAACTGATTGGTATTTTTAAGCAAAGTAACGCTCTCAGAAGCTACTTGATAACTTAATGCAGCATGTTCGCTTGAACCAAATTTTGGATAAGTTTGTTGCGGCATAACTTGGAATAAGCCTAAATCATTTTTTAATTTTATAACACGAAATACAGATGAATCTATGCGCGAAAGCCTTAGTTTACCTTGTTTAATCAAATCTATTAGCGCTTCTGTGTATCCAAAATCATTAGGTGTCATACTCATATCGACACCTGCATTGATGGCCTTAAAAACTGCTTCATGTTTGTTGGCTGCAACTTTATGAATATCGACCAATTTGTAAATGTCCTCCCAATCGGTTACCACCACCCCTTTAAAACCTAATTCATGTCTTAACAATTGTGTGAGAAGTTCTGCATTAACATGCACAGGCACACCATTGATTTCGCCTGAATTAACCATTAATGTTTTGGCGCCAAGATCTATCGCTTTTTTAAAGGTTGGTAAGAAATAAGTTCTGAGTTCTCTTTCTGAAATCCAAGCGGGAGTTCTATCATGTCCAGACAATGAGAAACTGTAGCCTAAAAAATGTTTCATGCAGGCAGCCACATGGTATTGATCTGTTGCATTTTGATTGCCCTGTAACCCTATTACTGCAGATGCTGTCATTTTTTGGGCCAAGCAAACATCTTCTCCAAAGGTTTCAAAAAATCTTGACCACAATGGCTGGCGTCCAATATCCAAAACTGGCGAAAAATTCCATGGCAAGCCAGTAGCTCTCATTTCATAAGCTGTTGCTTCATATACAGATTGAATCAGAGCAGGATTCCATGTAGCTGCTTGAGCAATTTGCTGCGGGAACAATGTACCTTTTTGAGTGTAATTAACCCCGTGAATAGCATCTATCCCATACACAATGGGCACGCCATTTTTACTGTATTTTTGATTGTAAAACTGTACATCACTTAAAATACTTTGCCACTGAGCCAGACTCATAGTACCACTCCCACATCCCACATTTAATATGGATCCGATATGATACTTTTGAATCGCTAATTTTAGTTTCTGAGTATCTATACTCTGTGGCCAGGTTAACTTACAGATATCCCCTTTGGCAATAACACCAAGGTCCAACTGAGTCATTTGCCCAGCCTTTTCCTCAACAGACATCTTCTTGATTAAAGCCCAAATATCGGCATCGGTCAAAGGTTTTGACTGAGCCATCATTGGTGTTTGTTGCAAACACAATAAGCAAACGCTTACAAATAACTTTTTTAACATGCTATTAGTTTTTTACTATCCTAACATCGTCTAAATAAATACCGCCCTCTGCTTCCAACTGAATCATAAATTGCTTCACATTGTCAAGTTCAAATTTACCATCACCAAGATTAAATTTTAATAATGGAATTTTGATAATGGTCCATGCAGAATCTGAAAACCCATTAGGTGCCATACTGGCTTGAAAGCCGTAATAATTTTGAGTGCCAGCGTAATCTTCAAATGCAAAAGCCACTGGTAAATTTTTAAATGAGCCTGAACATGATTTAACAGCCAATTGAATCGATGCAGACTCGTATACATCAGAAAAATCTTTGGCCATCCAGTTGTTCCAACCAAAACCCAAACCAATCCATTGACAACCGCCTGTAATTTTATTCCATTTTAGTTGCATAGATCGTTGTCCAGCATAAGCTGTTGAATCCGTTATCAGATATTGTACGCATTGTCTTTCTGGCGAAACCCAAACAGAACGATCTGCTACATCTTGAAACACTTCAACGGCTTTAAATCCATTCAGATGATTGGTGTCTGAAGCAATGTCTTGGTCATACAATACTTGCTTGCTTGGCTTGACAACTGATTGACAAGACACGATCAACAAGACTATAAACAGACAATTTTTTATTGGCATTAGGGCTGAATAGGTTGATTGTCTGAGAACATGATGTAATCAATTTTGGTAGAGGCAAAACCACCGGTCTTATCTGCCAGATGTAACATTGAAATTTTGCCAATTTTGTCTGGATTATGAACCGCATTGCCATTAGGAGTTGAGGGCGAGCCATTGACCAAGGTTACAACATCCGCATACCTAACCGAAATTAGCTTCCATCCGCTCCAGTCAACCTTTAATTGATAGTCATACTCATCTTCTGAATTGGCATTAATAATCCCATCTGCATTCTCATCTTCTTTAAACTGGAACAATATAATCGATGGATTTTGAACACTGGCATCACCATAAACTAAACAATTAAAGTAAACAGACTGCGGATTGCTGTTTAATGGATACACCACATAGTTACTATTGATTGCTTTCGGCACAAAATCAATTAATCCAATTAACCAATCCCAATTAACAGTTCCTGCCATGTTTAAGTAACTTGCACCTTGAGCACTGAAGGCATCTGATTTAATTTTAAAATCCATATTAGCCCCAGTTTGAATAAACTTAGTCCAGTTGGCGTTCATGCCTGATTCAAAATCTGTCACCAATAACCCCTGATTAGTTTTAGGCGTCTGAACATATACATTACAAGTAAAAGTGTCATTGCTTTCAGCAATAATCAGTTGTGCCTTGCATAATTCTTGTTTAAAAACAGGGAAAAACGAAGTTGACCCATTCCAATTGGTATTGCTGAAATCAATTTGTTTAGATTGACCCTGAAACACCTTTATAGCATTAGATTGCACGCCTCGAACAAGCAACTTCCAAGAAACAATTTTGTTGAATTGGGCCGAAAAATTGACCGTTTCGGATGCTGAAAAATCAACACTGTCTTTGCTGGCTTTAAATGGCGCATTGAGTTTAAAGGTTGAGTTAAGTTCTACAATACTTGGACCATCAAATGTATTGTCTTTGCGGCAAGCAGACAGCAATACAAATAGACTTGAAATAATAATAATCGCTGACTTTTTCATGTTAAAATAATTGGTTAAAAAGGACATTAAATTGAGTGAGCTTGTAATTTCTATTGGCGACAGCTTGATTCATGTAATCAAACTGTTGAATATAAGTACTTAAAAATGCTTTAGGGCCAAATGTGTATTTTAAGCCCAAGCTACTCATCTGTTGCTTTAGATCGTAATTGATTTTGTTGAAATACACCAATTCGGTATAGGCATTTCGGTCGGCTAAAAACTCTTCCCCTTTATTCATCATTAGGCCATAATTGAATACCAAATCTAAATCTGCCATTAACTCATATTGAACCCCCAAAAGTGTATGAGATAAATGATAATTAACAGACTCCACAACTTGATTAGAAGTTCTTTGGCTGGATTGGTATTTGTAGTTTACAGAAAACTGAATAGGGTGTTTGAAATCTAACGTTTTCAAGACAGTCGCTTGTATGCTCTGAAATTGTCTTAATGCTAATGTTCCCTGACCTCTAATTTCTGATAAAGCATTGTATTTGAGGCCCGCAAAAAGTTTTTTAGGCATTTGCTTTTTAATGGCTAAACCCAAGCCTTGTCTGTTAAATGTTGCAGCGCCGTATGGCAATGCTATGTTGTAAATACTATTCTCAGGCATTAATTGGGTGCTGATGGTTCTGTTGTAAATACCTGTTTGACTCAACACATCTATAAATGCAATTGGTCTTAGTATTTGAGCATTCGTATAACGGTTATACACGCTGTTTTCTAAGCTGTAATTAACATCCTTACTCTGAGCACCAAAACTTCTGAAATCAGGACCAATATTCATGTAGCTCAATTCAAAGTCCATATTAGAGGCTTTATGATGGTATTGGGCTTCTGCGCGCAATGCATAATCATTTAATTGGGGTGAGAGTGAATCGCCCTTAAAGGCATACTGACTAAAGGCCAATTCGCCATGAAGTTTAATTATCTGCTGTGCCACTTTTACTTTTGAAGCATATTCGACAGAATTGATGGCATTATTGAATTTAGTTTGAGTGTTTACTGTGCCTGGCACATCGAATATCACATTGTTATGCCAAGTCAATTGTTGATTAGGTGACAGCACAAAATCAATACTGGTACCGCGCATTAGTCTGTCAGGTATATTCGAAAAATTAGTAGCATTTAATCTATTGATAAACGCATTGCATTGAATGGATTGAATGTAACGGCTAAAGTCAATTCCAAAATTAATGTGGGCCCCTTGCATTCGCCATGAATTGTCTGCATAATAAAACTTTTCGTATGACACGATTTGATTTTGCATCATGAATAAACTTGGCAAAGTGTCAAATTGATCTGCATGATGGTTGTATAAAGTCAGCTGTGATTGTTTGATGTTAATGTCTCCTAATTGATACCTAAGCGTGTTAGCAACTACACCTTTTATCCAAAGTTGTCTGACATCAAAACTTACACCTGAGCCCCAAAATCCACCAAATTTATTAGAGATTCTATACATGCCTAAAATCTCAGTATGCTTATTGGGTTTGATATTAAAACCTAAATCAACAATAGCATAGCCCCCATTATTTTTTCTAAGGGTGGTAGTATCTGGAATACTGTCTTTTGTATCAAATTTAGCCGCAGTCATTTCAGAGCGAGCGCCTCCAATAATAGTCACTTTTTTGGCAGTTTGCGCCCAACTTATACTGTTTAAATTTAACAGCAAACCTACAGTCATTATGTATTTCAGGTATCTCATTTTGGTTTAAAAAAAGGCTTTTAGTTCTACGGTTGTTTCTTGTCCTTTGTAATAGTCTTTACTATAACTTTTATCGCGGTAATTCATCAAACGATGTCGCAGGTAAAGCCCCACAGATTTACTTAATTGAATATCAAAACCCGTTGCAAAAGCATATCCCACTTGATTTTTCGGACGTCTACTCTCTATATCTGTTTGGGTCTGGTAATTGGCTAAAATGCGCTCGTAACTTACATAATTGGTCCATACCAAATGGCTTTGAATGCGCCAATAGGATTCAATCTGATGATCGTAGGTTCTCAATAATGCTTTTTCAGTTGTTACCACCATTGGTGACATTTGATATTGAACAGAATTAAATGAACCCAAATAAAATAAGTAAAGTGGTTTACCCATTAAATAACTTGAGTATTTTGAATTCAACTCAATGGTATTAAAATACTTTTTGTAAACGGGCTTTCCCGTAATATCAACATCCTTTAAATTGACTGTTTCAATCACCGTTCTGTACAATTTATTCATTTGACCATAAGGCCCTATGTTGCTAGGAAAATCCCAACGCCAAAATCTTGACAATGGCAAGGCATTGAAGGCATGGGTGTAATTCAACTGACTACTCAAAGCTTCTAATTCACCTGCCACAGAATAGCCTATAGAATGTTTCCAACGCTTATGTGATATGACACCATTGATATCAAGGCCTTGTCTGTTGTTTGACAACTGTCCTATTGGCAATACTGAACTGGCAACAGGCATGAGCACAGGCTGAGTTTGACCGGCCTGAACCACAGTACTTTGTTGTATAGATGAATTGATGAAAATAGCACTGTTGTTTAAAACCCTCGGACTGATTCTGTAGGCGTGCATTTCAATTGGCAAGCGCTTTTTCATGCTGCTGATTTTAACCGATAAAGCCTCACCCCATTGCTGAAAGACATCGTTTGCAAAACGTCTTCCAGAACCAATCTCAGAATACACCTTAATTTGATTGAACTGATGGGCGTATTCAACACTGATCATATTAAAGCCTGCTGTATTAAGCTTAATAGAATCAATTACTGCCGTTGAATTAAAGGTATTTAAAGAAACACTGGCCTTATTGTTATCGAAATACTTCTTCAATTTACCACCATAAGAATAATTGGGAATTGGACTGTATCCGCCATCAAATTGAGTTTTACCCAACATCAAACTAACTGCGGTTTGACCTGGTAAATCTGTGCCATCAATAATCAACCCTTGAAAAGCTTGATTACCCCATCTTTGATCTTGGTTCATAGCACCAGTATTGTAGAAGGTTTTGTATCTGTCATCAATTTGATTGGTATTAGGATCCCAAGGATTTCTCTCAAACAAACTGTAGCGATTGTACCCTTTATTGGTCTGAAAAGTAAATGGCGTCATAGCATACCAATTGATACCCCCCGTTCTTACATTTAAATTACCAATTCGGGTCTTAAAATTGCCATATAAACTTATCCCTAGATTTAAGCCTTTAACATTTTCTGTTTGTCCTAAACCAGTAAGCGGTGTCCACATGAATAAATCCGTTCCAAATGAGGTGTTTTTATCTGTGTAACCATTTAAATTCAACATGAATTGAGGGATTTGAGCATCATCCCCAATAAATATTGATTTCTTATTGTTTTCCATGTGGGCATAGGCATCAGTCATATTGCGGTAATTGCCCATAAAACGGTAATACCCAGAAACAGTAAAATGTTCAAGACTATTAAAAGGCGATTTGAAAGTTGATACATAGGATTTACTATTCAAACGCAGACTGCTATCAGATGCCGTTAATTTAGCTTCAGCACTTGTGCTTAGTAATACCAAACACCACAATAGAAAATGGTTGTTATGTCTAAATTTCACGGTGTATAAAAATCATTTAAATCTGTATGTCGCCACTTTATAAATCTGGCTGGTTTGTCAGTTGAAGCAGGCTCAACTACTTTAAAAGGGAAATTGGCGTAGGCTACTTTTTGATTGCCTTTAATCGTTACAAACAATCGGTATTCGCCTTTTAATTTCGGTGCTCTAAATTGAATATTAGGCCCAGACTTTCCTTTCTTAATGAGCCCTGTAATTTCTTCTGCGTATTGTTCGAAATCACCACCTGATTTTTTATCTGTGCTCTCTTGGATGATGCGCCAAGTATAAGTCAACTTTGCATTTGAGGCAGATGGATTTGGATGAACCTCTGCAGAATAGGTGAAGTCTGTTTTCAAAATCAGATTGTCTTGCATGTGCTTTTGATGCACTTTAAAGGAATCAATCGATGGTGAAGCATTCTGCACAGCTCGTTCAGAAAAAACAAACTCTAAGGCATCAACAGGTTCTGTTGTTATGTCATCTTTGCTAAAGAGGCCGTACCAAGTTTCAGTATACTCTTGTTTGGCACCCCATAAAAACGCATAAGAGCCCAAACAATATGATTTGTTAGGCAAAATATAGTTTTGGTACCTCTGCTGGTAAATGAGTCTTTTTTCAGTACTAGTCTGTTCTATAGAAACACCCCAATTGGTAGTAGGTGATTCCCAATGGCCATTAGGGCCCCACTCGGTGATCATGTAGGGGCCTTGCCAACCATATCGCTGAATATTGTTAGGCACATTGCCTATATCGCCGTAAGTGTTAACACAGTATACATCAATATCAGGACATCGAGCCTTGATTAATTGCACTTCCATTGAATCAAGCCCAGCTGTAACTGTACTGGTTGGATGGTTGGGATCTGTTTCGTGAATATATTTGGCTAAATCTTGAACAGCATACCAAACATTGGTATTGCTGTAATTTAAATCTAGCTCATTGCCTATACCCCACATGAGTAAAGCAGGATGGTCTTTAAATTGTTTAACCACTGTTTTGAAGTGATTAAATTGGTTCTTAACATTATTGACATTGTCGTAATCAAACCCATGTCTTTCATGTTGAAGCCACATGCCTAACATCACTGTAAGGCCATATTTATGAGCTTCATCTAATATCTTTTGTGCATCATCGATGCCCCAGGTTCTTATCGAATTAGCGCCAATTTTGGCAGCCAAAGGTAGGTGCACTGTACCACCAACACCTTTTACATAGTAAGGTTGATTATCAAGTAAAAAAGTGTACCCAGTATCCGTTTTAATCACTTTTACATTGCTTGCACGCAGTGCAGTCATTTGAAGAATGATCAGGGATATAAGGGCAAAATACTTCATAAAGGTTAAAAAAAATGCGCCCCGAAGGACGCATTTTAAAAATTAATTATTGATTATTCAACAACACAAGAGTGGATGCTTATTGCGCCATTGATCATAGCTTTAATGGTATAAACACCTTTAGCAAAAGTCAAAGTTGAAATTTCAACTTGGTTTTGCTTAGGTTGAGCAGAATAAACCACTTGACCTAAAGCGTTGTATACTTCAACTGTTTCAATGTTTGAAGCAGCAGATAATCTTACAAATTGTTTAGCAGGGTTAGGATACAACTGACTTAAGGCAACAGTGTTACCTTCGATTGAAGATGGTGCTTTAGAATAGTAAATGTTATCTAAATATACAACACCTGCACCAGTAGGCAAACCTGCAAAAATTAATTGAGCAATGTGTTTTTTACCAGCAAGGTTAGTAAAATCAGATAATTTCAAATTGAAAGTATTCCAAGAATTAGCTGTTGGAGACAAACTCAATTCATGTTCAGTATCATCGCCGCCACCGTATGCAGCATCAGCGCCAAAGTCAACTAATTTAACTTTTAATGTTGTTACATTAGGCGTCCATACATCAAAATTGAAATTGTCCATACCTGAAGCATCAATGAAGTTAGCGCCAGTGGTTTCGATACCTACGAAGTCTAAAGTAGAGTAACGTTTAACATCATTGCCAGCAACTTGAATATCAGTTAATGAAGCTGAAGACCAAGAGGTTCTCCAAGTATCAACATTAACATTAGTGTAGGCATTGCTGAACATAGAAATCACATTAGCTTGTAATGCTGTTGGAGTTGGAGCAGCGGCTGTAGGAGCATTGTCCGCTTTAGAGAAATACACATTATCAATATAAACAGAAGCAGTGCCAGTTGGCAATGCAGAGAAAATGATTTGAGCAATGTGGCTTTTAGTGGTTAAGTTGGTAAAATCGGTTAATGGAATATTGTAGACATTCCAAGCATTCGCTGTTGGGTTGAAAGCAATTTCATGCTCTTTGTCGTCACCGCCACCGTAGGCAGCATCAGCACCAAAGTCAACTAATTTTACTCTAAAAGTAGTCGCATTGGCTGTCCAAACGTGGATGTTAAAGTTGTCCATACCTGATGCATTGATAAAGTTAGCGCCAGTAGTTTCAACACCAACAAAGTCTAAATTAGAATAACGTTTAACGTCATTACCAGCAATGGTGGTATCAGTAAGTGTAGCTGAAGACCAAGATGTTCTCCATGTGTCAACATTAACGTTGGTGTAAGCGTTAGAGAATAATGAAATTACATTAGCCGCTAAAGAAGTTGGCGTTGGAGCAGCGCTACTTGGTGTTTGCGCAAAAATTGGGTTTAGGTTTGCGATTGCAAGCCCACAGCAAATTGCTTTAACCCATTTTAAGGAAAGTATTTTTGTTTGCATAAATTATAAAAAATTAAGTTTCAATTTTAGTTCATTTTAAATTGATTTTAAAATCATATTGTCATTTTATTTTAAAACTATTCACATCTGTATGGGGATTACCCACTTTAATGGCAAAAAAACCTGTAAATCAACAACTTGTGAAATACACAATGTAATAAAATTTTGTTTAAAAACCTGCGTTTTTTAATTCAACAAAAAATAGTTTTGAATATTTAAGTATAATTGTAGCGAACAGACCTTAATCAGTCAATTAGGAATTTCAATATGTCAAACCAACAACAGACCACCAATTACAGCGCATTAAGTACGCTGATTACCGTGTTTTTTTTCTGGGGATTTATAGCCGCAGGCAACAGTGTGTTTATTCCATTTTGCAAACACTACTTTCATTTAGATCAATTCCAAAGTCAATTGATTGATTTTGCATTCTACTTGGCTTATTACGTTGGGGCTTTATTATTGTTTATTATTGCTAGTTCAACTGGCAAAGACCTCATCGCCTCATGGGGCTACAAGAAGAGTATAGTCAATGGGCTTGTATTCTCAGCCATAGGCGCCATTGCTATGATTGCAGCTGTTCAATTAAACACCTTTTATGGCATGTTGATTGGTTTATTCATAGTTGCACTTGGTTTCAGTGTTCAACAAACCGCTGCCAATCCAATGGCGATTAGTTTAGGAGACCCCTCAACCGGCAGTAATCGGATCAGCCTAGGTGGCAGTATCAACTCTTTTGGTACCACCATAGGCCCTTTAATTGTTGGTTTAGCCCTTTTTGGCAGTGCGGCAGAAATTTCAGATGAACAAATAGAACAACTTAATTTAAGTAAAGTATTGGTTTTGTATGCGGGTGTTTGCGCCCTTTTCCTATCAGCTGCAGCTTTGTTCAAATGGACTAAAAAAATACAAACCGAAAGCCTTCAAACCGAAAACCTTCAAGCCAAAAAAGCCATCAGAACATTATTGATTATGACGGGTGGCTTAATCATCTGTTTTACGCCTGTATTTAAAAGCTATCAAAGTGAAGACGCTAAAACCATAGCGGCCATTGAAACAAAAATAGTTGCCTCTGAAAAAGCCATAAAGGCCAATCCAAAAAATGCAGAAATAGTGGATTACCACTCCCATTTCATTAAAGAACAAACCATACAGAAACAATCTTTGTTAATGCCACTTGAGCAATATAGAATGCAATGGTTAATTGCTGCCCTTTTAGTGGTGGTATTGTGCCTACTTTGGCCACTCTTCCAACAAAACAGCAGTCAAAAAGCACAATGGGGCGCCATGCAATACCCTCAATTGGTATTGGGCATGTTGGCGATATTCTTATATGTAGGGGTTGAAGTTTCCATCGGAAGTAATTTGGGTGAATTGCTCAAACAAAAAGCCTTTGGTGCCTATCAATCATCTCAAATTGCACCATTTGTGTCAATGTATTGGGGCAGTTTAATGATAGGTCGTTGGGCCGGCGCTATAGCCGTCTTTAACCCGAATCAAAACCTTAAAAAATGGCTCAGCATTTTGGTGCCAATTGCAGCCTTTGCTGTCATTATTGGCGCAAACACTTTGGCACAAAAGAACATGCAGCCTCTATACTTATATATAATCTGTGTGGCGATACAAATTGCTGCATTTATTTGGAGTAAGGATTTACCAATTCGCACATTAAAAATATTTGGATTGCTAGGAGTGGCTGCCATGTTAATAGGTTTGAACACAAGTGGTCAAGTGGCCATCTATGCCTTTTTAAGCGGTGGTTTGTTTTGTTCCATTATGTGGCCATCAATATTCAATTTGTCATTGGCAGGTCTAGGTTCCTATACCACACAAGGTTCAGCCTTCTTAATCATGATGATACTGGGCGGTAGCATTATCCCTCCAATTCAAGGAAAACTCTCTGATATTATTGGCATACACCAATCCTACTGGATTGCAGCAGCTTGCTTTGCCTACATAGCATTATTCGCCTTCAGTGTTAAAGGCATCTTACAAAAACAAGGGATTGATTATGAGGCGAAAGGAACGGCAGGCGGTCATTAAACCGTCATGATTTCCTTTTCTTTGTCTACAATCATAGCATCAATTTTAGCGATGCAAGCATCTAACTGCTTTTGAACTTTAGCTTCAGAATCTTTAGCCTCATCTTCGCTTAAGCCATCTTTTTGTAGTTTTTTGATTTTTTCGTTGGTGTCTTTGCGGTAGTTTCTTGCTACTACTTTGCTTGATTCGCCTTCTTGCTTAACCAATTTACACAATTGAGCTCTACGCTCTTCCGTCATTGGAGGAATGGTTATGCGAATAGAATTGCCGTCATTGCCTGGGGCAAATCCAAGATTGCTATTAATAATAGCTCGTTCAATGTCATTGATAATGTTCTTCTCCCACGGTTGAACCATTATGGTTCTGACATCTGGCGAACTCACATTGGCCACTTGAGACAATGGCACAGGAGAGCCATAATACTCTACCACAACAGACTCTAACATGCCTGGAGAGGCTTTACCCGCTCTGATATTGGTGAATTCGTAAATGGTGTGCTGTATGCACTTCTCAAGGTTTCCTGAGAATTCGCTCATAACTTCCTGAATGGTTTGGCTCATAATTCAAATGTAATCTATTTGCAAAACAAAAGATTAAAAGATATTTATAAAAATTTTTTGATTAAAAAATTAATAAATCATCATTTCAATATCAAATATGAAAGCGTATCTTTGCCAAGTAAATTTTTAAAAAATGTCAATACTTTTTTTACAAAACATTGGTGGTGGCTCTATGCTACTTATTATGGTAATTATTTTGATCTTCTTTGGAGGTAAAAAAATTCCAGAATTAATGAGAGGTTTAGGAACCGGCATTCGTGAATTCAACGATGCGAAAAACAATGTAAAAAGCGAAATCGAAAAAGGTTTGAAAGACAAACCAAGCGATTCTGAAGAGAATAAATAGTTGTTTGTTGACTCAATGACTAAGCGTTTTTCTTCTTTGCTAGAGGTTAGATCGGCTATTGATGCCAATCAAATCACTCTTCCTCAACTTGTAGATCATTACCTCGACAGGATAAGCACTCAACAACAATTGAATGCCATCCTCGAGGTTTTTTCTGATGAAGCTAAAACGCAAGCTCAGCTCATTCAAGACAAAATCAAACAAGGCAATGCAGGCAAATTAGCCGGCATGGTAATGGCCATCAAAGACAACATTGTTTACAAAGACCACCATGCTACTGCTGCTTCAAAAATTCTAAGCGGATTTACCTCCCTCTTTTCTGCCACAGTAGTTGAAAGACTTTTGGCTGAAGATGCTATCATCATTGCCAGAACCAATTGCGACGAGTTCGCTATGGGGGCTAGCAATGAAAATTCTGCCTTTGGTCCAGTGCTTAATGCGCTTGACAACAGCAGAGTTCCAGGTGGTAGTAGTGGCGGTAGTGCTGTAGCTGTTCAAGCCGACATGTGCCTTGCCTCATTAGGCAGTGACACTGGTGGCTCTATCAGACAGCCAGCTGCTTTTACTGGTAACTATGGTTTATACCCAAGTTATGGCAGTATGAGCCGTTGGGGCCTTATCGCTTTTGCAAGTAGTTTTGACCAAATTGGTCCATTCACTAGTTCAGTTAGCGACATGCAATTGCTTATGGAAGTTATGGCCGGGCCAGACGCACACGATGCGACTATGCTGCCAATTAAACCCGATTATGCCAATGCGAATAGAGGCCCATTAAAAATTGCCTACATCAAAGATTGCATCGAACACCCTGGCATTGAAGCTGAAGTGAAGCAAGCTACAGAAGCCTTTATAGCAGAATTAAAAGGCAAAGGGCATACAGTTGAAGGCATCGATTTTCCATATTTAGACAGCATGGTGCCATGTTATCAGATATTAACCACTGCTGAGGCCAGTAGTAATTTAAGCCGTTTTTCTGGTTTAACCTATGGCCACAGAAGCAGCCAAGCCACAGACTTGGAAAGCACCTATAAATTATCAAGAACGGAAGGTTTTGGCCCTGAAGTTAAACGCAGAATTATGCTGGGCACCTTTGTATTGACCAGCGATTATTTTGACACCTACTATACCAAGGCTCAAAAAGTACGTCAATTGATCCGTCAAAAAACTTTAGATATTTTCAAAAATTTTGATGTGATCATTACCCCAACCACAAGTACAGTTGCCTTTAAAGTGGGAGAAAAATCAAATGATCCTATTGCGATGTACTTAGCGGATTTGTTCACTGTGCAAGCCAATTTAGCTGGCATTCCGGGCTTATCTATTCCTTATGCAACACATCCTGGCAACCAAATGCCAATTGGCATGCAATTAATGTCAAATATCAGTAACGAAGGGCTGTTGTTTGAATTGGCCAAACAATTTGAATCAAAGGCCTAATCTTTGTCTTCTCGCTTCATAAAGCATTATAGCTGTCGCAACAGACACATTCATGCTATCAATTTTACCTAACATTGGAATCTTAACTTGATGTTGGGCATACGCAATCCATTTATCTGAAACGCCTGTAGCTTCTGTTCCTACTACTATTGCTGAAGCTTTTGTGTAATCCAATTCAAAATAATTAACTGCCTTGTGCAAATTAGAACAAAAGCAAGTGATCTGTTTTTGGGTTAACCACTTTTGAAGCGTATCAGCATCCGTCAACACAATAGGTACAGTAAATACGGTGCCTAAGCTCGCTCTAATGGTATTGGGATTGTATAAATCGCCCGGCAAATCACAACAGATAACAGCATCTACTGCAGAGGCGTCGGCTGTTCTTAAAATAGCGCCTAAATTGCCCGGTTTTTCAACCCCTTCTACAATTAATATCAATGGTGAATTAGGTAATTGCAATTGATCAAGGGTCTTCATTTGGGTTTTAATCACTGCAAAAATGTGTTCAGTGGAGGCCCTATAGACAGTTTTGGCGTACAAGTCCTGACTGAGTTCAAAAACTGCTAATTGCGGCCATTGATTGGCGATTTTATTAATGATACTGCTATCCTTGAGGGCATTGGTATAAAACAATTGAACAAACTCCAAACCAGATTCAAACGCCATTGCTAGCTCAATATGACCTTCAACAATGGCCAATTGATCCAACTTCCTTTGCTTAGATTTCTCTAAAGACAATAGCGCCTTAAAGGTTGGGTTGCTGCTACTGCTGATATGTTTGACGAAAGGTTTCAATTAAAGTTTTAAAAACTGTTTAACAGATTCTGAAAAAATATTGCGTTTGTCTGTATCTGAAATATTGGGATTATTGGCAATAAATGCCCCGTGTTCTAAATCGCCTAAAGGAAAAGGATAATCAGTCCCATAGCATATTTTTTCAGAGCCAAACATGTCTAATAGATAATCAAAGGCTTTAGTATCGTGGGTTATGCCATCAACCCAAAATTTTCCGATATAATCCTTGGGGTTTTTTACATCATTAAGGTTCACCAAATCAGGTCTAACGGCCCATCCGTGTGCAATTCTGCCAAGTGTAAATGGGAATGAGCCCCCTGCATGAGCAAACATCACTCTTAAGTTTGGGAACTTATCGAAAATGCCGCCAAAAATCATACTGCAAACAGCTCTTGAGGTTTCCGCTGGCATACCAACTAACCATGGCAACCAGAACTTTTGGGTAAACTCCTCGCCCATCATCTCCCATGGATGAACAAACAAAGCCATATCGAGGTCTTGCATGGCTGCATATAAAGGCAGAAAACGGTCGTCATCAAGGTTGACATTATTAATGTTTGAACCAATTTGAACCCCTTTAACATTTAGTGTTTTGAGGCGCTCTAATTCTTTAATGGAGAGCGCAATATCTTGCATGGGCAAAGTACCAAGGGCAATAAATTTATCAGGCCTTTGACTTTGAACTTCCGCAATATGATCATTTAAAAAACTTGCCCACCAGGCTGCATCATTGGGTTTGGCCCAATAATTAAACAATACAGGCACAGTGCACAAAACCATCTGATCAACTTGATTGGCAGACATGTCCCACAAGATGGCTTCAGGATTGAAACAATTCTCTTCAACCTTTCTGAAAAACTTACCATCATCGCGCATCATTTTAGCCGTTTTGGTTTTAGGGTCGTGGTCTAAATAAATAAACCCACCATAACCAAATTTATATTTCAAATCAGGCCAATGAGCCGGCATAATGTGCGCATGACAATCAATTTTCATCGGCACAAAATTAATCAATTGAGGAGATTTTCTCTAATACAGAAAAAACAGCTGGGCAAACTTGAGTGTTGGCAAGGGTTATATGCTTGCGCTTAAGCAAAACATCTTCGTCGGTGTAGGGGTATCTGGCACAATCAGATGGTCTATCATCGTAAATTTGACAGGTATTATCTGGGTTTAAAAATGTACAGGGTGACTGTTGTAAAACGTAATCATTGTCTTCATCAATCTTTAGGTACTGCTCTATAAAAACAGATTCTTTTAGCCTTAGGGCTTTACTGATGCGTTTGATATCAGGCGTTTTAAAAGTTGGGCTGTGGTTTTTACAACAATTGGCGCAATCCAAACAGTTAATGTTTGAGAAAGCTTCTTCATGTAAATCGGGTAATTGTTTTATGTACTTAGAGACATTGACGCGGTCTAAAAATCTTTTAAACTGCTTTTGAAGATCGCGACTGCGTTTTTTCCAATGGGGATCTATGCTCATATAACAGATCTAATCGCAACGGTTTTATAGATTAAACCTTGCTCTGATTGTATACCATTAGGGCTTAAGTCGTCTATTTTTACAACACCACTGGCGTGTATGATTTTGTGTTTATCAAGTAAAAGGCCAACATGTGATACTTTATCGGCTTCAGGCTTTGAAAAGAAAACTAAATCACAAGGTTTTGCTTGGGCATATTCCACTGCTTTGCCGCAATTTATTTGTTGTGTAGTATCGCGTGGTAACGCAATATTATGTGCCTTGAAAACCATCTGAATAAAGCCTGAGCAGTCAATGCCCATAAAGCATCTACCACCCCATAAATAAGGAACATTAAGAAATTTTTGAGCTAAGCTTTGAAGGCTAAACAACAAAGGCAGATGGTGAGTTGGTTTGAGGTCATTAGCCAATTTAAATGTTTTGCCATGACGCGCAAAACTTCCGGATTCTGGCAAATTGGCGCCACATGGAATCAACAGGAATTCATGATTGGATTTGGCTTCCAAAAACAAGGCGTCACACACTGCATTAAATGCTTGGTAAGGCTCAAAGGTATTGGCACTGATCCAACCTTTGTAATGGTCATAATCTGTTTCGATTTCGAGGAAACCTTGTTTTGTCTGCAAAACAGTATAAGACTCTCCAAACACAATACTACTCACCATTTCAGCAGCCGGCGAGGGCTCTGAACGCATAGGAATATAAGTTTGAAGGCAAGTTCCTCTTTGCTCCATCGTTAAATATGAAGTCTTGATTTTCTATCCAATAGAATGGCTTCTGTTTCTGCATGATCCGGATCAGGCACACAGCAATCAACCGGACATACAGCGGCACATTGAGGCTCCTCATGAAAACCCATACACTCGGTACACTTATCTGGAACAATGTAATAAACTTCTTGGCTTATTGGGGCCATTTTTTGATCCACCGCAATTGAATTGCCATCGATCAATTGGAAATTACCTTCAACACTGGTACCATCTTTAATGCGCCATTCAACGCCACTTTCATAAATTGCATTGTTCGGACACTCTGGTTCGCAAGCTCCACAATTAATACATTCGTCTGTGATTTTTATCGCCATAATTCAAATGCAAATGTCGTTGTTTTTTTAGAGCAAGATTTAAAAAAATTACTGATATCGATGCGAGACTGTCTAAAAAAATCATCGCAACAAGGTAACGGTGCCTCTCGCGGCATATCGTCTACCATCAAAGCCAACATAGTTACAGTAATACATGTATACATCTTGAGGTTGATCTTGGTTCTTGTAAGTACCATCCCAAGTTTCAGAGATATCTCGACCTATAAATACCTCCTCACCCCAACGATTAAACACATGTAATTCGACAGATTTCAAAGCCCCGCCTTTGACGCCAAACCGCTCATTTAAGTCGTCTTTATTGGGCGAAAAAGCATTGGGTACAAACAGCACAGGTTCAAAATTAAAACAAACCTCATTACTCCAAGTAAAAGTATCTGTACCGACTTTATTACCCCGAATTCTGTAGCATTGCGTATACGCCTCCAAGCCGTTGCTATAAAGCGTAGTAAAGCCATTTAATTGAGGCTCATAAAGTTCATAGGTATTGCTTGTAGGCAACCATCTAAACACATCGTATTTCACTTGAGCATTAGACCATCCTAAATAAGGTGTATAATACATGAATACATCATAGCCTGTGGTTTTATAGCCTTTCAACAAAATATTGGTATGCACATTCGTGTACAACACATTACCACACAAATCAGAACCTTTAATGCGGTATTCCCAAGCATTAGAATCGTTCATGGTTGGCGCATCATTGTATTTAAAATTACCGGCACTAACAGTTCCAACAGAAGCAAAAGGAGCTGATGAGCCAGCTACTCTTTTTTGAACTTCAAAATTTTGTTTGTATAAAGGTGCATTTACCAAATGCCAAAAAGCGTCAATGCCTTTATCTGAGGCTGGCGGCGGATTAACCGTAATATAATCTAAATATAAATAAGGATTATCGTAGTATACTTTTAGGATTTGAGTATCACCCAAACATTGATAATCGCTCATTTCAACCACCTTAAGCCAATTATTAGCTTGTCCGAACCAATCCACTACTACTGCATTTTTATTGATGGTTTTTAAGGTACCGCCTTGTATAGACCAAGTATAAGTTGAGCTGCTTGCGCCCACTACAGAGTAATTGAAGTTAAGCGTATTATTAGCACAAATGATACTGTCGCCCAAAATGGCACTGGTACTTGGCTTTGGATGAATGATTAAAGTATCTAAGATGGGTAAACCTGGGCAACCAAAACCAGAGGTTTCAATCACTCTAATGATAAAAGTACCTGCCGTTTTATAGGACAAGCTGATGGTTGAACTGCCCTGCCCATTAATATTGGCAGTATCCCCGTTAATGGCCCATACATAACTAGAGCCTGGCATGCCGTTGACTGTGTATGTTGACTGCCAATTGGATTGACAAATTTCAAAAACACCATTAATCATATTGGCCGAGGGATTTAAACGAATATTAACCGTTCTCGACACTAAATTGCTTACGCAATTTTTATTGTTCACCGAATCGTAACTGGTTTCATATAAACTAATCTGACCAGTGCCAGCGCCTGCCCAATCAACAAGTACTTTATAAGTCCCTTGACCCGATACTATACTGCCACCAATAACCGCCCAATTATAGACAGTATTTGGGGCATTGGCTACTTGGTAAATTTCTCCAAATGTGTTGGCGCAGACATCCGTATCCCCGAGTATTTGATCAACACTTAGCGTATAATTTTTATCGACGTTGAAATAGCCTGTATCACTGCTACATCCGTATGCATTCAATTCAAGGACTTTAACTAATCCCATTCCCGGATTGCCCCAATTCACTAATACACTGCTTGAATTTGGCGAAGATTGTATACTTCCGCCCCATACAAACCATTTATAGGCACTCTTAGGATTAGGGGTTTGAATGGTGTACAAGACTTGTTTGGTATTCGGACAAACAGAAGGTTTACCCACTATCTGAGGTATAGCTGGTTTGGAAACCCAAACTTGTAAAAGCGCTGTATCTGAAGGACAACCATTGGCGTTGTATTGAACAACCTTTGCCCAAGCCTTACCAGGATTACCCCAAACCACAGCAATGCTATTGGTATTACTAGCCCCTTGAATAGTGCCATTATTGACCCACCATTGATAGGTATAACCTGCAGTATTATTGATGGCATAAGTCCCATTGCTGTTCACACAAACTGTGTCAAAGGCTTTTAAGCTTGGTGTAGCCGGAGCTGGCACTAAATTAATATTGATGCTAGATTTAGCACCCAAACAACCAAATTTTGAAACCGCTTGAACTGAAATCGTTCCTGAGCTGACACCAGTATTCCAATTAACAGTTACTTTATTGCCAACTACAGATACCAATGTGCCTCCTGTTACCGTTACTTGATGGGTGACGCCGATCAATTCTGCGGGTGTATTAGCGGTGGTGTTGATAGTATATTGAACGCCTTTAGCACCCTCGCAGGCAGTTAAAGGGCCGGTTAATGTGGATTTTCCAGTGAACGGTTGAACTGTAATGTTAACCGTTAACATTGTAAATTTGGATGGACAGCCATCATCCACCACTCTTGCGGTAAATACATAGGGTTGGGTTCTTGCTTGATTGCAACTGGTTTGCCAACAGAATTGAGATGTAACAGTGGTATTGGCAAAGGCAGGTGAAAAGGTGGCTTTATTACCGATGAACCCATTCGCTCCGGTAAGCAAATCACCAAAACCATTAAGCGTTAAATTCTGTTTATCTTTATCAGAACCCACCACATTGAAACAAAGTTTATCTCCTGCCATCACAGTATAATTTTTACTGCTGGTACTGATATATGGTTTGGTATTTGGGCTACAATTAATGACTAATATCTGAAGATCCAAACGGGTTGAGCTCAACAATACCCCTCCGCGGTATTCAAGCAAATCAAGAGCAACAGCATAGTTGCCTGTTTTTGTAGCTTTAAAAGTGGCTACGCCGGAACTGGAATTAATTTGTGAAATACCCGTCACCCCAAAAGGAATGTTACCATTGTAACCTGGCTCATAATCTATAGGACTGATGGGCACAGGGGCATTGTATGTTGGCGTACAACCAGGATAATTAGTCGCATAACTGGCGCCATACCATGGCGTTGCTAATTTATACACCAATGAATCACCATCTGGATCTACGGCATAATTACTCAGTTCAGCGGTATCGTTAATGCAAATGAAAGGCACAGGCACATCTGTAAAATATGGGGAACTGTTCTTAACATTAGTTGGCGGAATAATGGTTTGATAGGTTTGACCAATAAAGGGCACACCAGACATGTCGTTCTTTAAATTGACTTGCGTATTTCTGCAACAGACTTCCCATTTTACAAAATAGCCATAACTGCTGGTGGGCAAATCAATTTGATTGCGGTAAACACCTTTCTCCAAGCATACTTGAGTGGCTTCCGGACAGTCTGTTCTTCCGACTGGTTTAACCAATTCAGTAGTCTGCAAGGTAAAATTGAAAGTCTTATAGAGTTTTAAATCACTGCGTTGATACACACAAACATCAATGTTCTTAGCATATGGAATGGCCCCTGTTTTACAATCTCGATAAGAGGTAATAGTGATGGTATAACGCGCACCAAAACTTGAAGTACCAACATATTCATAACTAATAAAGCCGCCCACTAAATGGGTTGCATTGAGTTTGAGCACTAAAGCAAAAACAAAACACAAAGCAGCTATATGTTTTCTAAAACCATTCAAGCCTATACAAAATTAAACAAATTTCATGCAAATTATTGTGTTATTAGACGTAAGTTTCGATAAAAAAGTTGGTTTGCATGGGCTGCATTTTTTATTTCATGACAAAAACTCTTATTTTGCAGACTGATGACCATGGAACAATACCATTCTGACTGTTTGCATTTTAAAGGCGATTTGCCTTGTTTACCTCATAAAGAACACGGTTACCATTGCAATGATTGCAAGGCTTATCAAGCCATCAGCAAACGTATACTCATCATCAAGCTAGGCGCTATAGGCGATGTGATCAGAACCACACCTTTAATCAGCACCTATAAAGCGCTCTATCCAAATTGTAAAATCACTTGGCTAACCATGACCCCTGCTATTTTACCTAGCGGACAAATTCATGAAATTTTAAAATTCGATTACGCATCAGCCTTGTATTTACAAAATGCTGAATTCGATATAGCCATTAATTTAGATAAGGAAAAAGAAGCTTCTGCTTTGTTAAAAGTGGTTCAGGCAAAAGAAAAATACGGTTACATTCTTAAAGACAATGTGACCCAACCCATCAATGATTTAGCTTTTCACAAGTACCACACTGGTTTATTCGACGATGTGAGCCAAGCCAATACCTTAAATTACTGTACAGAAATTTACCAAATGTGTGGCTTAACCTACAAGGGCGAACCTTATTTGTTAGACAACCATGCCAATAAAGGTTTTGAATGGCCGCAATTAGATAAAAGCAAAACCATAATTGGCCTCAACACAGGTTGTGGTGATAGATGGACCACACGCTTATGGCCTGAAGACTATTTTGCCGATTTAGCAACACGTTTGATGGCAAAAGGTTATCAGGTAATCTTATTGGGTGGTGAGCAAGAAGATGCCCGCAACAAACGCATTCAAGCCAAAAGCAATGCAATGTATTTAGGGTATTTCCCATTGCCACAATTCATTAACCTTATTGACCAATGCAACCTTGTAGTAACTCAAGTAACTATGGGCATGCATTTGACATTAGGTCTTCAAAAGAAAATCGTATTGATGAACAATATCTTTAATCCACATGAATTTGATTTATTTGGCAATGGGGAAATTGTTATGCCTGATAAAGCTTGTGAGTGTTTTTATCGCGGTTCTTGTAAGTTGGGCAACAGCTGTATGAAAGATCTACCAGTTGATAAAGTTGAAGCCGCTGTTCAAAGGGTGATTGCCTTATAAACTTCACAAAAAAGTAACCCATTAAATTCCCATTTTAATCTCCAAAATGAAGTATATTTGCCTTGCTTTATGCCGGCAAGTAATCCTCATAACGATGTGTTTTTCCCAAAAGTAGCGGGGATTAAATCGGCATTGCCTGAACATCAAGTGGCGTGGCAAATCAATAAAAGCTTTGACATCAACATGGGATTAAACTTAGAATGGGTTAGACCATTGCCTGAGAAAAAAACCAGTTTACACAGACATTACTATTGTTATTTTGAAGATGTTGAACTGCATTGGCATTTAGTCAAAAACAAAGGCGACCAAGCGTATTTTTTTCAATCCAACCCTTTGTTTGACTACCTGTTAATTTGCCAAGGTGAAGACCTCTACAATTATTTTGACAGAGCGGTTCAAAGTATTCAAACTAACTCTAGCATAGAATACATTTTCAATATTCCTTTCCAAAAAATTAACGGTCAAAATTTATTCTTTGACAACTTTCTAAACACCAAAAAATTCCTAGAAGCCCAGTATGTATAAAAACGATTTTAACAAAACCAAAATAGTGGCCACCATTGGTCCTGCTACGTCCTCAAGAGAAATGCTAAAATCATTGATCTTAGCGGGTGTAGATGTATGCCGCATCAATTCTTCTCATGGTTCACATGAAGACCACCTTGAAGTAATACAACACATCAGAAGCATCAATGAGGAATTAAATTCTGATGTATGCATACTTCAAGATTTACAAGGCCCTAAACTCAGAGTGGGCATGGTTGAGAATGATGGCGTTAACATCAGCAATGGTCAAACTTTAATCTTAACCAGCAAAGAAATGATTAGTACGGCTGAAATGGTCTGTATCCGATACAGAGATTTAGCCAAAGACATGAAACCTGGTGAATTCATTTTGATTGATGATGGGAAAATTGAAATCCGCATCGATGAAGTATTGAACGAAACAGATGTTAAAGCAACTGTTATTACTGGTGGTATATTAAAATCTAAAAAAGGATTCAACCTCCCACATACCAATGTTTCCTTCCCTAGCTTAACTGAAAAAGACATTGAAGATCTTCAGTTTGGACTCGAGAACAATGTGGAATGGATTGGCTTATCTTTCGTTAGAAAAGCGTCTGATATCATTGACCTTAAAAACAGAATCAAAGCCGCAGGCAAAGAAGCAAAAGTCATCGCTAAAATTGAAAAGCCTGAAGCGGTTCAAAACATTGATGAAATCATTGCTGTTACTGATGGCATAATGGTTGCTCGTGGAGACCTTGGTGTTGAAGTACCCCTTCAAGACGTACCAATCATTCAGAAAAATATCATCGAAAAATGCATACGATCTGCAAAACCAGTGATTGTGGCCACTCAAATGATGGAATCAATGATTGTGAATTCTACACCAACAAGAGCTGAAGTAAGCGATGTTGCCAATGCCGTAATCGATGGTGCTGACGCAGTAATGTTAAGTGCGGAAACCAGTGTAGGCGCCTTCCCTATCAAAGTGGTTGAGACCATGGAGAAGATTATAAGAGACGTTGAAAGAGATCGCAGAGTCTACTTCAAAGGCGTTAAGCCAACTGCCCAATCAGACACCTTTATTTCTGATGAAATTTGCTTTACAGCTGTGCGAATGAGTGACCACCTAAAAGCCAAATCAATTGTTGGTATGACCCGTTCAGGTTATTCTGCGCTTGAAATTTCTTCTTACAGACCAATGGCTAATATTTTCATTTTCACCAACAATAAACCTTTGTTAAAAACCATGAGTTTAGTCTGGGGAGTAAGAGGATTTTATTACGATAAATACGAAAGTACAGATCAAACTTTTACGGATGTAATTGATGTATTAAAAGCCAATCAATTGGTGAGTAAAGATGATATAGTTATCCATACCGCTAGCATGCCAATCAAGCAAAAGTCAATGGCCAATAGCATAAAAATTTCTGTGGTAGAATAAACCATGTTAGGCAGAATTGTTCTGTATATTACCTTTTTTAGCTGCAGCTTGGCTTGGGCACAACCTCAGGTCATTACGGAAAAACAATTGGGTAATCAAAGGGTTTGGAATGCCCGCATGAGCAGTGACGAACACCTTAAAAAGGTGTTTTATGAAGCCCAGTTAAGCTACCCACCTAAGTTCATTTACTGGCGAGTGTTTAAAAAAGAAAAACAAATGGAACTTTGGGGTGCAGACAGCGCTCACCATGCCTACCGACTGATTGAAACTTACAATATCATGGCGTTGTCTGGCAATTTAGGCCCAAAGCGCATGGAAGGTGATTATCAAGTTCCTGAGGGTTATTATTACATCAATCAATACAATCCCTACAGTAATTTTTATTTAAGCTATAAGATCTCCTACCCCAACAAAAGCGATAGTATTTTAGGCAAAAAAGGCAGTTACGGCGGACAAATATTTGTGCATGGAGATTCTGTTACTATTGGCTGCTTACCCATGAACGATGATGTTATCAAAACTTTGTATTGGTGTAATGTACAAGCTCAAAACAACCGAGACACCAATTACCATATTCCTGTTCATATTTACCCTTGCAGAATGCATACCAGCAATCTGAAATATTTAAAATCTTATTACAACTTTGACCCTATTCGTCAAGAGTTTTGGAAAAATTTACAAGAGGGTTATAATTACTTTGAACTCATGCATTGCCCGCCAAAAATTGTGGTTGACCCTAAAGGCAAATACATTGTGAACTACTAAGCGAATGCTTGGTAATTATATGGTTTATGTTAAATTTGCCCTAAGATGAGCAATGCGTCAACTCAAGTGCAAGACACTTACAACCAACAATACCATTCTGAGAACAATGAATGGCGTCAATTGGGTGGCCAACAAAAAGCCAAAAATATTTTGGACTTATGCAGCAGATTCAAATCAGCAAAAACCCTTGATATTGGCTCAGGCAATGGCGCTGTGATTGCAGAATTAGATAAAGCAAACTTTACAGATGAGTTAAGTAGTTTAGAAATTTCAGATTCTGGCATTGCTGCCATTCAAGAGCGCCAATTAAAGTCGCTTAAATCAGTTCAAAAATTTGATGGTTATAAAATACCATTTGACAACAAATCCTTCGAACTTTCACTTTGTAGCCACGTAATTGAACATGTTGAACACCCAAGGTTATTGTTGAGAGAAATTGCTAGAGTAGCGAACTACCATTACTTTGAAGTGCCTATTGATTTTAGCTTTTATGTAGATCAAAAAATCCAACATTATTTGGACTATGGTCACATCAATATTTACACACCAGCTTTATTTAAATTTTTATTGAAAAGTGAGGGATTTGAAGTGATTGACGAACGTTTCTTGTTCACCAATCATGCACAAATTGATTTCCAATTCAAACATCAACCACTCAAACGCCTCACTCAAAAATTAAAGAACTTAATTGTATCATTAAGTCCGTACAAAAAAATTAAGCCCAATGCTTATGCTGTTTTGTGTCAGCACAATGGTAAAGGTCTATCCATATTTTAAGCTCTGAAATAATTTAAGAACACTTTCTTCTTGCGCTTAGAGACAGATTCGTAAGTGTTGTCTTTTAATTGAACTTTGGCATTCACTCCGGGTTTATAGGCCGTAACATGTTCTGCATTGATTAAGCAGGCGTCGTGAATACGAATAAATGATTTATCATTCAATGCCCTTTCATATACAGCTAAATGTTTTGAAGTAAGTATTTTCTTGGCGCCTTGAACATAGATTTCAGAATAGGCCCCTTGCGCTTTTATTTTGATGATTTTATTGATGTCAATAGGATTTAAACGCTCATTGTCATACACCATAATGGTATTACCTAATGGCGCCGCCCCAGTTTGACTGGCCTTTTTATAAGTATTTTGTATGATCATCTGCATTTTCATGCGATCAAGAATTCTTTGCAATGCGCTATTGATTGCAACAGATTCAAATGGAATACTTAAATAGTCTACCAAATTGCGTCGAATCACTTCTAAAGCATGTTTCTTGGATTTACCATACAAGACCACATGTGCTTTTAATTCATTAACAGTAGAAAAGAAATCCTCTGGCAGCTTATTCAATTGATTGCTGTTGATGAAAAACGCATCTGGCACCATGTGTTTGAGATGCACTTGCAAGGCCTTTTTGCCTTGTACCTTTCCAATTAAATACAATACTTGATTTTGTGCCGTTAGCACCGATTCGAGTTCAGATGCAACCCGTGCATCTTTTTCAATGATCACAATTTTCATAGTTTAAATTTAGTTTAACCGAAGTTAAGACATTTAAACTAAAAAAACAATACCCGATCAGAGGTCAAATTTGATACCTTGAGCCAAAGGAATGGTAGTACCATAATTAATGGTATTGGTTTGCCTGCGCATGTAGGCTTTCCAACTGTCGCTACCACTTTCTCTGCCACCACCAGTTTCTTTTTCACCACCAAATGCACCCCCTATTTCAGCCCCAGAGGTACCAATATTCACATTGGCAATACCGCAATCAGAACCAGCTGCACTAATAAAGCGCTCTGCCTCTTGAATAGCATTGGTAAAGATCGCTGAACTCAAACCTTGTTTAACATCATTTTGCATGGCCAAGGCTTCGCTCAAATGCTGATATTTCATAACATATAAAATAGGTGCAAAGGTTTCGTGTTGCACTATGCTATAAGTATTCATGGCTTCACAAATAGCAGGTTGCACATAACAGCCACTTTCATAGCCTGCTCCAGACAATACCTTGCCACCATATAATACTTTACCGCCTGCTTGTTTAAGTTGAGTCAATGCAGAACTGAATTGATCAACGGCCGCTTTATCAATCAAAGGGCCCACATGATTCTCTTCTAAAAGAGGATTGCCGATTTTAAGCTGTTTATAGGCCTTCACCAATTGTTTTAAAAATTGATCATAAACTGAAGCATGAACGATTAAACGTCTGGTAGTTGTACAACGTTGACCAGCTGTTCCAACCGCTCCAAACACAACCGCTCTCAAAGCCATTTTAAGATCAGCATGTTCACTGATAATGATGGCATTATTACCGCCTAATTCTAACAAAGATTTGCCCAATCTAGCCGCTACAGTTTGTGCCACTGATTTACCCATGCGGGTACTGCCAGTTGCTGACACCAAAGCGATTCTGTTATCTTCAGCCATTCTTTTGCCCATATCGGCATCGCCATTGATCAAAGTAAAAATACCCTCAGGCAATTGATTGGCTTGCAAAACGCTTTTTAATAAATTCATACATGCCACAGCCGATAATGGTGTTTTCTCAGAAGGTTTCCATATACACACATTGCCACAAACAGCGGCTATCATGGCATTCCAACTCCAAACAGCCACAGGAAAATTAAAGGCAGAAATAACGCCTACTATACCCAATGGGTGCCATTGTTCCATCATGCGATGTTCTGGTCTTTCACTTTGTATGTTTAAGCCATAAAGTTGTCTACTCAAGCCGACTGCAAAATCACAGATGTCTATCATTTCTTGCACTTCACCCTTGCCTTCTTGCAGACTTTTACCCATTTCATAACTCACCAAAGCGCCTAATGCATCTTTGTTTTCTCTTAACACATTGCCGTATTGTCTTACAATTTCACCACGCTTTGGGGCTGGCATATTGCGCCAAATCAAAAACGCATCTTGAGCGCGTTTCATTACGGCTTCGTATTCTGTTTCTGTGGCATACACCACGCTGCCAATGGCTTTGCCATCAACAGGAGATTGAATGGTTTTCTTTTGACTACCCACGGCTGTAATCCAATTGACACCGGTACAGACGCTTTCACTTACAGAGCGAACGCCCAATTGTTTTAAAACTGAAGACATGTTTTGCATACCACAAATTTATGTTTTTTAATGGTATGGCGCATTGACCAATATCAATTTTAATTACCTTTGTTCCAATGAAAAAGTTTTGGAAGATTAGTGCATATGTTGGTCTTGTCTTGATATGCCTCGAGATTGCACTACACCTTTACAACCCATTTACTGCTCGCGTTAAAAACGGTAGCATAGTGCTGCCTAAAAACACCAAATACACCATAGACTTGCCGGCCTACGACGGTATGGATCAAAAGGTAATCCACAGCAAAAACAGCATTGGTCTGAGAGGGCCAGAACCCAATGATTCAGCAAAAATTAAAGTCATTTGTATGGGAGGCAGCACCACTGAATGCATGTATTTGACAGATGGTAAAGATTGGCCTAATGTGTTGGGAGATAAATTAAAAGTTGAGTTTCCAGACTTATGGTTAAACAATGCTGGCATGGATGGTCAATCAAGCTATGGCAACTTGCAAATGCTGAAACAATACATCTTAAAATTAAAACCCAATTACATTTTTTTAATGGCAGGCTTAAATGATATGGAGTTGGATACCCCTAGTCATTTTGATGTGAATGTTTCACCAATAAAGCGCGCCTATAATTTCCTTGAATTACCCTCCACAATTGTCAATATCATTAGAGCAGGCAAAGCCAAACAAGTGGGTTTAAACCACCAAGTGTACACCAATTTAAGTCAATTGCCTAAGCTCAAAATGACAGACGATGAAATGATGGCCAGAATGCAAAAAGAACAAACTTATTTGGCTGCTTACAAACAACGCATAACTGAGTTCGCTAAACTCTGTAAAGACAATAATATTCAACTTGTTTTCATTGGTCAGAGCATATTGTTCTCTGACGAAAATGACCTCTACACGAACATTTATCTTGGTGATTTAAAAACAGGGCAAATGAATGGCAAAACAAGATCTTACATTTTAAAAATGTACAACAAGGTTACATTTGATGTGGCCAATGAATTAAATTTACCATTTATCAATTTGAACGCCCGCTTGCCAAAAGACTCAAGATTCTTTTACGATGGCTATCATTTTACCATTGATGGCGCAGACATGTGCGCAGAAATCCTTCACGACGAAATTACTTCTAAAAAAATCATACACTAATGCCGCTTATTCACGAACAACTGCATGCTATTAAAGCGTTTATTTTTGATGTTGATGGTGTTATGACCGACGGCCAAGTTTTGGCAACTGAACAAGGCGAATTTTTAAGGAGTTTTAACATCAAAGATGGCTACGCACTTCAACATGCCATCAAAATGCATTACCCCATTGCCATTATTTCTGGTGGTCAATCCATGGGCATAGAAAGACGCTTTCAGCAATTGGGCTTGAAAGATATTTTCACGGGTCAACAACACAAACAAGCCGCCTTTGATTTGTTTAAAAACAAACACGGTTTACATGCCTCTGAAATTGCCTACATGGGCGATGATTTACCAGATTATGAGTTACTCAAGCAAGTAGGCTTATCCGCTTGCCCAAATGATGCTGCCAAAGACATCAAATCCATATGTCAATACATTTCCCCTATTAATGGCGGAAAAGGTTGTGTAAGAGACCTCATTGAAATGACCCTTAAACTCCATGGCAAATGGTGGAGTGAACATTCTCACACTTGGTAAGCCACAATTTGCACTTTATCTGCCCGTAGATTTGTGCTTCTTGATAAATTGACTATTTTTGCAGAGTATATACATTCTGAATATGTCAATTGAAATCAAAGTTCCTAGCCCAGGTGAATCGATTAGCGAAGTAACCGTATCAAAATGGTTAAAACAAGTTGGAGACTATGTTCAACTCGATGAACCACTAGTAGAACTTGAAAGTGAAAAAGCCACTTTTGAAGTCAATGCTGAAGCCGCTGGTGTAATCACCAAACAATTGGCTAAAGACGGCGATGAAATTAAAGTGGGGGCTGTTATCGTTGAAATCGACGACAAAGCTAAAGCTCCGGCCAACGCCCCTAAAACTGAAGCCAAAAAGGAAACAGCCGCTGTTAAAGAAGATAAAAAACCTGCAGAGAAAGCCGCAGAGAAACCAGTTGCCGCTAGTCCTGCTCCAGCAGAAGACTTTGATAGTGCTGTGCACATTGCCCCATTGGCAAAAGAATTAATGTTGGCCTATGGCTTAAAACCCAATCAAGTAAAAGGCACTGGCCCTAACGGCAAAATCAACAAAACCGATGTTTTAGAAGCTATTGTTGCGAAAGGTATTGGCGCTTCAAGCAGCAACAAATACAATGGCAATGGCGAACGCGTCAACCGCGTTGAAAAAATGAGCAACTTGCGTAAAACAGTTGCTAAACGCTTAGTGGCAGCAAAAAATGAAACCGCTATGTTGACGACTTTCAACGAAGTCAACATGAAGCCTATCATGGATTTAAGAAACAAATACAAAAATGCTTTTGCTGAAAAACACGAAGTAGGTCTTGGCTTTATGAGTTTCTTTACCAGAGCTTGCTGCATTGCCCTATTGGATTGGCCAGCGGTGAATGCCTTTATCGATGGCGATTCAATTCAATTCAATGACTATTGTGATATCTCTATTGCCGTATCAGGTCCTAGAGGCTTGGTGGTACCAGTTATCAGAAATGCAGAAGGCATGAGCCTAGCTGACATTGAAAAAGAAGTTAAACGTTTGGCCGGAAAAGCCAGAGAGAACAAATTGTCAATGGAAGAAATGAGCGGAGGTACATTTACCATTACCAACGGTGGTGTATTTGGCAGTATGATGAGTACGCCCATCATAAATCCGCCTCAATCAGCCATTTTAGGCATGCACAATATTGTTGAAAGACCAGTAGCTGAAAATGGCCAAGTGGTTATCAGACCAATGATGTACGTAGCCTTATCTTACGATCATAGAATTATTGATGGCAGAGAAAGCGTTAGCTTTTTGGTAAGGGTTAAACAATTATTGGAAAACCCAGAAATGTTGTTTGACGGCAAAGCGCCTTCAGAAAAAGTGCTTGGTTTATAAGCCTATGTCAGATTTTTTTGCTCATCCAAGTGCCGTTATTGACGACCATTGCAAGATTGGAGCGGGCAGCAAAATTTGGCATTTTACCCATATCATGTCGCATTCTGAAATTGGCAACAATTGCAATATTGGTCAGAATGTAGTCATCTCCCCAAAAGTCATTATTGGCAATGGGGTTAAAATCCAAAACAATGTTTCTTTGTATACAGGTGTTATTTGTGAAGACGACGTATTCATTGGCCCTAGTGCTGTTTTTACCAATGTTATTAATCCTAGAAGCGCCATTAACAGACAAAACGAATTCAAATCTACCTTGATTCAAAAAGGAGCCAGCATAGGTGCAAATGCCACCATTATATGTGGCAATACCATTGGTCAATACGCTATGATTGGCGCTGGCACAGTGGTCACTAAATCTGTACCTGATTTCGCATTAGTAGTGGGCAATCCCTCTAAACAAATTGGATGGGTATCAGCCTATGGAAACCGATTGCATTTTGATGAACAAGGCAAAGCTGAGTGCCCAGAAAGTGGCGAACAATATCTATTGCAAAACCATCAAGTCATAAAAACGCTATGAAAAACATATTGGTTACAGGTGGCTTAGGCTATATTGGCGCTCATACTGTTGTTGAGTTATTCAATAACGGCTATAAGCCCATAATCATTGACAATCTGAGCAATACCAATATAGAGGTATTAAAAAGGTTAGAGCAAATTTGTGAGCATTCGTTTTCATTTTACAATGAAGATGTATGCAATACCCTTGCGCTGACAAACATCTTAAAAACTGAAGACATCCACGGTATTATTCATTTTGCCGCCTTTAAAGCGGTTGGTGAATCTGTTCAAGCGCCCATAAAATATTACAAGAACAATATTGGCGGCATGACCTCATTATTAGAAGCCATGCAAAATCAAGGCATAAACAACCTTGTGTTTAGCTCTTCATGTACTGTTTATGGTGAACCAGATCATTCTCCGGTTAATGAGTTAGCCCCTATTAAACGTGCCAACTCGCCTTATGGGCGTACCAAGCAAATGGGTGAAGATATATTGATGGATTGCTTGGGACTTAACACCGTAGCTCTTCGGTATTTTAATCCAATAGGTGCGCATGCATCTGCCTTAATTGGCGAATTGCCCATTGGTGTACCCAATAATTTAATGCCCTTCATAACTCAAACTGCTGCGGGCATTAGACCTTCGCTTACTGTTTTCGGCAACGATTACAACACCAAAGACGGCACCTGTATTCGCGATTACATACATGTTGTTGATTTAGCCAAGGCCCACGTTAAAGCACTCCAATTTATAGCACAGAATCCTAATAACCATTTCGAAGTCTTCAATATTGGCACTGGCAATGGTTATACTGTACTTGAAATCATCAAAGCATTTGAGACAGTTAATCAGATTCAATTGCCTTATCAGATTGGCAACAGACGCGCAGGTGATGTAGAAAAAGTATGGGCTGACGCGCAGAAAGCTGAAACCCAATTGGGTTGGAAAGCAGAATTGGGCTTAAATGAAATGGTTCAATCCGCGTGGCAATGGCAATTGCAATTGAATGCCTAGAGACTGCTGTATACTTTAAAAACTTGTTGAGCGGCGTAATTGGGTTTGAAAGGATCTAAATACGACCCATAATTGGTTTTAGGCATTTGCACTAAATCCAATAAACTTCTGGTGAGTTTATCAATAATGGCGGAATCAAATTTAAGCGTTGATTTTGGCGCCAATTCCCTAAACACAGGAATATCATTTACCGCCATAGGCAAACCAGCGCATGCGGCTTCTATTAGCGGTATACCAAACCCTTCCATCATGCTTGGGTATACAAATCCACTGGCTCTTCTGTACATCATTGGCAGATCGTAATCTTCTAAATCAGTTATGATCATGACCTGTTGTTTTAATTCGTTCTGCTTGATGAACTTAATACAATCTTTTAGAGTTGGACCTCTCTTACCCACCAATACTAAATGAATGTCTTTGCGCTTAGTGCGTTTTAAGGCCTCTAATAAAGTTAAGTGATTTTTTCTGGTTTGAAAACTTGACACATACAACAAGAACTGATCAGGTAAACCGTGAATCATTGACAAACGCTCAAGTTGTTTTTGAGAGTACTCTTTCCAATGCAAATCACCACATGTTTGATATACCACTTGTATTTTTCTACTGTCTACATTGTAATGTCTTTGTATGTCTTGCGCACAAGCATGACTGGTGGCAATCACCTTGTCTGCAATTTCAAGTGCATGCTTAGTCTTTATATCGTATATGGCACGGTCTAAGAAACGGTAATGACTTGGAAACATTTTAAAAATAACATCGTGTATTGTCACTACTTTTTTAATGTTTTCAGGCCATTTACCAAACGGCAATTCATTGCTTAAGCCATGGTAAAGGTCAATTTTATGCAGTTGTAAATCTTTTAAAATACCCTTCACACGCCATAAAGGAGATGCCTTTTGTGGAGCTGCAGCAATGGTATTGGCCGGCAAATTCAATGTACTTGGTTGATCATCAAACAAGTAGTATTTATTAGCAGGATAAGACGCAATAAAATGATCCACTAGGTCTCGGCTGTAATTGCCTAAACCCGAGCGGTTGTGAAAATAGCGTTTTGCGTCGAATCCAATATTCATTATACAGCTACATTAAAATCTCTTAACGCGTCATTGAGTGATGTTTTTAAATCCGTACTAGGTTTTCTTTGACCGATGATCAGGGCGCATGGCACCTGGTATTTGCCCGCCGCGAACACCTTTTCATAACTGCCAGGAATAACCACTGAACGCTCAGGCACATAACCATTATAGATAATTGGCTCTGATTGTGTAACATCTATAATTTTGGTTGACTGTGTTATGGTAACACCTGCACCAATAACCGCTTCTTTAGCAATATGAGCACCTTCAACAATTATGCTTCTAGAACCAATAAAACAATCGTCTTCTATGATCACTGGTGCAGCTTGAACAGGCTCTAAAACGCCTCCTATTCCAACACCTCCGCTCAGATGCACGTTCTTGCCTATTTGAGCGCATGATCCAACAGTTGCCCAAGTATCAACCATGGTACCTGAATCGACATAAGCACCAATATTGACAAAACTTGGCATCAAAATGACCCCTTTGTTGATGAAGGCACCATATCTGGCAACAGACCCCATAACCGCTCTTACACCTTGTTGGGCATAGTCTTGCTTTAGTGGAATCTTGTCGCAAATTTCATACGGACCAATTTTTTCTGTGCTGATGTCTTGAATTGGGAAATACAGAATAACCCCTTTTTTAACCCATTCATTCACCTGCCATTTACCAGCTTCAGCACTTGGTTCTGCCACACGCACTTGACCTTTATCAAGCAATTCTATGAGCTGCCTGATCTGGTCTTGCACTGCAGATTCTTTAAGCATTGCACGGTTTTCCCACGCAGTTTCAATGGTTTGTTTTAAGGCTATAAGATCCATGGATTTTGAACCTGCAAAATACGTTAAAATCCAACAATGCTGAAACACTTTTGAAGCGTATTTGTGACATATTATCAACTTTTTTTTGCACTTTTGTAGCAATGAAAAAAATGAGTTTAAAATCAGTAATAGCCATTGCGCTTATAGGTCTATTTCAAACCTTTTCTGCAAACGCCCAAGGACAAAAATACTTGAGCATGGAAGAAGCCATTTTACAAGTTGACAAACCCAATAATTTGTCTTTAAAAATTCAAAACATCACAGGACTTCAATGGTTACCGGGAGGTAGCAAATACGCCTACATCAAAACCAGTAAACCACAAAAGTTAATCATCGTTGATGCCTTGACTTTTCAAGAAGATAGCAGCCAAACACTTGAAGCCCTTAACCAAGCAGCAGCTCAGTACAAAGAAGGTTGGCAATTTAAAAGTTTTCCGGCATTTGAATGGACCGATAACGATAACATTGTGATTTTTAAAGACCAGCAATATGTGAATTACAATTTACCTGCTCAAGCCTTCAGAAACCTATTGACTATTAAAGGCCAAGGCAGCAGCAACGACTACCATGCTAAAAGCAATCAAGTCATTGTTACTGAAAATGAGAACCTCTACCTCATCAATGCGAATGAAACCATTCAAATTACTAATGATGGCGGCAAAGGCATAGTGTATGGCCAATCTGTTCACCGCAATGAATTTGGCATTGACAAAGGTCTATTCTGGAGCCCAGATGGCAAGAAAATTGCTTTCTACAGAATGGATGAAAGCATGGTGAGTGATTATGCCATTTACGACAACTCTAAAATTCCTGCTCAAAGCAACAACATCAAATACCCGACCGCTGGGGCAAAAAGCCACCATGTAACCGTTGGTATCTTTAACATAGAAACGAAGACCACTACTTATTTAAAAACAGGTGAACCAGCAGAACAATACCTTACCAATATCGCATGGGATCCGAGTTCTGAAAATATTTTCATGGCCATTGTGAACAGAGGGCAAAACCATGCTTGGATCAATAGTTACAATGCCAATTCAGGTGAGCTCAATAAAACTTTGTTTGAAGAAACCGACGAGCGTTATGTTGAACCTCAACACGGCTTTTACTTTATGCCAAATGACCCAGAGAAATTTATATGGCAGAGTGAACGCAGTGGATTTAACCATTTGTATTTGTATTCTACTAAAGGCAAACTACTTAAAACATTAACCCAAGGCAATTGGATGATCACGCGTTTGATTGGCGCTGACTCAGATGGCAAATTCATCTACTTTGAATCAACTAAAGAAAGCCCATTAGAAAGACACACCTACAGTGTGCATGTCAATTCACTTGAGCTTAAAAAACTGAGTGATGCAGCTGGCACTCATATGGCCTCATTCAATCAGCAGATGAACCAATTTTTTGATGTGTATTCAAGCCTTAATGTGCCGCGTAAAATTGATTTAAGAAGTCAAAATGGCGACTTGGTTAAAAACCTTTTAACTGCAAGCAATCCGTTAGCGAATTATGACTTAGGCGAAACCACTTTATTCCCTATCATCAATGATGGCACAGTATTGCATTGCCGAATGATTACACCACCACATTTCGACAAAAACAAAAAATACCCTGTTGTCGTTTATGTGTATGGTGGTCCTCATGCCCAAATGGTGACCAATAGCTTCTTAGGGGGCAGTAATTACTGGATGCAGTTAATGGCTCAAAAAGGTTATATCGTATTTACCCTCGACAACAGAGGCTCTTCAAACAGAGGCCATGCTTTTGAAAGCGCTACTCACAGACAATTAGGCACGCTTGAAATGGCGGACCAATTAGCAGGCATTAATTACCTTAAAAACTTGAGTTATGTAGACGCCAACAGAATTGGTGTACATGGTTGGAGCTTTGGTGGATTTATGACCACCTCTCTTATGAGCAGACAACCAGGTGTATTTAAAGTTGGTGTAGCTGGTGGCCCAGTGATTGATTGGTCAATCTATGAAATCATGTACACAGAGCGTTACATGGACCAACCTTCTGAAAATCCAGAAGGATACAAACAAGCAAATTTGTTAACCCACATCAATGGTTTGCAAGACAAACTGTTAATGATTCATGGTTGTGATGACGATGTTGTTTTATGGCAACACAGTTTATTGTATTGCAAAGCAGCAGTTGATGCCGGCAATACTTACTTAGATTATTTTGTTTATCCTGGTCACAAGCACAATGTAATGGGCAAAGACCGTGTGCATCTCATGCAAAAGATTACAGAATACCTAATGGAGAATCTGTAATTAAACCTCTTCCAAAAGCGTTCTAAAGGCTAAAACTTGATCGCCATATTTGGCATAGGTTTTAGCTTTTAATGCTGGGGCATATAACTCAGCATAAGCATTATAATCATCTATGCTATGGCAAAAATATTGGATAGCATAATTCACCCCCTCATTGTCTTGTACATTGGTCAATAGTTTAAGCATTTTAAACCCAGTAAACTTTTCTGTCGCAATGACTTCAGGAATGTGTTCGTGTTTCATCCAGTGCACCCATTCTGTTTCAATGGTCTCTGGAATATTGCAAGTCACGTTATAAATGATCATACTTGCAAACCAAGTTAAAATTTCAATAGCAGACAAATTCAAATGCTATTTTTGTAATAACAGCAATAAGCCAGTAATTTTGAAAGGTGCATCCAGATCTAAAACCATCTAAAATCGAAGCCCTTCCCTATGCCATTAGCCAGGGGTATGACATAGATGTGTTAAGAGATGACCTCATTCATCCATTAATTGCAGGCAACAAATGGCGAAAATTAAGTGGTATAATTGAATGGGCTAAAACCCTTGAACAAGCCCATATTGTTACTTTTGGTGGGGCATACAGTAACCATTTAGTGGCGACTGCTGTAGCTGGCAAATTATTGGGTATCCAAACCACAGGCTTTGTCAGAGGCGACGAAATAAGGGATTCAAATGCATATGAGATTTGTTGCCAAGACCACGGCATGCAATTGATTCATGTTAACAGAGGCCAATACAGACAAAAGCAAGCACTATTTGAACACTATTTCGGATCTGCAGCGAATGCTATTATGGTGGACGAGGGTGGCAGACACCCCAAAGCATTTATTGGCTGTTCTAAGATACTTGACGAACTAAAAAAAACCTATGACTACATTGTATTGTCTGTAGGAACAGGCACCACTTTGGAAGGACTTGTTCAAGGTTGTATTCAAAGACAATTGCCCAGTAAAGTCATTGGTATAAGCAGTTTAAAGAACAACTTTGACCTTGACAGACAAATGCAGGATTATCCTCAAAAACATTGGCAAATATTACATGATTATCACAGAGGCAAATATGCCCAATCTGACTCGGAACTCATGGCATTTATGGATTGGTTCAAAAGTAAAAGTGGTATACAACTAGAACATGTATACACGGGAAAAATGTTTATGGCCATTATGGACTTAATCCGGCAAGGACAATTTAAAACCACAGATAAAATCTTGTGTATACACACAGGCGGCTTGCCTCAATTAGCCAAAGATTATAAACCGTAAAGCACATTGATCACAGTCTGACCTACGGCTTTTAAAGTATTGCGGTCAATGGCATTCATATTGTCTTGATGAGTATGCCAGTATTTACCAAAATGACTAATGGTGTTAGGATCTGAATCAATAATATCAATCACAGGAAATTGAGCAAATTTCATCACGTAATAATGATCATCGGTAACATAACCGCGTTCAAAATGTCTGAAGTATTGCTGATAACCAGCGGCATCTGCAGCTCCCCAAACTTTAGAAACTATATTTTGTGCAGATGACAAACTGAAGCCCTCAAAGCCAAAAATCGCATTAGGCGCCCCTACCATATCGAGTAAAATACCAAATTCTGCTTTGTAATTAGGTTGATGTAAATTTCTGGCCCAATACTGAGAACCTAAACAATAACTATTTTCAATTTTACCAGAATTATCACCCCAATCTTCTGCATCAAAACAAACAATATCGACACCGATTGACAAAGGTTGGGCACGAAGCAGTCGGGCAATCTCTAATAAAACGCCAACACCGCTAGCCCCATCATTGGCACCAAGAATTGGCTTGTCTTTGTCCACTTGGTCTTGATCTGCAAATGGGCGTGTATCCCAATGGGCACATAGGAGTATTCTGCGCTCTGCTTTGGGATTAAAGCTGGCTATGATATTTTTAACAGGAATAACTTTTTTGTCAAAAGTAATGGCAGTTGTATTTTGATAATACATAGTATCTGCTGAGGCCGCAAGCATTTGACTAATGTAATTATAACAAGCAGAATGACCAGCTGTTCCTGGCACGCGTGGTCCAAAATCCACTTGTGCTTTAACCCTTAAGTAAGCCGAATCAGCGTTGAAAACTGGACGTTGCGCAGCAACATTGACTGAAGAGTCGGTGTTAGCATTAGAAGCAACATTTGATTGATCCTTAGGTTGACAGGCGCTGAAACTAAAAAACAGGACTATTAATACTAGTCGAAATTGAAATACTAGTTTAAGACCCATGGCAATTGTAAGGTAAATTCAGGAATTTCAGATTCAAACAAAGCACCAGATTGAAGCACTTTGAACACATAGGCTCCAGACATTTTGCCGAAACCTGTTTTTAATAAACAACCTGAATAATATTCATAGGTGTCTCCAGGCAACAAAACAGGTTGTTCACCAACAACTCCCTCGCCGCTTACAAATTTATGTTCTCCAACACTATCTACTATATCCCATTTTCTATGCATAAGCTGAATGGTTTCATTCCCTAAATTAGAGATGTGTACATAGTATGTAAAAAAGAATTCGTTTTGCTCAATATCGCTTTGCAACTCGTTGAACTTTGGTCGCACTTCAATTTTAACGCTGTTTGAAATTTTAATGGCCATAAGTATTAATTACACAATAATAGAGTAATTCAAGGCAGTATTTACATGTGTTATTAATTTATGGAAATGTTTTAGTTCATGTAAAATTCACATAAGGCCTCATTTATCGTCAAAAACATTTGTTTTAACAGATTTGATGGAAACTTTGGATATATTTTTTGTTTCCATGGTTTTTTTAATTTATTTCGCGCCAACTTTAGAGAGCATGCATCAAAAAATTTTAGCTAAAGCTGAAGAATTATTTATGCGATATGGCATTAAAAGCATCACCATGGATGATGTTGCCAAAGCTCTAGGCATGTCTAAAAAAACGCTTTACGTATATGTTCAAGACAAAAATGATTTGGTTAAACAAACCATAACCCATCATTTAACCGAGATGGATGCCTTGTGTGAACAAGTATTTTCGTCAGAAAGCAACGCCATTTTGCAAATGTTAAAGATTGCCAAAATGATGAATGACATGCACCAAGAGGTCAATCCAGGGGCCTTATTCGACCTCAAAAAATACCATACAGAGACCTATCAATTCTTTACAGAGCACAAAGAAAATGCTATTCAAATACAAGTGGTAAAAAACCTAAATTTAGGCATACAACAGGGCTTATACAGACAAAACATCAATGTAGATATTACTGCAGGTTTTTACATCGCTTTGGTGATGGAGTGTGTATCAAGCGAACACAAATTACTAGGCAGCATGCCATTTGCCACTAAATATGCAGAATTGGTGCGCTACAATATGCATTCATTGTGTACGCCTAAGGGAATTGAGTACATCAATGCCCACCCAGATTTAATTCAAATTTCATAGTAAACTATATGTTACAACTAAACAATATACACAAAAGCACTTTGCTAATCATTATGATGCAGTTGAGCTTTTCAGCTATGGCACAAACAAAAGCACAAGACACCCTTAAAATGTCTTTATCCGCTGCAGTTGAATTCGCCATTACTCACAATCCGGATTTAAAAAACGCCTATGCTGACTTAGCCATTGCCAATCAGACAGTAAAGGAAGTTCAAGCCATTGGGATTCCTCAAATTAGAGGTCAAATAGGCTTTCAAGACGCTATTCAAAAACAAGTATTTGTATTCCCAATTAATGGCATTGCCACTCCAATAAGGGTTGGTAACAAGTATACAACTCAGGCTTCAATCAATGCGACTTGGTTATTGTTAGATGGTACTTATTTTTTAGGTCTAAAAGCGGCTAAACAATTCACTGATTTATCAAGAAGGTTGGCCAGTAAAACTGAAACAGATGTGAAAATTGATGTGGCAAAAACCTATCTAACAGTTCTTATTGCTAAAGAAAATGTATTGTTACTGAATACTTCATACAATACCATTGAAAAAACCTACAATCAAGTTAAGGCGATGAATAAAGAGGGTTTTACTGAAGCCCTTGATGTGGACCGTTTAAAACTTCAACTCAACAACATCAGCATTACCCGTCAGAAACTCAATGATCAACTGCAAATTGTTATGGGTTTACTGAAAATTAAAATGGGTATGGATCCTAGTCAGAACATTGAATTAACTGACAAAATCGACGAGCTTAACAGCCGTTTTGCCATTCAAGACACGAGCTCTCAAGTTAACTTTAAAGCGAGAACAGATTTTCAGATTCTACAACAACAATTAGTGCTCAATAAAATGGATGTTAAACGCTATCAATATGGCAAGCTACCAAACCTTGGTGGTGCTTTTACCTACCAACAAAGCAACTTTGGCGAAAAGCTTGATTACAGCAAATGGTATAACAACTATTTCTTAGCCATGCAAATGAATGTGCCTTTGTTTTCAGGCTTTAGTAATGATGCAAAAATTCAAAAAGCTAAAATTCAACAACTAAAAACTGAAACGACCATTAACAAGGTTGAAAACATGATACAATTGGAAGCCAAACAAACCCAATTAAAATATTTCAGAGCTTTGGATTATGTTTTGCAACAAAAAGAAAACCTTGATTTGGCAAACAAAATACTAAATACAACTACTATCAAATACAATGAAGGTGTAGGCAGTAATTTAGAATTGATAACCGCATCACAAGAACTCAAAACCACTCAAACCAATTATTTAAGCGCAGTATACGATTTATTGGTCGCTAAAATTGATTACCAAGTAGCCATAGGACAAACCATCAAATTATAACCATAACCCATTACAAATACACTTCACATGAAGACCATTATCCAAACTACGTTCATTGCCATTTTATTGGTTGCTTGTAACGCTTCTTCTCTTGAATCAAAGAAGAAATCGCTTGAGGAACTTAAAAAAGAACAAAGCAAACTTGAAGAAAAAATTAAAGCGCTCGAACTGGAAATTGCAAAATTAGATACCAGCAAGAAAACCAGCATAGAGGCTATTGATATTAAAACTCAAGCAATTGCCAGCTCAACCTTTGAAACTTATATTGATATACAAGGCAAAGTAGATGCTGATCAATCTGTAGCAGTGTCTTCTCAAATGCCAGGCATGATTACCCAAATTAGAGTAAAACCAGGCGATGAAGTGAGCAAAGGTCAAGTATTAGCTGAAACAGATGCCAGCACCATGTTGCAACAATTATCTGATTTAGAAACGAACTTAAACTTAGTGACTCAAATTTTCATTAAGCAACAAAATTTATGGAACCAAAACATTGGTACAGAATTGCAATTTTTACAAGCTAAAACCAATAAATTAAGTTTAGAAAAAAAGGTTGGTTTAATGCGTGAGCAAATCAGAATGACTAAAATCATTTCACCTATTAACGGCACTGTAGATGCGGTTAATGTAAAAGTGGGTCAAACTGTTGCGCCAGGATTGGCAGCCATTAATGTGGTCAACTTCTCTCATTTAAAAGTTAAAGCCGAATTAGCTGAGACCTACTCAAACCGCATTAAAGAAGGCAATACAGTTCAAATCTTTTTCCCTGATATTAATGACTCTATTTCGGCCAAAGTAAGTTATGCTTCTAAGTCTATCAACCCAATGTCAAGAACCTTTACTGTTGAAGTGCCTTTAGCAAACAACAAAAACCTTAGACCAAACATGGTGGCTAAACTAAAAATCAAGGATTATGTTTCAATAAAACCAACTATTGTTATACCAGTTAAATTCATACAAAAAGGGGTTGAGGAAAGCTATGTATTGATTGCTAAAAATGGTAAAGCAGTTAAGAAAAAAGTGCTAGTAGGCAAAGAGTATAATGGGTTGGCTGAAATTATTTCAGGCACAGAAAATGGTGTAACAGATGGCGATTTACTCATTATTGAAGGCTATGACTTAATCAATGATGGCGACCCTATCAGCTTAAAATAAATCAAGTACTAATTATTGACTTAAAAGCATGAATCATCCATTCAAAGAATTTAAACCCTCTAGTTGGGCCATAGATAATAAGATCACGATTTACTTGATCACCATCATCTTGACCATAACTGGTATAATGGCCTATAAGGCTTTACCAAAAGAGAACTTCCCAGACATTACTGTGCCAACAATTTACATCAGCACAGTCAATGGCGGTAACTCTCCTACCAACATTGAAAACACGATTACTAAGCCTATAGAAAAGCGCTTAAAATCCATTTCTGGTATTAAAAAATTCAACTCTACCTCAATGCAAGACGTATCTGTTATTGTAGTGGAGTTTCACACAACAATTGATGTAGCAGTTGCTAAACAAAAAGTAAAAGATGCGGTTGATGAAGCGCGAGGTGAAATGCCACCAACCTTAACCCGCGAGCCAATGATCAAAGAGATAGCCTTCTCTGAAATACCCATCATGTATGTTAATGTTTCTGGTAAATATGACCTCAAACAATTAAAACAATATGCTGAAGATTTAAGCGACAGAATTGAAGGTTTGAGTGAGATCAATGAGGTAAAAATGATTGGCGCACCTGAACGCGAAATCCAAGTGAATATTGATGCCTATAAATTACAAGCTGCACAATTAAGCATTGGAGATATTCAAAGGGCAATTGCCAATGAAAACTTAACCATTACAGGTGGCACAGTGCCAATTGAAGGCATGAAACCTACCCTGAGTATTAAGAGTGAATTTAAAACACCAAAAGAAATCGAAAACATAGTTGTTAATTCTCAAGGTGGGGCTAAATTATTTGTGAAAGATTTTGCGCAAGTAGTTGATGGTTTTAAAGAAAAAGAAAGCTATTCAAGTTCAAGTGGTAAGAATGTAATCACCTTAAATATTATTAAGCGATCTGGAGAAAATCTCATTGAAGCCTCGGAAAAAATTGATGCCATCATCAAAGATATGAAGGCCACTGATTTTCCTCAAGGAGTCGATATCAATGTTACAGGTGATCAAAGTACCAAAACCAAAACCATGTTACATGACCTCATTAACACCATCATCATTGGTTTCATTTTAGTAACCTTGGTGCTTATGTTCTTTATGGGTGTAACCAACGCTTTGTTCGTTGCTTTGTCTGTGCCATTATCAATGTTTATTGCCTTCTTGATTATGCCTAGCATTGATTTTTCATTCAACATGATTGTGTTGTTCTCATTTATTTTGGCTTTGGGGATTGTTGTGGATGATGCTATTGTTGTAATTGAAAATACACACAGACTATTTGGTGATGGCAAACGCGACATTAAAACCGCAGCAAAAATGGCTGTTGGTGAAGTATTTATGCCAGTGCTTTCTGGAACGATAACTACACTTGCGCCATTTATTCCATTGGCCTTCTGGACTGGTATTATAGGTAAGTTTATGTACTTCCTACCGGTAACGCTTATTATTTCATTATTGGCCTCCTTATTTGTAGCTTATATCATCAACCCTGTATTTGCTGTTGATTTTATGACTACCAAAGAAGTTGAAAATCAAAACCATGGCAAACTCAACAAAAAGACAAAAATGCGTTTGGTATTGTACGCTGTTGTGGCTTTAATAGCCTACCTCAGTGGCCATGTGGGCATTGGTAATTTTATTGTTTTCTTAGCCGCATTCTTGTTATTGAACCGTTTATGGTTGTACAAATTAATTGATGCTTGGCAAGAAAGAATATGGCCTAACTTCATTGAACGCTATACTAAAGTTTTGTTGTGGTGTCTAAAAAAACCTTGGAGACCATTGGCCTATGTATTGGTCTTATTCATTGCCTCTATTGCATTATTTAAAATCAGACAACCCAATGTGGTTTTCTTCCCTAATGGAGACCCAAACAATATTTATGTTTATGTAAAACTACCTGAGGGTACAAATCCTGATATTACCAATCAAGTCATGCGCCAAGTAGAGGAAAAGGTATATACCGTAGTTGGCAAAAACAACCCTATGGTAGAGTCTATGATTAGCAATGTGACTATAGGTGTAACTGACCCTCAAGATGGCGATCAAAACGCCTATCCAAACAAAGGTAAAATTGCAATAGCTTTTGTGGAGTTTTCAAAGCGTAATGGGGCTTCAACCAATGATATTTTAAAACAATTACAAGCCCTTAAATGGAATATTCCATCTGCCGATATCGTTGTCAACAAAGAGCAAAGTGGGCCGCCCACACCTAAACCAGTGTCAATTGAAATTATTGGCGAAGACTTCGATGAATTAGTGGACAATGCCAATCGTTTAAAGAAATTTATTTCTGATGCAAATGTGCCTGGTGTTGCCAATTTAAAGTCAGACTTTGTGAGCAATAAGCCTGAGATTGTTTTTGACATTGACAGAGAACGCGCCATGCGAGAAGGTATTTCTGCGGCACAATTGGCAATGGAAATTCGTGGATCAGTGTATGGTGCTGAAGCTTCTAAATTCAGAGATGTTGACGATGAATATCCTATTCAATTAAGACTTCAAGCCGATCAACGTGGCGACATTGAAACCATTCGTAACTTAAAAATCACATACAGAGATATGAACATGGGCGGTATGGTAAGAAGCGTGCCAATTTCATCTGTTTGTAACATCCGTTACGACTATACATATGCAGGCATCAAACGTAAAAACGACAAGCGTGTAATTACTTTATCTTCTGACGTGAAAGAGGGCTTTAATCCAAATGAAGTAGTGAATAAGGTACAAGGGATAATGGACCAATTCCAAGCAAAAGGCAGTGTAAGCATTAAATTCTCTGGCGATAAAGAGGAACAACAAAGCACTATGGCCTTTTTAGGCAATGCCATGTTAATTGCTGTAGGCTTAATGTTATTGGTATTAGTTGGTTTATTCAACTCTATAGGCAAACCAATCATTATCTTATCGGAAATCATATTCAGTATCATTGGTGTTATTTTAGGGGTTTCTATCTTTAAAATGGACATGAGTATTGTAATGACGGGTATAGGTATTGTAGCCCTAGGAGGTATTGTGGTTAGAAATGGTATCTTATTGGTTGAATTTGCTGAATTCTCAAGAGCTTCAGGAGCCAATTTATTTGATGCTACTGTAGAAGCTGGTAAAACCAGAATGACCCCAGTAATTTTGACAGCAACCGCCGCCATATTGGGATTAATTCCATTAGCAGTGGGTTTGAATATCAACTTTGAAACCTTGTTTACCCATTTAGATCCTAAAATTTATTTTGGTGGAGACAGTGTAATGTTTTTTGGACCATTAAGTTGGACAATGATTTTTGGCTTATTGTTTGCCACTGTTTTAACCTTGTTGTTGATTCCATCAATGTACTTAATTACTGAACGTTTAAAACGCAAATCAATCAAAGTACTTGAGCATTTTGGTCTATCAACTGCCTTAGTTTATGTGCCATTCTTAGTCTTAGTGCTTCAGTTGATCCTCAAATTTAAAGGGGAAAAAATTGACTACGGCCATTTAGACTATTAGTGCTTAGACTCCTAAAAAATCATTATCATTGCAGTATGCCCCAAAAGGTATACTGCTTTTTTTTATGTTTACTATTTGGCGCCACTTTGGCCAATGCCCAAATTCAAACTGGGGCAGAGCGTAGTCAATTGTATTTACCTGAATTACAGAACAAACGCATAGCCTTAGTCGTCAATCAGACCAGCACCATTGGCTCTACACATTTGGTTGACTCTCTTCTGCGTTTAAAGGTGAATATTGGTGTTTTGTTTGCGCCTGAACACGGCTTTAGGGGGCATGCAAGTGCTGGCACAACTGTTCAAAATGGCGTAGATGAAAAAACAGGTTTAAAAATCATCTCATTATACGGTTCGCATAAAAAACCAACTGCTGCCGATTTGAGCAATATAGACCTCATTGTATTTGACATTCAAGATGTAGGAGTAAGATACTACACCTATATCAGTACCATGCATTACATGATGGAAGCTGGGGCAGAAAACCATATTCCAGTAATGGTTTTAGACAGACCCAACCCAAATGGGCATTATGTAGATGGCCCCGTATTAGACACCTTATTCCGCAGTTTTGTGGGCATGCACCCTATTCCATTGGTACATGGTTGCACAGTGGGTGAATTGGCCAAAATGATCAATGGTCAGGGCTGGTTAAAGGGCGGCAAAATCTGTGACTTAAAAGTCATTCCTTGTGCGAATTACACCCATCAAACACCCTATGTTTTGCCGATTAAACCTTCTCCCAATCTCCAAACTCAAAGTGCCATATATTTATACCCCTCACTAGGGCTGTTTGAGGGCACTGTAATGAGCATTGGGCAAGGCACCAATAAACCCTATCAATGTTTCGGTTCGCCGGCAATGGACTGGGGCAATTGGCAATTCACACCAGTTAGCATTCCAGGTGTGGCTGAAAAACCAAAATTTCAAGGACTGCCTTGTACTGGCTTTGATTTAACGGATTATGGCTTTAACAAAGCCTATTTGGCCAATAAAATCAACTTAGATTGGTTGATCATGTCTTACCAACTGAGTAAAAACAAACCGGCCTTTTTCAATGATTTTATAGACAAACTAGCTGGGACCTCAAAACTCAGGCAACAAATCATTGCCGGGCAAACAGCAGAATCCATAAGAAACAGTTGGCAAAATGAGCTAAAAACCTACAATACCATGCGAAAAGCTTACTTACTCTATCCGTGAAGAAGCTACATTTTATTGGGTTTTTGTATTTTTTTTGAAAAACATTTGGATTTTAAGGCCCTTTGCCCCTACCTTTGCACTCCCAATTTTAGAATCATGTCAAGAGTTTGTGATCTTACAGGAAAAAAAGCGCTGGTAGGAAACAATGTTTCTCACAGTAATAGAAAAACTAAACGTAGATTCCACGCGAATCTTCAAGATAAGCGTTTCTATATCCCAGAAACAGGTGAATGGATCACCTTAAGGGTATCAACTTCAGCTATCAGAACCATTAACAAAATTGGTATCACTGAAGCAATTAACAGAGTATTCAAAAAAGGAAGTATATAATCATGGCAAAGAAAGGTAACCGCATACAAGTTATTTTGGAATGTACTGAACAAAAGAACACCAATGTTCCTGGCATGAGCAGATACATCACAACCAAAAACAAAAAGAACACGACTGAAAGAATCGAGTTGAAAAAATACAACCCATTCATGAAGAAGGTAACTTTACACAAAGAAATTAAATAATTGAATTATGGCAAAGAAGGTAGTTGCAACATTAAAAAAAGAAGGTGAAGGTAAAGACTTCGTAAAAGTGTTTAAAGCCATCAAATCTAAAAACGGTGCATACTCTTTTAAAGAAGAGATCATCAGTGGTGAAGAGGCTAAGACCTATTTTAAATAATTAAAACATATATAAAAGTTAGCCTCCGGAAACGGGGGCTTTTTTATTCATAAGCCACAAGCATGTCGATTTTTGATTTTTTTAAAAAGAATAAAACTCAAGAGAGCCCAACGACTCCATCTTCAGGCATTGAAAAAACCAAGACCTCTTTTTTCGAAAAATTAGGCAAAGCCCTGGCGGGTAAATCAACTGTTGACGAAGCGTTCTTAGATGAACTTGAAGAAATCCTAATCAGCAGCGACGTTGGCACTCAAACCACTTTTAAGATCATTGATAGAATTGAAGCCCGTGTTAAACGCGACAAGTACATTAATGCTAATGAGCTTCACACCCTGTTAAGAGACGAAATCACTACATTACTTACAGAGAATAAAACCACCGAGGATATTACCTTTGACTTAAAGGGTCAGAAAAAACCTTATGTGCTAATGGTAGTAGGTGTTAATGGTGTGGGCAAAACCACTACGATTGGCAAATTGGCCAACCAATTTGTAAAACATGGTCAGAAAGTATTATTGGCGGCTGGAGATACCTTCAGAGCAGGTGCAGTTGATCAATTAGAGATATGGAGCCAAAGGGTTAATTGTAGTTTTTTCTCTAAAGGCATGCAAGCGGATCCGTCTGCTGTAGCCTATGAAGCTTTAGAGAAAGCCAAAAACGAAGGCTTCGACATCGTAATTATTGATACTGCCGGACGTTTGCACAATAAAATCAACCTCATGAATGAGTTGAGTAAAATCAAAAGGGTTATGGCCAAAGTAATTGAGTCAGCACCAAATGATGTGATGTTAGTATTAGATGCTTCAACTGGTCAGAATGCTTTTGAACAAGCTAAACATTTTACTGCAGCCACTGAAGTCAGTTCATTAGCCTTAACAAAATTAGACGGCACAGCCAAAGGTGGTGTGGTGCTTGGCGTGAGTGATCAATTTAAAATTCCAGTGCGTTATATTGGTGTAGGAGAAGGCATTGAAGACATTCAGATATTTGAACCAAAAGCCTTTGTTAATTCACTTTTTGAGGTGTAAATTTCATGAAAACAAAAACCCTTAAACCCAACAAAATCAACATTGTAACCCTAGGTTGCAGCAAGAATTTAGTAGACAGTGAGGTGTTATTGAGTCAGCTGAAAGGCAATGCTATTGAAGCCACTCATGAATCCCAAAAGAACGATGCCAATATTGTAGTCATCAATACTTGTGGGTTTATTGACAATGCCAAACAAGAAAGCATTGATACCATTCTGGCTTATGTTGATGAAAAAGAAGCTGGACGTATTGATAAAGTATATGTGACTGGTTGTTTATCGCACCGTTACAAAGACGAACTAGAAAATGAAATCCCTCAAGTGGATGCTTTTTTTGGTACTTTAGAACTGCCTAATTTATTAAAAACTTTAGGGGCAGACTACAAACATGAATTAATTGGCGAACGATTAACCACCACGCCTTCGCATTATGCCTATTTAAAAATCAGCGAAGGTTGTAATAGACCATGCGCCTTCTGTGCTATTCCTTTAATGCGCGGTGGCCACGTGAGTAAACCCATTGAACAAATTGTTCTTGAAGCTGAGAACTTAGTCAAACATGGCACAAAAGAAATCATGCTCATTGCTCAAGAAAGCACTTACTATGGCATTGATTTATACGGCGAACGCAAATTGAAAGACTTGTTGGAAGCCTTATCTGAAGTAAAAGGCTTGGAATGGATTCGCTTACATTACGCCTACCCTTCTCAATTCCCTGAAGATATTTTACCAGTAATGGCCAACAAAGCCAATATTTGTAAATACCTTGATATTCCTGTTCAGCACATTTCAGACAATGTGTTAAAAGCCATGCGCCGCGGTATTACTCGTCGCAAAACCTATGAGTTATTAAATACCATCAAGGAACAGGTGCCTGGCATCAGTTTAAGAACCACCATTTTGGTTGGTCATCCGGGCGAAACAGAGGAAGATTTTGAGGCGCTAAAACAATTCATTCAAGACTTTGAATTTGACCGCTTAGGGGTTTTCACGTATTCTCATGAGGAAAATACGCATGCCTATACGCTTGAAGACAATATTCCTGCTGAAGTTAAACAACAAAGAGCAGAAGCGTTGATGGCACTTCAAGAAGAAATTTCTTTTAAGAAAAATCAGAAAAAAATCGGACAAACACTCAAAGTCCTTTTTGATCGAAAAGAAGGCGAGTACTTTGTTGGCAGAACAGAAGCTGATTCACCTGAAGTGGATAATGAAGTCTTAGTGAAAGCACAAGATCAATTTGTTCGTATTGGCGATTTTGCTAATATTGTAATAGACAGTGCTGAATCATTTGATTTATTTGGCCACTTAGCTCCATGAAAAGTGCTTTAATTGACACAGGGATTTTATCTTCTTGTACTCAAGCTTTTGTTGAACAAAACGATAAGCTCAAGGCCTTATTAGGTTATGACCATACTTACTTTTCAGTTGAAAAAGCCATTGCCAATAAGCAAAGCTTTGAGCCTAAGAAAAGAGCGGTATTAGTTAATGCTTTAAAAGCTCAATACAGTAATTACTTGGGCACTTCATTCAAGGCGGAACAAAAAGCCCTCATTGAAACCCTCAACGACCCCAATACTTTCACTGTCACAACCGGTCAACAATTGCACATTGGCATTGGGCCAGTCTTTGTTTTATACAAGATTATCGCCACCATACAACTTTGCAAATCCCTTCAAAATCAATATCCAGACAAACGTTTTGTACCTCTGTATTGGATGGCATCAGAAGACCACGACATTGAAGAAATAAGACATACCAATCTGTTTGGTAAAACCCATACATGGGCAACCCAACAAAAAGGTGCTACAGGTAGACTTTCTGTTGAAGGTATTGATGAATTGTACCAAACACTATTAGATACTTATCAATTAAGTGATCAACAAAAGCATTGGGTAGAGGCTTTTAAAACTATTTACAGCCATTCAAAAACCTTATCTGAAGCCACCTTTAAATGCATATTACATGTATTTGAACACGATGGTTTATTGTGTTTAGATGCCGATCAGACCAGTTTAAAAACCCAGGCCATACCGTTATTTAAAACCGATATCCTCGAACAAAAAAACGAAACAGTTTTCAATAACACCACGCAATCCCTATTAGATTTAGGGTTTATCAAACAATTGCACGCTCGAGCAATCAACTGTTTTTATTTGCAGGAGCAAAGTCGTGAACGCATCGAAAAAACAAATGATGGCTATAGCACTTCAGATCAATCTAAACATTGGACAGCATCTGAAATAGCAAATGAAATCGAGCAACATCCTGAACGCTTTAGCCCTAATGCAGTTTTGAGACCTTTGTACCAAGAAAGCATACTTCCCAATGTGGTCTATCTAGGTGGCAATGCTGAAATCCATTACTGGATTCAATTATCAGGCTTGTTTAAACTCAATAAGGTTGAAGCGCCCTGTTTAATGTTAAGACCGAGTGTTTGGTTCTGCCCTATCAAAACTTTGGATTGGCTTGATCAAAGACAAATTGACCCCTTAGAATTGATCCAAAACAGCCCTGTTGATAGTCTAAAAATCAAATTAGGTGGCGCAGAGAATCCTTTAACTTTGCTTAAAAATCAGTTTGAAGCCATCAAAAAAGAGGCTCAAAATCAAGCAACAAAATACAGTATCCAAGGGCTTAAAGAATTGGTGGATTTGGGTAAACAATACGACAAACATCTCCAAAAACTTGAACAATCCATTCAAACTGAAATGGATAAACGCATCGATTCTGATTTAAAAAAACTTCAAGATCTTCAACAAAAATATTTCAATTCTAAGGCTCCTCAAGAAAGGCATTTATCTGTTTTAGAATTTCTTTTAAACTACTCAATTTCAGCAATTTTGGCTATAAAAGAAAGCGATTTATCGCCTAATAATGCCTACTTATTTAGCGCCTAATGAGCTGATTAACAGATTTTTGCATTTGTCAAAAAAAGCTTCACAATGAATTAACTTAGGTTTTTATTGTTTTTTGCCCTAATAATGCTTACTTTTGCGCTACAATTAAACTAAATCATTTGTAATGAAAATCTTTAAATTGACTTTATTATCTGTTTTGTGCGGATTAAGTTTTGTTTCTCAAGCTGCCAACACTGCAGATTCAACTTGGAAAAATCATCCAACAGCTAAGTCTAAATGGGCTTATGGCAAAACCACCGATTCAGGACAAGGTTTACAAGCTGCCTACTTCCAAGACAGAAGAGCTAAAAAATTCACAGCTGGATTAATGTTCGGTACTGCATTTATGTTTGGTGATGCAGACAAAATCCAAACTGGATCAAACATTGCCCCTTTCTTGAAATATTCTATTTCTCAAACTTTTGCTATCAGAGCTGAGTATAACTTTTCAAATTTGAAAGGTCAAAGAGATTTTCAATCTCCAACCAACTACAAAGACTACTACACATTTACGAGTAAAGTGAATGATTGGGCTTTAGTGGCTCAAGCTACATTGGGTAATATTTCTTTCTTACGTCCATTGCGTAAAACCCAAATGTATTTCTCAGCTGGTATCGGTCAAACAAGCTTTAACACGACTTCGAACTTTATTGATCAAAGAACGTCATTAAACCCTAACGTCCCTTCACCAAGCCCAAATCCAAATTTAGGTAAAGCTACTACAGAAAATTTCCAAGCTAAAAAAATGAATGGTGTTTTCGGTTTTGGTTTCAAACATTACTTAAACAAAAACTTTGATTTAGGAATTGAATACAGACACACTTATTTGAGAACAGATGATTTAGATCTTTTCAATGCTCAAGTTTTTGACAACAGATCTTTTGATTCTTATTCATACTTGCGTGCAAGCATTGGTTACAAATTCGGTTCTAAAAACCCTCAGCACTACGATTGGTTAAGCCCAGTTGCTTCAATCTACGAACAAATGGCTGATGTTAAAAAGAAAACAGATTGCTTAGGTGTTGATGATGACAAAGACCATGTAACTAATTGCTTTGACCAAGACAACAACACGCCAGACTCTTGTATGGTGTATGGTAACGGTATGGCGGTTGATACAGATATGGACGGTGTGCCAGATTGCCAAGATAAAGAGCCATTCACAGACAAAGGTGCTACTGTAGACCCTGTAACTGGTGTTGCAGTTGATAGCGATGGTGATGGCATTTCTGACCACAAAGACAGAGAATTAAATTCTGCTCCTGGTGCATTAGTTGATGCTAACGGTATCGAAATTAAAATGTGTTGCAATTGCGACAACGTTACTTTCCCTCCTGTAAGCATCAGTGCTAATTGCTTAACTAAAGAAGTTAAAACTTTATTATACCAAGTGGTTGACAAAATGAAACAATGTCCTGATAAGAAGTTAGTCATGAATGGCCCAGGTGGTAAGAGCTCTAAATACAATGCTTCTACAAACACCCGTTGCATGGACGAAATGATCAAATTCTTAATTGAGAAATTTGGTATCTCTAGAGACAGAATCATTACCAACTACAACGCTGGTACTGAAAGCAGAAACACTATTGAATTGAAGATTCAATAATGCTAACAATAATTACTCAAAACCCTTCGCTTGCGGAGGGTTTTTTTTTGTCCTTTAGAAACGTTTTTTGGAGGCGGTGATATTAGCGAACTTCAAGTAATCAGGTTCGAATGCTGTTAGATCTGCAAATTGAGAACGCTCAAAATACAGCTTGCTCAATGGCAATAAATAGCGTGCATGTTGTTTGATGTCTGCGTTGGCATCAAATGGCAAAAGTGTTTGAGCCTTAACAGCCGCATCGCCGCATATCAAAACCCTTTTATCCATGAGTGCATTTAAGTCCATAGGCTCTGTTAGAATTAAATTATTCATGGGCCTTTGTATACTTAAATCATTGTTGTAAAGGGCCTCATACACTTCCATACGACGCGCATCAATCATAGGCCAATACATGTCGTAGGTTCCATCTGTAGACTCTATGGCTGCATGCGCTAATGCCTCTAATGTATTGATGGCAATGAGTGGAACATTTAATCCAAAGCAAAGCCCTTTAGCGGTGCTGGCTCCTATGCGCAAACCGGTATATGAGCCAGGGCCTGCACTAATGGCAATAGCTTGAATGGCTTTAATATTTATTTCAGCTTGAAGTAGGATTTGTTCAATCATAGGCATTAAGGCCTCTGCATGGTTGTTATCGGCAGAACCGGTTAACACCAAGTCACCCTTTGGATGTGTAAGCGCCACTGAACAATTACTCGCTGATGTTTCTAAACACAATATGTATTCAGCCTCTATGTTCATATTCCTAGTTGATTAAAATAGGCTCTAACTCGGTCTTTGTAATATGGATTCAATTGTACTGGAACACTTTTAATGAGTTCCATTTCTTTAGCCTTCTTCTCCAAATAGGCTTTCATTGCTGGCGGCATTTGGTTATCTATGGCTTCGGCTTGCTCTGCCTCTCTTTGATTATCTGTATCTTTTTCGCGTTCCGCTTTTTCATGCTCCAACAGCCTTGATTCTATGTCTTTAACCCGACGCATGGTTTCAGTACTGAGTTGTTTATTGACCAAATCTTTTTCCTGTTGCTCCATTAACTTTTTGGTTTGATCTAAGTCTCCCAATGCTGAGCCATTACCTTCTTCTTTTAATTGCTTTTGTAGCCTTTCCACTTCCCTTCTTAATGCTTCTTGTTGGGCAGCTATTTTGGCAAATTGTTCGCTGCCTGGTTGTTGGCCTTGTTGCTGTGCCTTCTGCATTTGTTGCATCTGCTGATTAATCTGATCTTGAAGCGATTTAATACCTCCCATTTTAGGTTTACCTTCGCCTGGTTTACCCGGTTTTTGGCCCGGCTTTTGGCATTGCTTATCGCTCTTAGATTGATTTTTCTTCTTGTCTTCTTGCATGCGCTTTAGCGACTCACTTAACATCACTGCAAGGTTATTAAAGCCAGTCATTACATACTGTTGTTTGGCCAACCCTAGAGGAATTTGCACTTTAGCAAATTGGGCAATGGCTTCATCCATATTGTAATTGATCTGAGACATCTCTTTAGTGACAACACTCTTAATCTGAACTTGTCGTTTACTCAAAGAGATCAATGAATCTTCAACTGATTCTGCAATGTCTTTTAGTTGTCTTTGTTTGGCACTCAATTCAACAAACTTAGGGCTGTAACCACCCAAACTTTTTATTTGATCCATCAAGGCTTCTTGCTCTTGACTCAACTCTATTAAATTCTCAAGTAATTGTCTGAGTGTATAATAGTCTTCGGCATCCTGCTGATCTTTAGATTGCTCCAAATTCTTCTTCATTTTTTGAGCCAATTGATCCATCTGATCTGCAGCTGATTGTTGATGTTGAGAAGCTTTTTTATTTTGTTTTTTATCTATGCCCTCAGCGCTCTCTTTAAGCTCGTTTTGTATGGATTCCTGGTCCTTCTGGGTGGCATCTAATGGCAGCGGAGATTCCAAATTCTGATTTTTCTCCATGGTTTTTTGAATCTCTTGCTTTAATGATTCAAAGGCATCATTGATCTTTTTTTGTTCTTCTGCTAATGCAGATTTATCAGCAGATTTTTCAACTGTTTTCTGCTGCAATGCTTTTTGTTGTTCAGATAATTGTTTTAAGGCATCAACATGTTCATTCATGCGCTTTTCTAGTTCAAATTGTTTGAATTGCTCGAGGTTTCTATCCAATTGTTTTTTGAGGTCCTCATTGGCTTGATTCATTTTATTCAACTCTTGTTGAATGGCGTCTTTGTTTTGTTGTTTGATTAAGTCCTCAAGTTTCTTCAACATCTGCTTTATTTCAGGACTTAATACCTCGTTCATTAATTTTTCAAGCGCTTTTTGTTTATCCAACAATTCTTGGTCTAAAGGCGACAATTGATTCTGTTTGTCATTCAATTGTTTTTGCTCTTTTTTGATCGCCTCAATTTGCTTTTCGAGCTGTTTTTGCTGCTCAATAAAGGCTTTTAATTTTTGTTCTTGTTGCCAATTCAATTGCTGATTTTCTGAAAGTTCTTTCTGCAATTCAGCACTTTGTTTTTGTTGATTTTTTAACTCTTGCAAAGTGTTTTGCATTGATTTCTTAAGGGCCCTATGACCATTTTCAGCATCAGCTCTTAACTCCTCTTGACTTGGTGTCGACATGGTAAACACCTTGCTTTTACTTGATTTTTTACCATTCACAGCATCATTATCCCACACTTCAAAATAGTATTCATAGTTGTCTAAATCATTGTCTAATTTAGATTTCAAGGTTTTGAAATCAACGAAATAATAGAAAATTTCATCGCATGAATGCCCCATTTTTACAGGCAAATATTGCTTGATGGGTTGCGATTTAGATTGATAGACGAAATACAAATGACTCAAACCATAGTCGTCATCTGCCTTTCCATAAAAATAATACAAAAAGGGGTTGATGGAATCTTGGGTTTGCTCTGCTACTATACCCGGATGACGGTCTTCGATGACTTGAATTTGATAATGTACACTGTCTTTAGATTGACTTTGTGCGTTGGTTAATAGCCACGTGTATTGTGTAGATTTAAGAACAGTTTCCGTATGAATGATTTGGTTGTTTTGAACACTTAATTGTTTGGCAGGACCAAAACCAAACCATTTAATGCCTTCTGCGTCTACTGCGTTGATTCTCCAGGTTACTTTGGTGCCTTTAGGCAAGGTTAAATCGCCAATGTTTTTATGCGCTTCATCTGTTTTAAGGGTATAAGAAGGGTAATCCAAAACCACTTCAAATGATTGGACTGTTGGATTAGGCATTACTTGTAAATGGTAGCGTTCTGAACTGAATTCACCATCTGAAAATTCAAAGTCATGCGGAGCTGTTACATTCAATAATTTATAACTGTATGTGGCAAGCCCTAACTGCTCCATTTTAATTAAATGACCATCAATAACAACATACAAAAGTGAGGGCAAAGACTTACCCTTTAACTCAACCTTGATTTCAAAATCTTGATGCTTCAATATTGTTAAATCAGATGATAGCAATTCAAATGAATATGGAGCCTCTTTGGCAAAGTACTGATCATGGGCCAATAATCTTTCTGTAGATTTGGTAATAATATGACTTTGAAAAACCAACAGCAAAGCGATTGCAACAAGTGGCATTAAGGTTAATCTACCATAGCGCTTAATTGAAGCTGGCAAATCAATCACTTTTACAAATACAAAGGGTTGTAAGGCTTTTATCCTTTGATCAATACTGGCCAATAACAACTCGTTATGTTGATCTTGGGCTTGAAGTTGTAAAGTATTTAAAAGTTTGTCTTGAATTTCCGGAAAATGTTGCCCAATCATTCTAGCCGCATCTTCTTGAGAAATGGCTTTCAACAGGCCCTTAATTCTCAAATATGGATCAATGACTCCTTTAAAAATAACCCAAAGCAATAGGGCCACAAACAGATAAAACAACACCGTTCTAAACCCAGTATTGAAATGACCAAAGTATTCGATGACTGTGGCCAAAAGAAAATAAGCCAACAATATACTCAAACCCAACAACAGCCCTCGCAAACCTCGGTTGAGGTAGTATTTATGAATGAATTCATTCAATTTATTATGCAAAGGATTGGCGGTCATAGAAGTCCTAATAACAATTTTGCTTACACAAAAATAACCTTTTTAAGCACACCATGTATGCTTGATCAATAAGCAATAGCAAGGTATTTTTTTTGGCACTATTTTGGATTATATTTGTACATATTCCATCACAACATGAAATTTAAAACATCATTACTAAGTCTAATCGCCCTATGCATCTGCAGTTTTGCTATTATGGCCTTTATGAATCAAGCTACCCAAAAAAAAGTACCTGTTAAAAAACCGATAGAAGCTTCACAAAGCTCAGATGGCATTCAATGGTATTCTATGACCGAAGGTTATAGTAAAGCAAGCAAAGAAAACAAGGTGCTTATTGTTGATGTCTATACGGACTGGTGTTACTGGTGCAAGGTGATGGACCTGCAAACCTATGGCAACAAGAACGTCATTAAAAAGATGAATAAATATTGTATTGGCGTAAAATTCAACCCAGAAGTTGAAGGTAATCATACCGTTAATGGTGAAACACTAAGCTCTGATCAATTGGCTACTTACCTTAACAAAGGTGGCAGAATGCCAGGTTACCCTATGACTTTCGTTTGGAAATCCCTTAGTGATCAAACTCAAATTGCCCCTTACTCAGGTTACCTTGATACCACTATTTTCAATTCTGTTTTAAACCGCTATATTCAAGAATAATCACTTTGTCTAAACGCCACCATTTCAAACCTTTCTCTTTACAAAACATAAGTATTGATGCCGCTGCCGCCGAAGGTAAAGCGATCGCCAAACACGATGGTAAAGTCATATTTGTTCCATTTGCTGCTCCTGGCGATGTAGTTGATCTTCTAGTTGACAAACAAAAAAAATCATACGCAGAGGCAAAGATCACCCACATCCATGAGGCATCTGCCATAAGAACTACCCCTCAATGTGTCCATTTTGGCATATGTGGCGGCTGTAAATGGCAACATGTGCAATATCCTGAACAATTAAAATTCAAGGCTGCACAAGCTGAAAATGATATGCAGAGAATTGCCAAAGTGGAAGTCAAAAACTATCAAGACATTTTAGGCAGTGACCCCATTTATCAATACCGCAATAAATTAGAATTCACCTTTAGCAACAAGGCTTGGGAGGCTAATTTTGACAAAAACAATCCGGGTAGAATACCGGCGCTTGGTTTTCATATTCCAGGCATGTTCGACAAGGTACTTGATTTAGAACATTGTCAATTAGCGCCAGAAGCGGCCAATACCATCAGACAAACCATTAAAGCCAAGGCCATTGAAATGGGTCTGGAATTTTTTGACATCAGACAACAAACTGGCTTTTTGAGAAACCTCATGTTGCGCTCTAATCACAAAGGCGAATGGTTATTGGTTTTAGTGGTCGCTCAACATAAAACGCAACTGATTGAAGCACTATTTGATGCTGTTATGCCAGAACTCAATATGGTCAGCGAATGGTGTTATGTCATCAACACCAAAGCCAATGACACATGGAGTGACCTGCCTGTTGAAACCTACAAAGGACAAGGCCATTTAATAGAGCAATTGGAAGACTTAACCTTTACCATTCGTCCTCAGTCATTCTTTCAAACCAACACCAAACAAGCATTGGCTTTATATCAAATAACAAGAGATTTTGCCAACATTCAGCAACATGAAACGGTGTATGATTTGTATACCGGCACAGGGACTATTGCCTTATTTGTTGCCAAACAAGCCAAGCAGGTAATTGGCATTGAATACGTTGAAGCCGCTATCATTGATGCCAAAAACAATGCGCAACTCAACCAAATAGACAACACGCATTTTTATGCGGGCGACATGAAATTGGTGCTCAATGATGACTTGATCCAAAAACACGGCAAAGCTGATGTTGTGATCACTGACCCTCCACGAGATGGCATGCACCCTTCAGTCGTTCAAAAAATAATTGAATTAGGCCCTAATAGAATTGTGTATGTGAGTTGCAATACCTCTACACAAGCCAGAGACATTGCCTTATTGTCTGAACACTACGAAGTAGATTGCCTCAAAACGGTTGACATGTTTCCGCATACCCACCACGTTGAATCAGTGGCTTTACTGATTAAGAAAGCCTAAGGCTTTGCATTAGCAATCATCTCTTGAATGGTATTTCTTGATACCGCATGATACGCAGCTGAGGCTTTGTCAAAAATAGTTTTCGCTCTTATTAAACCCTCAGGTGTTTGAATCATTGCGTCGTACAAAGGCCTTAAAAACTTTCTTCTACCAACATGTAGTAAATAGTTTTCGATGGCAGGATAAGCTGCTGCATAATCATTTTGAATGCACAACAAATACCAATCACATTGTATTTCTGCATTGCCACTCTGAGTTAAATGATAGAGAGAATCAAATACAGGCATTTTTGAAACGATTTTAGAGGGGTCTAATTGTCTGAACAAATGCAACCAATGATGGGTTGTAAAACCTGTGGTATCTATTCGAATCAGACTGCTGTCATTGTTGATGGCCAATGCAGTTTTTTCAACGCGTTCAAATTCTTGGCTATGGACCTTTGGACAATTACTTGGCAAGCCTATTTGATAGACCCATTCATTGATGTTAACTGTATCTTTTTGAGCCTTTAACAGATTGTTTTGCAAGTAATCTAAAAAGTTTTCTGTAGTAATACTTTGCCACTTAAATTGATTAAAATATTTGTTCAAGAAGGCATCCCATTTAGCTCTTCCTACTTTCTCTTCTAACAATTTCAAAAACAAAGAGCCTTTAATATAAGCAATATCACTCACGGCATCATCTGGGTTTCTGCCATTTAAATTAAGTTTTAATTTGGTATTGCCTGGGGCATTCGCCATTAAATCCTTGAGGGTGGCTTGTAACTCTCCAAAACTAATACTGGCTAACATATCTGCGTAGGACTTTCCGTATATCTTTTCCATTATGCGCTCTTCAAAATACACTGTGAAACCTTCATTCAACCAAAAATCATCCCAATTGGAATTGGTTACTAAATTGCCACTCCAACTGTGCGCTAATTCATGGGCAATTAATGACACTAAACTTTTATCGCCTGCAATAATGGTAGGCGTTGCAAAAGTTAGACGCGGATTTTCCATTCCTCCAAATGGGAAACTTGGCGGCAAAACCAACACATCATAACGACCCCAAGCATATGGACCATACAATTCAGATGCTTGATCAATCATCTTTGGCAGATCTGTAAACTCATTGTAGGCTTTTTCTAAGACATTGACTTCAGCATATACTCCACAGCTTTTACCCAAAGGTTTAAAGGCAATATCTCCTACCGCTAAGGCCATCAAATAACTTGGAATGGGTTGATTCATTTCAAAATGATAGTGGCCAGTGGCTGATTTTTGTTGAGGATTGCTAGCACTCATGAGGGCCATGTATTGTGGGTCACAATGAATATTAGCTGAATAGGTGTAACGCACAGCTGGCACATCCATACAAGGCACCCATGTTCTGGCTAAAACTGCCTGACTTTGAGTAAATAAAAAAGGATGCTTTTTGCCAGATGTTTGTTCTGGTGATAACCACATTAAAGCTTCTGATGCTGCGGTTGTATGATAATAGACCGCAACAGATTTTGCATTTTTAGGCAGTTCTATTACCAAGGCTTGCCCAAGCACAGGTCTGTCTTCACCAAGGCTCCAAGAGGTTTCTATAGAATCCTGAAGCAATACTTTTTCAATGGCCAATTGCCTGGTATCTAAAATTAAAAACGGCAACTGATAAGGATTTTTAAAATGTACAATTACTTTTCCTTCCAATTGTTTCTTTTCAAATGACACAGTAAGGTCTAAATCCATATGGGTCAACTGAATGCTATCAGGCTTGCTATAACTATGGTGCTTGACAATTAATTTCGGCAGTTTAGACAACTCATGGTTAGAACAAGAAGAGAGCCCAAATGTGGCAGACAGCAACAACATCAAACAGTAAATCGGCGTTAATTTCATGGAATGCTCAAAGATAGTATATGTCAATAAAAACATATAAATAATACTTTCATTTTTACTACATTTGCCCATTCTTAAAAAAAAAGAGACCCATTCATACAGACACATAAATGAACAAGAAATCCATTTTAACGACAATTTTCGCCTGCGTGACTATAGGTTTAATGGCGCAAACTGAACCGGATCCTAATGGTGCAAGTACTAATTACGACACCACCAATTTCAGCAACGACTCTGCATACACTACCAGCATTCCTCAAGGTGCTCAAAATCAAGAATTGACAGCACCAACTTATAAACAATACGTGCGTTTTACCCCGCCGATGGATACCATTACCAATTTAATTACTTATTTGGGTGTTGTGCCATTTGCACCAAACATTACCGATATTTATGATGGAGGTACCATTGACTCTTTATACCTAAGAGCCAAATTGTATTTAATGACCAAATACATTAAAGATTTTAAGGCTCAAAAAGGCAAGCCGCTCATTGTTCCTAAAGAATTGTTGGTTGAAGACATGAAACCAGATGGCGAAAACGGCAGAATAATCGTAAGGCCAACTGTACCTTTATACATCAGAAATAATAGTTTTTCTAATACGCCTGCAGGTACTGTTACCTTTAATTTTGAAATCAGAGTTAAAGAGGATAAGTACAAGTACAAGTTCTCTAAATTCGTTCATAACACAGTAGAAAAAGGCAGCGAAAAACAAATCAAAACCTATATCGAATACTACGCCAACAACAATCGTGGCTTCAAAGGCACAGACCAAATTTTATTGGCCGTTGACCGCATGGTTAAAGACCTTGTAAAAGAGTTGGGCAAGGTAATGAAAGATCCTATTGTTTTAGACCAAGACGAATTCTAGTCAGGGTAATTCTTCATAATCAACATATTCGCCCTGGTCCATGGACTGGGGCTTTTTTTGCGCCTTTGTTTGAGGCTGTTCTTTTACCATTTTACTGCGCATATCTTTGATTTCATTCAAATTATGTTGAGTCATTTTGTTAATGCTGCTCAAAAACTTCACCACTTTAAAAATGGCATAAATCAAAAGGATATTAAATAGAAATTTTAACACGTTGGTCTTGCAAAATTAGTACTCTCTTTAAAAACAATCTAATACTGTTTTCATTTTATTTTGTATTTCATGCCACTCAGCTTCAGGGTTTGAAAAAGCGTTAATGCCAGCACCTGCATACAATACAATTTGATGCTCATATACATCCGCACATCTCAAGTTGACATAATACTCAAATGAAGTGTCTGTTTTTAAGCCTAAAAACCCTGTATACCATTGTCTATCATATGACTCATTTTGAGCAATAAAATCAAGCGCTGGTTCAAATGGCCATCCACAAACTGCAGAAGTTGGATGCAATTGCATAGCCATTAACAAGTCGCTATTAATACCTTTTGATTGTATTGTGTATGGCGTTTGCAGATGAAACAAGTGAGCAGCTTTGACCGCTTGCCGCTTTGCTTTTTCATACACATAACCACTTTGAATTAATTGTGCATCTATATAGGCAGTTATTTGCTCGTGTTCTAAATCCTCTTTAGCTGAAAATTGATCAGTAACAGAGGTGGCGCCCAAAGCAACCGTTTTTAATTCATTGTGCTTAAGTGACATTAACAATTCCGGACTTGCGCCAATCATCACCTGCCCTTTGTAATTAAAAACGTATACAAAAGCTGAAGTATATTGCAGCATATTTTCAAAAGCATCGCCTAAGTTTACAGCAGTGGCAACACTTTTTTGGGCTGATAAAACGACCTTATCAAACTTCCCTTTTTGTATGGATTCTACAGCTCTGCTAACCATTTCCATATAATCTGCTTGAGTGGAGGTAAAATTAGCATTTGCTTGAGGCAGAATCATTTGGTTTAAATAGTTTTTGGCATATGATATTTCACAAGGCGAAATCGAACCTTTTACAACTATCAAATCTGAAGCTTTTTTAAAGGCCTTCAAATGAAAATAAGTCTGACCTTCTCCCTCTTTAAAAACATAAAGTTGATTAGTCTGAGGTGGGCTAAAAAAAACAACTGTTGGTTCCAAATGTCAACTATTTTTGTCTTGGGACAACCGCCATAGTTAAACGGCTAATATGCACCAATTTGCCTGCTTCATTTTCAATTTTAATTTCCCATACTTGTGTGGTATTGCCTATATGATGTGGCTTGGCTATGGCATATACCATTTCGCCTTCCATTACCGGACGCAAATGGTTGCCGTTGAGGTCTAATCCAAGCGCAACCCATTGCTGCCGATCAAAGACCAAATTAGCAGCCATTGAACCTACACATTCAGCCAATGCTAAACTAGCGCCCCCATTTAACATGCGCAAGGGTTGAACCGTTTTAGGTGTAACCGGCATTTGGGCTTTCAGAAAGTCTGGGCCTAACTCAATAAATTCAATATCGAGGTATTCCACCATGGTATTCTTGCAATAGGCATTCAGCTCTTCAAGCTTTATATTTGCAGGATTAAAAAAAATGGAGCTCATAAATAAACAATTCAACGCGAAGATAGGCAAAACCATCCATTTGATTAGGCATGGCCAAACGGATTTCAACAAACGCAACATCATACAAGGCAGCGGCATCAATAGTGATTTAAACAGCGAAGGTCAAGCTCAAGCTAAGGCTTTTTTTGAAGGTTTTAAGGCCCATGATTATGACCATGTATACACCTCTAAACTTAAGCGTGCCATTCAAAGTGTTCAAGGGTTTATTGATGCAGGTATACCGCATACTACTTTGGCTGAATTTAATGAAATCAATTGGGGAATCATGGAAGGCAGAGAGAGTTCTGAAGCCACTGCAGCGCTATTTGCAGCAACTGTTTCAGAATGGCAAAGAGGGAATATACATCACGCTGTTGAAATGGGAGAAACACCTTATGATATGTTTCAACGTCAAGCCCAAGGTATAGAATGGGTCTTATCTCAAAGCAAACAAGATAAAATACTTATTTGTATGCATGGCAGAGCCATTCGCAGTTTTTTGTGTTTATTGACTCATACCCCTTTACATTTAATGGAACAATGGGAACACAGTAATTTATGCCTTTATGAATTGGTATTTGATGGCCATAAATTTGAAGTGACAAAAGCCAATTCTACAGCTCATTTAAGCTCAATACAATCTTGATATTTCATTGACTCTATTGGCATCTAGTTTTAGGAAAGTAAACAAAAGCATACTAAAACTGATGAGAGAAGAACCGCCATAACTCATGAATGGCAGTGGAATACCAATAACTGGCAACAAGCCTATAGCCATACCAATATTGATAAAGAAATGAAAAAACAAAATGGAAGCGGTGCTGTAACCAAACACCCTACTGAATTCATTTTTTTGGCGCTCAGCCAGATAAAATATCCTACCTATTAGTAATAGATAGACCAATACAAATAAGGTAGAACCAAGGAAGCCGTACTCTTCGCCCACAGTGCAAAAAATAAAGTCAGTGTGTTGTTCTGGCACCAGTTTAGCTTTGGTTTGAGTACCGTTGTTAAAACCATTGCCTAGCCATCTACCTGCACCTATACTGATTTTAGATTGACGCACATTGTAACTGTAATCCCTTTTAGACTCTTTTTTGTCAGTGACTTCAGCTTTCTTGAATTTGAATATGCTAAAGCTTTTAGATTTTTTAACATAGTATTCGTCAACATCTTGGTTCAAAGTCACCAAAATCCTTTGTTGTTGGTGGGGTTTAAGAATTCTTGCAAACACATAATCCAAACTAAGTATGTAAACAGATGAGCTCACAAACACAATGATTGCTAACCAAAACAATTGTTGTTTTTTTCGGGCTAAATAAACTACCAGCGCAGATAAAACAGCTAAACTGATGATGATGCTAATGGAAGGCAGTAGTATGGTCAGCACAAATAAGGTTACCATATACATCACCAAGACCAACCACCAACCTGAAAGGCCTTCTCTGAACAATACCAAAATAAAGCAAGTAAACACTAATGCAGAACCTGTATCGTTCTGTAAAAGCGTTAACAACATTGGAAAACCTATAATTCCAAGTGCAATCATGATGTTGCGGCGTCCTTCAAATTTAATATCAAAGGTCCCAAGGAATTTGGACAAGGCCAATGCTGTTGCGTACTTAGCAAATTCTGAAGGTTGTAATTTGAAGGAGCCTATTTTAAACCAGGCTTGCGCCCCTTTGTTAAAGGAACCTGTAGCCAACAATACCATCAATAACCCTATAATGACTACATAGATGCCATAGGCAGAAAAGTTGAAGAATTTATAGTCGGTTAAAAGTATTAAAAACACAATGATGGCACTTACCCCAATAAATAAAACCTGTTTGCCATATTCTTTTGAAAAATCCAATCTAAGGGCTTCATCAACCCCTGAGTTGGCTGAATAAATATTGATTGCACCAAACAGCACAATCAAAATATACAAAATCACTGTCAACCAATCGATATGTAATTTTTCTTCCATTAGTCGCTTAGTTTTGCATTAAGAGAATCTTTTGCCGTTGTACCAATTAAATTGGCCTTCATCATACGGTTCAACATATCGGGTTTGGCACTTGGCAGCCCTCTGTTTTTTGACAAATAGCGTTCTATCATCAGGTTGGCTATTGGTGCTGCATAATCAGCTCCAAAACCACCATTCTCAACAATCACACAAATAGCAATTTGAGGATTATCGCGCGGGGCAAAAGCAATAAAAATAGAATGGTCTTTACCATGCGGATTTTGTGCTGTACCAGTTTTAGCACAGATCGTAATACCAGGAATACCTGTATGTCCTGCTGTTCCTCCAGGTACACAAACATTGGCCATACCCGCAACAACCGTATCAAAATACATTTTGTTGACCATGCAATAATGACGTTGAGAAAACGCAGGTGGAACGATGTGTTTATCACCAATTGATCGAACTACATGAGGAGTGTAAAAATACCCTCTATTGCCAATGATACAAGCCATATTAGCCATTTGCAGTGGTGTTAAGCCAATTTGACCTTGACCAATTGACATAGAAATAACGTTAGATGAGCGCCAATTTTTACCAAATTCTCTTTCAAAATAACTCGGTTTTTTAACGATACCTTTAGACTCTTCTGGTAAATCAATTCCAGTCAAAACACCAATTCCAAAACTGTTCAAATACTGAGTCCATTTAACATAAGCATCTTGAACTGATGGGTATTTAGGATTGTCTAATATACTTCTGTAAACAAAGCAATAGTAAGCATTACAACTTTTTGTAATACTGTTTTTTAAGTCTAATGGTGAACCGTGAGCATGGCAGCCTACGGTGATCGATCCCATATGGTAGCCCCCTGAACATGGGTATTTGGTATCAGGTGTCAAAACCCCTTCTTGCATACCAATTAAAGCTTGTATGGTTTTGAATGTGGAACCCGGCGGATACGGCGCTTTCAATGCGCGATTGAACAAGGGTTTACGTGGGTCAAGTAACAAAGCTGCAAAGTTCTTGTTTCGTCGTTGGCCTACTAATAAATTAGGATCATAATTAGGGCTGTTGACTATGCTTAACACTTCACCTGTAGAGGGCTCAATGGCTACAATTGAACCAATTTTATTCGCCAATAATTTCTCGCCAAACACCTGTAAATCCAAATCAATTGAAGAAATGATGTTGTCTCCCGCAAAAGGCAAACTATCAAATTTACCGCCGGCAAAACTCCCTTGGGTTTTACTGAATTTATCTACTAGAACTACCTTTTTTCCTTTATGACCTCTTAAGTAAACTTCATAAGATTTTTCAAGTCCAGTAATCCCTTTGGTGTCACCAGGTTTGTAGTATTTGTCTTGCTCCAATTGCTTTTCCGTGACCTCTCCCATATAACCAAGCAAGTGGGCTGCGCCATTGATATTATAACGTCTGTCAATTTTTGTTTCAATGTAGAAAGCCGGATATTGGTATAAGACTTCTTGTAAACGGGTATACAAATGAAATGGCAGATTTTTAAATATAACCGATGGTTCACGCGGGTTGTATTTAGAGGCTTTTTTCAGGCGTTTGTTAAACTCAGTAGTGTCTAACATCAATTCATGACACAAAGCCACTTTGTCAAAATCCTTTGCCTTTTGAGGCACTACCATTAAGTCATAAACAGCATCGTTGTATACCATCAATTTACCATAGCGATCAACAATGGTGCCTCGAGCAGGATAAATGGTAATGTCGTTTGAACCATAAGCCTGCGCTTTATAGTAATTACTGGTGTCTACAATTTGTAAGAAAAAAAGTCGGATAATGAAAACTAAACCCACTGCCACCAACATGGCCAAGAGCACAAATAGTCTTCTACTTTTATCCATTATTAATTTCTAGAGGGTTTGTAAATGAGGTTTTCGAGCAACAGGATGATAGCAAAAGTAATAAGTGTACTACTAATAGTGGCAGGAATGATGCGGGTGAAAAAGTTGTGACCTAAACCATTGATCCACAAAAACAGCAAATGATAAAGCCCAATAAACACTAGGAAATAAACCCACTTCCAAGAACTGCCCTTCTTAGATGTCCAAATTTGATTGTCTTCTATTCTGGCGCCAATAGCATTATCGATATCTCGGGTTGAGTAATGTCTAACAAATCCAATCAAAGTACTGACAGCAGCGTGTTCGCCCCAAGATTGAAAAAACACATCGAATAAAAAGCCCGCAGCAAAGGATACAACTATCATCCAACTATGAGACATGGATGGCGGTAAAAACAAAAGAAACATAATGATCAACTGCGGTTGAAACAAGAAAGCCCATGTATTGCCAATAAAAATATTATTAAGCAAAAACAACTGAATGATCACAATCAGCACATATAAAGCCAAGAATCTTAAGACAGAAAATATCATGGATGTTCAGTGGTTTTTTTATTCAATTCGGATTCTAATTTTTCAATTTCATGTTTAAACAAATCGATCACGATGTAGACGGTTTGAATTTTACCAAAGTTAACAGATGATTTAATCTTAGCTTGATAAAAAGTTTCACTTGGTTTGGTCTTTAAACTTTCGATTACACCAATAGGAATATTTTCAGGAAAATTCTTTGAATAAGGGCTGGTAACAATGTGATAACCCACCTTAAGCGCTTCATATTTATTAATGTTTTCAAGGTTTAAGTAGTTGGGGTCTTTTCCATCCCAAACAACTGTTCCCTTGGTGTCATTCATTTCTTTGATTTTAGGAACGATTTTGAAACCTTGTGTATTTAAAACCGATACCGCAACCGAGTAGTTATCTGATACCTCAACAATAGTGCCTACTACTCCTTCTGGCGAAAACACACCCATACCCTTTTCAATGCCTGAACTTGTACCTCTATTTAGGGTAATGTAATTATTCTGACGATTGGTTGAATTGGTAATAACTTGGGCTGGAAAATATTTGTAACGCTGTTTGAAAACCGTATCATGGACTTCAAAAATCTTCTTTGATTCAACTACGTAATTGGTTTTCAATTTTCTGCGCAGCTCCAAATTCTCATTGTATAGGGCTTCGTTCTTGGACATTAATCCAAAATAATCAAAGACCGAGCTGTTCCACTCGTGAATGGCCATGCTGAGTTTGCGCGTATTAGAATAATAAAACGCTGTCTGATAGACATTGAAACGAATAATGGCAATAAGGCTCAATAACTCAAGCAACAAAAACAACAAAACATGCAACTTGCTTTTGAGGTACTTGAATACGGAATTCATTTATCAAGAATTCATTAAGAATTTGAATTTACCAATGTTTTTAAGTGCAATACCAGTGCCTCTAACAACAGCTCTCAAAGGATCTTCTGCAACGTGTACAGGCAATTTGGTTTTAGCGGCTAAACGTTTGTCAAGGCCTCTTAACAAAGCACCTCCACCTGTTAAGTGGATACCAGTTTGATAGATATCAGCCGCCAATTCAGGTGGTGTATTTTCAAGCGCTTTTAGAATAGCTTCTTCAAGCTTTACAATTGATTTGTCTAATGACAACGCAATTTCAGAATAGGACACATAGACTTGTTTAGGAATACCAGTCATTAAGTCACGACCGTAAACAGCATAATCTTCTGGTGGATTGTCCAATTCAGTTAAGGCAGAACCAACATGAATTTTGATTTTTTCAGCTGTACGTTCACCACACAACAAATTGTGTTGGCGTTTCATGTATTCTGAAATATCCATATTGAATTCATCTCCAGCTACTCTGATAGATTGGTCACATACAATACCACCTAGAGCGATAACAGCGATTTCACTGGTACCACCCCCGATATCAATGACCATGTTACCCATAGGCTCAGTCACGTCTATACCTATACCAACAGCTGCTGCCATTGGTTCGTGAATCATGTACACTTCTTTTCCGCCTGCTCTGTCTGCGCTGTCTTTAACTGCGCGTTTTTCAACTTCAGTAATACCAGATGGAATACAAATTACCATTCTCAATTGAGGCGAAAAAGCGCCGCCTGATTTGTTGATTTTTTTAATCATGCCACGGATCATGTGTTCTGCAGCTTGGAAATCTGCAATTACACCATCCTTTAAAGGGCGAATGGTTTTGATGTTGTCATTCTCTTTACCATACATCTGCATGGCTTCATGACCTATGGCTATCACCTTACCGGTGCTTCTTTCCATAGCAATAATAGAGGGTTCGTCTACTACCACTTGGTCTTTGTGAATGATCAGGGTGTTGGCAGTACCTAAATCGATTGCCAATTCCTGAGTAAAAAAATTAAACCATCCCATCTTATTGAATTGAAAGTTATTAGACCTGCAAAATAAAAACAAAATCAACAAACTTCACTTTTTTTTACAACTTTTTTTTAAAATTAAATCTTTCACTAATTCAAACATGGCATAAATTTTGCTAAATAGAGAATCGAAATGGAAACCCAAATAGAATCTCAAATTGTTAAAAGAAAGCCAGGAAGGCCTTCAACAAATGCCTCAAGAAGAAAAGAAATTTTAGAAAAAGCGACGGATTGTTTTATTCAGTTTGGTTTTAATAAAACCACATTAGATGAAATTGGTGAGGCGATTGGATTCAACAAAGCGGCCTTGTACTACTACTTCAAAAACAAAGAAGAATTATTTGTTCAAGTAGTTCATAACCAATTAAGCATTGGCCTCGACAAAGTTAAAAACGACATCAATAACATTCAAATTCCTGAAGAAAAACTCTTAAGTTACTTAAGAACAAGAACTGAATTGTATGCCAATTTGATTCGCTTAACCAGCTTATCCAATGAAAACATTCTTGACTTAAATTCAACTTTTGAAGAAATTTATCTGCCATATAAAAAGGGAGAAATTACCTTCATTAAAAGCATTTTAGCTCAATTGAATGCTCAAAAATCTGATAACGAAATTGAAGCTTTTGCTGAACTCATTTTAGACCTAGTTAATTCAATGGGTTTATCTGCTTTCCTAGTGAAAAAAATCAATGTTCATGGCAATGCACTTGAAGCCTACAACAATAAGAAAAATGCCATCGTTAAAATGATGTTAAAAGCCTTCACAGCTTAAAAAATTATTTAATTTTTTCCCGATATTGCAGACCTCCATGAGAGGTCTGTTTTATTTTATCGCTGTTTCAATTTTATCGCTGACTTCTTGTCAGAATAATCCAAGCCCTTTAAAGGGTAAGCCTAAAGCCAAGCCGCATTTAACCATTGTCTGTTTTAATGGTTATGAAATGACAGAAGCAAAGAAATTAGGCCGTGAATTGACCGCCTATTACGGCATTGTAGTAGACAGTATCAAACAAGATAAATTGCCTGCATTTACCTTCTATAAACCACGAAGTCGCTACCTCGCTGACTCCATTCTAAAGTATCTAAAAGTCTACACATTAAAGTCGAATTATGTATTGGGTTTATGCCACGTTGATATAGGCCATCAAAGGGGCAAGATTAAAGATTATGGCATATTCGGATTAGGCTATCAACCAGGTTTATGTGCAGTTGCATCTGATTGCAGAATCAAAAGATCAAAACAAGTAAGGAATTACGCCACAGCATTCCTTTGTATGAACAACGTAGTAAGACACGAATTAGGACATAATTTCGGACTACCCCATTGCAACAATAAAAAGTGTTTACTTTCTGCCGCAGATGGCAGCATTAGCAACATTATCATAGGCTACAAAAAATTGTGTCAAAAATGCCATGACATCATTTACTGAGCTTGTGTTATGACAAAATACTTAGCATAACTTCTGCAATGCGTTCAGTGCTTTTACCATCCCACAATGGTGGAATTTGTCCTTTTTTGAATTGCCCTGAAACAATTGCATCCATGTAATGTTGGAGATCCTTCACTGTATATGGCACTAAAACATTGCTTCCAATATCAATAGTGCTTGGTCTTTCTGTATTGTTGCGTAAGGTTAAACATGGCACTTGTCTGAAGGTTGTTTCCTCCTGTATACCACCGCTATCTGTAACTACAAATTTGCAATGAGCGGTTAATTTCTGAAAGGCAAAATAGTCTAAGGGTTCTGTAAATTTCAAACCATCCAAATGTTCAATTGAAGCCCATAAATCAAATTGTTTAAGCCTGCTAACTGTTCTTGGATGAATTGGAAATACCAGTTGATATTTTTGACAGATTAAGTGTATCATGTCAATCAGCACCATCAAGCCTTCCTTAGTATCAACATTTGAAGGCCTGTGCATAGTCATTAAGACATACTTTTGAGCCTCAAGGCCAAGGTTTTCAAGTATTGGACTTTGCTCTACTTCACTTTGGAATTCCACCAAACTATCAATCATGGTATTGCCTACAAAAAACACTTTTTCTGAGGCTTTACCCTCTGCTTTTAAATGGTCTAGTCCGCTCTGTTCCGTTACAAAATAGTAATCTGAAATTTCATCGGTTAACAAGCGGTTAATCTCTTCTGGCATGGTTCTGTCAAAACTTCTTAAACCACTTTCCAAATGTGCTACTTTTATGCCCATTTTATTACCTGTAAGTGCTGCTGCAAATGTACTGTTAACATCTCCAACCACTACTAACAAATTAGGTTGATAGCTGCTGCAAACTTGCTCTAAACCCAACATTACTTGAGCCATTTGATGGTTAGGGGTTCCTTGACCAATATTCAACATAAAGTCTGGTCTTAAGTCAAATTGATCAAAAAACACCTGACTCATTTTCTCGTCAAAATGTTGCCCTGTATGAACAAACTTAACGTCCAAACTAGGATGATTAGCAATGACTTTTTTAAAGCGTGTTACTTTGATGAAATTAGGCCTGGTGCCAACTACAATGAGGATTTTTTTCAAAATGTTATCTGCGATTAAGTCTTGCGAAATTAAGATAAATCTAACTTTAATTCACATTTATGAGTTTTTCAGTACCTTTGCTCTCTTACATACCCAATAAAATTATGTTGAACATCGTATTATTTGGCCCTCCTGGTGCCGGCAAAGGCACTCAATCTGAAAAGCTTGTTAAAGACTACCAATTGGTGCATTTATCAACTGGTGATATTTTCAGATACAATATCAAAAACAATACAGAGCTTGGTCAATTAGCTAAGTCCTTCATGGATAAAGGCAACCTAGTGCCTGATGAAGTTACCATTAACATGTTGCAAGCAGAAGCAGATAAGCACCCTGAAGCCAAAGGATTTATTTTTGATGGTTTTCCAAGAACCACTGCTCAAGCCATTGCACTTGATGCTTTCTTGAATTCTAAAAACACCAGTATTAGTCTAATGTTGGCTTTATCAGTAAGCGAAGATGAATTGATCAAACGTTTGTTGTTGAGAGGTAAGGACAGTGGCAGAGCTGATGACAGCGACGAAGCCATTATTCGCAATAGAATTTCAGTCTACAATGAACAAACAGCTGTTGCAGCTGAATATTATAACCAACAAAACAAATACCACCAAATCGATGGTATTGGTAGCATAGATGAGATTTACCAACGTCTACAAAACGTTATTAACCAACACAGCCAAGCCATATAAACAACAGCCCATGGATTCCAATTTTATTGACTATGTAAAGATATTTTTTCGCAGTGGTAAAGGCGGAAAGGGCAGTGCACATTTTCACAGAGCTAAAGGCTTGCCCAAAGGCGGACCTGATGGTGGTGATGGCGGCAAAGGAGGCGATGTTAGATTGCGAGGCAATGCCCAATTGTGGACGCTGCTACATTTAAAGTACAGAAAACACATCCATGCTGAAGACGGCCAACCTGGCAGTTCTGCTTTGTGTACAGGTGCATCTGGCAAAAATGAAATCATTGAAGTCCCTCTTGGTACCATTGCTAAAGATGAAGAAACAGGAGAAGTCCTTTTTGAAATCACAAAAGATGGTGAAGAAAAAGTATTGCTCAAAGGTGGAAGAGGCGGCTTAGGCAATGCCCATTTTAAAACGCCAACCAAACAAGCTCCAACCTATGCTCAACCTGGCGAAGATGGCATTGAAGGTTGGAAAGTATTAGAGCTAAAAGTATTAGCAGATGTTGGTTTAGTTGGCTTCCCGAATGCAGGCAAATCAACTTTACTTTCAGTGATGTCTGCCGCAAAACCTAAAATTGCTAATTATCCCTTCACCACTCTAGTACCCAATTTGGGTATGGTGGAATACAGAGACTACCGATCATTTGTAATGGCAGATATTCCCGGTATCATTGAAGGCGCTCACGAAGGCAAAGGATTAGGTATTCGCTTTTTAAAACACATAGAGCGCAATGCGCTATTATTATTTCTGATTCCGGCAGACTCAGCTGACATCAAAAAAGAATACAAAATTCTATTGAACGAATTAAAGGCTTTCAACCCTGAATTACTCGAAAAAGAACGCTTAGTGGCTATCACCAAATGCGATATGCTTGATGAGGAATTATTAAGTTTAATGAAGAAAGACCTTAAATCTTTGAAACCAGTATTTGTGTCATCTGTTTCTGGTTTCAACTTACAAGAACTCAAAGACAAGCTTTGGGAAAAAATCAAACACGGTAAAGAAGAATGGCAATAATGACTAAAAAAAGCGCAATGTAGATTGCGCTTTTTTTATGACTTAAGGTCATAAGTCAGTCAAATAAAAAGGCTTATTCCTTAACAAAGCTATAGGCAGTATTACCTGTTTGGCTTTGAATCATGATGGTATACACACCAGCTTGGAAGGCTTGACAATCAAGGTCTAATTGACCATTGAAAACTTGAGTATGTATTGCTTGACCAACAGCATTGATAACAGTGATTGTACCTTCTTGAACCATTGCATTGTTAATGCTCAATATGGATTTTACAGGATTTGGAAATACTTTCATAGATTGGTATAAATTTGAACGCACACTGCCTTCAGCCCATGCTTCAAAGAATATCACCACATCTACAAAATTCAAAGGGGTTCTTTTGTTGTAAATTCTAACTGTCATAGAACCATCTCCAGCTTTATCTTTTGGGTATAAATGAAAGGAAAAAACGCCTGTATCTCCAACATTGGTAAATGCACAAGTATCTTGGTCTGTTGTTGGTGGTTTACATGCATTGATATCACATACTGCTGTTTCCCAGCTAGGATTAGCTTTAACCACATTCAAACGTTTCCAAACAAAGGTATCAATTCCCATGCTCTTGCTTCGGATAATTGTGTGGGCATTGATGTCAGCGAAACCATTACTGGTTTTAGCAGCATAACCATAGGCATACAAAGTATCTTCATCAATAGTAAACTGGGCCTGAGCTTGAACACCAAAGATCAAGCAAGCAATAATCAAAAAACGTTTTATCATATTACAAATTTAAGTTTAATTTATTTGATTTTAAAACTGATGTCTAAACTCTTTACCGAATGAGTCAACATGCCCAATGAGATGAAATCAACGCCTGCCTCTGCATAAGCTCTTAAATTAGCTAATGTAATTCCACCAGATGCTTCAGTTTCACAGCGATTGGCAATCAATGCTACTGCGGTTTTACACAATTCAGGACTAAAATTATCAAGCATAATACGCTGTATTGGCAATTCCATTAAGGCCAGTTCGACGTCTTCAATTGAACGTGCTTCTACCTCTATCCCCAATGATAGGCCTTTATTTTGCAAATATCTTTTTGCGTTATGAATGGCTGGTCTGATGCCACCCGCAACATCAATATGATTGTCTTTTAACATGATCATATCGTATAAACCAAAACGGTGGTTGCTTCCCCCTCCTACCAATACGGCCCATTTTTCCATGATCCTTAAATTTGGGGTGGTTTTTCTGGTATCAAGAATCTTACATTTGGTGCCTTCAACTAACTTTACCGCTTCATGAGTAGTCGTTGCAATACCACTTAAACGTTGCATAATGTTTAACAGCAATCGTTCACTTTTTAACAAGGCTTGCGCATTGCCAATGACTTCAAATCCTATTTCGCCTGGTTTTACAGCCTCGCCATCTTGCTTGAAAATGCTAATTTGACAATGTGGGTCATTAAGTTTTAAAATTTGATAAGCAATTGACAAACCTGCCACTATACCATGGTCTTTGAATAACAACTTAGCTGTTGTGGTTCTATCGGGAGCTATACTTGACAAAGATGAATGATCACCATCACCAAGGTCTTCTTTTAAGGCTGCCACAATAATGGCCATGACTTCTGGCGTTTGACTGATATCTGGAAAAACTAGAGGCATTTGAAATATGAATTATTCAATCTTTAAATCAGAAATACTTGAAACGTTATTGACTGAGGTCATTGAAACAGACACACGAAACGTTTTCGTTTTTGTTTGTAGACTGATGATGTATAAAGATTTGTTAGTTCCAAGCACTTGGTGTACAAGGCTTGCAGCGCTAGGAGCATTTTGCTTGAAAAATTGTTCTAAGGCCGTTTTTGCTTCTTCCTTGCTTTTACTACCTGTTATATTTGGCAGAGCAACATATACTGTTGAAGCAAATTTGTTGGCAATGTCAGAACTGTTGCCATTTTGAAACGCTGAAATTAACTGAGCTGATACATCAGTGCTGCGCGCCATTAATTGGGCTGCAAAAAGACTAGTAAGGAATAATACAATCGCTTTCATATTTTAAGTTTATCAGAAATCATGCCAAGGCCAACGATTACAAAATTAGCGTTTTACTTTAACTTTTTGAGCTGTAGTTTGAGTTGCTCAATTTGATCTCTGTATCGAGCCGCTTCAATAAACTCCATTTCCTTAGCTGCTCTTTGCATTGAGCGTTCGGTTTCTTTGATGGCTTTTTCAAGTTCCGATTTGCCCATGTACTCAAATACAGGATCGGCTACCGCCATATCTGCCATGGCTTGGTCATAGGCCAATTGCTCCGTTTGTTTTTTAACGTCTGCAACACTGGTTTCCTTTAAAATTTGCTCTTTAGACTTTAAAACTGATGTTGGCGTAATACCATGTTGGGTATTGTAGGCCATTTGCACCTGGCGCCTGCGTTCGGTCTCTTCAATGGTTTTTTTCATGCTGTCAGTAATTCTATCTGCATACATGATCACTTTCCCATTTTCATTTCGCGCTGCTCTGCCTATGGTTTGCACCAAACTGGTGACGCTGCGCAAAAAGCCTTCTTTATCCGCATCAAGAATGGCTACAAAACTCACTTCTGGTAAGTCTAAGCCTTCTCTAAGCAAATTAATACCTATCAAAACATCTATCACCCCTAAACGCAAATTCCTAAGAATTTCAACGCGGTCTAAGGTTTTAACTTCACTATGAATGTACTGGCATTTAATGCCCAAATTGCCCATGTATTTGGCCAATTCTTCGCTCATGCGTTTGGTTAATGTGGTCACCAAAACCCTTTCGCCTTTTTTGACCCTTTCATCAACCTCTTCCAGTAAATCATCTACTTGAGTAGAACATGGTCTCACTTCTATTATTGGATCCAATAGCCCTGTAGGCCTAATGAGTTGTTCTACCACCACACCCTCTGATGCTTGAATTTCAAAATCTGCAGGAGTAGCACTTACATAAATAACTTGATTAATGATTTGTTGAAACTCTTCCCATTTAAGCGGACGATTATCCATAGCTGCAGGCAATCTGAAACCATAATCGACCAAGTTGATTTTCCTAGCCCTATCTCCACCATACATGGCTTTGATTTGCGGCATACTCACATGGCTTTCATCTACGACCAATAAAAAATCATCAGGGAAATAGTCTAACAAGCAAAACGGGCGTTCACCAGCTTGCCTTCTGTCCATATAGCGGCTGTAGTTTTCTATGCCACTACAATAGCCCAGCTCGCGCATCATTTCTAAATCAAAATTAACACGCTCTTCAAGTCGTTTAGCTTCTAAGTGTTTGCCTTGCTCTTTAAAAAAAGCAATTTGCGCCACCAAATCATCTTGAATTTGATGTATGGCTTGATGCAATTGCTCCTTTGGAGACACATAAATATTAGCAGGATAAATAGCAATGTCTTGGTGCTCAGCAATGGTTTGTCCTGTAACGGGATCAAAAGATTGTATTTCCTCTATTTCGTTGCCAAAAAACGAGACTCTGTAAGCATAATCATTATAGGCTAAGAAGATGTCAACCGTATCTCCTTTTACCCTAAAATTACCGCGGTTAAAATCTTGAGTGGTTCTAGAATATAGGCTGTTCACCAATTGATGCAAGAAAGCATTCCTTGCAATCACTTCTCCTTTACTCACACGAATGATACTGTCTTTATAGTCCGAAGGATTACCTGCGCCATAAATACAACTTACAGAGGCAACAATAATCACATCGCGTCTTCCGCTTAATAAAGTGGAGATGGTTTTAAGACGCATCTTTTCAATTTCATCATTGATGCTGAGGTCTTTTTCAATATAAGTACCAGTAGTCGGAATAAAGGCTTCCGGCTGATAGTAATCGTAATAACTAACAAAATACTCTACGGCATTATTCGGAAAAAAATGTTTGAATTCACTGTACAATTGAGCTACCAATGTTTTGTTGTGACTCAATACCAATACTGGCCTGTTGACCTCTTTGACCACATTGGCAATGGTAAATGTTTTACCACTTCCAGTAACCCCTAAAAGCGTTTGAGCGCGTATGCCTTGATTCAAACCTTTTACCAAAAGATCAATGGCTTGTGGCTGATCTCCTGTTGGTACAAAAGGCGCTATTAATTCAAAATTTGACAATGATTAGGCTTGCTCCAATCTAAACCTTTCACGCTTAAATTCTGCGTATGGCAAAGGATTAGCTCTTAATTCATCTTCATTGTTTCTTTGGTGGTAAATGTTAATGGCTTCAAACATGGCATTTACAAAACTCAAAGGTGAAGCAATGCCTTTACCAGTAATATCATAGGCAGTTCCATGGTCAGGACTGGTTCTTGGCACACTTAAACCGGCTGTGTAATTAACACCATCATCAAAGGCCATTGACTTAAACGGTATAAGCCCTTGGTCGTGGTACATAGCCATTACCAAATCAAATTGTTGGTATTGTTTCATGCCAAAGAAACCATCTGCACTGTATGGGCCTAAGCAAAAAATTTGTTCTTGTTTAGCGGCCTCTATAGCAGGTTGAATGATATCCAATTCTTCTTTACCCAATTTGCCATTATCCCCACTATGAGGATTCAATCCTAAAACTGCAATCTTTGGTTTATTGATACCAAAATCACGCTTGAGGGTTTGATGCGCTATTCTCAATTTAGAGATTATCTTTTCTTTAGTGATGGCTGCAGCAATTTGACTAATAGGCAAATGTTCAGTGATAAGTCCTACGCGAATATCATCATTAAACAAGACCATTAATACATCATTGGCACCTGTGGCTTTTTGAATGTAACCTGTGTGCCCTGTAAAATTAGAAACCGTTTCTATGCTAGATTTGTCAATTGGTGCTGTAACCATTGCATCTAAATGCTTGTGGTTAGCATCCAACAAAAGTCTATCAATGGCTTTCAAAGCCTCAGCCCCAGCCAAAGGAGATGGCTTGCCTAGTTGTATTTCAACGGCCTCTTGATTGCTTGCAATCAAATTGAGTTGATTGGGTTTGGCTTCAGAAATATCTTTGATCATTTGGTACATGGGTTGTTCCAAATTCAAAGCTTTTTTATGAAATGCAAAGGTTTTAGGATTTGCATACAAGACCGGCACACAATAGTCGAACAATAAGGGCGTGGTAAAGGCTTTCAAAATCACTTCCATCCCTACCCCATTTGGGTCACCTTGTGTTATACCAATTATTGGTTTTTTCATGTTCAATTATTTTTGACTTAACTGGGTTAAAAAATCAATCATTAATCTGACACCAACGCCTGTTCCACCTTTTGGTTTATAGGCATCAACAGCATGATTAAAGGCAGGCCCTGCAATATCAAAATGCATCCAAGGATAGTCGGTAAAATGTTCCAAGAATTTGGCTGCACTGATTTGTCCGCCCTCGCCTTTACCTAAATTGGTCATATCAGCAATATTAGATTTAAGTTCATCTGCATATTCTTGCCATAATGGGAACTCAACCAATCGCTCAAACACAGAGTAACTGCTCTCAAATACTTTGTTTTTTAGATTGTCATTGGCCTTGCACATAAATGCAGTTGCATAAGGACCAATGGCTCTCACGGCAGCACCTGTTAGTGTAGCAAAATCACAAACCAGTTCTGGATTCAATTTCTTAGCATAATGCAAGGCATCTGCTAAAATCAATCGACCTTCTGCATCGGTGTTCAGCACTTCAACAGTTGTACCATCGTACATGGTAATCACGTCTCCAGGTGCGTAACTGTTTTCGCCTATCCAATTATCTGTGGCTGGCACTAAACCAATCACATGGAGATTCATTTTTAAACTAGCAACTGCGTGCATCACCGCCACAACGATGGCAGCACCTGCCATATCGCATTTCATGTGATCCATACTCATTGGGGTAGGCTTTAAGCTCAAACCACCAGTATCATACACAACACCTTTGCCCACCAAAACAATAGGTTTTTTATTCTTAGCCTGCTTAGGCTTGTATTCCATAATGTTAAAAGTTGGAGGGGTTTTACTGCCTTTGTTAACGGCCATTAATCCGCCCATTTTTTGAGCATTGATTTTCGATTCGTTCCATACTTCAACATCGAATCCAGCTTGTTTGCCAATTTTTTTGAATGCCTCAGACAATTGAACCGCATTCAAATGACTTTGAGGTTCATTCACTAAGTTTCTAGCCATGTAAGTGGCATCAATCACAGTGTTCAAATATTGAATTTGTTTGTCTGAAATGTCATTGCCAAGTATGTTCACATGTTGCAAAGCATTGGCTTGCTTATCAGGTGCACTAAAGTATTTAATGAACTGGTAGTTGGCCAAAACCAATCCTTCAGCTAAAGCCAAAGACAAGCTGTCATCAAAAGAGGCAATAGTAACTTCTTCTATTTTGTGCTCGTTTAAAATCTGGCAACATTTAGCTCCTTGTTTTCTAAGTTTTTCAGACAGTTCCCAAGACATTGAATCCGATACAATCACGACAATTTTGATTTGTTTGCCATTGTTCAAATACAAGTGTTGTCTTTTGTCTTTTTGAGCTTCATGCAGCATTTTAAGTTCATCGGCGTTTAAAAACGGCGAACTTTTAGCTTGCGATTTCACCAATACAATTAAAGCTTGATTGGTTTTGAGTTTGTTAATTGCTGTTACGAATTTCATTTTGCACTATGCTATTTTTACTAAACAATACTCTTTCTTACCCTTTTGAGCTAAGATGTATTGTCCGTTGATTAAATCATTTTCATTGACGATATGGTCTACTTCGTTGACCTTATTTTTATTAATGCTGATACCATTGGCTTGCAACATTTTTCTGGCTTCAGTTTTACTTGGTAACAATTGTATTTTCTCACTTAAAAAATCCACAATATTAATACCAGCCATTAACTCCGACTTTGCTATGCTGGCTTGAGGGACGCCCTCCATGGCTTCTAACAAGGTTGCTTCATCAAGGGTTTGCAATTCTTCTTTCGTGCCTTTACCAAATAAAATCTCACTGGCTCTCACAGCATTGTTATAGGCCTGCTCACCGTGTACACGAATGGTCACTTCTTTTGCCAATTCTTTTTGTAAAAGCCTTGACTCAATAGCTTCAATTTCAGCTTTAGATTTTAAACTAAAAATACGAATGAATTGTTTTACATCTTCGTCTGAAGCCCTTAACCAAAATTGGTAAAAAGCATAGGGCGAGGTACGTTTAGGATCTAACCAAATATTTCCGCCCTCCGTTTTACCAAACTTAGTTCCATCGGCTTTCTTAATCAGAGGCGTTGTGAGTGCAAAAGCTTCACCATCGCCAATTTTTCTAATCAACTCAGTGCCAGTAACGATATTTCCCCATTGGTCGCTACCGCCCATTTGCAATTGCACGCCTTGGTGTTTGTTCAAATAATAAAAATCATAGCCTTGCACCAATTGATAGCTAAATTCGGTAAATGACATACCATTGGCCAAACGCATTTTAACACTGTCTTTAGACATCATGTAATTCACGGTGATGTGCTTACCTATATCTCTAATGAAATCTAGAAACGAAAAGCCTTTAAACCAATCGTAATTGTTAACTATTTCAGCGCTATTTGCGCCACAATCAAAGTCCAAGAACTTTTCGAGTTGAGCCTTTTGACAAGCCAAATTATGCATCAAGATGTCTTCGCTTAACAAATTGCGTTCTGCGCTTTTACCACTTGGATCGCCTACCATTCCAGTAGCGCCTCCAACTAAGGCAATTGGCTTATGCCCAGCATTCTGAAAATGCAACAAGGTCATGATCTGTACCATATTGCCCACCCCAAGTGAATCCGCTGTCGGATCAAATCCAATGTAGCCTTTCACCATCTGACTGTTTAACAAAGCTTCAGTACCAGGCGTAATGTCTTGGATCATATTTCTCCAACGGAGTTCTTCAACAAAATTATATTTGGGTGACATGCTAGAATCTTGAGTTGCGCAAAGATAATCCAAAATGTGCTTACTCAATACTGATTTATTTACAATCCTAAATAAATCAGTATGTTTGTTCTTTGAATGAATTTTTTAGCCCATTACCACTTCTTTAAAACAACGGATAACGAACATAATTTAGGGCTGATTTTGCCTGATTTGTTACACCATTTTTGCCAACAACATTACCCTCATCATTTAATAGAAAAATCAAATACATTCGAAGGGTTTCATAAAGGCTGCAAGACCCATTTATTGACAGACAAGTACTTTCATAACTCACTTCATTTTAAATCACTTTTAACTCGCTTTAAAACACAATTAAATCATAAAGTCGACTGGCCGCGCAAATGGTTTTTTAACCATGTCTTAGCAGAGATGTTGATTGATAGAATCATCCTTTTAAAAGCACCTAATGAAGCCGAAGAAATGTATGCAGCTTTGCGAAGGATTGAACCTATCCGTTTGAGCGAATTTTTAATATCAATAAAAGCAAACCCCGATAAATTCTTACCTGCATTTGAACGCTTTATAGCCACAGCATTCATAAAGCAATACGCTTCGCCATTTGGCATTAGTATCAGCCTTCAAAACCTATACAAACGCGCAGGCATACCATATGAATTCACTGATAAAGACAAACACATCATTCACGAGGAATTGAACAGCTTGCAAGCCATTGTGGAAGAAAATTTAAGCCCCATTGTAAAAGAGCTAGCTCAAATAAGCGATATTCGCATTTGAATTCAATGAAAAGTATTTGGCTAATTATATTAACCTGTTCTGCATTTGAAGCATCAATGGCTCAAAGCAGCAAATACAGCAACGAATTCTTGCAAATCGGAGTTGGTGCTAGAGCCATGGCCATGGGTGGATCAACTGTTGCATCGAGTAAAAACATATACGCTGGCTATTGGAATCCAGCGGCATTAACCCATTGTAAAAGCAAATCTGTAGCCTTAATGCATGCAGCCTATTTTGCCGGTATTGCTAATTATGATTATGGCGCTTGGGCAAGCCCTTCGGGCAAATCATCCGCTATTGGCATTCAATTCATTCGCTTCGGAATTGATGGCATCGCCAACACATATGATTTAATAAAAAACGGGGAGATTGATTATTCCAGGGTAAGCTCCTTTAATACCACAGATTTTGCAGCATTAGTCAGTTACGCCAAACCCATTACCATTCGAGGCAAAAGGGCCTTAGAAGCCAGTTTAGGCGGCAATGTCAAATTCATCAAACGCAGTATTGGACCATTTGCTAAAGGCAGTGGTTTTGGCATTGATTTGGCCTACCATGTGCACAACAAAAAGAAGCTTTGGGATTTTGGTGTGGTCTTAAGAGATGCCACATCAACATACAATAGTTGGCGATACAACTTTACGGAGAGCCAAAAGTATATATTGGCTAGTACTAATAATGTTATACCAAAACAATCCATAGAAATCACTTTGCCAAGATTGTTTTTGGCCTACGCTAAAACATGGCAAAAATACGATTGGGATTTTCTAGTGGAAGCCAATTTATGTACCACTTTTGATGGTGAACGCAATACATTAATTCACAATAAAGCCTTTAGCACAGACCCGAGTTTGGGTATGGAAATCGCTAAACACATCAACGATGTCAACTCTTTTTTTGTGCGTTTTGGTTGTAATAATTACCAAACTTATAGATTGAACGGACAGCAAACAAGTTCAGCCATGCCTCACGCTGGCATTGGCTTGGCGCTGGGCCCTTTTCAAATTGACTATGCATTGACTAATTTAGTGGCCTTAAGCAGCCAATCAGCCAATCTATACAGCAATATCTTTTCATTGAAATATGATATTGACAAAGAAAAGACAAGCAAACAATAGGTTTTAAAAGCCAATTAGATTAATTTCGCAGGCCTTTAAGCAATGTCTTCTTTTATTAAAACACTACAAGAACGTTGGCAGCTAAAATCTGTAAAACAAGTGCTATTAGTACTTTTAGTATTTGCATGCACTGGCAGCAGCGTTATTTTGCTTAAACATGCAATTGGCATTAGCAATCAATCTCCCGGAAATGAGAGATGGCTTTTCTACATTGCAGTGCTTCCCATATATAACATAATGTTATTAGGCTATGGCTTTCTATTTGGTCAATTCAAATTTTTCTTTGAGTTCGAGAAGCGTTTTTTTAAGCGCCTAAACCCCTTTAAAAAAAAATCAAAATGAAACTTACAGAACAAGCCGTATTAGATGCTTTAAAACATGTAGATGATCCTGATTTAAAAAAGGATTTAGTCAGCTTGGGTATGATTAGAAATATAGCGATTGATAACAATCAATTGCGTTTTTCAGTGTTTTTAACTACACCTGCTTGCCCAATAAAAGAGCATATTGAAATGGCTTGTAGAAATGCCATTCAACATTTTATTGGACCAGATATTCAACTGCAAATTGAAATGACTGCAGAAGTAACCGGTCATTCCAAAATTGCTGAGACATTGCCAGGCATTAAAAACACCATAGCCATTGCAAGTGGCAAAGGTGGCGTAGGGAAATCAACTGTGGCAGCTGGTTTGGCTGCAGTATTAGCTGAAAGTGGTGCTAAAGTTGGCATTTTAGATGCTGATATTTACGGCCCTTCAATCCCTTTATTATTTGGTGTAGAAGACGCTTTAGTAGAGATGGATCTAGTGGAAGGCAAAGAACTCATGAGACCCATTGAAGCCAACGGCATAAAAT